>QFCS01001121.1_pt1 | contig 44487 bp, 39 predicted proteins | sample 3576561 | NCBI WGS metagenome assembly QFCS01 | reverse complement strand
GCGAGCGGAGCGAGTCGAAACGCCGTGTCAGAACGGTGCCGGTGGCCCCGGTTCCGGTTCCGGTACGGGGTCGGTCCCGGTGGTGAAGGTGAGGGTCCGGGCCGGCTGGTCTGGGTAGCGCCGTGCGGTGGGGCTGGTCCAATGCAACACCCCATCCGGTGTCTGTTTGACCCGCCAGGCGGAGTGGTGTTTGAGGGTGTGGTGTCGCCTGCATAGGTGGGCGAGGTTCCCTACTTCCGTGGGTCCGTCGTGTTCTCGTGCGATGGTGTGGTCGATGTCGCATCTGCGGGTGGGTATCCGGCATCCGGGGAACCGGCAGTGTTCGTCCCGCACCCGCAGCACCCTCTTCAGGTGGTCGGTGGGGCGATACCTGTCCACCGCGAGGACGGTGCCGGTGATGGGGTGGGTGAGTACCCGGTCCCAGCCGGTCGCGGTTCCGGCGAGGCGGAGGGCGGTGGCGGTGTCGATGGGTGCGTGACCGGTCAGTTCTGCCGGGGTGGTGTCGTGCCCGATTGCGGTGAGGACCGGGACGGTGACCTGCACGTGCGCGATGATCGCCTCTGCCTCGGGGATCGACGCGTTGGACACCTCCGGGGTCGCGTGGCCGGTGAGCAGCAGGTCGGTGAACACGTCCGTGCGGATCTGTCCGACCGTGCGGGTGTCGGGGGTGCGCGGGGTGTCCGTGAAGGCGTCGCCACCGCCACCACTGTTGCCAGTGCCAGTGCCAGTGCCACCGCCGCTGCTGCCCCCGGTGAGGTCGAGCGTGTCGGTGTCGGTGCCGTCGGGTCTGTCCGATTCGGTGGGGGCTCCCGTAGTGGTGCGGGCCGCTAGTTCGTGGCGTGCGTATTGGTCGAGGCGGTCGCGGATGCCGTGGGCGAGGGCGGCGGGGAGGGTGGCGATCAGTTCTGCCATCCCGTCGTCGAGGTCCCGCACCCACACGTTCCGCACCGCGGCCGCCGCCTGATGCCGGGTCTCCAGCGGCACCGGGTGGAGGCGGTTGGCGAGCATCCGGGCGGCGGGCTTGAGCCTGCCCGGGGTCTCCCGCCGGGCCACCTCGAGCACGGCGGCTTCGTACAGGGCCCGGGCGTCGTCGTCGGTAATCGGGAGCCCGGCACCCACGATCACTGACACGTGCCCCTGGGAGATCTCGCCCGCTTCCAGGGCGGTGTGGGTGGCGGGGAAGGATCCGACGAGGACGAACGCGTCGGACAACTGCCGCTGCACGGTCCGGTCGGAGGCCCGCCACATCGCCCCGATCTGCGCCGCGAGGGACCGGAGCGGAATGTCCCGCACGTCCGACGGGCCCGGGGCCGCGTCTTGGGTCTGGGTGAGGTCGACGGCCGAGGCCAGCAGCGCGGCTTCTCTCGCGTCGAGTGCGGCACGGTCGCGCCGTGTCACGGCGAGGGCGTCCAGCAGCGACTCGACGTCGGCGGGGCCGTCGCCGGGGACGGGTGCTGCGGGGTGTGTCATACCGTCTATTGTCCGCTAGGGGTCCGACATCGGCGGTGGGAAAGGGCCGGTCAGGGGTGTTTCCTGTGGATAACCCCGCGGGCGTCCGGGTTGGGGAGGAAGCGGCGTTTCGTCTCGCTGCGCTCGCTCAACGACCGGTGGAGGTGGCGTTTCGTCTCGCTGCGCTCGCTCAACGACCGGTGGAGGTGGCGTTTCGTCTCGCTGCGCTCGCTCAACGACCGGTGGAGGTGGCGTTTCGTCTCGCTGGGCTCGCTCAACGACCGGTGGAGGTGGCGTTTCGTCTCGCTGCGCTCGCTCAACGACCGGTGGAGGTGGCGTTTCGGCTTGCTGCGCTCGCTCAACGACCGGGGGCGGCGTTTCGGCTTGCTTCGCTCGCTCAACGACCGGGGGCGGGAGGGCGCCCCAGCCCGCCGGGTAGACTGGTGAAGGCGTGTCGGGAAGTCTGGTCGACGGTTCCCTGTCGACGCCTCATGATCGGATGCGATGCACACTCCCTCCGGACCCTCCTCCTCGACCTTCCCGCGCCGCGGCTCGTTCTTCGAAGCCCGACGCGTATCGATGCTGCTGCGCAAGGAGGCCGTCGGCGGCATGCTTCTCGTCGCGGCCGCCGCTGTCGCGATCATCTGGGCCAACTCGCCGTGGGCCGACAGCTACTTCGCTCTTCGCGACTTCCGCGTCGGCTATGAGCCGTGGCATCTCGAGCTCTCGCTGGGGGCGTGGGCGGCCGACGGCCTCCTGGCCATCTTCTTCTTCCTGGTCGGACTCGAACTCAAACGCGAAGTGGTCGTCGGCGATCTGCACGACATCCGCACCGCCATCGTGCCGATCGCCGCGGCGGTCGGTGGCGTGGTCGTCCCCGCGCTCATCTACATCGCCATCGTCTGGCAGCAGCCATCGTTGCGCGTCGGCTGGGCCATTCCCACGGCCACCGACATCGCCTTCGCGGTGGCGGTGCTCGCCATCATCGGCTCGCACCTGCCGAGCGCGCTCAGGATCTTCCTGCTCACCCTCGCCGTGGTCGACGACCTGCTCGCGATCGGGATCATCGCGGTCTTCTACACCTCAGACATCGACCTGGTCGCCCTCGCGATGGCCGGCGTCGCCATCGCCGTGTTCGCCTTCTTCGCCCAGCGGTACCGCACCTTCTTCCAGGTGCGTCCGTTCGGCGCCTGGCTGATCCTGCTCCCCATCGGGTTCGTGGCCTGGGCCTTCATGCACGCATCGGGCGTGCACGCCACCATCGCCGGCGTCGTGCTCGCCTTCACCGTTCCCGTCAAGGCGCGCCGCCGAAAGGATGCCGAGCGCGCCGCCGACGACGACGCCACCGCGAGCACGGGGGGCCTCGCCGAGGAGTTCGAACACCGGTTCCGGCCGCTGTCGGCGGGTTTCGCCGTTCCCGTGTTCGCCTTCTTCGCGGCGGGCGTGGCCATCGGCGGGGTGGAAGGGATCACGCGCGCGGCGACCGACCCCGTGACGATCGGCGTGGTGGCCGGTCTCGTGCTCGGCAAACCGCTCGGCATCGTGCTGACCACGCGGCTGGTCACCGCCTTCACGAAGGCTCGTCTGGATCCGTCGCTGCGGTGGATCGACCTCATCGGGGTGGGCACGCTCGCCGGCATCGGCTTCACGGTGTCGCTGCTGATCGCCGAGCTGAGCTTCGGCATCGGCAACATCCACAACGACGATGCCAAGATCGCGATCATGATCGCCTCGTTGCTGGCATCGCTGCTGGCCGCGTCGATCCTCGTCGCCCGCAACCGGATGTACAAGCGGATCGCCGAGGAGGAATCCGTGGATGCCGACGGCGACGGCATCCCGGACGTCTACCAGCAGCGCGGCGACGCCGAGGAAGACGCCCGGCGAACCGGAGACGCCCCGCGAAGGGGAGACACTCAGCGAAGCTGAGCGAAACCCTCCGCCTCGCGCGTGGGACCGACGACGAGGATCGTGTCACCGTCGCGGAGCACGGTCTCGTTGTCGGCGTTGTTCCACACTCCGTCGTGTTGGTAGGCCGCGATCGTCACGCCGTGCGACTTGCGCAGCCCCGTCTCGCCCAGCGCGGTGCCGATGATCGCGCGTGGTGCCGGGGCCTTGACCATCGCGTAGCCGGATGCGATCTCGATGAAGTCGAGGGCGGCTCCGCGAACGAGGTGAGCGACCCGGCGGCCCATGTCCTTCTCCGGGTAGATCACGTGGTGCACGCCGAGTTGCTCGAGGATGAGACCGTGCCTGTCGTCGACGGCCTTCGCCCACACGACCGGTGTCTTCATCGTCAGCAGCACCGAGCAGGTGAGGATCGACGCCGAGATGTCGCCGCCGATCGCCACCACGACACGGTCGAACTCGTCGATGGCCAGCTGCTGGAGCACTTCGGGCTTGGTCGAGTCGGCGCGCACCACCTGGGTGAGTTCGCCGTTGAGCGACTGAACGAGGTCCTCGTCGAGATCGATGCCGAGCACCTCGGTGCCGCCGGCCATCAGTTCGAGGGCGAGCGAACTGCCGAACCGTCCGAGACCGATGACGGCGACGGAGTCGGCCTCGGCGATCCGACGCGAGGTCTCGGTGACGCCGAAGAACGGGAACTTAGCCAATGGCGGGCCTCTCTTTCGGGAGTTCGTACAGGATGCGCCGCTCGCGCAGCGCGATGGCCGATCCGAGGGTGAGTGGACCGAGCCGACCGAGGAACATCAGCACCACGAGCACGAGCCGGGCGGGGTCGGACAGGTCGGGGGTGATCCCCGTCGACAGTCCGACGGTGGCGAAGGCCGACACGGCCTCGAACAGCGCGCGGTCCAGCGCCAGGTCGCCGAGCAGCATGAGGATGCCGGTGCCGGCGACGACGGCGGCCACGGCGATGAGCGCGACGGTGATGGCCTGTCGGTGGACGGCGCGGGAGAGGCGCTTGCCGAAGATGTTGACGGCGCCCTCGCCGCGCAGTTCGGTGGCGACGATGAACAGCAGGACCGCGAAGGTGGTGACCTTGATGCCACCGGCCGTTCCCGCCGGCCCGCCGCCGATGAACATGAGCACGTCCATCCCGAGCCACGTCTCGTCGTGCATCGCGCCGATGTCGACGGAGTTGAAGCCGGCCGTGCGTGTCTGCGTCGAGTGGAAGAAACCGGCGAGCACCCTCACCCACGGGTCGAGGCGTCCGAAGGTGTCGGGGTTCGACCATTCGAGGACCGTGATGTACAGGGTGCCGAGCGGAACTCGCGGCGAAGCTGCATCAGCACCGGGAACCCGAGGCCGCCCAGGATGATCGCCCCGCAGATCGGCAGGCAGATGAACGGGTCGTCGACGAACGACATCAGGTTGTCGCTGTAGAGCGCGAAGCCGGCGTTGTTGAAGGCCGACACCGCGTGGAAGAGCCCGTTCCACAGCGCCGTGCCCACGTCGTCGCCGTAGCCGAGCGCGAACCTCGGCACGAGGACGGCGAAGACGGCGGCTTCGATCGTGAGCGAGATGAGGACGATGCCGCGAACGAGGCCCTTCAGATCGTCCAGGCCCAGCGCCTTGGCTTCCGTCGCGGTGTTCAGGCGCGACCGCACGGACATCTTGCGAGCGAGCACCAGCCCGATCAGGGCGGCGAAGATCATGATCCCGAGTCCGCCGAGCTGGATCAGCAGCAGGATCACGACCTGGCCGAACGGCGTCCAGAACGTCGGGGTGTCCACGACGGTGAGGCCGGTGACGCATACGGCGCTGGTGGCGGTGAACAGCGACTCGACGAAGGTCGCGCGACCGGGTCCGACCTTGGCGATCGGCAGCATCAGGAGTCCGGTGCCGGAGGCGATCGCGGCGGCGAAGCCGAGCACCACCGCCTGGGCGGGATGGATGCGCCCGCCCGGCCGTCGCGTCCCGTCACGTCGCAGCGTGCGCGCGGGGCGTCGTGTTCTCACCGATGAGCCATACTCCCGACGCGGCCTGCTCACCGGTTTCGCTCAGCGGCTCGGTCGGCGCGCGCCGCGAGCGCCTCAGCCGAGGATGTCGCGACGGGCGAGCGCCGCCGTCGCGATGCCGGTCAGCACGATCGCCCCGCCCCAGAGCAGGACCAGTCCGAGCGGGTCGGCCCCCGTTGCCAGCGGTGCGGAGCCGAACGCCCAGTCGTACGGCGAGATCATGCGAAGCCCGTCGAGGTCAGGGGTGTTGTTGGCCACTGCTTGGGCGACGTATCCGACCACCGCCACCCCCGTTCCCGCCCCGATCGCCCAGACGCGGCGACCCGTGGCCGCGCCGACGGCGAGGGCTGCCCCCGCGCACAGCGCTCCCAGTCCGAGCCAGGCAGCGGCGGTGGCCGTGAGGTGGAGCGGATCGAGGTCGAGTTCGGCGGGCCCTCCCACCGTCCACACCAGCACCCAGGTGACCACGCCCAGGATCAGAAGTTTGACCGCCAGCGCGGCGGCCGCCTCCAGGACGTACTGCACGCGTCCGACGCCGTGGGCGAGCGTGAGTTCGAGCCGGCCGGACTCTTCCGCGCCGCCGGTGACGGCCGCCGCCCACGAGACGGCGGCGATGGTGAGGAGCACGAAGCCGAGCAGTCCGAAGAACGTCGCCTGGGTGTATCCGGCGCCGCTGGTGATGTCCTCGTAGCCGAGCGTCTTGACGAGCTCGGGAGGGAGGGAATCGAGGATGCCCTGCAGCTCGGGTGTCTGCATCGACGGGAAGAGGGGCAGGTAGACCAGCACGACCACCGCGAGTCCCGCGATCCAGCCGGGAAGGCCCCGCCATCCGTCCGCCAGGAACCGCCGCGTGAGGGGGAGTGCGCTCATGACCGGCCCTCCGTCCGGGAGTAGAGATCGAGGATCGATTCTTCGAGGTCGGGTTCTTCGACGGTGAGCTCGACGATGTGTCCGCTGGTGAGGGCGCGGATGAGCGGATCGACCGCGCCGCGCACGGTCGCGCTGACCCGTGCCACCTCGCCGCCGCCCGCGGGTTCGACGATCACCTCGGAGACGCTGTCGAGGGCATCCAGCTCGGACCGGAGCGTCGCGGCATCCACCGCCGCAACCACCGCCCGCACCCGGCGCACGCTGGCGGTGCGCAGTGACTCCACCGATCCCTCGGCCACGATGCGGCCGCCGGCGAGCACTGCGACGGTGTCGGCCGACTGCTGGATCTCACTGAGCACGTGTGAGCTGAGCAGCACGGTCTGTCCGGCCTCCCGCGCTTCTCGCACGAGAGCGAGGAACTCTCGCTGCACCAGGGGGTCGAGCCCGCTGGTCGGCTCGTCGAGCACGAGCAGCGGTGGGCGGTGCATGAACGCCTGTACGAGGCCGACCTTCTGCTTGTTGCCCTTGGAGAGCGTGCGCACCGGGCGTCGCAGGTCGAGTCCGAGCCGCTCGGACAACGCCTCGATCGTGCCGGGGGCGACCGGGCCGCTCAGTTCGGCCAGGTGTGCCAGGAGAGTGCCGGCGCGGGCGCGGCCGTCGAGGCGGAGCTCGCCCGGCACGAATCCGATGCGGCGTCGCTGGGCCGCCCCGCCCGTGCGCGGAGGCTCACCCAGCACCGAGATCTCGCCCGCGGTGGGGCGGATGATGTCGAGCAGCAGGCGCAGGGTCGTGGTCTTGCCGGCGCCGTTGGGGCCGACGAGACCGAACACCGAGCCGGGCTCCACGACCAGGTCGAGGCCGTGCAGGGCGGTATGCGTTCCATAGCGCTTGTGCAGCGCCCGCGTGCGGATGACGGGTTCCATCAACTGTCCTTTCCCGTGTCGGCGGTGCCCGGGGGCGTCTCGCCGATGGCCTCGGCGGCGAGCCGGAGGAACCGGTCGTCGGCGTAGAGGCCGTTCGTGTAGAGGTCGAGCAGGGGGAGGGTCGAGCGGCGGTAGACCTCTCCGGTCATCTCGGCGACGCCGAACGCGGATGCCAGGTGCTCCTGCAGGATGATCGGGGCCAGGCCGAAGACGGTCAGGTAGGCGGCCACCGCACCGCGGTCGGGAAGGTCGCGAAGGATGCCGGCTTCTGCCTGCTCGTCGAGCATGAGGCGCGTGCCCTCGTGGAAGGCCGCGAACAGATCGCGCCCGACCTCGGAGCCGTCGATGAGCATGCGTCCGATGTAGCGCAGCAGCGGACGGAACTGGTCGAAGTCGGCGAGCCACGCGCGGATGGCCGCGGCGGCGCCCGGTGCGAGCAGGTCGTGCTTCTTGTCGAACAGCAATGACGTCACGTGCGCGTCGCAGGCTTCGCGCAGGCCGTCCTTCGACGAGAAGTGATGGATGACCAGTGCGGGGCTGACCTCGGCGGCGGCGGCGACGTCGCGCACGGTGGCCCGCTCGAACCCCACCCGGCCGAAGAGATCGATGGCCGCATCGCGTACCCGCGCCCGCGCCGTCAGATCCGAGACTGAACTCATGTTCAGCATGCTATACGTACGTTCAACCATCCGCCAACACCCTGCAGCCTGCCTGAAGCTGACACAATGGATCCATGCGGCATTCCCGGACCTCGCGCGTCGCGCGCGGGGGTGCCGCCGCGTCGGCCGCGACGTTCGCCGCGCTCCTCTCGCACGTCACCGCCGGGGGAACGATGCCCGGCTGGCTGGGCATCGTCGTGCCCTGGGTGCTCGCCTGCATGATCTGTGTGCTCCTGGCCGGGCGTGCGCTCTCACTGACACGGCTGTCGGTGAGTGTCGCGGTCAGCCAGCTCCTGTTCCACACCCTCTTCGTCCTCGGGGCCGTCGCGCCCGCTTCCGGTGCGGCCTCTCCCGCCCACGACCACGCCGCGACGACGCTCGGTTCCACCGAGATGTTCCACGTCCACGCTGTCGCGGGACCTCTCGCCGCCGATCCGCTGATGTGGCTCTCGCACGCGTTCGCCGCCGCGGTGACGATCGTCGCGCTGCACCGCGCGGAGGCGGCGGTGCGCGTCCTGCTGGTGCTGGCGACCCGGGTTCGCTCCTGGCTCCGCCGGGTTGCGCGTCGCTTCCAGCTTCCGCGTGCGCAGGGGAGTGTCGTCGCGCCGGCGATCGTCACCGACCGTCCGCGTCCCCACCGTCCACGTCACCTGGTGGTCGTCACCCGCCGCGGTCCGCCGACGCTCCGCGCGCTCTGACCTCCACCTCCCGTCGGATCGACGACGGGGGGCATCCTCCCCATCACCGGGCGGTGCCGCTGCATCGACCCGGTCTTGCTCCCGCGCGTCACTGGCGCGCAGATCGGTGACATCCCATGTCTCGGCATACTCGCGTCCGGCGTCTCGTCCGTCAGCGTCCCTCGGCTCAGCGCTCCTCTCCCCGAGGCGCCTCGATCTGGGGTGCGGCGGTGCTGGCGGCGCTGCTGACCGTGGCTCCGGCCCTTGCCGCCTCGGCACACGACGAACTCCTGTTCAGCTCACCCGAATCGGGCGAACGGCTGGAGTCCGCGCCGTCCGAGGTGGATCTCCGGTTCTCCGCCGACGTCCTCACCATCGGTGCGGCCGTCATCGTGATCGATGCGGCGGGACGCGACTGGACGGTCGCCGAACCCGACATCGAGGGCGGCATCGTTCGGGTCGCCCTGGAAGAGGGGATGCCGGATGCCGGCTACGAGCTCCGATGGCGTGTCGTGTCGTCGGATGGTCATCCCATCAGCGGCCTCGTCCCGTTCACCATCGGAGACGGGGCGCCGCTGGCGCGGACCGTCGCGCCGACGCCGGAGGCCGCAGAGGCCGGCACCGATACGTACGGGTCCGTGGGCGAGGAGTCGGGCCAGAGCTCTCAGGAGGGCGCCGCCGTGTGGCGGACCGTCCTCATCGGCGCGGCAGGGGCGGCCATCGCGCTCGTCCTGGTCGTGCTGGTTCCCCATTTGGGTCGTCGCGCCGCAGGCACCGACGACACCGATGCCGACGCCTCAGCGCGCGCATCGAACACAGGAAAGGCACACTCGTGAACACTCGTCCCTCGCTCCTCCCCGGCTTCGCCGCTCTCGTCCTGGCGGCAGCCCTCGGGCTCAGCGGTTGCGCATCGGCAGCATCGCCGTCGCCGACATCGCCCACCTCGGTGGCTTCGACGTCGACGGCGTCCGATTCGCTGGCGATCTCCGATGCCTGGGTGAAGTCCGCCGAATCGGGAATGTCGGCTGCCTTCGGGCAACTGCGCAACGACTCCGATGCCGACATCACCGTGGTGTCGGCCGTCTCTGCCGCCTCGTCGATGCTCGAACTCCACGAAACCGTGGAGAACGAGGCCGGGGAGATGGTCATGCGTCAGATCGACGGAGGATTCGTCATCCCCGCCGGGGGGACGCTCGACCTCGTTCCCGGCGGCAACCACATCATGTTGATGGACCTGACAGACCCCCTCACCGCGGGAGCGGAGGTCGCCTTCACCCTCACCCTCGCCGACGACTCCACGTTCGAGTTCACCGCACCGGTCAAGGACTACTCCGGCGCCAACGAGAACTACGAAGGTGACGACGCCGAGATGGACATGGATCACTGATGACCGCGCCCGAACCGGGCGCGGATCGAAGCGGTCGCGTGCGGCGGTCCGGCGCCACCCGGCGGCAGTTCCTCTTCGGAGGGGCTGTCGCCGGGGTCGGCGCCGCCGCCGCGATCGGCATCGACCTCGCCCTTACCGATCCGCCCGCCTCCCCGGCACCCGCGGTGCCGCTCAACGGCGACTCCGTCGTGCCCTTCCACGGTGCCCACCAGGCGGGCATCGACACCGATGCCCAGGCGCACGGCACCTTCGTCGCATTCGACCTCCACCCGGGCGTCGATCGCGACGGGCTGCGCCGACTCATGCGCATTCTCTCGGACGACGCTGCACGTCTGACGCAGGGGGTGCCGGCGCTGGCCGATTCCGAGCCGGAGCTCGCCTCGGGTCCGGCGCGGCTGACGGTGACGTTCGGCTTCGGGCCGGGGTTCGTCGCCCGCGCGCAGGGCGGTACACCCAGCGGAGCGTCGCCCGCGACGAGCACGGTCTCACCGGCCTGGCTCGCGCCGCTTCCGCCGTTCTCGGTCGATCGTCTGCGACCGGAATACTCCGAGGGCGACCTTCTCCTCCAGATCGCCGGAGACGACCCGCTCACGGTGGCCCATGCGACGCGCATGCTCTCCAAGGATGCGCGTTCGTTCGCCGGCATCCGCTGGGTGCAACACGGGTTCCGGCGTGCGCACGGGTCGGTGGCGCCGGGCACGACGATGCGCAACCTCTTCGGTCAGGTCGACGGCACCTCCAACCCCCGACCCGGCACGGACGAGTTCGATCGCGTCGTGTGGACGCGAGAGGGATGGCTCGCCGGCGGCACGGGAATGGTCGTGCGACGCATCCACATGGAGCTGGACAGGTGGGATCGCCTGGACCGTCCGGGACGCGAACAGTCCGTCGGGCGCACCCTCGAGACCGGGGCGCCGTTGACGGGGCTGCGGGAGCACGACGAGCCCGACTTCACGGCGACCACGGCGCTCGGCTTCCCCGTGATCCCCGAGTTCTCCCACCTGCGGCGGTCGCGTTCCGACAATCCTACGGAGCGGATCTTCCGTCGCGCCTACAACTACGACGATCCTCCACGCGGCGACGGGGTGTCGGACTCGGGACTGATCTTCGTCTCCTTCCAGGCCGATGTCGCCGCGCAGTTCACGCCGATCCAGCGTCGTCTGGATGAGCTCGATCTCCTGAACGAATGGACCGTCCCGATCGGTTCTGCCGTGTTCGCCGTGCCTCCCGGGTGCGCCGAGGGCGGGTACATCGGCGAGGGCCTGTGGGAGTGACGGGTCGCATCGGCGTGATGGGACGGGGCGTGAGGATCCCGAGCTCGCCGTCCTAGAGTGGAGCGGATGCATGCACGCGGGAGGTGACGATGCTCTTCACGCTCACCTACGAGCCAGGCCCCGACGCCGGCGTCGACGCGACCGTCCTCGGCTACCTGCTCCACAAGCATCCCGCCAAGGTACAGACCTTCACCGCGCCGGTCGGCGACATCCACGTGTTCTATCCGGAGGCGACCGAGCGCACCTGCACCGTGGCGATGATGCTCGAGGTCGACCCGGTGGACCTCGTGCGCAGCAAGCGATTCCGCGGGGATGCCGGCGAGCTCGCCCACTACGTCAACGACCGCCCGTATGCCGCGTCGAGCATGCTGGCCGTGGCGATCGGCTCGGTGTTCCGCACCGCCATGACCGGGCGGAGTGACAGCTACCCCGAACTCGCCCAGACACCGCTGCCGCTGCGTATCGAGGTGCCCGCCGTCGCCGTCCACGGCGACGAAGACGACCTCGTGCGTCGCCTGTTCGCTCCGTGCGGGTGGCAGGTCGAGGAGAGCCGCCTGCCGCTGGATCCCGACTACCCGCAGTGGGGTCCGTCGCCGTATCGCTCGGTCGTGCTCACCGGTCGCGTGCGGCTGGCCGACGCGCTTCGCCAGCTGTACGTCCTCCTTCCCGTGCTCGACGATGCCAAGCACTACTGGGTGGGCGACGACGAGATCGCCAAGCTGGAGCGCGCGGGACAGGGGTGGCTGTCCGACCACCCGGACCGTGATCTCATCACCCGCCGCTACCTCGTGCACCAGCGGTCGTTGCTGAACACCGAGGAGGTCGCCGACCAGGGTGCCCGCGAGACGCCCCTGCGAGAGCTGCGAGCCGAAGCGGTGCTCGCCGCGCTCCGAGACGTCGCAGCACACCGCGTGGTCGACATGGGCTGCGGCCCCGGCGCGCTGCTGAAGCGGCTGGCCGTCGACCGCACGTTCGCGCAGATCGTCGGCGTCGATGTGTCCGTGCGCTCGCTGGAGCGGGCACGCCGCGCCCTGCGCCTCGACGAGGCCTCGGATGCGGAGCGCGAGCGCATCACCCTGCTGCACGGCTCGGTGGTCTACCGCGACGAGCGTCTCGCCGGCTACGACGCGATGGTGCTCATGGAAGTGATCGAGCACGTCGATCGGTCGCGCCTCGACGCCCTCGAAGACGCGGTGTTCGGCGGCGCCCGGCCCGCCTCGGTCATCGTGACGACACCGAACGCCGAGTACAACGTTCGCTATCCAGCCCTGGGGTCCGGAGCGATGCGCCACGACGACCACCGCTTCGAATGGACGCGCCCGCAGTTCCGTTCCTGGCTGGACGCCGTGGCCGCCCGACACGGTTACACGGTCGAGGTGCGCCCGGTCGGACCGGACGACCCCGAGGTCGGGGCCCCCACGCAGCTGGGTATTCTGCGGCGAAAGGAGGCGGTGTGAGCACCCTCGACATCCCCGAGCTGTCCCTCGTGGTGCTGGTCGGTGCGTCCGGATCGGGCAAGTCGACCTTCGCGCGCGAGCACTTCGGCGCTTACGAGACGCTGTCCAGCGACATGTTTCGCGGGCTCGTCTCCGGCGACGAGTCGAACCAGGCGGCGACGGCCGCCGCCTTCGACGCCCTCCAGTACGTCGCCGGCAAGCGTCTGGATGCGGGCCTGCTCACCGTCATCGACGCCACGAGCGTTCAACCGGGCGCCCGTCGCGCTCTCGTCGAGCTCGCCAAGGCGCACGACGTGCTGCCCGTGGCGATCGTGTTCGACCTCCCCGAAGCGGTGAGTGTCGAGCGCAACGCCGCGCGCAGCGACCGGAGCATCCCGGCCGGTGTCGTGCGACGCCAGAAAGACCAGCTGCGCCGTGGGCTCCGCCACCTCGGCAAGGAGGGGTTCCGCAAGGTCCACGTCCTCCGCTCGCCGGAGGAGGTGGCCGAGGCCCGCGTCGAACGCACCCGGCTGCTCACGGATCGCCGCGACGAGACGGGGCCGTTCGACGTCATCGGCGATGTCCATGGCTGCCGCAGCGAACTGGAGACGTTGCTGGGTGAGCTCGGCTACGAGATCGACCGCGACGAGCAGGGACGACCGACAGACGCGCGGCACCCGCTCGGGCGTCGCGTCGTGTTCGTCGGCGACCTGGTCGACCGCGGCCCCGACGTCGTCGGAGTGCTGCGCCTGGCGATGGGAATGGTCGCCTCCGGAAACGCCCTGGCCGTGCCCGGCAACCACGAAGCCAAGCTCGTCCGCGCACTGCGGGGCGCAAAGGTGACCGTCTCGCACGGACTGGAGGAGACGCTCGCGCAGCTGGCGGGAGAGTCAGAGGATTTCCGTGCTCGCGTCGAGGCGTTCTGCCACGACTTGGTGTCGCACCTCATCCTCGATGAGGGACGACTCGTCGTCGCCCATGCCGGGCTCAAGGAGCAGTACCAGGGGAGGGCGTCGGGGCGCGTGCGCGCCTTCGCGCTGTACGGCGAGACGACGGGCGAGACCGACGAGTTCGGTCTGCCGGTGCGCTACCCGTGGGCGCAGGACTACCGCGGAAAGGCCGTGGTGCTCTACGGTCACACGCCGGTGCCAGCAGTCGAGTGGATCAACAACACTGCCTGCCTCGACACGGGATGCGTGTTCGGCGGAGCGCTGTCGGCCATGCGCTACCCCGAGCGCGAGGTGGTCAGCGTGCCGGCGGAGAAGGTCTGGTACGAGCCGGTGCGCCCGCTCGTGGCCGAAGCCCCGGAGCGCGCGGCCCGCATCCTCAGCCTCGACGACGTGCAGGGCAAGATGATCGTCGAAACCTCGCTGCACGGACGTGTCGGCATCCGCGAAGAGCAGTCGGCCGGTGGGCTGGAGACGATGAGCCGGTGGGCCACCGATCCGCGGTGGCTCCTCTACCTGCCGCCCACGATGTCGCCGCCGCAGACCTCGTCACGGGAGGGCTACCTCGAGCATCCCGATGAGGCGTTCGCCTCGTTCCGCGCGCAGGGCGTGAGTGAGCTGATCTGCGAAGAGAAGCACATGGGCTCGCGCGCCATCGTGCTCGTCTCCCGTGACCCGGGTCGCTTCGGCGCTCCCGAGGGATGGCGGGGCGTCGTTCACACCCGTACCGGTCGGCCGTTCTTCGACGCCGCCGTGGAGCGCCAGTTCCTCCAGGGCGTCGACGATGCCCTGGAGCGGGCGGGTGTCTGGGGCGACCTCGGGGCGGACTGGGTGCTGCTGGACGGCGAGATGATGCCGTGGTCCCTGAAGACCGAAGACCTCATCCGGGGCCTGTACGCATCGGTGGCCGCCGCGGGGATCGCCGCGACGACGGCCGCCGATGCCGTGTTGGCGCGGGCGACGGCATCCGGCGTCGACGTGTCGGCGCTCGCGGCGCGGATGCATGTGCGCACCGACAACGTGCACCGCTTCCGCGACGCCTACCGCCGCTACGTCGGCGCGCCCGGTGACGTCCGCTTCGCGCCGTTCCAGGTGCTCGCCGCTGGTGACGCGACGTTCGAGACCCGCGACCACGGATGGCATCTCGCGGTCGCCGATCGGCTCGTGGCGGCCGCTCCCGACGTGTTCGCCGCCACCGGGAGGGTGCACGTCGACCTCGACGACGACGCGTCGGTGGCGGCCGCAACGCAGTGGTGGGAGCGTCTGACCGATGCGGGCGGCGAGGGAATGGTGGTCAAGCCCTTCGCCAACCTCACCCGCGGCAGCAAGGGGCTCGTGCAGCCGGGCATCAAGGTGCGGGGGCGCGAATACCTGCGCATCATCTACGGTCCCGACTACACGGATGCCGGCAACCTCGAACGCCTGCGCGACCGCGACACCGGCCACAAGCGGTCACTGGCGGCGCGAGAGTATGCGCTCGGCATCGAAGCTCTGCATCGCTTCACGTCGGGTGAGCCCCTGTGGCGGGTGCATCAGGCGGTGTTCGGGGTGCTCGCCCTCGAGTCCGATCCGCTGGATCCACGTTTGTAGTCGACGCCAACATGTCCCCCGAAAAGCCGACTGCCGACGGCGGGGGCGCGTTGTTAGCGTCGAAGCATGAGCTCCCCACCCGTCGAGACGACCGTGCAGCCCACCGGTCGCGCCGTCGGGGTCACCGCGATGGCGCTGGCGATCGCCACGCCGGTCGCCGCAGCGGGCGGCTGGCTGTGGACAGCGCTGACACCGGGACCGGGCGCGCTGGGGGTCGCGATCCTCGCCCTGATGGGCGTCGCCGCCATCGCCGGGGTGGCGGTGCTGGTGGCGATCATGTCGCTGTTCATCTCGCGCCCCAACATCCTCGCCAAGCTCTCGCTGGTGCTGGTGGGGGCGACGGCGATCGTGCTGTTCCTGCTGATCTTCCCACCGAACCTGTGGTTTTCGTGAGCTGAGGGCGCCGGTTTTCGTGAGCCGCGGGCGCCGGTTTTCGTGAGCGGGTCTACAGGCGGTTGCCCGCCTCGGTGAGCACACTGCGGAGGATCTGCTCGATCTCGCTGAACTCGGCCGGACCGATCGTCAGCGGCGGGGCGAGCTGGATCACGGGATCACCGCGGTCGTCGGCGCGGCAGTACAGCCCGGCCTCGTACAGGGCGCCCGAGAGGAAGCCGCGCAGCAGGCGCTCCGACTCGTCGTCATCGAAGGTCTCCTTGGTGGCCTTGTCCTTGACCAGTTCGATGCCGAAGAAGTATCCGTCGCCACGCACGTCGCCGACGATCGGAAGGTCGGTGAGCTTCTCGAGCGTCGATCGGAAGACGGGTGAGTTCTCGCGCACGTTCTGCAGCAGACCCTCCTCCTCGTAGATGTCGAGGTTCGCCGTCGCCACTGCCGCCGCCACCGGGTGACCGGCGAACGTGTAGCCGTGCGGGAAGGAGACATCGCCCTTCGAGAAGGGCTCGTAGATGCGGTCACTGACCATCGTGCCGCCCATGGGCACGTAGCCGCTCGTGACCGCCTTGGCGAAGGTGATCATGTCGGGCTGGTAGCCGTAGGCGTCGCAGGCGAAGTACTCGCCGATGCGTCCGAACGCGCAGATCACCTCGTCCGAGACCAGGAGCACGTCGTAGCGGTCGCAGATCTCCCGGACACGCTGGAAGTATCCCGGCGGGGGAGGGAAGCAGCCCCCGGAGTTCTGCACCGGCTCGAGGAAGACGGCGGCCACCGTCTCGGGGCCCTCGAACTGGATCATCTCCTCGATGCGGTCGGCCGCCCAGACCCCGAACTCCTCGGCCGTCGAGCCGGTGAACCCTTGCTCGCCGGCGCGGTAGAAGTTGGTGTTGGGCACGCGGAACCCGCCCGGAGTGACCGGCTCGAACATCGACTTCATCGCCGGAAGGCCGGTGATGGCCAGGGCGCCCTGCGGAGTGCCGTGATAGGCGATGAAGCGGGAGATCACCTTGTGCTTCATCGGCTTGCCCTGGAGCTTCCAGTAGTGCTTCGCGAGCTTGAACGCGGTCTCTACCGCCTCGCCGCCGCCCGTCGAGAAGAACACGTGATTGAGGTCGCCGGGTGCCAGGTCGGCAAGCCGGTCGGCCAGCTCGATCGCCTGCGGGTGGGCATACGACCAGATCGGGAAGAACGCCAGCTGCTCGGCCTGGCGGGCGGCAGTCTCGGCCAGCACCCGCCGGCCGTGGCCGGCGTTGACGACGAACAGGCCCGACAGCCCGTCGATGTACTGCTTGCCTCCGGCGTCCCAGATGTGGTGACCCTCGCCGCGCACGATGACGGGCACGCCCGCATCCATCGTCGACTGACGGGAGAAGTGCATCCAGAGGTGGTCTTTCGCCATCTGCTGGAGCTCTGCTTCGGTGCGCTGCGTGTTCGCCATCGCGTCCTCCTGGCCGGTTGTCTCGAACCTACTCCGGCCCACGGGCTCGCCCCACGGACGGCCGTCGAAACCGCACGAAGTGCGCGATCGGCCGCCCAGGGTGAACAGTTCGTGCGATCTCGGTGGGGGCGGGTCGGGAGAATGGGGGGATGACACGCACACACGTCCTCACCGGTGCCGGTTCGGGTATCGGCGCCGTCGTCGCCCGCCGGCTCGCCGGGCGCGGCGACCGGCTCATCCTCATCGCCCGCAGCGATGCCCGCGCCGCTGAGCTCGCCGCCGCTCACCCGGGAAGCATCAGCATCGTCGCCGACCTCGACGAGCCGGCGACGATCGCCCCGGCCGTCGCCGCGGCGGCTCTGCCGGAGACGATCGACTCGGTGATCCATGCGGCGGGGATCGTCCAGCTCGGTGCCGTGGCAGATCTGCCGCTGTCGGCGTGGACGAGTCAGCTCACGGTCAACCTCGTCTCCGCCGCCGAGCTCACCCGCGTCGTGCTGCCGAGCGTGCGCGCCGCGCGTGGACAAGTGGTCTTCGTCAACTCGGGAGCCGGGCTCACCGCTCACCCGCAGTGGGGGGCGTACGCGGCCAGCAAGCACGGGTTGAAGGCGCTCGCCGATGCCCTCCGAGGTGAGGAGGCCGCCCACGGCGTGCGGGTGACGAGCGTGTACCCGGGCCGGACCGCCACGGCGATGCAGGAGGAGGTGCACCGACAGGAGGGCGCCGACTACGACCCCACCCGATTCATCGACGCCGAGTCGGTCGCCACCGCGATCCTCGCCGCCCTCGATGCCACCCCGGATGCCACGATCACCGATCTCACCGTGCGCCCCGGTCCCCGGTGAGCCGGTGACACGCGTGTGGCCCATGCAATAGTGTCTCCCCTCAGGGCGGCGCTGTCCGATCGGGAGCGCTGCAGGTCGATGCGTCTGGGCGCATCGAGAGGGGGACGCGATGAGTGACTTCGGTTCGACCACGCCGATCAAGCTGGAACGCAGCGACGGCAAGGGGCTCGCGGCCGGCACCCTGGGCCTGTGGGGGTCCACGGTGATCGGCCTGGCATCCACGGCGCCGGTGTACTCGCTGGTGGCCACGCTCGGCTTCGTGGTGGTCGCCGTCGGGGCGCAGGCGCCGATCGCCTTCGTGATCGCGTTCGTCCCGATGCTCTTCATCGCCTTCGCCTACCGCGAGCTCAACAACGACGTGCCCGACTGCGGCACCACCTTCACGTGGGGTACCAAGGCGTTCGGCCCGTGGGTCGGATGGATGGGCGGGTGGGGCGTCGCGGTGGCGGGAATGGTGGTGCTCGCCAACCTCGCTCAGATCGCCTCGGTCTACTTCTGGAACCTGCTGGGCCAGGACCTCGAGAACGATGACTGGCGCATCGTGCTGGTCGGCGTGGTGTTCATCGCGGCGATGACTTACATCAGTTGGCGCGGGGTCGAGATCGGCGAACGCATCCAGAACATCCTCCTCGCCATCCAGTACCTCGCCCTGGCGATCTTCGTGATCGCCGCCCTCACCCAGTTCTTCACCGGCACCGCGCCGAACCCCACCCCGTTCGACTGGGAGTGGATGAACCCGCTCGCCTTCACCGACTGGGGTGGGTTCACCGAGGCCATCCTGCTGGCGCTGTTCATCTACTGGGGGTGGGACACGTGCCTCGCCCTGAACGAGGAGACGAAGGACCCCAAGCGCATTCCCGGCATGGCGGCCCTGCTCACGTGCGTGCTCCTGCTCGTGACGTACGTGTCGGTCACGATCGCCGCGATGATGTACGCCGGCCTAGGTGAATCGGGCGTGGGCCTGGGCAACGAGAAGAACGCCGACGACATCTTCATTGCGATCAAGGATGGCCTGCTGGGGCCCTTCGGATGGCTGTTGGTGGTCGCAGTGCTGATCTCCGCCGTCTCCTCGACGCAGACCACCATCCTCCCGACCGCCCGCGGCACCCTCGCGATGGGCGTGTACCGGGCTCTGCCGGCCCGCTTCAAGGAGGTGCACCCCCGCTACAAGACGCCGTCGTTCTCCACTCTCGTGATGGGTGTGGTCGCCTCGACGTACTACGTCGCCATGAGCTTCATCAGCGACAACATCCTGCAGGACTCGATCCTCTCGCTCGGCCTCGCGATCGCGTTCTACTACGCGATCACCGGATACGCGTGCGTCTGGTACTTCCGCCGTGACCTGTTCACGTCCGGTCGCAACATCGTGTATCGCCTGGTGTTCCCGCTCCTCGGCGCGCTCATGCTCACGTACGCCTTCGTCCAGTCAGCGATCGACATGTGGGCGATCGACTACGGCTATACGGAGCTTCTGGGTATCGGCGGCACCTTCGTGATCGGCATCGGCGCCCTGCTGGTGGGCGTCGTGCTCATGGTCGTCTGGTATCTGTTCCCGCGGGCGAAGCCATTCTTCTCGGGCCGCAGCCTCAACCGTGACACGCCGGTGATGGTGCCCGACGAGCCCGAGGCTTACAGTCGTTCGATCGACGGCGGCATCTGAGGTTCTCCCGCAGAAGGTGGCGCAACGCGCCGTCATCCCTCGAGCGATGCGGCGCGTTGCGCCACCTTCACCGGGAGATGGGTGGGGTTAGAGCTGCTGGCGGCGGTCCCGAGCGCGTCGCCATTGACGCGCCTGAGAGTACGGGCGAGGACGCCCCCTGACCGGCCTGACGGCCATGTTCCTGCGGGCGCGGGCGGGCGAGGGACGGTCGCGATGCGTGGCGACGGATGCCGGAACGCGGCGGCGGCTGCCGCGGGCGACGGAATCGTGGTGCCCCCGGGTGCCGGGGCTCTCGGGTCTGTCTGCGACGATCATGGGTTGCTCGACCGCGGGGGCCGGGGCTTCGGCGCCGAGCTGACGGATCGATCGCTCGAGAAGGTGCACCCACGACAGCACGGAACCGAAGGCCAGCACTTCGAAGGCGGCGAGGTTGATGATGCCGCTGACCATCAGGGCGATGCCGATGGTGAGCAGGATGACGGCGACGATCGCGAAGCGGCTGAGGAAGGCCGGAAGCTCCGGCAGGGTGCGGCGGCTGATGATGACGAGACCGAGGAAACTCAGGAGCACGCCGTTGGCGGCACGGTCGTGCAGGAACTCGTTGAGCGTGAGCGGAACGACACCGATCATCGAGAGGCTGATGCCGAGGGCCACCAGCAGCGGCGGCAGGGCGCGCGCCGCGCGGGCGTCGGTGATGCGACCGGTCGACAGGGCGGTCGCCAGACGCACGGCCATCGGCACTCCGGCGGCGGCGATGGTGAGTCCGCTGAGGATGACGCCCCCGTTGAAGGTGAAGCCGGAAGAGTCGGCATAGGTGCCGAGCTGGCTGAAGTGCAGGTGCCACCAGAGCGGGTCGACGGTTGTGGCCGCGGCGATGAGGATCGCCAGGCACAGGATGCCGGCGCCCCACACGACCGACGGGCGCGCCCCCGTGAGCGAGGACAGCAGCGTGCCCGAGGTGGACGGAGACTCGGCGGCGGGGGCGGGAGCGCCCATGCCTGTGAAGCCCCTCACCTTTGGGTGAGGTGCAACAAGAACGGAGCTCGAAGACATTCGGGCCTCTTCGTTTTTATCCGGGTGCGGTTCCCCAGGGTGTGCTGCCTACCCCACCGAACGTTCGCTGGGCTCGTCTCTCCCCACAGAGGACGAGTGCTTCTCAAATAAATCTACGCAATTTCTCGTGTTGAGTTTGTCCCCCGAATGGGGGACATGTATTGTGTCATCAGCGCCAACCACCGGGGGGAGGTTGGCGCCCAGACGGATCCGGGGGGACTGGGGCCGAAACGTCACCGTCTGGAGTTATGCAATGACGAGAAAGGTTCCCCTCAGGAGCGGACATCAGCGATGGCTCCTGAGGGGAACCTGGATCGCACAGCACCTAAGCCGTTTGGGGGAACGGCCGCATATGGAGCTGGGGGGCATCCGTGCGGGCGCGCATGCGTTCCGATGCCAGACTACCTTGTTAACCTGGGAAAATCATCGTTCCAGCACTCTGCGGTGCGTGGTCGTCGCCCGAACGACGCCACCACCGCCTCCCGGGCGAAACAATGGTCGGTGTGACGGATGGCTCCACGCCCACCGCGGCGGGTCTTTTCCACGTGGTGCGCTCGCGACTGGCGGGCGCACCACGTGAGGCCCTGGGTGACTGGGCAACGGCGCGAGGACTCTGGGGATGGGGTCGCGCGCCGAAGATCGTGCGCGTGGGGGACGCGTGGCATCTCGGCATCTTTCTGATCGCTGATCAGGAGGTCTTCACCGTGGGGGAGGTCGTGCGAGCGCGGAGCGAAGCGGTACGGGGGTTCACCGCCGAAGCTCAGCGTGAGCGCGCCGCCCGCGCGGCCGCCGCCTCGCGCGGGGGCTTCGCCGAAGGCGAGGCGGTGCACATCGGCTGGCAGGAGATCGATCTCGAAGCCGTCGATGCCGGTGCCGTCTCCGGTCCGGTCGAGCCCTCGGCATCCGGACCGCTCGTGCGGTGGAGCGTCGCCGGCGCGCCCGTGCCGCTCGCCGCGTACCTCGACGATCAGCTCTCTGTCCGCGGCCTCTGACCGCCGACCCGACCGGCCGGGCTCAGCTCATCGCCGCCTGGAACATCGCGAGGAACGCCACCAGACCGACGATGGTGAGCCCGCTCGTGGCCAGCGGAACCCACGAGAGCTCCTTCGCCGTGCGCCACGCGACCACGATGGCGCCGACCGTTGCCACGAAGCTCACTGCGACGACGGCGACGAAGGCGATGCGGGCACGGTCCGCGGCGGCCCAGTCGCAGTTCGGCGCGCACGCGGTGCCGGCGAACACCGTGCTGAAGTACCAGACGAGCACCGCGACCGCACCGACCACCACCTGAACGACGGCGACGGCGGCGACGGATGCGGCGGCACGCCGCCCGGGGTGAACGTGCATTGGTCGCCCTCGCATCGTCAGTCGAAGTTGTCCGTCAGGTACATGTACCAGTTGAACACGTCCGCCGTCTTGCCCGTGTACGCGTTGTGGGCCGCGTTGTCCCAGGCCCCTGAGAGAGGACTGCGACACGCCCAGTCGCCCGCGTTGCAGTACGCACGCACGCGCGGAAAGTACCCCGGCGAAGGACTCGAGAGGTTGTCGTAGTTCCACCCGTAGAAGCGGTACTCCGAGTTGATGCTGCTCGTTCGAGCATCGCTGCGCCGGAAGAATCCGTCCGACTTGGAGACGCCCTTCGCATTCCACTTTTGGAGCGAGCTGGTCGAAGGGTCACCGTAGACCACTGCCGCGTCGATGAACGCCGCTTTTCCCGACCCCGCGAAGTGGTAGAGCGTCCGCGTCACCACCTCAGCGCCCCCGGAGTGCCCTGCCAGGAGGATCTTCGGGATGACGGGGCATTTCAGGACGGAAGTGATCTCGTCTGAGAGCAGTCGTACCCCGTCTTTCACTTGTGCTTCGTAGAAGGTGCTTGCGGATGAGCTGGCTGTCCATGCCAGGCTCTCTGTCCACACTGGGAAGCCTGCGCCGAAGTCCGCCCGCATCTTGCTCACGAGCGGCCCCAGCTGGGAGCCGTGGCCGCCCGTCAGCCACACTCTGCCATCCCGGAGGCTTGATCCCTTCGGCGCGTCCATACCGCGCGCAGTTATCAGCACCGCGTACGCGGAACACTTGGTCTTTGCTGCTTCGGCGTGCGCGGGCATCGCTCCGGTGGTGATCGCAAAGAGCGGCATCCAGATTGTCGCCCAGACCATCAGCCGTCGTCGTGCCCACGGTCGAGAAGCGGTCGAGACGTGAGCATCGCTCCGACGCATGACTGAGCGGGCAAGTCTCCTACGAGGTTCCAAAGACCCCGCTGATCGGTCTCTCTTCACTCGCTGGCCGTCCTTCCCTGGGCTGTGTGGAAGAACTATGGGAGCAACGACAGCGTCAATCTGTCTTGCACTGCTAGATGTGGCTCCTTCTTCCGCCGCGAAGTTATCCCGATCCCCGCACGCGGATCGCGAGTTGTCCACAGGTGGCTCTGCCGGGCGCCGCCCGTCACCGCGAAGCTCACCTGAACGACGGCGACGGCGGCGACGGATGCGGCGGCACGCCGCCCGGGGTGAACGGACACGGGTGAGCCTATGCACGCCGACTCCGGTCGTGTCAATGGTCGGTCCCCGGTGCGTGCGCCGGCCCGGCGCGAAGTAGTGTGGCACCAGGAGGTTCGCATGCAGGTATGGCCCGGGTCTCCGTACCCGCTCGGAGCGACATTCGACGGCAACGGCACCAATTTCGCACTGTTCAGCGAAGGAGCCGAGAGGGTCGAACTGTGTCTGTTCGGCGACCGCGGCAAAGAGACGCGTGTGGAGATGCGCGACGTCGATGCATACGTGTGGCACGCGTATCTGCCGACCATCCAACCGGGGCAGCGCTACGGCTACCGCGTGCACGGACCGTACGACCCGGCCAACGGGCTGCGGTTCAACCCCAACAAGCTGCTGCTCGACCCGTATGCCAAGGCGGTCGAAGGCGAGGTCGAGTGGGGGCAGCCGGTGTTCGGCTACACCTTCGGCGACCCCGACTCGCGCAACGACGAGGACTCCGCCAGCCGCATGATGAAGGGCGTCGTCGTCAACCCGTTCTTCGACTGGGCGGGAGATCGGCTCCCCAAGACCCCGTATGCGGAGTCGGTGATCTACGAGGCGCACGTCAAGGGGCTGACCCAACTGCACCCCGACATCCCCGAGGAGATCCGCGGCACCTACAGCGCCATCGGGCACCCCGTGATCATCGAGCACCTGAAGAAGATCGGCGTGACGGCCATCGAGCTCATGCCGGTGCACCAGTTCGTCAACGACTCGACGCTGCAGGAGAAGGGCCTCTCCAACTACTGGGGCTACAACACGATCGCCTTCTTCGCCCCGCAGAACACCTACTCCGCGATGGGCCAGCGCGGGCAGCAGGTGCAGGAGTTCAAGGGGATGGTGCGGGCACTGCACGCGGCGGGAATCGAGGTGATCCTCGACGTGGTCTACAACCACACCGCCGAGGGCAACCACCTCGGCCCGACGCTGTCGATGAAGGGCATCGACAACCTCGCCTACTACCGGCTCGAAGACGACGACAAGCGGTACTACACCGACTACACGGGCACCGGGAACAGCATGAACGTGGGCAACCCCCACACCCTGCAGCTGATCATGGACTCCCTGCGGTACTGGGTGCTCGAGATGCACGTCGATGGGTTCCGGTTCGACCTGGCCGCCACCCTCGCCCGCGAGTTCTATGAGGTGGATCGCCTGGCGGCCTTCTTCGAGCTCGTGCAGCAGGACCCGGTGGTCTCACAGGTCAAGCTCATCGCCGAGCCGTGGGACATCGGTCCGGGCGGTTACCAGGTGGGCAATTTTCCGCCCCAGTGGACGGAGTGGAACGGCAAGTACCGCGACACGGTGCGCGACTTCTGGCGCGGTGAGCCCTCGACGCTGGGAGAGTTCGCTTCGCGGCTGACCGGATCGGCCGACCTCTACGAGCACTCCGGCCGCCGGCCCGTGGCATCCATCAACTTCGTCACCGCGCACGACGGCTTCACCCTGCGTGACCTCGTCTCGTACAACGAGAAGCACAACGACGCGAACGGCGAAGACGGAAACGACGGCGAGTCGCACAACCGCTCGTACAACCACGGCGTCGAGGGTCCCACCGACGATCCCGAGATCCTCACGGTGCGCGCGCGCCAGCAGCGCAACTTCCTCGCCACGCTCCTGCTCAGCCAGGGCGTGCCGATGATCAGTCACGGCGACGAGCTCGGGCGCACCCAGGGCGGCAACAACAACGGCTACGCCCAGGACAACGAGATCACCTGGGTCGACTGGCGATCGGTCGACCAGCCGCTCGTGGAGTTCACCGCGGCCCTCACCCGGCTGCGCCGCGAGCATCCCACCTTCCGGCGGTCGCGGTTCTTCAACGGTCGGCCGGTCAAGCGCGAAGAGGGCGAGCCGATCCCCGACATCGCGTGGGTGCGTCCCGACGGCACGCAGATGCAGCCGGACGACTGGGACTCCGGCTTCGGGCGCGCGATCGGCGTCTTCCTCAACGGAGACGGCATCCGCGAGCGAGACCGCCGCGGTGAGGAGATCCACGACCGTCACTTCTTCCTGCTGTTCAATGCGGGCGACGAACCGGTCGACTTCACCGTTCCCGACGTCGAGGCGAGCCCCCGATGGGACATCGTGGTCGACTCGGCGGGAGCACGGGCCGACGGCGACCCGCTCGCCGGCGGTGACGTGATCGCGCTCGAGCCCAAGTCGGTGGTCGTCCTGTGCGGGCACGAAGAGGTCGAAGCGGAGCCCGATCACTCGGTGGCCGCATCGCTGGCGGCCCGCACCGCGCCGATCGACACGATTCCCTCTCCGGCGCCGCAGGCGGAAGTGTCGCACTGACGCCGCTGGATCTCCTCGGACGACCGAACGACTGGATGCCGAAATGACTCGCCGACCCCTTTCCACGTATCGGTTGCAGATCACCCCATCGTTCGACCTCGACGCCGCTGCGGCTGTGGTGCCGTACCTTCGCGAGCTGGGCGTCGACACGGTGTACCTGTCGCCGATCCTGCAGTCCGCGAACGGCTCGGATCACGGCTACGACGTCGTCGACCCGACGCGGATCGACCCGGCGCGCGGGGGTGAGGAGGGCTTCGCCCGGTTCGTCGCAGCCGCACGGGGGGAGGGACTCGGCATCCTCGTGGACATCGTGCCCAACCATCAGGGTGTGGGAGACGCGATGCAGAACCCGTGGTGGGCCGGACTGCTGCGCCGGGGACGCTCGTCGTCACACGCGGCCGCCTTCGACATCGACTGGGAGCACGGTGGCGGCAGGGTGCGGCTGCCGATTCTGGGTGACCCGCTCGACGAGGTGCTGAGCCGGGCGGAGGTCACGGTCTCGCCGGACGGGTTCGCGCGGTACTACGACACGGTGCTGCCCCTGGCGGAGGGAACCGCCCCCGAGACCCCCACGAGCGATCCGGATGCCGTGCGCGCGGTGTTGGACGGGCAGCACTGGGAGCTGGTGCACTGGCGCGATGAGGCGGCCGCGCTGAACTATCGGCGGTTCTTCACGATCACGTCGCTGGCGGGGGTGCGCGTGGAAGCCCCCGAGGTCTTCGCGGCCAGCCACGTCGAGGTGCTGCGCTGGTTCGAGAACGACCTCGTCGACGGACTGCGCATCGACCACCCCGACGGCCTGGCCGACCCCGGAGGCTACCTGGAAGACCTCTCGGAGGCGGTGGCGGTCGTCGCCGGGTTCCGCCCGTATGTGGTGGTGGAGAAGATCCTCGAGCACGGCGAACAGCTGCCCACCTGGTGGGCCACCGACGGCACCACCGGGTACGACGCGATGGCCGAGATCGATCGGGTCCTCATCGACCCCGCTGGCGAGAGCGGCCTGACCGCCCTCGATGCCCGCCTCCGGGCCGAGACCGGCATGCCTCCGGCTCCGAGCTGGGCCGACCTGATCCACGACACCAAACGCGCGGTCGCCGAGACGTCTCAGGCGGCCGAGGTGGCCCGCATCGTCCGGTGTCTTCCCGAGGCGCTGCGGCGGGCGCTCGCCGGTGCCGGGACATCCGGTGACGCGGTGGTCACAGCCGCCCTCACCGAACTCCTTGCCGCCTACCCGGTCTATCGCTCCTACCTGCCCGCGGGCGGCGAGCACCTCGCCCACGCGGTGGCCGAGTCGACCCGGCGACGACCCGACCTCGCCGGAGCGATCTCGGCTCTCGTGCCCCTGATCGCCGACCCCGCCACCGAGGTGTCGCGACGGTTCATGCAGACCACCGGCCCGGTGATGGCCAAGGGGGTGGAGGATGCTGCGTTCTACCGCCAGACCCGTCTGGGGACGCTGACCGAGGTCGGCGGCGATCCGTCGCAGTTCTCGATCGACGTCGCCGGTTTCCACGCGGCGGGCATGGCGCGTCAGTCGACGTGGCCGCACGCGATGACCGCGCTCACCACGCACGACACGAAGCGCAGCGAAGACGTGCGGGCGCGACTGTCGGTGCTGGCCGAGATCCCCGATCGATGGGCGGGCGCTCTCGACCGTCTCCGAGAGATCGCCTCCACCGGCCACGGTCCGTTCGACAACCTCGTCTGGCAGGCGATCGTCGGAGCGTGGCCGGCTGCGCCCGAACGGCTGCGCGCCTACGCCGTGAAAGCGGCGCGAGAAGCCGCCGAGCGCACCTCGTGGGCGGATCCGGACGACGCCTTCGAGTCGCGCATCGACGACCTGGTGGCCGCCGCGCACGGACGGGCGGTGGCCGTCGTCAACGAGATCGTCGCCGATGTCCGTGCGGCGGGATGGTCCAACGCGCTGTCGGCGAAACTCTTGCAGCTGACCGGTGCGGGCGTGCCGGACGTCTACCAGGGCACCGAACTGTGGAATCTCTCGCTGGTCGATCCCGACAACCGTCGGCCCGTGGACTACGGGATCCGCAGGCGCTTGCTCGCCGAACTCGATGGGGGAGTGCTGCCTCCGGTCGATGAGACGGGAGCGGCGAAGCTGCTCGTCACGTCGCGCGCGCTGAGGCTTCGCCGCGACCGGCCGGAGCTGTTCACGCGGTGGGCGCCCGTCACGGTCAACGGAACGGCATCCGCTCACGCGATTGCGGTCGATCGCGGCGGTGCGACCGCCGTCGCCACCCGTCTCCCGTGGGGACTGGCCGCGCGCGGCGGCTGGGGCGACACCGTCCTGCTGCGCCGTGAGCGCCCGGCCGTCGACGTGCTCACGGGTCGCCGCTTCCGGTCGGGGCAGGTCGCCCTCGGCGAGTTGCTGGAGCGGTATCCGGTGGCGCTCCTGGTCGACGAAGACGAGGTCTCCTCGCCCGCGGATGACCGCGTGTATGACGGCGTGTGACGCGTTTCCTTACGCTGCGTGAAGTTCGGTTCGCGGCGGCGGCGAGGGCTGTGGTGATCTGAGGTTCGCACCTCACCGCACCCACCTTCACCGCGAGCCCTCACCCGGGGCTCCTCCGAGGAGACTCCATGTCCCGCATCACCCGCGCCGCGCTCAGCGTGGCCTCCGCAGTCGCCGTCGCCGCACTCATCGCCGGCTGCGCGTCCGGCGCGCCCGCACCCTCCTCGTCGTCGCAGGCCGCCGGCGAGCCGCAGCAGGGCGGCACGCTCACCTACCTCGAGCCGCAGACCTGGTCGACGTTGTACCCGCCCTCGGCCGGCTTCTACCCCAACGGCGGCATCGTCAACAACATCACCGACCGGCTGCTCTACCAGAACCCCGAGACGCTCGAGCTCGAACCGTGGATCGCCACCGACTGGGACGTGAACGACGACGCCACCGAGTACACGTTCACCCTTCGCGACGACGTGACCTACTCCGACGGCTCGCCGCTCACCCCCGAGAACGTCGTGAAGAACCTCGACCTGTTCGGCCTGGGCGACACCGACCGGGCGCTGCCGGTGTCGGAGGCGATCAACAACTACGGCCACGGTGAGGTGACCGGAGAGAACGCCGTCACCTTCACCTTCACCGCGCCCTCTCCGGGATTCGCCCAAGCCGTCTCGACGATCAACTCCGGCCTGCTGTCGGATGAGACCCTCGACCGCACCACCGAGGAGTTCGGCCCCGGCAACGCCACCGAGATCATCGGCAGCGGTCCGTTCGTGATCGAGAAGGAGGAGATCGGGACCACTACGAGCCTGGTCGCCCGTGACGACTACGACTGGGCTCCGCCCTCGCTGGCCCACCAGGGAGCCGCCTACCTCGACGGGATCGACTACGTCGTCGCCGCTGAGGACAGCGTGCGCGTCGGCACGGTCGTGGCCGGCCAGGCCGACATCGCGCGCGGCATCGAGGCGCCCGACGAGGCGCAGTTCGCCGGGTCGGGGCTGTCGCTGCACGCTGCCGCCACCAACGGCGTCAACAACGGTCTGAGCTTCCGCTTCCGCGAGCCGCGCCTGGAAGACGTGCGCGTGCGTCAGGCCCTCATCGCCGGCATCGACCGTCAGCAGATCGTCGACACGCTCTTCACGGAGAATTACCCGCTGGCCACGGGGGCGCTCGCCACCACCGCGCTCGGCTACCTCGACACCTCCGAGTACTACGCCTACGACCCCGACAAGGCGGCGGCGCTGCTGGACGAGGCCGGCTGGACGCTCGGCAGCGACGGGGCGAGGGTCAAGGACGGCGAGCAGCTGTCGCTGACCTTCAACGAGGCTCTGCCGCAGCCGCGCTCGAAGGAGGTCGTCACCCTCATCCAGGAGCAGCTGGCGAAGATCGGCGTGAAGGTGTCGCTGTTCGCGGGCGACATGGCCGCGCAGACGGCAGCCTCGGCCGATCAGAGCACGATCCAGGTGTACCACTCGATGGTCGGCCGCGCGGACTTCGATGTGCTGAAGTCGCAGTACTTCTCGAAGAACCGCAACACGCTGCTCAACCTGAACGCGGCCGACGGCAGCGTGGGCGACGAGGAGCTCGACACCCTGCTCACCGCGATCGCGTCCGAGCCCACGAGCGAGGAGCGGGCAGCTGCCTCGGCCGCCGCGCAGAAGCACCTCGCCGAGAACGCCTACATCCTGCCGATCTTCGAGGAGCCGCAGGTGTTCGGTCTCACGAGCACGGTGCAGGGCTTTGCGACCGAGTCGGTCGGACGCCCGTCGTTCTACTCGACCTGGCTCGCGAACTGACCCTCGCGTCGCCCGGAACCGCGCTTCCCGCCGGTTCCGGGCGACGCCCCCGTCCCCCCGATCGATCGGAGAAGCCGTGATCTATGTGGTGCGGCGCATCGGCCAGGCGATCCTCGTGCTGGCCCTGGCCTACACCGCCGCCTACCTCCTCCTGGCGGCCCTCCCGGGCGACGCGATCATCGCCCGGTATGCGAGCCCGGAGCTCGGGCTGACCCCCGAGCAGATCCAACAGATCCGCGAGTCGCTCGGCGCCGACGAGCCCCTCGTCGTGCAGTACGTGCTCTCGATCCTCTCGGCCCTGCGCGGCGAGTTCGGCTTCTCGGTGGCCAGCGGTGCCGCCGTCTCCGACCTCATTGCCGCCGCCCTTCCCGCCACGCTGCTGCTGGCGTCGCTGGGACTGGTCGTTGCCGTGTTCCTGGGGGTGACGATCGCGTTCACCGCCACCTATGGGCGCGGGCGCTGGCTGCGCCGGGCGTTCCGCGGCATCCCGCCCTTCTTCGTCTCGCTGCCCGTGTTCTGGATCGGCATCATCCTCATCCAGGTGTTCTCCTTCCAGCTGGGTCTGGTGCCTGTCATCGGTGCCGACCCGGTGCAGGCGCTGATCCTGCCGGTGATCACCCTGTCGATCCCGATCGCCGCACCCCTCGCGCAGGTGCTCATGCGCAGCATCGACGAGGTGCGCGAGCAGCCGTTCGTCACGGTGGTGCGCGCCCGGGGCGCCAGCACGTCGTGGCTGCTGTGGCGAAACGTCGCCCGCAACGCGCTGCTTCCCACCCTCACCATGGCCGGGCTGCTGTTCGGAGAGCTCGTGGGGGGCGCCGTCGTCACTGAGACCGTCTTCGCGCGGGCCGGGATCGGGCAGCTGACGGCCCAGGCGGTCGCTCAGCGCGACACCCCGGTGCTGCTGGCGGTCGTGGTCATCTCCACCGTCGCATTCGTGACGATCAACCTCATCGTCGACCTGCTGTATCCGGTGCTCGACGCCCGGCTCCGGGTGCCGCGCGGCGGGGCCTCGGGTCGCGCGGCGCGCGCCGTCGAAGCGCCGACAACGGGCACGGTCGACCTCACCGCCGCCTCCGAACTCGCCCCCGTCGGCGACCGAGCATCCGGGGAGCCCCGATGACCGTCCTCACCGCACCCCCCGCCGCCGGCCTCGATCCGGCACCGCGACGCGTGCGGTCGTGGACCCGTCCCGGACTGATCCTGCCGGCCCTCGTGATCCTCGTCGCCCTCCTGTGGGCCCTCGTGCCGGCGCTGTTCACCGGACAGAGCCCGACCGCCACCGTCGCCCCCTCGCTGCAGGCTCCGAGCGCGGAGCACTGGTTCGGCACGGATGCCACGGGTCGCGACGTGTTCGCCCGTGTCGTCCACGGTGCGTCGCAGTCGATCGTCGGGGCGCTGATCGCCGTGCTGGTCGGCCTCGTCGTGGGAACGGCCGCCGGGGTGACTGCCGGCGCCGTGGGCGGGGCGGTCGACGAGATCCTCATGCGCGTGGTCGACGTGCTGCTGGCCATCCCCGCGCTGCTGCTGTCGCTGAGTGTCGTGATCCTGCTCGGCTTCGGCACGGTGAGCGCAGCGATCGCGGTGGGGGTCACCTCGATCGCCGTGTTCGCACGGCTGGCCCGATCGCGCGTGGTCAGCGTGCGCGTCAGCGACTACATCGAAGCGGCCTACGGGTCTGGTGGCACGTTCTTCGGCGTGCTGTGGCGGCACATCCTCCCCAACTCGCTCACCCCGGTACTGGCCCTCGCCGCCCTGCAGTTCGGCTCGGCCATCCTGCAGATCTCCACCCTCGGCTTCCTCGGCTACGGAGCCCCCCCGCCCACGCCCGAGTGGGGTCTGCTCATCGCCGAGGGACGCAACTACGTGGCCACGGCGTGGTGGCTCACGGTGCTGCCCGGCGCCGTCGTGGTGCTCGTGGTGCTCTCGACCAACCGCCTGAGCCAGGCCATTCGAGGAGGGGAGACGGCATGAGCACCCAGCCCCTGCTGTCGGTGCGCGACCTCGCGGTGCAATACCGCACGCGCCATGGTCTCGTCGACGCCGTGCGCGGCGTCTCGCTGGAGGTGGATGCCGGCTCGGTCACCGCGCTCGTGGGCGAATCGGGATCGGGCAAGTCCACGGTCGCCCAGTCGGTGATCGGGCTCCTCGCCGCCAACGGCCGCGTCGCCGGCGGATCGATCGCCCTCAACGAGCGCACCGACGGCCTCACCGAGCTGGTGGGTCTCCCCGAGAAGCGCTGGCGCCACCTGCGGGGGCGCTGCATCGCCCTCATTCCGCAGGATCCCGGCAACTCGCTCAATCCCGTCGCCACGATCGGGTGGAGCGTGGGTGAGGCTCTCCGCATCCACGGGTGGAAGGACCGCCGCAAGATCCATGCGCGGGTGGTCGATCTGCTGGGCCGCGTAGGGATCGACGACCCCGAGGCTCGGGCGCGCCAGCACCCCCACGAGCTGTCCGGTGGAATGCGGCAGCGTGTGCTCATCGCGGCAGCCCTGGCGCTGGAGCCCGAGCTGATCATCGCCGACGAGCCGACCAGTGCGCTGGACGTGACCGTTCAGCGCACGGTGCTCGACCTGCTCGACGACCTGCGCGCCGAGTCGGGCACCGGCATCCTCTTCATCACGCACGACCTCGCCGTGGCCGCCGACCGATCCGATCGGATCGTGGTGATGAAGGGCGGGCAGGTGCAGGAGGCCGGCGCGACGACGGCGGTGCTCGCCGCCCCGACGGCCGACTACACGCGCATCCTTCTCGCCGACGCGCCGTCGCTGGCGAGCGTCGTGGAGCGCACGCCGCCCGTCGTGGATGCCGGCAGCCGGCCGCTGGTGGAGGTGCGGGGGCTGCGGCAGGAGTTCCGCCGCCCGGGACGCTCGCCGCTGATCGCCGTCGACGACGTGTCGTTCACGGTGGCCCGCGGCACCACGCACGCGCTCGTGGGTGAGTCGGGATCGGGCAAGACGACCACCGGCCGGGCGATCGCGGGCTTTGCGCGACCGACCTCGGGTTCGATCCGGGTGGGGGAGGTCGACGTCACGGCGCTGCGGAGCCGTCGCGAGTTCCATCGCACCACCCAGCTCGTCTATCAGAACCCGTTCGCATCCCTCGATCCGCGCCAGCAGGTCTCGCGCATCCTCGCCGAGCCGCTGCGCAACTTCGACATCGGCAGCCGCACCGATCGGGCCGAGCGTGTCGCGCACTACCTCGACCTCGTCTCGCTCGCTCCGGAGATCGGCGCGAGGCACCCGCACGAGCTGTCGGGAGGTCAACGGCAGCGAGTGGCGATCGCTCGCGCTCTCATCGTCGATCCCGAGCTTGTCGTGCTCGACGAGGCGGTCTCGGCGCTCGATGTCACGGTGCAGGCGCAGATCCTGCGCCTGCTGGCCCGACTGCAGGAGGAACTGGGCCTCACCTACGTGTTCATCTCTCACGACCTGGCCGTCGTGCGGCAGATCGCCGACACGGTCTCGGTGCTGCGACGCGGGCAGCAGGTCGAGCACGGCAGCGCGCGAGTGGTCTTCGACGACCCGCAGCACATGTACACCCGGCAACTGCTGGAGGCCATCCCCGGAGCGACGCTGCGCCGACACGACATCCCGACCACCGACAGAGAGGTGCTGGCATGACCGGACCACGACTCGGATTCTTCACCCGCCTGCTCGAAGACGCCCCGGCGGCGGATCGCTACCGGTTCGCTCTGGAGCAGATCGATCAGGCCGAGCGCAGCGGTTTCGCTTCCGCGTGGGTGGCCCAGCACCACTTCGGTGAGGACGAAGGGGGTCTGCCGTCGCCGTTCGTGCTGCTGGCCGCTGCCGCCCAGCGCACGTCGGCGATCGCCTTGGCCACCGGTGTCGTCACCCTGCCGATCGACGATCCACTGCGGGCCGCCGAAGACGCCGCGGTGCTCGATCAGCTCAGCGGCGGCCGGGTGCAGCTCGGGGTGGCATCCGGAGGGACGCCGGCATCGTTCGCGGCGTTCGGACAGGATGCCGGGCGCCGGCGCGAGGTGTTCGCCGACCACCTCGAGGTGTTCACCGACGCGCTCGCCGGACGCGGCGTGCGGGGAACCGTCTCACGGATCTATCCGGCCGGCGGCGACCTCGTCGACCGGATCTGGCAGGCGACGTTCTCCGTCGACGGCGGTCGCCGCGCCGGGCAGCGCGGCGACGGTCTGCTGCTCTCGCGCACGCAGCCGCGCGAGTCGGACGCACCCGACGCCCCCTTGCACGACCTGCAGCTGCCGATCATCGACGCCTATCGCGAAGCGCTCCCCGAGGGGGCGCCGGTGCGCGTGCTCGCCTCGCGCACCGCGCTCGTGGTCGATCCCGAGAACCGCACGCGTGCACTCGAACTGGCGGAGGACGGACTGCGGCGGCTGGCGCAGACCATGTTCGGGCTCGACACCGCCGGCCTCGGCATCGACGATCTTGCGCGCATCACCGACACCCACGTCGGCACGGTCGACGAGGTGGTCGCGTCGTTGGCAGCCGATCAGACCCTGCCCGCGGCCAGCGACGTGTCGTTCCAGGTGCACTCCATCGCCGCCACGCACGACCTCACCCTGCGTTCCCTGCAGCTGCTCGCCGATGAGGTGGCCCCGCGCCTCGGCTTCGCCACCGGGCCGCAGGCCCAGCACGACCTCCACGGGGCGCACCGCGTCGTGGCTGCGACGAAAGGACTCTCATGACACAGCGCGGCCCCGACATCATCGATCTGCTCGCCGGCATCGCCCCCGGCGACCCGCTGGACGAGGTGCGCAGCCGTCGCCCGCAGGCCCGCGAAAACGCGCAGCGCAGCTTCGAGGCCCTTCTCGAGCCTGCGGATCCCGGCACCTTCCTCCTCGCGGAGCGCTACGCGATCTCGGCGTTCGTCGCCGCCCTCCACGGCTTCGACCGCGCCGCCGAGTTCTACGGCGACCTCCTGGGAGACGAGGCTGCGGGGCTGGCGGCCGTCGTCGACGGCGCCGCGCGCTCCGGTGCCACACGCGGCCCCTACGGCGACTACCGCGAGCCGGCTCTGCAGGGCGAGAACGTCGCCGGTCTGCGCTGGACGCCGGATGCCGCGACGGTCGCGGCCGGAGGAGAACGCCTCGCCGCCGCCCTGGCGCACGCGCACCTGCTCGTCTTCCGCCCCCGTGAGGCCCGGCCCGAGGCGCTCCGTGCGCTCGCCGACGCGGGATGGGACGCGGACGACATCGTGTCGCTGTCGCAGCTGATCGCGTTCCTCACCTTCCAGGTGCGGGTCGCCTGGGCACTGCGCGTGCTCGCCGCGAATCCTGCGGCCCCGCACCCGGCCGGAACCGGCGCCACCACCCAGGAAGGAGCCTGACATGACCGAGCTCGTCACCGAGTACGCCGATCTCTCCCGCCCCGACGCCTTCACCCAGCAGGGGCTGGGATGGGTGCCCTGGCTGCTCCCCGTGGCCGAAGACGACCTGACCGAGCAGCAGCGCGACGCCCTCATCGAGCCGGCACGCGCCAAGATGCCGTACTTCCGGCTGCTCGCCCGCGACCCCGAGGCGCTGCGGGCGCGGACGCTCACCGATCTCGACATCTTCTTCAACGTCAGCGGCGGGCTCGGGCGTGCCGAGCGGGAGCTCGCCGCCGCGGCCACCTCCCGCCACAACGGCTGTGTCTTCTGCGCCTCGGTGCACGCGGCGGCGGCCACGCGTGAGTCCGGTCGCGAGGCCGACGTGCAGCGCCTGCTCGACGAGGGTGTGGAAGCCGACCTCGGCGACGACACCTGGAACGCGGTGGCCGCGGCATCCGTAGCCCTCGCCGACACACCGCTGGAGTTCGGAGCCGACGACATCCGTCGGCTGCGCGAGGTGGGGCTCGCCGACGACGAGATCGTCGACGTCATCGGCGGTGCCGCCTTCTTCAACTGGGCGAACCGGCTGATGCTCTCGCTCGGAGAGCCCGAAGTCCCCTCACGAAAGCGACCCACCGCATGAGAATCCCCACTCTCCTGGACCACATCGTCATCGCCGGACCCGACCTGCCGGGTCTCGTCGACTGGTTCGCCGAGCGCACCGGCGTCACCGCCGCACCCGGCGGAGCGCACCCGACCGGCACCGCCAACGCGCTGGTCGCGCTGACGGTCGGCGGGCAGCGCGGGCCGCAGTACATCGAGCTGATCGGACCGAACCCCGACCGGGATGAGGAGGAGCTGCCGGAGACGTTCGGCATCCGCACCCTCGCCGGTCCGCGCGTGCAGGCGTATGCCGTGCACCCCGCCGATATCGAGGCCACCGTCGCGGACGCCCGCGCGCGCGGCTACGACCCGGGCGAGGTCAGCGACCTGTCGCGGCGCACCCCCGACGGCACCCTCCTGGAGTGGCGTCTCACCCGCGGGGAGGGACGGCGCCTCGACGTGCCGTTCCTCATCGACTGGGGCACCACCCCTCAGCCCGGCCTGAGCGAGATCCCCGCGCTGGAGCTCGTGTCGTTCGTGCGGGTCGAGCCCGACCCGCAGCCGTTGCGCGACGTGCTCGACGCGCTCGGGCTGGGCGATGGCGTCGCCGGCGTCGAAGCGGGGGATGCGCCGGGCTTCCGTCTGACCGTGCGCACCGCCGGCGGCGAGATCGTCGAGCTGTGAGCGAGACGGGCGTCGCCACCGTTCCGGCATCCGAGATCGACCGGACGCTCGCGAGCCTGCGCCCGCAGCTGCAGAACCTCGTCCATCAGCTTCACGCTCACCCCGAGGTCGGGTTCGAGGAACACGCCTCGGTGCGCGCACTGGCCGACGCCCTCGCCGCCCACGGCGTGGCGGCGGAGGTCGGGGCGTTCGGCCTCGCCACGGCGCTGCGCGCCCACGTGGGCTCGGGAACGGGCCCGCACGTCGCGATCATCGCCGAGTACGACGCGCTGCCGGGAATCGGACATGCGTGCGGTCACAATGTGATCGCCGGCATCGCCGTGGGCTCCTTCCTGGCGGCCGCGCCCCTCGTCGAGCGCGCCGGTGGCCGGCTGTCGCTCGTCGGTACCCCGGCGGAAGAGAACGGCGGCGGCAAGGAGCTGCTCATCCGGGCAGGGGCCTTCGACGATGTCGACGCAGCCGGCATGGTCCACCCGGGAAGCGGGTCGGGCACGGGGTCGGTGCGTGGGCAGCGCACCACCGGCGTGCGCCGCATCGCCGCCACCTATCACGGGCGGGCCGCGCACGCCGCCGGTGCTCCCTGGCTCGGGCGCAACGCACTCGACGGGGTGGTCACGGCCTACCAGGGGGTCGCGCAGCTGCGTCAGCACATCCTCCCTACCGACCGCATCCACGGCATCATCACCGAGGGGGGAGCGGCACCCAACATCGTGCCCGAACGTGCGGCGGCGCTGTTCTACGTGCGGTCGGCCGAGGTCGACACGCTGAAGGAGCTCACCCAGCGGGTGGTCGCCGTGCTCGAGGGGGCGGCCATCTCCACCGCGACCCGCGTCGAGATCGATGTCGACCCGGTGCCGCCGTACCTTCCGCTGCAGACGAACGTGGCCCTGACCACGAGGTGGGCGCGAGCGCTCGAACGGCGCGGCGTCGACATCCCGCCGCCGCCGGCCCTGGTGCCGCAGGGCGGGCCGTCGACCGACATGGGCAACGTGAGTCGGTATGTGCCCTCGATCCATCCCTCGATCGGGCTCGGCGGTCCCGAAGACGTGTTCCCCCACAACGCCGCGTTCGCCGACCTGACCGTGATGCCTGCCGCGATCGACGCGCTCGTGCTCGCGGCCGCCGGGCTCGCCACGGCCGCGGTGGAGTTCGTCGGCGATCCGCAGTTGCGAGCCGCCGTCGCCGCCGAGTTCGCGGCATCCGGGGGCCGGTACCGCTGGGAGGACTGACGCAGCGCGGGATACGCGGCCGCGCGGCACCTCGGCCGGCGGCCGACGCGCCCGGGCCGACGTACCGGTGGTGACCGAGCCTGTCAACGCTCCCGCCCTCGGGGCGCACGAGCGGCAGGATGGAACCCATGACGATCGAGGTGTGGGCGCCGCGCGCCGAACGAGTCCGACTGCGCCGTCTGGGGCAGGCCGACGTCGACCTCACGGCGGATGCCGGTTGGTGGCGTGGTGACGTCGCGCTTGCGGACGGCGACGAGTACGGTTTCGTGCTCGGCGATTCCGACGACCTGCGTCCCGACCCGCGCTCTCGTCGCCAGCCGCACGGCGTGCACGGGGCGTCGGCCTGGTTCGATCCTTCGAGGTTCGCGTGGTCTGACGCGTCGTGGACGGGTCGGCAGCTGGCGGGCGGGCTGATCTACGAGCTCCACGTCGGCACGTTCACGCCCGAAGGCACGTTCGATGCCGCCATCGGCCGGCTCGGGCACCTCGTCGACCTCGGCGTCACCCACGTCGAGCTGCTGCCCGTGAACGCCTTCAACGGCACGCACAACTGGGGCTACGACGGCGTGCTGTGGTTCGCGGTGCACGAGGCCTACGGTGGGCCCGCCGGCTATCAGCGTTTCGTCGACGCCGCCCACGCCGCCGGCCTCGCCGTCATCCAGGACGTGGTCTACAACCACCTGGGGCCCAGCGGCAACTACCTTCCCGAGTTCGGACCGTACCTGCGCGACGCGCAGCGCAACACCTGGGGGTCGAGCCTCAACCTCGACGCGCCCGAGGTGCGCGCGTTCGTGATCGACAACGCCCTCGCCTGGATGGGCGACTTCCACGTCGACGGGCTGCGCCTGGATGCCGTGCACGCGCTGCACGAGTCGGAGGACAGCCCCGTGCACATCCTGCGGGAACTCGCCGAACGCACCGATGCCCTGAGCGCGCACCTCGGCCGCCCCCTCACCCTCATCGCCGAGAGCGACCTCAACGACCCGGTCATGGTGACCGCGCGTGAGGCCGGCGGGCACGGACTGACCGCACAGTGGTCCGACGACTGGCACCACGCCGTGCACGTGGCGGTGACGGGGGAGACCGACGGCTACTACGCCGACTTCGCCGATCCTCAGGCTCTGCCCAAGGCGTGGTCGTCGGGGTTCTTCCACGACGGCACGTTCTCGTCGTTCCGCGGACGCGACCACGGCGCCCTGCTGCCGGACGAGGTGCCCTCGTGGCGTCTGGTGACCTTCGCGCAGGACCACGACCAGATCGGCAACCGCGCCGCGGGCGACCGGTTGTCGGCGACCCTGTCGTGGGACCGGCTCGCGGTGACGGCGGTGCTCACCCTCACCGCTCCCGGCACCCCGATGCTGTTCATGGGGGAGGAGTGGGGTGCCTCCACGCCGTGGCAGTTCTTCACCTCGCACCCGGAGCCGGAGCTCGCCGAGGCCACCGCGAAGGGCCGCAAGGCCGAGTTCGCCCGCATGGGGTGGGACGAGTCGCTCGTTCCCGACCCGAACGATCCGGCCACCTTCGAGCGCTCGAAGCTCGACTGGACGGAGCTCGAACGCGGCGACCACGCCCGTCTGCTCGAGCTGTACCGGCGGTTGGCGCGGCTGCGCCGCGATCGGGCCGACCTCACCGACCCGCGCGTCGCATCGCGCGCGGCGACGAGCATCGAGGTGCCCGGTGTTGCAGGGTCCGGTGGTCGTCGCTACGAACTGCAGCGCGGGCGCGCGCGGGTGCTCGTCAATCTCTCGGACGAACCGTGGACGGTGCGTCTCGGGGCAGGCGAGGAGGTCTGGCTGGCGACGGCCGAGACGGATGCCGGCGAGGCTGGCGTCGTGGTGCCGCGCGATGCGGCCGTGATCGTGGGGCCCGCCGAGGCGTAGGTGAGGCGTTTCGTCTCGCTTCGCTCGCTCAACGACCGGGGGCGACCGGGGGCGCCTCTCCTGCCGGACGTTGAGCGAGGAGCGCAGCGACGAGACGAAACGCAGAGGAGCGCAGCGACGAGTCGAAACGCAGACGAGCGCAGCGACGAGTCGACGCCGTGGAAGTGTCAAGGGTCTCGCGTCGGCATCTGCGCGAAGATAGCGTGCGATCATGACCGAGAGACGTGACATCCTCCGCCAGGTCCTCGTGATCTCCGCCGTCAGCTTCATGATCGTCGCCGCGATGGTGGGCACCGGACTCTTCGGCGGCACCAACGTGCGCGACCTGCAGGGCGGTGCGCTGGACGCCGACGCCACCGTCCTCGCGCCGGGTCGACCCGCGTTCAGCATCTGGTCGGTGATCTACGTGCTGATGGTGGCCTACGCGATCTGGCAGGCCCTTCCCGGCCAGCGCTCACGTCCGCGGCAGCGAGCGGCGGGCGGTTGGATCGCGGCGACGGCGGTGCTCAACGGTGGATGGCTGCTGGCATCCCAGTATCTGAACCTGCTGGCTACGGTCATCGGAATCATCGTGCTGCTCGCGGTGCTGGGCGTCACCCTGCGGGTGCTGTCGCGCCAGGGCTCGTCGTCGCCGGTCGAGACGCTGCTGATGGATGGCACCGTGGGTCTCCACCTGGGCTGGGTGGCGTTGGCGACGGTGGCCAACATCACCGCGTGGCTGACCGCCGAGGTGGCCCCGGCATCCTGGGGAGAATACGCAGACGCGGCCGGGGTCGCCGTGCTGGCGGTGGTGGCTCTCGTCGGGGTGGCGATCGCGTGGGGAACCGGTGGCCGCATCGCCCCGGCGCTCGCGATGACGTGGGGGCTGGTGTGGATCGGTGTGGCACGCGCTTCCGGCGAGCCGCACTCGACACCGGTGGCTGTGGCGGCGTTCGTCGTGGCGGTGGTGGTGCTCGCCGCCCCGCTCGTCGTGCGCGCTTTCAGATCGCGACGCCGGATTCGGACCTCCTGACCGGCCCGATCCGAATCCGGTGACGATCTCCGGATCCGGTCGAGCGAGCGGCGCGGTCAGCGGCTCGGGTCGATCGGCCTCACCGGCCGGCACGGGTTTCCTACGGCCACGACTCCGGCGGGGATGTCGGATGCCACGACCGAGCCGGCTCCGATGATCGCGTCGTCACCGATCGTGACGCCGGGAAGGATCGTGACCGAGCCGCCGAGCCACACGTTGTCGCCGATCGTGACGGGGCGGGCGCGTTCCCATCCCTCGCGGCGGCGGGCCGGCTCTTCGGCGTGGTTGGGCGTGTAGATGCTGCAGCGCGGCCCGATGAGGCAATCGGCGCCGATCGTCACGTAGCCGCCGCCGACGATGAGGAAGTCCTTGTTTATGAAGGTCCGGTCGCCGATGGTCAGTCCCAGCCCGTAGTCGAGGTTCAGCGGAGGGCGGAAGTCGATGCCGGACCCCGCGCCGGGGATGAGCTCGTGGAAGAGGCGGTGTGCCTCGTCCGGGTCGTCGAAGAAGATCCGGTTTATCCGCTCGCACGTCGACTGCGCCTCCCAGGTGAGGAGGGGCAGCTGCTCGGAGCTGCGGTATCGGATCCAGTCGCCGGCGTAGAGGGCGCGGACATCGTCGTGCTGGTCGATGAGCTCGGCGAGTCGCCCGTTCGCCGCTTTTGTTGTCATAATGGACATATTACGGGAGGGGAACGCCATGGCATCGCCGCTGCGCGTCGCATTGATCGGAACCGGCTTCATGGGCCGCGCGCATTCGCAGGCCTGGCGCACGGCCGCGCCCTTCTTCGACCTGCCGCTCACACCGGTGATGGCCACCGTGGTCGCACGCGATCCGCAGCGCACCGAGGAGTTCGCCCGCACCTGGGGGTGGGAGAACTGGTCGACGAACTGGCGTGAGGTCGTCGAGAGTGACGACATCGACGCGGTCGACATCGTGGCGCCCGGCGACGTGCACGCCGACATCGCCGAGGCGGCGCTGGCTGCCGGCAAGCACGTGTTGTGCGAGAAGCCTCTCGCCTCCTCGCTCCACGACGCGACGCGAATGGCTGCTGCGGCCGCCGCGCATCCCGAGCTGGTCGCCGCCTGCGGGTTCAGCTATCGCCGCACCCCCGCGCTCGCCGCCGCCCGTGAGCTCATCGCCCAGGGCAGGCTCGGAGAGATCCGTCACGTTCGCGCGCAGTATCTGCAGGATTGGCTGAGCGATCCCGACGCGCCGTTCACATGGCGCCTCGATCGCGCTGTGGCTGGCTCGGGCGCGCTCGGCGACATCGGCGCGCACAGCATCGACACCGCGCAATGGCTCACCGGCGCCGCCATCGCCTCGGTGTCGGCCACCGTGCGTACTTTCGTTCCGACTCGCCCCGATCGCGCCGAGGTGGTCGGTCTCGGCGGGCGCGCGGCCGACGGTGCCGACCGGCGCGCCGTCACCGTCGACGATGCTGCAGCGTTCACCGCGGAGTTCGACGACGGCGCGCTCGGCGTCTTCGAGTGCACGCGCATGGCGCTCGGACGCCGCAACGCCAACCGCATCGAGATCAACGGCGATCGCGGGTCGATCGCGTTCGACTTCGAGCGGATGAACGAGTTCGAGTTCTACGACCGCGACGACGAGCGCGGCGAGCAGGGCTTCCGGCGCATCCAGGCCACCGAGCCCGAGCACCCCTACGCGGCCGCCTGGTGGCCGGTGGGCCACGGCCTCGGGTATGAGCACACCTTCACGCACGAGGTCGTCGACCTGGTGCGTGCGATCGGAGGCGAGGGCACGGCTGAACCCGACTTCGCCCAGGCACTCCAGGTGCAGCACGTGTTGGATGCCGTGGAGCGCAGTGCCGCAGACGACGGGCGGCGCGCTGCGGTGCGCGGTCGGGAAGGAAGACGATGATCGAGCTGTCTCGCCGTGCCCTCGTGGTGCGTGGCGGATGGGAGGGCCACCACCCTGTCGAGGCGACCGAGATGTTCCTCCCGTTCCTCCGGGAGCAGGGATTCGAGGTGCGCATCGAGGAGAGCCCCGACATCTACGCCGACGCGTCGGTGATGGACGAGACCGACCTCATCGTGCAGTCGGTGACGATGTCCGCGATCTCCGACGACGCGCTGACGGGGTTGCGGGCCGCCGTCGCCGGAGGGGTGGGCTTGGCCGGCTGGCACGGTGGTATCGCTGACTCGTACCGCAACAGCTCCGACTACCTGCAGCTGATCGGGGGGCAGTTCGTCACTCATCCGTCGAAGGCGCCCGAGCTGCTCCACGACGATCAGAGCGACAACTACCTCGACTACACGGTGGAGATCACCGAGCTCGGCCGCGCGCACGAGATCACCGCGGACATCGAGGCGTTCTCGCTGCACAGTGAGCAGTACTGGGTGCTGCACGACGATCTCATCGATGTGCTGGCGACCACGACGCATCCCGTTCAGCCCTACCACCCGTGGCATCGGCCGATCACGTCGCCCGCCGTGTGGACGCGGCTGTGGGGCAAGGGTCGCGTGTTCGTGGCCACGCCCGGCCACCTTCCGGAGGTGCTGGCGCACCCGTCGGTTCGCCGCATCGTCGAGCGAGGGATGCTCTGGTCGGCGCGGGATGCGGGCGCGGCGGACGATGCGGGCGCGGCGGAGGTGGGTGCATGACCGGCATCGGAGTGGTCGGCGTCGGGGTGATCTTCGGACAGTACCGCGACACGCTGGCACGGGTGGACGGGGTCGACATCGTCGCCGTGGCCGACCTCGATCCGCAGCGCGCGGCCGACGCGGCGGCCACGATCCCGGGATGCCGGGCCGTGGCACCCGACGAGCTGTGGGACGTTGCCGGTGTGGACGTCGTGCTCAACCTCACGATCCCGGCTGCCCACGCGGAGGTGGCGCTGCGGAGCATCGCTCACGGGCGCGCGGTGTACGGCGAGAAGCCGCTCGCGGCGACCTTCGAGGCGGCGCGCACGGTGGTGGAGGCCGGCTCCGCCGCCGGCCTGGAGCTGGGATGTGCGCCGGACACGGTGCTCGGCACGGGAGTGCAGACCGCGCGGCGTGCAGTGGCCGAGGGGAGGATCGGGGCTCCGGTGTCGGCGACGGCGACCTTCATCTCGGCGGGTCATGAGTCGTGGCATCCCCACCCCGACTTCTACTACCGGCCGGGCGGCGGGCCGGTGTTCGACATGGGGCCGTATTACCTGACCTCGCTCATCCACCTGCTGGGTCCCGTCGCCTGGGTGCAGGCGGCCGCCTCCCGGGCACACGCGACGCGCACGATCGGATCGGGGCCGCGGGCCGGGGAGCAGATCCCCGTGGAGGTCGACACGCACGTGACGGCGATCCTGGGGCATGCCTCGGGCGCCCTGTCGCACGCGACGTTCAGTTTCGATGCCGTCGCCACGCGTGCCGCACACATCGAGGTCCACGGCACCGAGGGGGTGCTGGTGGTGCCCGACCCGAACGGGTTCGCGGGGCCGGTCGTGCTGCTGCGCTCTGCAGAGGATGCCGAGGAACTGCCGGTCTCAGCCGGCTACGAGGACGCCGGCCGAGGTGTGGGGCTGGCCGACTTCGCCGCCGGACACCGCCGCGCCAGCGCCCAGATGGCGCTGCACGTGCTGGAGGTGATGACGGCGATGACATCCGGCGAGCCGGGTCGGGTGGAGATCCGCACTCCCGTCGCTGTGCCGTCGATCGTGCCGCTCACCCCGGCTGAGCAGTGGCGGCGGTCAGGGCACGCCGCCCGCTGAACGGCGGCGCCGGCCGGGCTCGACACCCCCCGGTCGTTGAGCGAGCGCAGCGAGACGAAACGCCGCACCCGGTCGTTGAGCGAGCGCAGCGAGACGAAACGCCGCTTCCTCCCCAACCCGGATCGCCCCGGCACCCACGGTCGTTGAGCGAGCCCAGCGAGACGAAACGCCGCTTCCTCCCCAACCCGGATCGCCCCGGCACCCCTCCCGGACGTTGAGCGAGCGCAGCGAGACGAAACGCCGGTTCCTCCCCAGGCGGGGCACCCGCGGGGTTATCCACAGGAAATACCCCTGACCGGCTCTTTCCCACCGCCGATGTCGGACCCCCGGCGGACAATAGACGGTATGACGCACCCCGCAGCACCCACCCCGGCCGAGGGCCCCGCCGACGTGGAGTCGCTGCTGGACGCCCTCGCGTCCACCCGCCGGCGGCGTGCGGCGTTGGATGCTGAGGAG
>QFCS01000326.1_pt1 | contig 44580 bp, 44 predicted proteins | sample 3576561 | NCBI WGS metagenome assembly QFCS01 | reverse complement strand
CCGCCTCGACGATGACGGCGCCGGCATTGTGGATGACATAGACGTCGTTGCCGCCAAGCCCGCTCAGCGTGTCCGCCGCCAGGCTGCTGCCGTCGTTGAGCATGTTGGCGCCGGCATTGCCGGTGATGGTCTGGGCGAAGGCGTTGCCGGTGAGCTGAATCGAAGCGGTGCCGGCGGCGTCGGTAGTGCCGAGCGTCTCGACCTCGACGCCGGCCTTCAGTGCATAGCTGACCGAGGTGAGCACGGTATCGCTGCCCTTGCCGGCGGCCTCGACGATGATGGCGCGGCTGTTGGCTATGCGGTAGATGTCGTTGCCGCCGAGCCCCTGCAGCGTGTCCACACCGGCGCCGCCTCCATCCGAAAGGACGTTGGCGCCGGCATTGCCGGTGATGGTCTGGGCGAAGGCATTGCCGGCAAGGTCGATCGCCGAGGTACCGGTGACGGCGGTGGTTCCCAGCGTCTCGACCTCGACGCCGGCCTTGAGTGCGTAGCTGACCGAAGTCAAGACGGTATCGCTGCCCTGGCCGGTCGCCTCGACGACGACGGCGCTGCTGTTGTGGATGACGTAGACGTCGTTGCCCGCCAGGCCGCGCAACGTGTCGGCGGCCGCCCCGCTGCCGTCGTTGAGCATGTTGGCGCCGGCATTGCCGGTGATCGTCTGGGCGAAGGCGTTGCCGGTGAGCTGGATCGACGTCGTGCCGGTGTCGAGGGTGGTGCGCAACTGCTCGATCGAGACCCCGGCCTGCAGCACGTAGTTCACCGAACTCCTGACGGTGTCGTTGCCCTGACCGACGGCCTCGATGACAACGTCGAAGGCATCGGTGACGACGTAGGTGTCGTTGTCGGCTCCGCCCAGAAGGATGTCGCTGCCGATCCCGCCGATCAGCACGTCGTCGCCGTCTTCCCCGACCAGGATATCGTCGCCGTTCTCGCCGGAGAGCGTGTTGGCGCCGGCGTTGCCGGTGATCGTCTGGCTGAACCTGTTACCGGTCAGCTTGACGACACTATCGCCTGAAAAGGGATCGGCCCTCAGTTCCTCGACCTCGGCGTCGGCGGCGAGCGTATAGCCGAACAGGCTGACGACGATGTCGTAGCCGCCGCCGATCGCCTCGACGACGACGTCGCGGGCGTCGTCTACCATGTAGGTATCGTCGTTCGCGCCGCCTTCGAGGTAGTCGCCGCCAATGCCGCCGTCCAGTGTATCGTTGCCGTCGCCGCCATAAACGGTGTCGTCTCCGGCCAGGCCCGACAGCATGTCGTTGCCGGCATCGCCGGAGAGGACGTTCACGCCGTCATTGCCGACGATCTCCTGCGCAAGTTCGTTGCCGAAAAGGTTGATTGCCGCGCTGCCGGCATCGTCGTCGGTGCGCAGGTGCTCGATTTCCAGCCCGGCGGCGAGCGTGTAGTCGATCGCACTCCTGACGGTGTCGTTGCCGCCGCCGGCGGCCTCGACGATCGTGTCGCCGGCCTCGTCGATGTGGTAGATGTCGTCGCCGGCTCCGCCGTCGAGTTCGTCACTGCCAGTGCCGCCGTCGAGGATGTCGTTGCCGGTGCCGCCCCGCAATGTGTCGTTGCCGCCCCGTCCGTTCAGGACGTCGTCGCCGCCTTCGCCGGACAGGATGTTCGCCTCGCCGTTTCCGGCGAGGGAATTGGCGGCGATCCAGTCGTTGTCGCCGGGGCTGGAACCGCGCAGGTTGACGATGCCGGTGAACGTGAATTCGAAGGTGAAAGCGGAATCCGAGCCCCTGCCTGCGGCCAGATCGGCGTCGCCGCGCGTGACGATGGTGTCGGCACCGCCCCGGCCGTCCACCGTCTGTCCGTCGGAGACGTGGAAAACCTCGTCCGCCGAGGTGCCGAGCCAATCGACAAGCTCATAACCGGCGCTGAATTCCTCGAACCCTGTAAGCACGAGCGAATAGGAGTCGCGCGGGCCGGTGACGGTCTTGCTGAACAGGTCGATCGTTGCACGCTCGCCCTGTTGCTGGTCCACCGCGACGATGAACCAGAAGAGATCCTGGCCGAAGCTGCCGTCGAACTGCCCGTCGACGCCCCTGACGACATCGTCGCCGCCGCCCGCGTTGACGATCATGCGATAGCCGCCGCTGATCGTTTCGCCCAAGTCGGAGCCCTGAACGATCCAGTCGTTCGCAAAACGGAACGCCTCGATGTTCCTGAACGTCGCCCAGAGGTGCCCCGAGCTTTCGATGAAAACCTGACCGCTCGCTATGCTCAGCGAGAAGAGGCGGTGCGGATCTGCGATGAAGCCGAGGTCCAGGACATCGTTGCCGGTACCGCCGTCGATGAAATCGAGGTCTCCGAAAGACCAGCTGCCGGGATTCAGCTCGATGAAATCGTCGCCGCCGCCGGTATAGATGCGGTCGGAGCCGAACCCGCCATGGGCGGAGTCGCCGCCGCCGCCGCCGATCAGGATATCGTTGCCCTGGCCGCCATCCATACGCGAGCCGCCGGCGCCAGCCAGTATGACGTCGGCGCCGTCGCGACCGCGCAAGGTCTGATCGGCGACCTGCGGATTGGCGCTGGTCTGGACCTCGATCGAATAGCGTGCGTCCTCGCCGCCGAGGATTCCGCTATCGAGCGAGACGATGACTCCGACGCCATTGATGATCGTATCGAAGGCCCGCTCGGCGTCCGGATCGTCGAACGTCTGCACGTCCTCGAGCGCCTTGAGATGGTTCCGCAGCGTATTGTCGAGGTACTTGTTCACCGCGGCGTCGTATTCGGCCGGATCGGCATCGGGATCGGAGATCATCCGGAAGCCGCCGTCGAGAAGGTCGAGACCCTTGTTGAGGGTCTCCTCGACCGTGTCCCGCACCACCTGCGCATTGTCGAGCGCCTTCTGGATGTTTTCCAATCCGCGCCCGGGCCCGAACCGCAGCACGGTGGACGATATGCCATCCCAGATCGCACCCGGGAGATTCTTGAGGCCGGGAAGCGTGTATCCGTCGTCGGTGAAACCGTCGCCGTCGGGCGTCCTCGTGAAGATTCCCGGCAGCAGATCGGGCGTGAACTCCCATGGAATGACGAAATCGTTCGGAACGGAGATCGAGGACCAGACCCGCGCCGGAGGATGGTCGTGCTCGTGATGATCGATATCGACGGTGGCGGTCTCGTAGTCGAACGGCTTGCTGTAGGTCGCCAGAACGATCGTCTTTTCGAAATAGATGTTCCCGGCCGGCGGCAACAAGGTCGAGTGGCCGTTGTCGTAACGCCGCGTTACCTCGATGTCGCCGATGAAAAGTTTGGCGTTCGGATCACCGGAGCCTCTTTGCGGCCCGGAATACGCGATCTTGTAATATAGCGTCGCCACCGATCCGGAATCCCCACATGCGCATGCGTCCCTGCGTCATTATGACGATGGCGCGCCGAATCGGCATGACCCAAATGGGTTACAGATCCTCGCCGGCCGGCAGCTGCTTGGGGAAAGGCTGGCGGCGGTCTCGGCCCTCACACGACCACGAAATCGGCATTGGTGATGGCCGGGGCGCCGGTGAGCGTGGCGAAGTGGATCTTGGTCCCTGCGCCGCTGCCGTCGGCGTCGTAGTAGAGCTTGCCGTCGGTGTTGTCGTAGAGCACGTAGTCGTTGCCGTCGACCGCCGTGCCGGTGCTGTTCGAGCGGAACAGCGTCGACGACAGCGTGCCGGTGTTCGTCAGCTTGGTGAAGATCGCATTCTCCAGCCGGATGGTGTCGTCGGCGACGTTGAAGTCGGTCACCGTGTCGCTGCTGGCGCCGATGGCGCTGGAGAACACGAAGAAGTCCTTGCCGCCGAAGCCGGTCAGCGTGTCGGCACCGCCCTTGCCGTCGATGACGTTGGAGCCGGCATTGCCCCGCACCGTCTGGCCGATCGAGTTGCCGGTGAGATCGATCGCGCCGGTGCCGGCCGAATTGGTCGTGCCCAGCGTCTCCACCGAGACGCCGTTCTTCAGGACATAGTCGACGGAGGTCAGCACCGCATCGGTGCCCTGGCCACCTGCCTCGACGATCACCGCGCCGGCATTGTGGATGACATAGATGTCGTTGCCGCCGAGCCCGCTCAAGGTGTCGGCGGCCAGGCTGCTGCCGTCGTTGAGCACGTTGTTGCCGGCATTGCCGGTGATCTTCTGCGCGAAGGCGTTGCCGGTGAGGTCGATGTCGCCGGTGCCGGCTGCATTGGTGGTGCCGAGCGCCTCGACCGAAACGCCGGCCTTCAGCGCATAGCTGACCGAACTCAGCACCGTGTCGCTGCCCTGGCCGGCGGTCTCCTGGATGATCGCGCCAGCGTTATGGATGACGTAGACATCGTCGCCACCGAGCCCGCTCAGGGTGTCGGCGGCGGCGCCGCCGCCATCGTTGAGCATGTCGTTGGCGGCGTTGCCTTCGATCGTCTGGGCAAACGCGTTGCCGGTCAACCTGAAGCCGTGCAGAGGTTCGCCGAAGCCGAGGGAGGTTCTGATCAGCTCGATTTCCGCTCCGGCTGACAGCGTGTAGGCGTCGACCGCGACCACGACCTGGTCGCTCCCTTCGCCGACGCTCTCGAAAATCGCCGGCGCGCCGCCGGCCTGGATCAGGTAAAAGTCGTGGCCGGTGCCGCCGTAGAGCTTATCGCCGGCGCCGCCGTACAGGGAATCGTTGCCGCCGCCGCCCTTGAGGACATTGACGCCTTCATTGCCGTACAGGCCCTGGCCGAATTCGTTGCCGGTCAGGTCGAGCGATCCCGCGCCCGGCAGGGCGCTCAGCGACTCGATCTCCTGCCCGGCAGCCAGCGCGTAGGTGGCCGACGAGGCGATCCCGTCATAGCCTTCGCCGACGTGCTCGTAGACGCGATCGTCGGCGGAATCGACGATATAGCGGTCGTTTCCCTTGCCGCCGAAAAAGGTGTCGGTGCCGCCCCCGCCGTCGAGCGTATTGGCGCCGTCATTGCCGAACAGGGTCTGTCCGAACTCGTTGCCGAACAGGTTGCGTGACGCATCGCCGGCCGCGGCCTGCAATACCTCGATCTCCTGCCCGGCCTGCAGGTAGAATTCGAAGGCCTCCACGATGACGGTGTCATACCCCTCGCCAGGCTGCTCGAACGCCTGATCGTGGAAGGAATCGACGAGAAACGTGTCGTTTCCCGTCCCGCCGTACAGCTTGTCGTTGCCGACGCCGCCGTCCAGCCAGTCGTCGCCGGCGCCGCCGTCGAGGGTGTCGTTTCCAATGCCGCCGTAAAGGCCGCCGTAGAACGAGATCGGCCCGGACTGCAGGTTTATGGTCACCAGCACCCGGGTGTCGTTGCCGTCCACCCCGTAGAGGCTGTCGTCGCCGTCCGAGCCGTAGAGGCCGTCCGTGTCGGAGCCGCCGTTCAGCGTATCCTTGCCCGTGCCGCCTTCCAGGAGATCGTTGCCGACGCCGCCGAAGAGGGAGTCGGCCCCGTCATCGCCGCTCAGCCAGTCGTCGCCGGAATTGCCCCAGGCCTCGATGCTGGCGGTGCCGCCATTGGCCAGGGTGAGGATGTCGTTGCCGTTGCCGCCCTCCATGTAACCGTGCCCGGACAGCAGCTTGCTGACGATGATGTCGTTGCCGTCCAGGCCGTAGTTTTCCAGGTCGGTATTGGAAAGATTGTCGTCGCCGGACGTTCCGTTGGCCATCGGGGTCTCCGCTGTCGTGCCGGCAACTCGACCGGCGCTTCAAAGGCACTGTGTCAATCGACGGGCGCGGCACCGGTGTCCCGGAGGGCGCCTGGCGAAGCATCCGTGGCCGCGCCGGCCAAACATTCCGGCGGTCCGCACGGATGGGCGCATCGCCTGCGTGGCACGATCCACCCGAACGCCATACGCAACTGACGGTAGCGCACGAATATATAACCGCGAAGACGATTGGACAGGGGCGTCAGCTGAAATCGAGGCGCGAGGCGGTTATCACGTATTTGATACCTTCCATCACGGTGGTGCCGTTCATGCTGGCCTCGCCGACCGGCCGGCCCCAATGCTCGTAGGTTTTGGAGGGGTGCCAGGTGGTCTCGAGCCATTGCTCCTTGAATGCCCACTTGCCGCGACCGTTGCGGCCGTTGCCCTGGTCCAGCCAGGTGACGGTCTGGTCGGCCTTGAACGAATAGAGCCAGGTCCAACCGCCCGATACCGAGACGATCCACCGGCCGACGAGATTGCGTTTTTCCTGCTCCAGCCCTTCGTCGGCATAGGAGCGGCCGAGGAACCCTTCTATATCGCGCTGCTCGAACGGCGCGAGCTGCGAGAACTCGCTGAACGAGAGCGAGAAGCCCGACCAGTTGTTGACGCCGCCGAGGCGTGCGCGGACGGCGGCGAACGCCGCCTTGAGCCTGAGCGTGCCGACGCCACCGACATATTCGTAGGCGTTGGAGAGCGTGTTGAAGGCCTGGCCCTCCAGCGCGAAGCGGTGGAGGATACGCAGCATATCGTACATGTTGCAGCCGTTGAGGGCGTGGATCGCGCCTTCCACGTCGCCCGTCGACAGCTTCGATCCAACCACACGGTAGAAATGCATCCATGACGGCTCGGGTTTCTGCCCGGCGCCTGCCATAGGCGGAATGAGATAGGTCTCGTTCCTGATCCGCGTCGCGCCGTAATTGAATTTCGACTCGGCGCCGCCGGACGCCTTCGCGGCACGCGACGTGCCTTTCACCATCGGATTGTCGGCGTTCTCCCAGATGCCGACGATCGGCCCGTCGGCATAACCATAGGAAAGGGTAAGCAGGTAGACCTGCTTGGCCTCGCCGACCTGGACGTCGGCGTAGCTTGCCTTGAGCACGAGCCCGCGGGTCGGCGCGTCGTGCTGGAGCTGTTCCAGCTCGCGCAGGCATTGCTGGATGGCCTTGTTGAGATCGTCCTGCGCCATTCTGGCGAAGGCGCCGTTGACGAATTTCAGCAACTGGCCGGGAACGGAGTTCCATACGCCGGCGCTCGAATACTCGTTCGGCTTGTATTTCCCGGTCTGCTCGGTGCCCGTGGGTGTCCAGGGGTTGTCCCGTTCGTTGGGATTTGACGGGATCGTCTGATCGGCCATGATCGTCGTCTCCGGTGCCGAGGGCGCGAGCGCCAATGGGGTCTGCGCCGCGCCTCGGCGGCGATGCGATCTGGGGGCAAGGTTGGCGGCCGGCAGTAAACGTGCGGGAGGTTGCTTCCATCAAGTCGGCATATGCCGACTGTCGGGGCTGGCCGCAGCCGTTGGCAGCGCCGGTCAGGGCAGCGGGCGGCTGCTGGCGAGCAGCGCCACCAGCTGGCTCTGCTGGCGCGTGCCGGTCTTGGCGAAGATGCGTTCCAGATAGGTGCGGCCCGACTTGAAGGTGATGCCGGCCGCCTCCGAGGCCTGCTTGAGCGACAGGCCGGAGAGCAGCGACCGCGCCAGCACCGTCTCGGCCGGCGTCAGCCCGAAGGCAAGCTGCACGTGCCGCTCGAAGCCTCGCGGAACGCTGATGCCCACCGGCCGCATCATCACAAGCGCCTGGCGGCGGTCGTCGAGGCCGTAGGAGCCCGCGTCGGCGTATGGTGCGACGGACATCACGACGCGGTTGCCGCGCTCGATCGAGCCGACCGCCATGGAGCCTCCGGTTCCGGGGTAGACGTCGTCGACGAGCGTGCAGGCATTCTCGGCGAGCAGGCGAAGCTGGTGATCGGCGGCCGGATCGTCGGCGGCGAGCTGGCCACCGCGCGCCGACAACGGCACGTCGGGTCCGGAAAACAGGGCGTCCGCTGCCGCGTTGAAGGCACCGATGCGGCGGTCAGCGTCGACCAGGGCGATACCGAGGGCCGGATCGGCCAGCGCCGGAGCGAACAGCCGGTGGTTCTGCAAGGTGGCGGCCAGTTCCCCGGCCCGCACCAGATGCGGCACGACCGATTGCAGAAGTTCGGCCTCGGCCTGTTCGAACAGCCCACGCCGGCGGCTGCCCTCGATGCTGATGTAGAAGCTGGCTCCGGGAGCGACCTGCAGCTTGGAGACCAGGCTGTCGTACATGTCGCGCGGCCGGTACCAGTCCTGATAGAGTTCCCGCCGCTCGAATGCCCCGATGTCGGCCAGCCCGGCCCGGCTGACGACGATAGCCGTCGGTATGGCGCTGACCGTGGGCAACCATGGATCGCGCATGTGCGCGTAGAGCGATTCCATCGACGAGAAACCGTCGTCCTCGATGCTGGAGATGGCGCCGTAGTCGCTGCTCTCCAGGCGGGCGATGCAGGCGCGCGAGCCGCCGAACAGGTGCTGAATGTCGGCGATCGTGTCCTGCCAGCGTCTGTGGTCATACGCGGCTTCGTAGATGCCGCCGATGAGCTGGGAGAGGGACTCGATGGTTGGCCGCGCCATCCGCCACCCTTCGCGTGAACAACCGGTTCAACGCCCGCCCCTCAACGGACGCGTGTATTCAACCAGTGATCGCAGAAGGCTGCAACCCGGAAACGGTTGGGCCAACCGCCCCGGACGTCCAAAGATCGTCAGGTCGCCGGCAGCGCCGCGTCGACATCCTTCCGAAGCGGGATCGCCGGCTGGGCGCCTGGCTTCAGGCAGGCCAGCGAACCCGCGGCGGTTGCCCGCGCCAGCGCCCGGTCGAGCGGCAGGCCCTCGGCCAGGCCGGCGGCGAAATAGCCGCAGAAGGTATCGCCGGCGCCGACGGTGTCGACCGGCTTAACCGGCAGGGCCGGCAGGCGCAGGAAATGGTCGGCTTCGAGCGCAACAACGCCTTCGCCTCCGAGCGTGACCACAATCGTCCGCCCGGTCGCGTCGACGAAGGCGCGCATCTGGCTCTCGCGGTCGCTGCCTGCCAGCGCCAATGCTTCCACGTAGAGGCCGAACTCGGTCTCGTTGGCGACCACATAATCGGCTTTTGCAAGAAGGTCCGCCGCGTCGGCCCGGAACGGGGCGGTGTTGAGGATCGAGACGGCACCGGCGGAGCGCGCGGCATCGAGCGCCGCGCCGACCGTATCGAGCGGAATCTCGTGCTGCAGAAGGAGGATATCACCCTTGCGCAGGTCGGCCTTGGCGACGTCGCCGGGCAGCACGGCGGCGTTGGCGCCGGGCACGACGACGATGACGTTCTCGCCCTTCCCGTCGACGAAGATCAGCGCGACGCCGGTCGACGCATGGGTTTCGCTGACAGCCGTCAGGTCGACTTTTCCCTGCGTAAGCAAGGCCGTCGCCTCGCCGGCGAACGCGTCCTTGCCGATCGCCCCGACCATGCGCACCTGGCCGCCTGCTCGTGCGGCGGCCAGCGCCTGATTGGCGCCCTTGCCGCCCGGCGCGGTCCTGAAGGTCGAACCGGGCACCGTCTCGCCCGGTGCCGGCAGGCGCTCGACGTCGGCGACGAGATCGAGGTTGATGGAACCGACGATGGTGATCAATTCTGCCTCCGCTAGGATTTTGGAGCGGACGCTAGCGGGTCGGGCGGCAGATTGAAATATCCCGCGCGCTGTCCTTCCAACACGATCCCGGCGCAGGCTGCCGGCCATCGGGCTTCTGTCGTATACCGTCAAGAGTCGTCGCCAGCATCGGCATGCCGGGCTTTCGCGGCACCGATGGTTGGAGTAGACTGAAAAACCAAGTCTATTCAACAAGTTGATCGTTCGATCAGAAAAACTGAAGCATGCAGCCGCGCCATCTGTTGCTCGCCTTGACCATCGTGCTGATCTGGGGCGTGAATTTTGCCATCATCAAGCTCGGCCTGCGCCAGGTGTCGCCGCTTGCGCTCGGGGTGATGCGCTTTTTCCTCGCCGCTTTTCCCTGGATATTCTTCATCAGGCGCCCGGACGTGCCGCTGCGCCTGATCGCCGCCTACGGTGTGCTGACGTTCACGCTGCAGTTCGCATTCCTGTTCACCGGAATGAAACTCGGCATGAGCGCCGGCTTGTCGTCGCTCGTCCTGCAGTTGCAGGTGTTTTTCACCATCGGCTTGTCGATGATACTGCTCGGAGAGCGGCCGACGCTGTGGCAACTGGCCGGCGCGCTGCTGGCGTTCGGCGGCGTCGGTTTCGTCGCCCTGCATGTCGGCGGCGATGTGACGATGGTCGGTCTGGTGCTGCTCGTCGCCGCCGCGGCCGCCTGGGGCGGCGGCAACATCGTGTCCAAGCGCATCTCGATGCGCTCGGCATCGGCCAACGTAGTTGGGCTGGTCGTGTGGGGCAGCCTGTTCGCGTTGCCCCCGCTGCTCGTTGTGGCCCTGATGATCGACTACGATGGTTTCATCGCCAGCTTCACCGGCCTTGATTGGGTATCGGTGGGCTCGATCGCCTACATCGTCTATCTGTCGACGCTGTTCGGTTTCGCCGCCTGGAGCGGGCTGCTGGCGCGTTATCCGGTGTCGATGGTCGCGCCGTTCACGCTGTTGGTGCCGGTGTTCGGCTTCCTCGGCTCGGCCGTCCTGAACGGCGAGCCGCTGCAAGGCTGGAAGCTGATCGCCTCCGGCCTTGTCATCGCCGGCCTTTGCCTCAACCTGTTCGGACCGCGGCTGGCCGCGCTTATGCGCACGCCAACTGGCCAGCTTCCCAGCCGAGAATAGCCCGCTTGCGTGTCAGCCCCCAGTGGTAGCCGGTCAGTGCGCCGGATTTGCCGAGCGCGCGGTGGCAGGGCACCACGAATGAGATCGGGTTGGCGCCGACAGCGGCGCCCACGGCGCGGCTCGCCGCCGGCGAGCCGATCTCGGCGGCGATCGAGGCGTAGTTGCGCGCCTTCCCCATCGGGATCTTCAGCAGCGCCTCCCAGACCCGCACCTGGAAGTCGGTGCCGATCAGCACCACGCGCAGCGGCTGCTCCGACCGCCATTTCGCCGGGTCGAAGATACGCGCCGCGTAGGGGGCGGTCGCCGCCATATCCTCGACATAGGTGGCGTTCGGCCAGCGGCTCGACATGTCCTCGAAGGCGGCACGCTCCTCGCCGGCGTCGTTGAAGGCAAGGCCGGCGAGACCGCGGTCGGTGACCATGACCAGCGCCACGCCGAACGGCGAGATGTGAAAGCCGTAGCGGATGGTCAGGCCGGCGCCGCGCGTCTTGTAGTCGCCCGGCGACATCGCGTCGTGGGTGACGAACAGGTCGTGCAGGCGACCGGGTCCCGACATGCCGACCTCGAACGAGGTTTCAAGCAGCGGCATGCCCTGGCCGAGCAGCCGGCGCGCATGGTCGAGCGTGACCGCCTGCAGAAATCCCTTCGGCGAAAGCCCGGCCCAGCGGGTGAACAGTTTCTGCAGGCCGGTCGGCGTCTCGCCGACTTCAGCCGCCAGGGTCTCCAGCGACGGCTGGTCGCGATAGTCGAGGCTGATCTTCTCGATGACGCGGCGGACGGTTTCGTAGTCGCCGCCGGAGGGGGTGATGTCCTTTTGCAGGATGGCTGTCTGTGCGCTCATGGTTTTGTCTCCTTGAACGCGAATATCGTCCTCGAGCGGCCCTCGCTCCACCCGATTCCTGCAACTTCAGATTATTTTGCGAAGGCATTACCCACGGTCTTACCCACGCCTGGCGGTGGCCAGCGCGGTCGAGAAGGCGGTCGCGAAGCTTTCGCGGTCGTCGGGGTTGAGGAAGGAGCCGATCGACACGGCTTGGCCCTGTCCTTCCACGGCCATCGCGGTGATGCCGATCTCGTCGTGGCGCGCCACCGAGAAGCGCGCCCAGAACGGGTTGAAGCGGAAGGCCTCGGAGCGGCCGGAGGGCGCGGTCTTCCTGATGTCGAGCCTGGTGCGTGAGACCGAGACCTCCTCGCGGGCGCGGGCGGCACGGTAGTTCATGCGGAACGCCAGATAGACCAGCAAGACGTCCAGGCCGAAGAAGCCGAATACCGGCCAGGCGCCGGTCGACAGGAAAAACGCCCCGGTGACCAGCCAGCAGAACAGCAGGGCCGCCATCAGGACGGCGAAGCCGGTGCGTCCAAGCGAGCGATGCGGCGTAAGCAGCGCCCGGAAGAAAGGCTCGTCGGCGTCCGGCCTGGCGTTTGTGTCGTCCATCACGGCTGATTATAGAGGGCAGATGAAAAACCCCAAGGCGAAAATCGTCGCGTCCGGTGGCCGCCGTGACGGCTCGAACGTCAAGCCGCGGCCGCGGCCGGTACGGCCGATCTACAGCCCGGACGAAGTGCGCGAGATTTTCCGCCGCTTCTCGGTGCAGCGGCCGGAGCCTAAAGGCGAGTTGGAGCATGTCAACGCCTTCACCCTGCTGGTCGCGGTGGTGCTGTCGGCGCAGGCAACCGACGCCGGCGTCAACAAGGCGACGCGGCCGCTGTTCGCCGTCGCCGACACGCCGGCACGGATGCTGGCGCTCGGTGAAGAAAAGCTTGGCGGCTACATCCGCACCATCGGCCTGTGGCGCGGCAAGGCGAAAAACGCCATCGCGCTGTCGGAAGCGCTGATCCGCGACCACGGCGGCGTTGTGCCGAACGACCGCGACGCCTTGACGAAACTGCCCGGGGTCGGCCGCAAGACCGCCAATGTCGTGCTCAACATGGCGTTCGGCCAGCCGACGATGGCGGTCGACACGCATATTTTTCGCATCGGCAACCGGCTGCTGCTGGCGCCGGGCAGAACCCCGGAGCAGGTCGAGGCCGGGCTGGTGCGCATCATTCCGCCGGAATACATGCGCCACGCGCATCACTGGCTGATCCTGCACGGCCGTTACGTCTGCAAGGCGCGCAAGCCGGACTGTCCGCGCTGCGTGATCGCCGATCTGTGCAAGTCGCCGGAGAAGACGACGTCGGTGCCCGCGCCGCTGGTGGAACTGCGCGCCAACGGTGGACTGGACGCGGTGGCGGCTCAGTAGCCGATGCCGCGCGCCATCATGGCGGCGAAGATCGGGATCAGCAGGAAGACCGCGCCTTGCGCCCGCAAGGCGCGGCGCACCGCGCCGATCTCGCTGTCGGGCACGACATGGCCGGCATCGGCGTCGACAGCCCTGTTCCAGCGGATGATGCGCATGGTCGGAGCGGCCGAAAGCGCGCCGACGCAGCCGAAGGCGGCGAGTTTTGCCCAGAACGACCAGTTGTAGATATAGAACTCCCAGCCCTTGAGGCCGAAAAGGACGCGGGCGAAACCGACGATCAGCACGAAGCCGGCGATCATGCCGTAGGCCCGGTCGATGCGGCCCAGCCGCCGCAGCGCGTCACCGCCAAGTCCCGGACGCACCAGCACCGTCTCGGCCGCCAGCACGGCGGCGAGCGCGAAAATCAGCAGGTGATGGGCGATCGCCAGCAGCAGGTCGGTCGTCATGAGTCTCTCCTGGCCACCCGGCCCGGCTCTGGCCGAAACCGCATGCGGGCAACGTGGTGGCATCCGATCACAGGCGCGTCAACGTGGCCGGAGGCAGTCTCCTGACGATCATTGACGCTCGCGGCGAACCGCCTACCTCTCCGACATGGCTTTGAAGCGTGACATCAACCCGATGCCGGCGTTCGTCCGCGCCGCCCTGACCGAGCGGCGGTTGACGGGCGCGTTCGACGCCCGGCCGGCTTACCAGCGCAACGATTATCTGGGCTGGATCGCCGGCCCGAAGCGCGAGGAGACGCGGCAGAAACGGCTGAAGCAGATGCTCGACGAGCTCGAGCGCGGCGACGTCTACATGAAGATGGCCTGGCATGCGGGAGAAAAGGACTGACCTGAGCCGGGTGCACGGTCGATGCGGAGGGCGCCGGTCGATACCGGGCTGGCCCGCCCCGCGACCCACCGGTGGACCGAGCATCTTTTTCGTCCCGCGATAAGTTGCGCGACAGCGAGACGCTTATGCCCGATGCCACCATTGTCAGCATTCCGACCATCGAGACGGCCCGCACGATCCTGCGCGCGCACCGGCCCGGCGATTTCGACGCCTATGCCCATATGTGGAGCTTGCCGGCGGTGACGCGTTTCATCGGCGGCCAGGTGCGGACCCGCGAGGAAAGCTGGATCCGCTTCCTGCGTCATGCCGGCATGTGGGCGATGACCGGCTACGGCTTCTGGGCGATCGAGGACAAGGTGAGCGGACGCTTCATCGGCGAGGCAGGATTTCACGATCTCAAGCGGGAGATGACGCCGTCGATCGAAGGACTTCCGGAAGCGGGCTGGTCGCTGGACCCGGACGTGCACGGCAAGGGCATCGGCACCGAAGTGGTCGGCGCGGTGGTCGCCTGGGGCGATCTTGTGCTGCCCGGCAGCCGCCAGGTCTGCATCATCGATCCCGAGAACCGCGCTTCCATCGGCGTGGCAACCAAATGCGGGTTCCGCGACCCGGTCGAGGCCGACTTCAAGGGCGAGATGGTGCTGCTGTTCGAGCGCGGCGGCCCCGAAATCCGGGGATAAAAAATCGCTCGCCGGCGGAAAATACTTGCTCCAGGGTATTGGCTTATCCGCCTTTCATCAAGAAAAGCATAGCCATTTCAATGCTATGAACCGATGCCGAACCGGCAGCCAAGATGTTCTGGCGGCCCCAAGCGACACCGGTTTTTCCCCGTCCCATCGTCAGCGCGTAGCATGAACCGAGCTTTGCTGAGGGCGCGGAACATGGATACGACCGACAATCTCGACCTTCCCTACATCATGCCGTCGCAGGCGCAGAAACACGTCACCCACAACGAGGCGATCGGCATGCTCGACGCGCTGGTGCAGCCGAGCGTGCTCGATCGCGACCTGTCGGCACCGCCCGGTTCGCCCGCCAATGGCGAGCGTTGGATCGTCGCCGCGGGTGCGTCGGGCGCCTGGAGCGGCATGTCGGGCAGGATCGCCCACCGCCTCGACGGCGCTTGGAGCTTTTATGCGCCGAAGCCGGGCTGGGTCGTCTGGATCAGCGACGAGGCACAGGCCGTCTACTGGACCGGCAGCGCCTGGGCGACGGTGACCGGCGCTATCACGGCGCTGCAGAACCTGTCGCTGCTCGGCATCGGCACCACCGCCGACGCGACCAATCCGTTCGCGGCGAAACTCAACAAGGCGCTGTGGACGGCGCGCACGGCCGCCGAGGGTGGCGACGGCGACCTGCGTTATACGCTGAACAAGGAGACGGCGGCCGACGTGCTGTCGCTGCTGCTGCAAAGCGGGTTTTCCGGGCGCGCCGAACTCGGCTTGGTCGGCAACGACGACCTGACGCTGAAAGTCTCGGCGGACGGCTCGGCCTGGACGACCGCGCTGACGGTCGATCGCACCAGCGGTTCGGTGTCGGCGTCCGGGCTTGCCGCGAATGTCGACGTGCAGCGCTTCACCGGTTCCGGTTCCTGGACGAAACCGGCCGGGGCGCGCTGGGTGCAGGTCATCGCCACCGGCGGCGGCGGCGGTGGCGGTGGTGGCGGCAAGGCGGCGAGCGGCACGGCGGTTTCAGGCGGCGGCGGGGGAGGCGGCGGCGGCCGCATCGAACGCTGGTTCGAGGCTTCGGGGCTCGGTGCCGTCGAGACCGTCACGGTGGCGGCCGGCGGCGCCGGCGGCGCCGGTGCTGCGGTGGCGGGCGCAGGCAGCAATGGGGCAGCGGGCGGAACATCTTCGTTCGGAAGCCATCTCAGCGGCAGCGGCGGTGGCGCCGGGTCGGGCGGCAGCCCGTCGACAGCGTCCGGCGGCGGCGGTGGTGGCTCCCAGCGCGCGGTCGGCGGCAATGCCAGCGGCGGAACAGGCGGCAGCGTCAGCGGCTCGATCTTCGGCGCCGCCGGCGGTGGAGGCGCGCAAGGTTCGTCGGCGACAGGATACTCCGGCGGCTCGGGCGGCGGCGGCTGCCTCGCGACAGGTGCAGCCTCGGCAAGCGGAGCCTCGGCGACAGCAGGCGGCGGCGGCGGTTCGGGTGGCGGGGTCACCGCCGCCAACGTCTTCCAGGCAGGCGGCGCGGGCAATCACGGACACACCACCGTCGGCAATGCCGGCGGCGGCACCGACGGCGCCGCCGGTGCCGCGGGCACGACGAGCACTATCCGTGCCCAGGCCGGCGGTGGCGGTGGCGCAGGCTCGGTCGCCGCAACGGCCGGCGGCGGCGGCGCCGGCGGTGCGCCGGGTGGCGGCGGTGGTGGCGGTGGTGGCGCCCAGGGCGCCGCGGGCGGCTCAGGCGGTGCCGGCGGCCGCGGCGAGGTGCTGGTGGTCACCTATTTCTAGGCGTGGCACCGCGCTGAAGCCGGTCACGCGTAATAAGCGACCGATATTGCCGATCTGCGCGCATGGCGTTTCCACGTGGAAACGTCACGTACCGGCGCGGGATTCAAAGTTTAGTCCAGGCGCCGTCCTTCTTCGACGAGCGGACGCAGGCCTCGACGAAGGCGACGCCTTCGACGCCGTCCTGCACGGTCGGAAACAGCACGTCCTTCGGCGGCTTGCCGCCCTTCTTGCGGACCGCCCGGATGGCGCGGGCTGCTTCGGCGTAGATGTTGGCGAAACCTTCGAGATACCCTTCCGGATGGCCGGGCGGGACGCGCGTCACGCGCGCCGAGGCCGGCCCCGAGCCGGCGCCGCCGCGGGTGATCAACTGCTTGGGCTGGCCGAACGGGGTGTACCAGAGATAGTTCGGGTCGGCCTGCACCCATTCGATGCCGCCCTTGGTGCCGTAGACGCGCAGGCGCAAGCCGTTCTCGTTGCCCGGCGCCACCTGGCTCGCCCACAGCATGCCTTTCGCAGCCGGGGCGCCGCCCTTGGCCTTGAAGCGCAGCAGGACGTTGGCGTTGTCGTCCAGCGCCCGGCCCTTCACGAACGAGTCGAGATCGGCCGCCAGGCTGTCGAGCTCCAGCCCGCTGACGAAACGGGCCAGATTGTAGGCATGCGTGCCGATGTCGCCGGTCGAGCCGCCGACGCCCGACTGTTTCGGATCGACGCGCCAGGCCGCCTGCTTGGAGCCGCTGTCCTCTACCTTTTCGGTCAGCCAGTCCTGCGGATATTCGGCCTGCACCACGCGGATGTCGCCGAGCTTGCCAGACGCCACCATCTCGCGGGCGTGCCGGATCATCGGGTAGCCGGTGTAGTTGTGGGTGAGCACGAACAGCCTGCCGCTCTTTTCGACCAGCGCGGCCAGTTTCTTCGCGTCGGCGAGCGTCGAGGTCAGCGGCTTGTCGCAGATGACGTGGATGCCCGCCTCGAGGAAGGCCTTCGCCGCCGGCCAGTGGACATGGTTGGGCGTGACGATGGCGACGGCCTCGATGCCGTCGGGGCGTTTCGCCTCGGCCTTCGCCATCTCGGCGAACGAGCCGTAGCTGCGCTGCGGATCGAGGCCGAGCTCGGCAGCGGACGCCTTGGCGCGCGCCGGGTCGGACGACAGCGCGCCGGCGACCAGCTCGAACTCGCCGTCGATGCGCGCCGCGATGCGATGCACCGCGCCGATGAACGCGCCCTGGCCGCCGCCGACCATGCCGTAACGGATCGGCCCCGAGCCGGATTCGACCTGCCTGCCGGTTACCATCGATGTCCCTCCATTTTAGGAGGCGGCAGGCAATGGGCGGTCGGCGTAGGGGGCGCGGAGCGAAACGCCGGTTCTTCCCTACTGCCTACTGCCTACTGCCCGCTGCCCTTCTTCTTCAAATCCCCATCATCTTCCGCAGCAGCGCCTTGTCGGTGGTGCCGCCGGCAAAGTCGTCGAACGCGCGCTCTGTCACCCGGATGATGTGGTTGGCGATGAACGGGGCGCCCTCGGCGGCGCCGTCCTCGGGATGCTTGAGACAGCATTCCCACTCCAGCACCGCCCAGGAATCGTAGTCGTGAGCCGTCAGCTTGGAGAAGATCCCGGAGAAATCGACCTGGCCGTCGCCGAGCGAGCGGAAGCGGCCGGCGCGGTTCACCCAGCCCTGGTAGCCGGAATACACGCCCTGGCGGCCGTCCGGGTTGAACTCGGCGTCCTTCACGTGAAAAGCCTTGATGCGCTCGTGATAGATGTCGATGAAGGCGAGGTAGTCGAGCTGCTGCAGCAGGAAGTGCGACGGGTCGTAGTTGATGTTGCAGCGCTTGTGGCCGCCGACGGCGTCAAGGAACATCTCGAAGGTGGCGCCGTCGAACACGTCCTCGCCGGGATGGATTTCGTAGCCGATGTCGACGCCGGCATCCTCGTACCTGTCGAGGATAGGCTTCCAGCGCCTGCCGAGCTCGGCGAACGCCTCCTCGATCAGGCCGGCCGGGCGCTGCGGCCATGGGTAAAGGTACGGGAATGCCAGCGCGCCGGAGAACGAGACGGAGACGTCGAGGCCGAGATTGCGCGAGGCCTTGGCGCCGAACTCCATCTGCTCGACGGCCCAGGCCTGCCGTGCCTTCGGATTGTTGTGGACCTTTGCCGGCGCGAAGCCGTCGAACTGCGAATCATAGGCCGGGTGCACGGCGACGAGCTGCCCTTGCAGATGCGTCGACAGCTCGGTGATCTCGACCCCGGCGTCGGAACATATGCCCTTGACCTCGTCGCAGTAGGCTTTCGACGAAGCCGCCTTTTCCAGGTCGAACAGCCGGGCGTCCCAGGTCGGGATCTGGATGCCCTTGTAGCCGAGGCCGGCCGCCCATTTGGCGATCGCCGGCAGCGAATTGAACGGCGCGGCGTCGCCCGCGAACTGGGCCAGGAAGATTGCCGGCCCCTTCATTGTTCTTGCCATGAATTTCCTCCCCGGCGGCGCCGCCGCATCGTAGGTGATTTCGATATCGCGGCAAGCCCGCAACGAGGGCTGGCTGCATATCACCAACACTGGTCATACCAAATTTCGGGCCACCGTCAAGGCGACGGGTTTCAGGCGATGTAATCCGCAGTTTGCGAAACTGCAATTTTTTGCTGTTGAATTTCAGTTGGTTAGAATTTCTGCTCACCTGCAGTCAGGTGCTTCTTGCCGCTCGCGGCCAAATGCGCTAGAAAACCGAAAGCACCCAATTGGTAGAACCAGTTTGCCAGAATGCTGGATTGCCTTGGGAGGAAACGAGCTCCGCGCGGCGGGGCTAATTCGAGGCAAAACCGGGAGATCGATGTCATGCACCTTTCGACGCACAACTGGATGCGCGCCGAGCCGCTGGAGACCACGCTGCGGCGCATCAAGCAGTACGGTTACGAGTCGATCGAGATCTCCGGCGAACCGGCGCAATACGAGGTCAACGAAACACGCCGGCTGCTGAAGGAATACGGCATCCGCTGCTGGGGCGCCGTCACGCTGATGCTGGGTGAGCGCAACCTTGCCGCCAAGGACCAGGGGCAGCGCGAGCGCTCGGTCCAGTATGTCAAGGACGTGCTGACCATGGTCGGCGCGCTCGACGGCGAAATCATCACGCTGGTGCCGGCGACCGTCGGCAAGGTGGTGCCGGACGGCAACGAGGAAGAAGAATGGGAGTGGGTGGTCGATGCCACCCGGGAGTGCTTCAGCCACGCCAAGAAGGTGGGGGTGAAGATCGCGGTCGAGCCGCTGAACCGCTTCGAGACCTATCTGTTCAATCGCGGCGAGCAGGCGATGGCGCTGGCCGACGCAGTGTCGCCCGAATGCGGCGTCTGCCTCGACGCCTACCACCTCAACATGGAGGAGTTCGACGTCCACGAGGCGATCCGCAAGGCCGGCAAGCGGCTGTTCGATTTCCACGTGGCCGACAACAACCGCTTCGCCGCCGGGCTGGGCACGATCGACTGGAAGAAGATCGTCGCGACGCTCAGGGAGATCGGCTACGACGGGGCGCTGACCAACGAGTTCGTCGCGCCGGTCGACCGCACGCCGGCAGCGCGTTATCCCGACATGGTCGAGCGCAATCCAGTCGACATTTCGCCGGAGCAGCTGAAGTTCATCCAGGACCACGGCTCCAGCCTGCTGACGGAAAAATTCTACGCCGACCAGATGAGGATCACCGCAGAGACGCTGCTGCCCTTGATCAAGTAGGGCCGGCGTCGTTGCGCCGGCCGCCTCCGGGGGGCGGCGGCCGGCGCGGCCATTCTTCACATCAGCGACAGGCAGTCGATGCGCATCAAGAACGTCCGGGCCTGGTGGGTCCGCATACCCATCGAGACTTCGCGCCAGCATCGCAGCGATTTCGGCCAGGTGCGGACGTTCGACGCGGCGATCCTGCGCATCGAGACGGACGACGGTCTGGTCGGCTGGGGCGAAGGCAAGAACGCGGCCGGCAGCGCCGGCTCCTATGGCGCGCTGGTGCACATGCTGAACCACGAGGTCGGCCCACTGCTGGTCGGCCGCCACGCCGGCGACATCGGGCCGATCTGGGAGATGCTCTACAACGGCGTGCGCGCCGACACCGCCGCCCGGCATGGCCACGCGATGCCGCACATTGCGCGGCGCGGCATGTCGGTGGCGGCGATCAGCGCCGTCGACATCGCACTGTGGGACATTCTCGGCAAACATCTCGGCCAGCCGGTCTGGCAGCTCCTCGGCGGCCGCAAGGCCGACCGTCTGCCCGCCTACGCGTCCGGCGGCTGGGCGCCGGCGGAAAGCATAGGCGAGCAGTTGCGCTCCTATATCGACGCCGGCGGCTTCAAGGCTGTGAAGATGCGGGTCGGCGCCATGGACGGCGCCGCCCATATCTCCGCCGCGCGCGTGCGCGCCGCGCGGCTGAGCCTCGGCGAAGGCGTCGACATCATGGTCGACGCGCACGGCACCTACACCGTGGCCGAAGCGAAACGCTTCGCCGCGCTGGTCGCCGGCTGCGACCTCGCCTGGTTCGAGGAACCGGTGATCGCCGACGACAAGGCCGGCATGGCGGAGGTTCGCGCCTCCGGTTCGGTGCCGGTCGCCGCCGGCGAAAGCGAAGCGACGCGCTACGATTTCCGCGATCTTGCCGTGCTCAAGGCAGCCGACATCTTCCAGCCGGACCCGGCGTTCTGCGGCGGCATCAGCGAGGCGATCAAGATCAGCGCGCTCGCCAGCGCCTTCAACCTGCGGTTTGCACCGCATCTGTGGGCCGGCGCACCTTGCTTTTTCTCCGGTCTGCACTTATGCGCGGCGTCGCCGGCGAGTTTCACGATCGAATACTCGCTCGGCGCCAACCCGATGATCCACGACCTCGTCGAGGAAACGGTCGCGGCGAAGGACGGAATGATCGCCATTCCCGAAAAGCCCGGCCTCGGCTTCACCGTGTCGGAAAAGTTCCTGGAGGCTCACGCGCAAGGCGCCTGAACGAGATGAAGGACAAGGATCTCCTCGCCGAACTCGCGGCCTATCTCTATTCCTGCTCGAACGGCGAGACCGGCCGGACGCCGTCGGAACGCGAGCTGGCCGAGCATTTCGGCGTGAGCCGCGGCCAGATCCGCGAGACCCTGGCCATCCTCGAGGCGATGCGCATCGTCGAGCGGCGGGCGAAGTCGGGCATCTACCTGACCACCCGGCAGGCCAGCGTCGAGGCGATGGCGCTGTTCGCCAAGGCCGGCGTGCCGCTGGACCCGATCCAGATCTACGAGACGGTGGAACTGCGCAAGATCCATGAGATCAAGGCGGCCGAACTCGCCTGCTCGCGCGCCACCGAGGAGAATTTCGAGCGCCTGCGCGAAATTCTCGCGGCGTCGGAGGCCCGGCTGGACGCCGGCCAGGGCCTCGCCCGCGAAGACCGCGATTTTCACCTGGAGATCGTGCGGGCGACGCAGAACAGCGTCTTCCACAAGGTCTGCAGCGTCTACTACGTGATGGGCGAGCACCGCCTGCCGATCTATTTTCAGGATCCCGAGCGTGGGCGGCGCTCGCATGCCGAGCACCTGCAGATATTCGATGCGCTGCTGCGCCGCGACGGCAATCTGGCCCAGGCTTTGATGAGCGCGCACCTCCAGGGCGCGGAGAGTTATTGGAAAGGCCTCATCAGCGGAACCGGCGAGGCGGCGAAGGCGCTGGAACAGGCCTGATGCGCCCGGTGATCCTGTCGACACATGCGCTGCACCCGCATGCCACCGCGATGCTGGAAAGCGCGGGCGAACTGCGCATCGCGTCGGCGCTCGACGCGGCAACGCTGGTCGCCGAATCGCGCGACGCCGAAATCGTCATCGTGCGGGCGCCGCTTCCGCCTGAAATCTTTGGCGGGCAGCACGCTATCCGTGCCGCGGTCCGCCACGGCGCCGGACTCGACATGATCCCGGTGGCGGCGGCGACCGCCTCCGGCGTACTGGTCGCCAACGTGCCGGCCGTCAACGCCCGTTCTGTCGCCGAGCACGTCTTGTTCGTCAGCCTGGCCCTGCTGCGCCGCTTTCGCGCGATGGACCGGGACCTGCGTGCGGCGGGCTGGCTCGCAGGGCGCGACCATGCAAATTCGGCACGCGAACTCGCCGGCAAGACCATGGGCATCGTCGGTATGGGTGCGGTCGGCCGGCAGATCGCCATGATCGCCCATCACGGCTTCGGGCTCGGCGTGCTCGGCAACAGCCGCGGCGGCAGCGGCTTTCCCGACTTTGTGCGTCCGCTTGCGGTCGACGACCTGGTGGCCGCGAGCGACATCGTCGTGCTGGCCTGCCCGCTGACCGCCGAGACGACCGGGCTGATGAGCCGCGAGCGGATTTTCGCGATGCGGCCGGACGCCGTCCTCGTCAACGTGGCGCGCGGCGCCGTCATCGATGACGCGGCGCTGATCGCCGCCCTGCGGCAGAACCGGATCGCCGGCGCCGCGCTGGACGTCTTCGCCGAGCAGCCGCTGCCTCCCGATCATCCCTATTTCGGCTTCGAGCAGGTGATCGTGACGCCGCATCTGGCAGGGATCACCGAGGAAAGCATGATGCGCATGGGTGTCGGCGCTGCCGAGGAGGCGCTGCGGGTCCTGTCCGGCCGGCTGCCCCTCAACCTGCGCAACACCGAAGTGATCGCTGCCGCCAATGCGCGGCTGCCGGAGGGCGGCTTCTACCGGCCGGCCGTGTAGTCCCGAAGGTTGGACGTCTATCTGTCAAAGTGTATCCGTCAATGCAGTCGAGTGCATAAGGACGCATTGCGTCGAATGCAGGATGGACGCATCATTCCTGGCCGCCGGTCAAAGTGAGGGAGAACGCATTATGATTGATATGGCGGAATGATTGATATGGCGGACAGAGACCTTCGAGTGCTTGAAGTAATCAAGCGGCACGGCCCGATCAGTGTGCTACAAATTAGGCTGCACATACCTCTGGATGATAAACCGACTAGGAATGCCATAGACGCACTTCGCGGAAGGGGTGAGCCTGTGTGGCTCGACGCCAATAGAGGCTTTTGGTGGCGTGATGACAGATCACCATCAACCGAACCCGGCGGTGACCGTTGGAAGCGAACGTTTGAGCCACTGTAGCCCAATCTGGGCCTGGCCTATTCTCATTCCAACGTCACCCGAGCTTTTAACGATTTTGTCCGCGGTCAGCCCTTCGGGTCTAGCGCGAGGTCGGCGGGGCTCAGGCGATCGCGCGCGGTCTGCCGCTGGTGCCAGTAGGGGTAAAGCAGCGGCGGCGCGCTGACGGTGTCGAGCCGGGCGCGCTCCTCGGCGGTGAGTTGCAATGAGGCGGCGCCGAGGTTGTCGCGCAGCTGCGCCTCGGTGCGGCCGCCGATGATCACCGACGTCACCGCCGGCCGGCCGAGCAGCCAGGCGAGCGATACCTGGGCGGCCGACACGCCTTTCTGTCCGGCTATTTCGACGAGTGTGTCGACGATCCGCCACAGCCGCTCCTCGTCGCGGATCGGCGGTTCGCTCCAGCCGGCGAGCTGGCGGGTGCCCTCCGGCGTCGCGTCGCGCCGATGCTTGCCCGACAGCAGCCCGCCGGCGAGCGGGCTCCATACCAGGATGCCGAGGCCCTGGTCGATCGAGATCGGCACGAGTTCGTATTCGGCGTCGCGGGCTTCCAGCGTGTAGTGGATCTGCTGGCTGACGAAACGCTGGCGATGCTCGGCGGCGCTGACGCCCAGCGCCTTCATGATATGCCAGCCGGAGTAGTTGGAGCAGCCGATGTAGCGCACCTTGCCGTGCCGCACCAGCGTGTCGAGGGCTTCCAGCGTTTCCTCCAGCGGTGTCTGACCGTCCCATTCGTGTACCTGGTAGAGATCGATGACGTCTGTTTGCAGCCGCTTCAGGCTGGCTTCGCAAGCCCGAACGAGGTGGTGGCGCGACAGACCGCGATCGTTGGGACCGTCACCCATCGGAAAGCGCACCTTGGTGGCGATGAGCACACCGCCCTTGCGCTTGCCGCCAAGCGCCTCGCCGATGATCTCCTCGCAGGCGCCCCCCGAATAGGCATCGGCCGTGTCGATCAGGTTGACACCGGCATCGATGCAGAAGTCGATCTGCCGGCGGGCCTCGTCGAGCCCGACATTGCCTACCTTGGCGAAGGCACCCTTGCCGCCCATCGTCATGGTGCCGAGCGTGATGGTGGAGACCTTGAGGCCGGATCGTCCGAGCAGCCGGTATTCCATGATCGTCTCCCGTCGCGGTCGCCAATGAGCCGCACCCGGCGAGTTAGCCGGAACGGCGGTCATGGATCAAGAGCCACGCACCACCCGCGGCGGCGCCTCTCCGCTCAGCCGGCGTCGTCCTGCGGCACTGGGGTGATGGCTGGAACGGCGGGCTTGCGGCCGCCGTCGCCGCCATGCGGGCCGCCGCGATACTCAGGCACCAGATGCGAGAGCAGCTCCATCGCGCGGACCGTGTCCTCGCGGTCGGAGGCGGCCTTGAGGCCATTCAGAGTCCGGTGCAGCAGCGCCTTGTCGATGACGCGCGGGGAGGCGATGAAATACCCTTCGGCGGTGCGCTCGTCCTGTACTTCGGACGGGTCGAACAGTTCCTCGTAGAGTTTTTCACCGGGCCGCAGCCCGGTGAAGACGATGTCGATGTCGACGCGCGGCTTGTAGCCGGCCAGCCGGATCATCCGCTCGGCGAGGTCGACGATGCGGATCGGCTTGCCCATGTCGAGCACCATGATCCTGCCGCGTTCGGACTGCCGCGACAGGGCGTGAGCCGAGGCGTTCAACACCAGCCGCACCGCCTCCGGTATGGTCATGAAATAGCGGACGATCTCGGGATGCGTCACCGTTACCGGCCCGCCGGCGGCGATCTGCTCGCTGAAGCGCGGCACTACCGAGCCGTTGGAGCCGAGCACGTTGCCGAAGCGCACCGTCTTGAAGTGCGTCGCTTCGCTGGCGACGTCGAGCGCCTGGCAATAAGCTTCCGCGGCTCGCTTGCTGGCACCCATGATGTTGGTCGGGTTCACTGCCTTGTCGGTGGAGATCATGACGAAGGCCGAGGCACCGCAGGCGACCGCCGCGTCGGCGACGTTGCGGGTGCCGAGCACGTTCGTCTTGATCGCCTCCAGCGGATTGCTCTCGACCAGCGGCACGTGCTTGAGCGCCGCCGCGTGGAAGACCACGTCGGGCCGATACTCGGCGAGCACGGCCTCGACGCGTGCCTTGTCGCGGACGTTGAGCAGGAGCGTGACGATGTCGAGGTGCGGGTGGGCCTCGCGCATCTCCTTGTCGAGCAGGAAGGCATAGTGCTCGGAGCTGTCGGTAAGGATCAATCGGCGTGGCGCGAACCCGGCGACCTGCCGGCACAGCTCGGAACCGATCGAGCCGCCGGCGCCGGTCGCCAGGACGACTTTACCCTGGATAAATCCGGCCACCTCGCCGAAATCCGCCACGATCTCCGGTCGGCCGAGCAGGTCGCCGATCTCGATCGGGTTCGGCTCGATGAAGGTGGCCGAGGTCACGCTCGCCGTTGCGGTCAGATTGGGCAGGCGCGTCACCTTCAGTCCGAGCGAGGTGGCAGCCTCGACGATCTCGTTGAGGCGTTGCCGGTCGACATCGGCCTCGGCGACGACCAGTTCGGCGATCGGCAGGTCGCGCGACCGGAAACGGGCGACGATCGCGTCGAGGTCGGCAAGCTTGCCGTAGACCTTGACGCCCTGGATGGAGCGCTTGTGGTTGTGGCCGGTGTCGTCGAGGATGCCCGATATCAGGAAACTGCGGTTGCTGGCCCGGCGGGCGATGCGGATGAAGCTCTCGGCCTCAGGAGTCGCACCAAGCACCAGAACGCGACGCAGGTCCGGGTTGTGGCGGCTGGCGAACATGTCGAACCAGCTGCCTTCCACGGCGAAACGATAGGCTATGCGCGTGCCGGCCAGCCCGCCGACCAGGAAGAACAGCGTCAGCACCGGCACGCTGCGCGGCACGTTTTCGCCGCGTGACACCAGGAACGCCGCGACGGTGTAGAAGACCACCGCGAACATCGAGGCCTTGATCAGCGCGGCGAGATCGGGGATCGAGACATAGCGCCAGGAGCCCCGCGTGACCGCGAACAGGTGGAAGGAAACGGCGCAGATGACGAGGAAGGCCGCGATCTTTTCTTCGATGCCCGGCACCCAGCGCAGCCGCTCGAAACCAAGCGCCACCGAGTAGGCGGCGACGAACGCGGCAACCGCCACCATCAGATCGAGAACGACGCTCGCCAGCCGCAGCACCGGGCCACGGTATTTTTCGTAGACGGCGCTCATCTCTCCAGCCCGGAGGTGGTGTGGTATCTGTGATGGAACACGATGCCGTGGCTCACTGGCTGGGCAGTCCTGATCGAAGCGGTCTCGGAACGATGACGCCAAAGCCACGGTTCCTCAAGTGCGGCAATACAACTTGCTCGGTAGAGAGGCAACGCGGCGTGATGACGACATCGGTCAGCCGGCGCGGCGATACAGGAAATAACGGTCGGTCGGTACACTTTGCGGCATCGGCAATGGTTCCAGCCGCGGGTCGGCGAGCGGCAGCCCGCTGACAACGATCCCGCCGGCCTGCAACAGGCTCGCCACCAGGGCAGGCAGCCATTCCAGGGTCTGGCGATCGAGCTCGTCGTTGCCGGTACCGATGTCGGCATGCACCAGCGGCGCGCCGATGCCGTAGAAGCGCGCTGCCGTCGTGCGGATCTCGCCGAGCACCAGATCGCCTTCACCGGGAATGCAGCTCAGATGTGCCGCCAGCTGGCGGTCGAAGGCGATGATGCGCCGCCCGGGCAAGCGTTCACGGATGTGGTCGTAGGTGCGGCCATTGCCGAGACCGATCTCGATAACCGGACCGGGCAAATCGGCAACCGCCTCGCAGGCGAGGTCGAGCAGGGTTCGCTGCGCCGTCATGCGGCGGATGAAGCTGTCGAGGCGGCTCATCGCAACCTATCGGCGCCGCCACTGCGCCGGCAGAGGTCCGGGCATAACTTACACCCCACCCCGCGACGCGCGCGGCAGGTAACGTTCGATCAGATCCTCGACATGGGCGTTGCGCTGGCGCGCCGTATCGCCACCCATTACCACCACCACCAGTTTGCGGCCGTCGCGGCTTACCGAGGTGCAGATATTGAACCCGGAGGCGCGGATATAGCCGGTCTTGATGCCGTCGACACCGACGACCCGGCCGATCAGGTCGTTGTGGCCGCGAATCATGCGGCCGCGATACGAAAAGCTCTGGTCGGCGAAATAGGCATACTGCGCCGGGAAACGTTTGCGCAAGGTGAGGCCGAGCAGAGCCATGTCGCGCGCCGTCGTCCGCTGTTCGACGTCGGGCAGGCCGGAGGCGTTGCGGAAAGTGGTGTTGCGCATGCCGAGGGCGCGCGCCTTGGCGGTCATCATCTGCGCGAACTGCTCCTCGCTGCCGCCGAGATATTCGCCGACCGCGACGGCGACGTCGTTCGCCGACTTGGTGATCAGTGCACGGATAGCCGAATCGACGTCGACTGTGTCGCCGGGCTGGAAGCCGATCTTGGTTGGTGGCTGCCGGGCGGCGTTGGCGGAAACCGGAATCTCCGTCTGCGGCGTGACCCGGCCGGACTGCATTGCCTCGAACAGCAGATAGAGCGTCATCATCTTGGTCAGCGACGCCGGATAACGCGGCGCACCGGAGTCGGATTCGTAAAGCACGCTGCCGCTGTTGCCGTCGACGACGATCGCCGCGTATTTTACCGAGGCGATCGGCGCCGGCGGCGCCACCGCCAGCGTGGGCGTAAGCGTCTCGGTGGTGGAGCAGGCCGCCAGCAGCGCAAGCGTAAGCAGAAGCATCGCTGCCACCCGCAGCCGCGCCAAGATCGCCATTCAGACTGCCCCGCCCGTAACCGTTTGCCTGGCCCCGCCGCGCCCAACCGCGAAGCAGCCGAGGCGACGCTAACGCACTCATACCGCTGCCGCAACGAGCGCACCGGCGAAGTACGCCCTTTCTTGCCCCGACAGCGGTTGCAACACGGTTAACGCGCCGTCAAGTATATCCCGGACCGGCCGGCGGTCCCGGCATCAGCGATCGAGGACTTCGCGCATCTTCGCAGCCAGCTGGTCGATCGTGAACGGCTTGGCGATGAAGTCGACGCCGTGGTCAAGGATGCCGTTGTGCACCACCGCGTTGCGGGTGAAGCCGGTGGTGAACAGCACCTTCAGTCCAGGGCGCACGCCGCGCGCCATTTCGGCCAGCTTGCGGCCGTCGGTGCCCGGCATGATCACGTCGGTGAACAGCAGCGCCGTCGTCGGATTGGCCCTGAGCAACGCCATCGCTTCATCGGCGCTGCCTGCGTCGACAACGCCGTAGCCGAGGTCGCGCAGCGCCGCGACCGAACCGGCACGTACCCGCTCGTCGTCCTCGACGACCAGCACGAGTTCGGTCGGACGGTGCGAAAGGTCGGGCGCCTTGCGTATCTCGACCGGGCGGTCCTCGCCGAAGTAGCGCGGCAGGTAGACCTTCACGGTCGTGCCCCGGTCCGGCTCGGAGTATATCTTCACGTGGCCGCCGCTCTGCTTGACGAAGCCGAACACCTGGCTGAGGCCGAGCCCCGTGCCCTTGTTGACGCCCTTCGTGGTGAAGAACGGTTCGAACGCCTTGGTCACGACCTCGGGCGACATGCCGATGCCGGTGTCGGTGACCGCGATCAGCACGTACTGGCCCGCCGGCACCTCGACATGCACGGCGGCATAACCCTCGTCGAGATGGCAGTTCGCGGTCTCGATGGTCAGCCGTCCGCCCTCGGGCATGGCGTCGCGGCCGTTGACGGCGAGGTTCACCAGCGCGTTCTCGAGCTGGCTGGTGTCGGCGAAAGTGCGCCACAGCCCACCTGCCAGCACCGTTTCGACGGCGACCGTCTCGCCGAGGGTACGGCGCAGCAGGTCGGACATGCCGGTCACCAGCCGGTTGGCGTCGATTACCTGCGGCGCCAGCGGCTGCTGGCGAGAGAAGGCAAGCAGGCGGGCCGTCAGGTTGGCGGCGCGACCCGCCGCGTCGCTGGCCGCGTCGACGAACTGCGTGATGTCGGTCTCGCCGCGCTTCAACTTGCGCTGCGCGAGATTCATGGCGCTGATGATGACGGCCAGCATGTTGTTGAAATCGTGCGCAATGCCGCCGGTGAGCTGGCCCACCGCCTCCATCTTCTGCATCTGCCTTATCTGCGCCTCGGCCGCCTCGCGCGTTGCGATCTCCTTCTTCAGGCTCAGATTGCTTTCGGTCAGCTGGGTCGTCGCTGCGACGAGGTCGCCAAGCCACCGGCGTGCGCTGAACACGCCGAAAGCCGCCAGAGCGAAGACGGCGATCAGTGCCAGGACGGAGACGAGCCGCATCCAGTCGTCCATGTCCTCGGCGTGGCTCAGGCGGTTCTGCAGCACAGCATTCTCGCTGCGGCGAACGTCGGCGATGATGGATCGGATCCGGTCCATCGCCACCTTGCCACGGTCACTCCGCACGAGGTCCAGCGCCGCCGCCGCGTTACGCTGATCGTAAAGCGCCATTGTCTCGGCGAGTTCGGCGAGCTTGTCGGTGATGGCGGTTTGCAGCGCATCGATCTGGGCGAGTCGATCGGGAGCAAGCTCGACCGTGGATCGGATCGACTGAAATTCCCTGGGGAGCGCGTCGCGGGCGGCGAAATAGGGCGTGAGGTAGGACCTCTCCCCTGTCAGCAGGTAGCCACGCTGGCTGCTTTCGGTGTCCTGTACCAGACTGAAGACGGTGACCAGCCGCCGCTCGAACTCGAACGCGGCGCGCACGGCGGCATTGTCCTGGCGCTGTGTCTCGATCAGCAGGGAACGCGCTGCGACGATCGCGGCCAGGACTGCGAAACCCGCAACCAGCGGGACGAGTTGGGCCGTCAAGGCCTTGCGCAGTCGCGCGATCATTGAAATCCGGAGAGAGAGTTGAGCCCACGCCTTCTAGCAGCGAAGTCGGCCGGTGCCAAATCGCGCAGGTTCGATTTGGCAACCATCCGCTTTATGGCTTAATTCCCCGGGATGGCCGGCCCACCGGCCCGGATGCAATGCGTCAGGAGGACCGGATGTCGGAAATCGCCACGCTCGCGGCAACCATCTTCAAGCGCGCCGGCAAGCAGAAACGATTCGTGGTGGCGGTGGCCGGCCCGCCGGGCGCCGGCAAGTCGACGCTTGCCGAAGCGCTGCACGGGCTGTTCCCGCAAGGCAGCGCGATCGTGGTGCCGATGGACGGTTTTCATTTCGACGACGCCGTGCTGGTCGCCCGTGGTCTGCGGGCGCGCAAGGGAGCTCCCGAAACCTTCGACTTCTTCGGCTTCGAGGCGCTGCTCAAACGCATCCGCGCCAACGAATCGGAAGTCGCCATCCCGGTGTTCGACCGCAGCGTCGAACTGTCGCGTGCCGGAGCAGCGATCGTCGGCGCCGACGCCAAGTTCGTGCTCGTGGAAGGAAACTACCTGCTGCTCGACGAGGACCCCTGGCGCCGCCTGGCGCCGTTGTTCGATTTCTCGATCTATGTCGACGTGCCGCGAGAGGAGCTCGATCGCCGGCTGCTGCAGCGCTGGGAAGAGCACGGCAAGAAGCCGGCCGAGGCACGCGCCTGGATCGACAGCAACGACATGCCCAACATCGACCGCGTGCTGTCGCGGCGTCGCCGGGCGGACCTTGACTTCCGCTCGCACGACGAGCGCCGCTGACGCATCGGAACCTAAAGCCATCTCAGGCATTTAGCGGCGATAATCTGCCGGAGGACGAATCATGGCCGAGAAGAAGAAAGCCGGTGACAAGCCGGCCGCGTCAGGCAAGACTTCCACCAGCAAGCGCGGTGGCAAGGCGATCGAGAGCAAGACAGGCGCCGGAGCCGCTCTGGCGGCGCGCTCCAAGGACACCAAGGCGACCGGTGCAAAGGCTGCGGCAAAACCATCCCGCGCGAAGAAGACCAGTGCGGCCTCCGCCAAGCCGGCCACGAAGCCGGCTCAATCGAAATCGACGGAAAAACCCTCCATCGCCAAGCGGGTGCTGCGGACGGTAAAGTCGGCAGCGGGCGGTGTCGCGTCGCTGGCGGGTTCGGTGGTCGGCAGAAACTGATACCGACCAGCCGTCTGACCGGTCTAAAGCAATTCCAGGAGAAGCGGAAACCGGTTCTCCGTCCGGAATTGCGTAAAAACAAAGAGATAGAGCATTTCCGCGATTCGGAGAAAAGCGGAAAAGCTCTAAGGCCTCGGCGGAATGTTCAGGCCACGCTGGACTGCAGGCCGCGCCACGCCGGCCTCCAGCCAACGGTTGACGTTGGTCATGCTGTCCATACCGACGAGCTCTGCCGCGTCGTAGAAGACCTTGAGCGTGCGCACCCAGCCGAGCATGGACACGTCGGCGATGGTGTAATCGTCGTCCATGATCCATTTCCGCCCCTTCAGCCGCTCCTCGAGCACGCCGAGCAAGCGTTTCGATTCGTCTCGATAGCGTTCCAGAGGTCGCTTGTCGGCGATCTCCTTGCCGGCGAACTTGTGGAAGAATCCGAGCTGTCCGAACATCGGGCCGATGCCGCCCATCTGGAAGAACACCCACTGAATCGTCTCATACCGCCTGGCGGGATCGGCGGGGATCAGCTTGCCGGTCTTCTCGGCGAGATAGAGCAGGATCGCGCCGGACTCGAACAAGGCAATCGGCTTGCCGCCCGGCCCGTCCGGATCGATCACCGCCGGAATCTTGCCGTTCGGATTCAGCGACAGGAATTCCGGCGTCCAGCTTTCGTTCTTCATGATGTTGATGGGGTGCGCCTCGTAAGGCAGGCCGATTTCCTCCAGCGCAATCGAGATCTTCACGCCGTTCGGTGTCGGGAAAGAATAGAGCTGCAGTCGCTCGGGATGCTTGGCCGGCCAGCGCGCTGCGATCGGAAAGGCCGAGAGGTCGGTCATGGATAAGTCTCCGGACATGGGATGAATGGGCGAGATGGGAAGGCAGCGGCCAGACTAGCCCATCGTCCGGGACGTGGAAACCGCTCGCCAGTGGTCGGCCCGCCTCAGACGGGCTTGAAAGCCACCACGGCGTTGGTGCCGCCGAAAGCGAAGCCGTTGCTGATGGCCGCACGAACGCTACGTTCTCGCGCCACATTGGGTGTGACGTCGAGGTCGCAGTCGGGGTCAGGTGTCGTGTAATTCGCTGTCGGCGGAACGACGCCGTCGCGAATCGCCATCACGCAGGCGATCATCTCGAGCGCCCCGGACGCGCCCATGCAATGCGCGTGCATGGACTTCGTCGACGATACCGACAGCCGGTCGGCGTGTGCTCCGAAAACGCGCCGGATCGCCTGGGTCTCGATCAGGTCGTTTGCCTTGGTGCCTGTACCGTGAGCATTGACGTAGTCGATGTCTTCCGGCGAAAGCCCGGCGTCGGCGAGGCAGGCTCGCATGGCGGCCGCGGGCCCTTCGATGGTCGGGGCGACGATGTCGCTGGCGTCACCTGACATGCCGGCGCCGGCGAGTTCGGCCAGGATGGGTGCGCCACGCGCTTTGGCGTGTTCGTAGGTCTCCAGAACGGCCATGCCGGCGCCTTCGCCGATGACAAGCCCGTCGCGGTCAGCCGAGAATGGCCGGCAGGTGTCGCGCGCCAGTGCCCGCAGCGCCTCCCAGCCCTTGAGCACGCCGAAGACCAGAGGGGCGTCGGTTCCGCCGGCAAGCATCACGTCGGCACGGCCGAGCCGGAGCTGATCCAGCGCGGCGGAAAACGCATGATTGGACGACGCGCAGGCCGAGGTAACGCCGAAAACCGGGCCGCGCAGCCGGTATGCCATGCTGATCTGGCCTGCCGGCGCGCCCGGCATGATCTTCGGGACGGTGAAGATACCGATGCGCGTACGCTTCTCGCCATAGACCTCGCGATATGCCGCATCCGCGGTCCCGGCGCCATATATGCCGGTGCCGATCACCGCTCCCGCCCGAAATTCCTGGCTTTCGTCGATATCCAGGCCGGCCCCCCGCAGAGCTTCGCCCGCGGCGATCGTGGCGAGAAGGCTGAAGCGGTCCATCGTCGCGACCTGCTTGCGGTCGATCGCGTGGGCAGGCAGGACTTTGATCTCGGCCCCAAGATTGCCCTTGAGGTTATCCGGCGACACCGTTGAAAGTGGGCCGATGCCGGACCGGCCTTCGCGCATCGCCTGCCAGATCGACGCGGCATCCGTGCCAAGCGCGCACAGTCCGCCGATGCCGGTAATGACGACACGCCGACGCGTCATGTCAGGCTTTTTTGTCGATGAGGGTGCGAACGGCCTCGACAATGTCGCCAACGTTGGACAGCCTGCTCCAGGCCTCGGCCGTGTTCATCTCGATCTCGATACCATATGCCTCTTCAAGATCGAAAATAATCTCCGTCAGTTCCAGGGAATGGATGCCTAGATCGCCAAGCGCCGTTTCTGGCGTGATCTCGCCGATATCTGGATCGGCGTGAGCCTTGATCTTGTCGATGACATCTTGCGCGAGTTTATCCATTTACGCCCTTCCCACCTTCGGGCGTCCTTGTGTCCGGACGCTGCTTGCCTGGCAGCCCCTGAACTGCCGCTCCTGCCAAACGAAATATCACCCTCTATAGAAACCGGAAGTCGCCAACGCAACTGTCAGACGGGCTTTGCGGTTCCGTCTCGACATTGGCGTCCGGCCGCATAAGCTCCTGCCGCATGACCGTCATCAACACGATCGAACAAGCCACCGCCGTTCAGCTGCAGCCGCAGCGCGTGTCGGCGCATGCGTTGGTTGCCGCGAGATTTCGCGATGGTCGCACCCGGCTGGCGCGGCTGCGCCAGGACGGCGCCGCCAAGGTGCGGATGCCGGGTCGCGACGGCGACCCCCTCGAAATGGTGCTGATCAACACGGCAGGAGGCCTGACCGGGGGAGACCGGCTGGGATGGACGATCGAGGTCGGAGCGGACGCATCGGCGGTGGCGACCACACAGGCTTCAGAGAAGATCTATCGCGCTGCGGCCGGGCAAGCGGAGGTGACGGTGCGACTGACGGTCGCTGCCGGCGGCCGGCTGGCGTGGCTGCCGCAGGAGAGCATCATGTTCGACCGCGCCGCATTCTCGCGTCGGCTCGACGTCGAACTCGCGTCCGGCGGCGAGGTGCTCATCGCCGAGGCTACGGTGTTCGGGCGCGGTGCCATGGGTGAGCACGTCGCGCGCGGCACCTTTCGCGACCGATGGCGGGTACGTGTCGACAGCAGGCTCGTTCACGCCGAAGAATTCTGCGTTGGTCCGGGCGTGGATGCGGCTCTGGTCGAGACGGCCGCGTTGGGCGGCGGGCGTGCGGTCGCGACGGTGCTGCTCGTCTCCGGGCAGGCTGAGGCATGGCTCGAACCGATTCGCGAAATCGTCGGCGAGCAGGGCGGCGCCAGCCTGTGGAGAGTCGCCGGGTCTGGCAAGCTTCTTGCGAGGCTCTATGCCAGCGACGGCTACCGCCTGCGTCAGCGGCTGGTGCCGTTGCTGTCGATGCTCAACGGGCAGGCAGGCCTGCCCAAATGCTGGTCATTCTAAGGGAAAGCCGTGCATGAACCTGACGCCACGGGAGAAAGACAAGCTGCTTGTCGCCATGGCGGCGATCGTGGCGCGTCGCCGGCTTGAGCGCGGGGTAAAACTCAACCATCCCGAGGCGATCGCACTCATCACTGACTTCATCGTCGAAGGCGCGCGCGACGGCCGTTCGGTGGCGGACCTGATGGAGGCCGGAGCGCACGTGATCAACCGCGACCAGGTGATGGAAGGTATTGCCGAGATGATCCACGACGTGCAGGTCGAGGCGACGTTTCCGGACGGAACCAAGCTCGTCACCGTGCACGAGCCGATAAGGTGATGCCGTGGACCGCAACGAATACCTGGGTGCGGAACTCGCCTATTTGCTTGACGATCAGCATAGAAGCTCAGACGCGCTCGACCTGATGGAGCGTAACATGATCCTTGTGTCGGCGGCGGTGTTCAGCTTCCTGCTTTCGCGGGATCCCATGGATGCGGGGCCGTATGCGGTCATCGCGCTTCTGCCCTTGCTTATAACGGTGGTGGGTCTCGTCAGGTTCAAAGGCATCAGGGAGCGGATGATTCATGTCGACGAGCGGATCAGGGAGATCGAGACCGCGGCCGGTGTCAATGGATGGTGGCACAATTCATTCTCTCACATAGACAACAGTTTTGCCGCCTTGCTTAAGACCCGCAAGGATTTCTGGTTTGCGATGTCGCTTGGCAATCTGGCTCTTTTCGTCATGGCGCTGCTGGTGAGGTGATGGCCTTGGCTACGCGCACCGGCAGCCAATACCCGGCAGATGAGAGGAAAACGAAGTGCTTGATCTCAGACCCAATTGTGAATGCTGCGACAAGGGCCTTCCGCCTGAGTCCGCCGAGGCGATGATCTGTACGTTCGAATGCACATTCTGCCGCGATTGCGCCGAGGATGTGCTGGCGGGGGTCTGCCCTAACTGCGGCGGCAATTTTTCGGCGCGGCCGATTCGTCCGCCTGCGCTATTGGCGAAATATCCGGCGTCGACCAGACATGTGCTGAAAGCCGAGGGCTGCGTCCCGGCCGGCAAGGCCGCTGCTTAACGAGGTCCGTCATGATACCTGGCGAGATATTCCCGGCACCCGGCACGATCGAACTCAACGCCGGCGCGGCGAGCGTGACGCTGCTCGTCTCCAACACCGGCGACCGGCCGATCCAGGTCGGCAGCCATTACCATTTCTTCGAGACCAACGCGGCGCTCGCCTTCGACCGCGACAAGGCGCGTGGCATGCGGCTGGACATCGCCGCCGGCACTGCGGTTCGCTTCGAGCCGGGACAGCAGCGCGACGTCACGCTGGTGCCGCTTTCAGGCCGGCGCGAGGTCTACGGCTTTCAGCGGAAGGTGATGGGAAAGCTGTGAAGGCCGGCGTCATCGACCAGGTCTCCGCCACGTCTTCCGGCGCCTCGCGCATGGCCTCGCTGCAGGCGGCCGACGGTTCGGCGGCGACGCATTCGGAACTGCTGAAAGTGCGTCTCCAACCTTGCCGGTCACCCCTCTCAGTAGCGAGGGGGCGGTTTCGCCGCCGCGTAGATCACGGCCCGCTCGGTGCCTTCGAACATCACCGCCAGCACGTCGTCGATCAGCACCTGCCGGGAGTCGATCGCGTGGAAGAGCATGGCGTTGCCTTGCAGTTCCTCGCGCAGCCGGATGATCTCGTCGCGATGCTGCTCGACCTTGGCCTCGATCGGTGGCGGTGGCCCGCCCTCCGTCTTGGCCGAGTCGGTCAGGAACACGATTTCCACCTTGTCCAGCTTGGAGGCCTTGCGCACCGCCTCGGTGCTCTCCGCCGTCTTCTCGATCGCCGCAATGACCATGTCCGGCTCGGCCGCCGCCCTCGCCTCCGCCTCGCTGACGTCGGAGCCGATGATGGCCTCGACCGCCGCGCCGCTCTCCTGCGCGAAGCCGGGACCGGTCGCCGCCAGAAGCGCTGCCATTGCGGCGCTCAGGCAAGCAATGCGTATCGGGATAGAAGGCATTCCACAAAAATCCTTGCTGAAGCGGGTTGGCCACTGGCCGGCGTCGTGGACGCAACGTCCGGACCTTTGGTGAGTTCCATCATCGTTCAGCGGCGGGTGCTTGGGAGGAGGAGACTGTGATGAACGCAACCACTTACACTGGCGGCTGCCAGTGCGGTGCCGTCCGTTATTCGGTAAAGGCCGATATTTCCAAGCCGATCGCCTGCAACTGCTCGCGCTGCGGGCGGCTCGGCCTGGCGCTGGCGTTCGCGCCGGCCGACGATTTCACGCTCGTCTCGGGCGAGGACAGCCTGACCGAATTCCAGTTCAACAAACACGTGATCCACCACATGTTCTGCAAGGTCTGCGGTGTCCAGTCTTTCGCCCGCGGAATCGGACCGGACGGCGCGCCGATGGCCGCCATCAACGTGCGCTGCCTCGACGGCATCGACCCGCATACGCTCGATCCGCAGAAATTCGACGGCAGGAGCCGCTAGTTCATGTCGCAACTGCTGTATCCGGCCCGCCGCATGCTCTGGATGGACCCGGGCGGATCGCCCGGAAGTTTTGCCGGGCAGGGCGTGAGCCATTGCTGCGAGGACATGACGAGGGCGCTGACGAATGTCTGCGAGGAACATCGCGGCGATGCCTTCGAATGCGCCGACATGCTGGTCGCCTACAGCCCCGCCTTCGACGAATACGGGCTCATCGTGCACGACGGCGGCGCCTCCTCGGTGATCATCGGCCACTGCCCGTGGTGCGGCACGAAACTGCCCGAAAGCCAGCGCGACCGCTGGTTCGACGAACTCGAGGCGCTCGGCTTCGACGATCCACTGCAGGGCGATATTCCAACCGACTACCGCTCGGCCGCCTGGCGGCTGTCAAAGAGGAGCTGACATGCCCGCGCAGATTTCCCGCTCCGACTATGCCCGCATGTTCGGCCCGACCGTCGGCGACAAGGTCAGGCTGGCCGACACCGAGTTGTTCATCGAGGTCGAACGCGACTTCACCACCTATGGCGAGGAGATAAAGTTCGGCGGCGGCAAGGTGATCCGCGACGGCATGGGCCAGAGCCAGGTGCCGCGTGCGGGCGGCGCCGTCGACACCGTGATCACCAACGCGCTGGTCGTAGACCACACTGGCATCTTCAAGGCCGATATCGGTCTCAGGGACGGCCGCATCCACGCGATCGGCAAGGCTGGCAACCCTGACACCCAGCCGGGCGTCACCATCATCGTCGGCCCCGGCACAGAGGTAATCGCCGGCGAGGGCAAGATCCTGACCGCCGGCGGCTTCGACGCGCACATCCATTTCATCTGCCCGCAGCAGATCGAGGAAGCGCTCAACGCCGGCCTCACCACCATGCTCGGCGGTGGCACCGGGCCGGCGCACGGCACGCTCGCCACCACCTGCACGCCCGGACCTTGGCACCTGGGGCGCATGATCCAGTCCTTCGACGCGTTCCCGATGAACATCGGCCTGTCGGCCAAGGGCAACGCCTCGCTGCCCGCGGCGATCGAGGAGATGGTGCTGGGCGGCGCCTGCGCGCTGAAGCTGCACGAGGATTGGGGCACGACTCCGGCGGCGATCGACTGCTGCCTGTCGGTTGCCGACCAGTTCGACGTGCAGGTGATGATCCACACCGACACGCTGAACGAGAGCGGCTTCGTCGAGGACACGGTACGCGCGATAAAAGGCCGAACCATCCACGCCTTCCACACCGAGGGCGCCGGCGGCGGCCATGCCCCGGACATCATCAAGGTATGCGGCCTGCCCAACGTCATCCCATCGTCGACGAATCCCACCCGGCCCTACACCAGAAACACCATCGCCGAGCATCTCGACATGCTGATGGTCTGCCACCACCTTTCGCCGTCGATCCCCGAGGACATCGCCTTCGCCGAGAGCCGCATCCGCAAGGAAACCATCGCCGCGGAAGACATCCTGCACGACATCGGCGCCTTCTCGATCATCTCCTCCGACAGCCAGGCGATGGGCCGCATCGGCGAGGTCTTGATCCGCACCTGGCAGACCGCAGACAAGATGAAGCGCCAGCGCGGACGGCTGCCGCAGGAGAGCGGCGACAACGACAATTTCCGGGTGCGCCGCTACATCGCCAAATACACGATCAATCCCGCCATCGCGCACGGCCTGTCGAAGGAGATCGGCTCGATCGAGATCGGCAAGCGCGCCGACCTCGTCCTGTGGAACCCGGCCTTCTTCGGCGTAAAGCCCGACATGGTGCTGCTCGGCGGCATGATCGCCGCCGCACCCATGGGCGATCCCAACGCCTCCATCCCGACGCCGCAGCCCGTGCACTACCGGCCGATGTTCGGGTCTTACGGCAAGGCGATGACCAATTCCTCGGTCACCTTCGTCTCCAGGGCGGCGCTCGATGCCGGGCTCAGGCAAAGGCTCGGCGTCGACAAGGCGATGATCGCCGTGGAGAACACGCGCGGCGGCATCGGCAAGCGCTCCATGCTGCTTAACGACGCCACCCCGCATGTCGAGGTCGACCCGGAAACCTACGAGGTGCGCGCCGACGGCGAACTCTTGACCTGCGAGCCGGCGACGGTGCTGCCAATGGCGCAGCGGTATTTTCTGTTCTGAGGCGATAACGACACCAGAAGATTTCGGACCCGCTCGCCGCAACTGCAGCCATCGATTTGGATACGGTCGCCAAGGCCGGGAATTCTTCAAGGATTGGTGGCGGGTTGGCGATGCTGTAGGATGTGAGCATGAACAAGATCGAACGCCAACTTGCATCGTACGATCACGACTTCGCGCGGTGGTCAGCGGAGCAGTCGGAACTGATCCGTCAGGGCCGCTTCAGCGAGGTTGACCTGGAGAACGTCGCGGAGGAGATCGCGAGCTTGGGGAGAAGCGACCGGAGGGAGATACGCAACCGTCTGGAGGTCCTGCTTCGACATCTGTTGAAGTGGGAGTTTCAGCCGGGGAAACGCAAGGCCGGGTGGCGATCGACCATCCTCGACCAGCGACGGCAGATCAAGGTGTTGCTCAAGGAGAGCCCTAGTCTGAAACGTTATCCTGCTTCGCAAATTGCTTGGTGTTATGATCTGGCGAGGGCAAAGGCTGTAGGAGAGACCGGGCTCGCCGAGAGCACGTTTCCGGGGGAATGCGCCTACGCGGCGTCGCAGATTCTGGACGAAGAATTCCTGCCGGGACCGCCTTGGACGTTCGGCGACTTGGCGGCGGATTGAGTTGGGCACAGTCCGGCGACTCGCTTCGCCGAGTTCCCTGATCGAGCTCTGCAACGTGAACATACCAAACGAACTTCCGTCCTCCCACGACATCTTCCCCCACATCCGCATCGTGCTCGGCATGGTGATCGGGCTGGGGGTGACGCGGCTTCTGTCGGGTGTCGCCCGCATCGTCCAGCATCCGCGCCAGTACGGGCTCTATCCCGTCCACCTGGCCTGGGTCGCCTCGGTGCTGCTCATGCTGGTGCATTTCTGGTGGTGGCAGTTCGGGCTCTACCGGATTGAGGCCTGGACCTTCGGCGTCTACCTTTTCCTCATCTGCTACGCCGTCATCCTGTTCCTGCTCTGCACCTTCCTGTTTCCCGACAGCATGCAGGACTATCTCGGCTACAGGGACTATTTCCTGTCGAAACGCGCCTGGTTCTTCGGCCTGCTGGCCTCGACCTACCTGCTCGACGTGATCGACACCTTGCTCAAGGGTCAGGAGCATTTTGCTCAGTTCGGCAACGAATATCTCGTTCGCACCCCGTTGTTCGTGATCCTGTGCGGCGTCGCGGCTTTCACCGAAAACCGAGGGTTTCACCTCGCTTTCGTCTCCCTCACTCTGGTGTATCAGGTTTCGTGGATATGGCGGCTGTTCGACACGATCGTTTGACCGACACCGCGGCGGAAAGCCCGCCCTACAAGGCGGTTGGTTTTCGCGGCTCGCGCGTCTCGCGCGTGCTGTGGATGCTGGAGGAGCTGGAGGCGCCTTACGAATTCGTCGAGACCGAGCTGCGCTCCGATACGCTTTTCGCTCTCAACCCGTCGGGCAAGTGTCCGGTGCTGATCGACGGCGACCTGGTCGTCACCGATTCGGCGGCGATCTGCGTCTACCTCGCCGACAAGCACGCCGAGCGCAACATGGGCGCAGCATCCGGGCTGGCCGGCCGCGCCGAAATGGATTCGTGGATGCATTTCGCGCAGTCCGAACTGGAGGCGCCGCTGTGGAACAAGCTGCGCCACCGTTACCTGCTGCCGCAGGAGGTCAGGGTCGATGTCGGTCCGGCCGTGGCTCACGATTTCGCCAGCGAGGTCAAGGCGCTCGACCGCCGCCTCGAACGCCGCACCTATGCACTTGGCGATCGCTTCAGCGCCGTCGACGTGCTGGTGGGCGATATCGGCGCCTGGGCGCGCAGCAGCCGCTTCGCGATCGGGTCGGACCGCGTAAACGCCTATCTCGACCGCGTGCTGTCGCGTCCGGCGCGGGCGCGCAGCCAGGCCAACGGCGGAGCGTTCAAATGATGCGCGCGGAAAAATTCCTGCGCGCCGCCGAACTGGCCGAGGACGGCGGCTCATCGTTCGACAGCGCGGTGCTCACCCACGACCAGCGTCACCTTCGCCGCAAGCTGGTCCGCCTGCAGAGCGGCGACGCCGTGCTCGTCGATTTCCCGCGCGCCGCGGCACTTGGCGGCGGCGACATGCTCGTGCTCGACGACGGCCGCCGCATCGGCATCGTCGCGGCGGACGAGCAGCTCTACGACATCCGCGCGCGTGATGCGCGGCACCTGGCCGAACTCGCCTGGCACATCGGCAACCGCCACCTCGCCGCGGCGATCGGGGTCGACCGCATCCTCATCCAGCGCGACCATGTCATCAAGGCGATGCTTGAAGGCCTCGGCGCCGCGGTCGCGGACGTCGTGCAGCCGTTCGAGCCGGTGCGCGGCGCCTATTCCGGCCACGGCCATGCCGAGGCCGGGCACCACCACGCACATGCGGGGCCGCATGGCCACCGTCACGACTGACCCCCCCGTTCTCGGCAGGAATCTGCTGCGTCTGATGGCTTGGCTGTCGCCGGCCTTCCCGGTGGGTTCGTTCAGCTACAGCCATGGGCTGGAACGGGCGGTGCATGACGGGTTGGTCGGCAACGTCGGCGAGCTTGAGCAATGGATCGCTGCGCTCCTGCGGCATGGCTCGGCCTGGAACGATGCGGTGCTGCTTGCCGAAAGCTGGCGCCGGGCCGGCAATGGCGGTGATCTCGCCGAGATCGCCGACCTGGCGGAGGCGCTTGCCGGTTCGAAGGAGCGCCAGCTCGAATCGCTTTCGCAGGGCCGCGCGTTCCTGCATGCTGCGGACAGCTGGCCGGTGGAAGCGGCAGGGCGCTTGCCGCGGGATTGCACTTATTGCGTTGCCGTCGGCGCGGTTGCAGGCGCACATGGGATCTCACTTGAAGATACGCTCGTGGCTTTTATCCAGGCCTTTGCGTCGAACTTGATCCAGGCCGGCATTCGCCTGAGCGTCACCGGTCAGCAGGGCGCGGTTGCGATCCTTGCCCGCCTCGAGCCGCTGGTCACCGAGACTGCAAGCCGCGCGGCGGGCTCCACCCTCGACGATCTCGGCGGCTGCACCGTGGTATCCGACGTCGCTGCGATGCGACATGAAAGACAGTATTCCCGGCTGTTCCGCTCATGAACCGCTGGTCCGCGCAAACAGGAAAAGGCAGATGCCCATGACCGCTAATGGACCCCTTCGTGTCGGCATCGGCGGGCCGGTCGGCTCGGGCAAGACGACGCTGACCGAAAAATTGTGCAAGGCGATGCGCGAGGACTTTTCCATCGCCGTCGTCACCAACGATATCTACACAAAGGAAGACGCCATGATCCTGGCGCGGCTGCAGGCCCTGCCGGAAGAACGCATCCTCGGTGTCGAGACAGGCGGCTGCCCGCATACGGCGATCCGCGAGGACGCTTCGATCAACCTGGCGGCGATCGCCGAGCTCACGGCGAAATTTCCCGGCCTCGACATCGTCTTCATCGAATCGGGTGGCGACAATCTCGCCGCCACCTTCTCGCCGGATCTTGCCGACCTCACGCTCTACGTCATCTCGGTCTGCCAGGGCGAAGAAATCCCGCGCAAGGGCGGTCCAGGCATCACCCGCTCGGATTTCCTGGTCATCAACAAGAGCGACCTCGCGCCCTACGTGAACGTCGACCTCGACGTCATGCAGCGCGACGCCGCGCGGATGCGTGCCGAGCGGCCGTTCGGTTTCACCGACCTGTCGCGCGGCAGGGGACTTGCGGAAATCGTCGACTTCATCGTCGAGCAGGGCGGCCTGAACGTGGGGCAGCGGCGTAAATTCGCCTGACCACGCCGCCTTTGCCGGTTGCCTGGCGCGCCGGCTGCCGCCAATCTGGCAGCATGAGCCGACAATGGAGCGTGTCATGGGTGTCGCCCGGCTGCCGCACGAAAATCTGACCAATCTGCCCTTTTACCAGGAGCGGGTCGACCTGGCCGCCGCCTTTCGCTGGACGGCGCGGCTCAACATGCACGAGGCTGTCGCCAACCATTTTTCGCTGGCGGTCAACGATGCCGGCACGCGTTTCCTGATGAATCCCAACCAGATGCATTTTGCGCGCATCAAGGCCAGCGACATGCTGCTGATCGATGCCGACGACCCGGAAACGCTGAGGCGTCCCGATGCGCCCGACCCGACCGCCTGGGGCCTGCACGGCGCCGTGCACCGCAATTGCCCGCATGCCCGCTGCGTCATGCACGTGCATTCGATCCACGCCACCGTGCTCGCCTCGCTCGCCGACTCGACCTTGCCGCCGATCGACCAGAATACCGCGACGTTCTACAAGCGGCAGGTGGTGGATGCCAATTATGGCGGACTGGCCTTCGAGGAGGAGGGCGAACGCTGTTCCAGCCTGCTGTCCGACCCCAAGGTCAAGGTCATGATCATGGGCAATCACGGCATTCTGGTTATCGGCGACTCCGTCGCCGACACCTTCAACCGCATGTACTATTTCGAGCGAGCCGCCGAGACCTACATCAAGGCACTTTGGACGGGCCGGCCCTTGCGTGTGCTGTCGGACGAGATCGCCGAAAAGACCGCCGCCGAGCTTGACGATTACCCCGGCCAGGCCGAACGCCACCTCGACGAGTTGAAGGCGATCCTGGACGAGCAGGAGCCAGCTTACCGGCACTGATTGCGGAGCCATAGAAGGCGCCGGAGTGGCCGACGCCCCATGCCCGCCACTCACACCCAAGGCGACGCCAACGTCGCCAGAGCCTTGCCCCTCAGGGCAATCCGCTTCAGCGACCGGCGCTGCCCCTCACCCCGGCCCTCTCCCCGTGAGGGATCTGTAGCGTTCACACCTCCGGCAGGAGCCCTGGAAGTGCGCCTCGTTTCCGTCATTCCGGCCGACCGGCGGGAGAGCCGGAATTATCAGAGACCAAAAAGCATCGAATAAACACAGTTGCCATTCCGGAATCGTCGCGGGGTCGTCGACGCTGCGGTTCTGAATGGCGAAGTCGGGTTTGCAGCTGGAAGAGGAATATTTTCCTTCCCTTTCGAGCCGATCCATGTCACACTGCTTTTTCCTGAGCGTGGATACGGGCATGAAGGGGTATTCGGCGGACGACAGAAATCACGAAGCGCTGCGGCGCGTCGTCGCCTTGCTGCTCGCGCTCGCCGGCGTCGCCGAGCGGGCGGCCTGCCGCTCCTGGCCCGTCCGCCGTATCGTGCTCTGGCTGCTGCGTCCCGCCGAGCGGGCGGCGCGGGCGTTGGCCGCGCAGGCCGGATGCCCGGCCTCGCCGCTGTTTCCGGCCGAACGTCTCGCACCCGACACGGATGACGATCCCGGCGGCGCTGCCCGTCTGGCAAGGCAGTTTCGTGCGCTCGCCGCCGCTTTCTCGGCATTGATCCACCGGGCGCCGGTTTCGCCTCCGGCCGCCGGTCGGCCCTGTCCCGGCCGCCGGCGCCGCCCGAACGCCGCCTGGCTCAGCCGCCTGCTCCTCGCATTCCGGCCGCGCTGCGCCGACACGTCGTGATCGCCCTCGGCGACAGGCGGAAGGAGGCTGGCCGCCGGCCCGCGGATGCTCGAAT
>QFCS01005881.1_pt1 | contig 44674 bp, 47 predicted proteins | sample 3576561 | NCBI WGS metagenome assembly QFCS01 | reverse complement strand
GGCGTCCTCAACTGTGTTTGATCAACAGCCGAGGGTGTCATGCCGGAAATAATGCGCAGCAGATCGCCAGCCTTTTTAGCCGATCTCCACAAGCCGGCCCCGGTAAGAATCTTCCTTCACATTATGTTCTGCTGCAGATTATTGGTAGTGCTGGCCAACGACAAACGCTTCATCTTTTCCGCGGCCGCGCATGCACAGCGCGCCGTGACCTATCTGCACGAGCTTCAACCGAAGCCGGCTGAAATCGGCGAGGCGGCGTGGCGCGCCTGCCATCCCTGCGTCGCACGCTTTCGCCTGATGGTTCACCTTTCTCAGAAACACGAAGGCCCCGCCGCGCGGCGGGGCCGTTCTTGCGTGCATCGTTATGCCAAGGTCAGCGACCGGGGATGGCGGTCGTTCCTGCCTCCTGACCGAGCCATGCCGGCGAGATGGGGCCGGCGCGGGTCGCCTGGCTGTCCGGGATGTCGGTCTATCCCTGTGTCAACGGTCTTCCTGCAGCGGCCGACGGTTAGTGTATTGCGATCGGTGTCGTCGTGGTTCCTGTCGTGGTCACTGGGGCCGAAGATTCCTTCAGGGGCGCATGCGTGGGTCTCTTTCATCGTGCTTGGGACCGTCGCCATTGCGGTGTGGCGTGCCTGTCGCTCAGTCGTGTCCCCATCGTTCGGCCTGACGCGCCCAATGCGTCCTCGATTTGGCATGTCTAACCGAAGGCCGTCGTCGCTTCGCTTGCCTCGATCTCAAGACCGCAACGGCCGTGCTCAGCTTTCTTCCCCTGGTCGCTGCGCGCCCATTCCTCGCGAGACAAGAAAGCCTCACTCTGGCCGCCCTCTACTGCGTGGCGGCCCTGCGGGTGCGGTCCGATCGCCTCCGGTCAACGACAGCCATCGAGGTCGCGATGGTCGCGGCCCGAGAAACGAAAGAGGATACGAACATGGCTACCATCGGCAACTTCACCGTTAACGGCAACGGCTTCGTGGGCACCGTCAAGACCCTCGCTCTCGGCACCGTGAAGGCGAAGATCGTTCCGGCCGAGCGCACCTCGGACAAGTCCCCCGACTTCCGAATCCTCGCGGGCGCCAACATCGAGTTTGGCGCCGTGTGGAAGAAGAAGTCCCAGGATACGGGCCGCGAGTATCACTCCGTCAAGCTGGACGACCCGAGCTTCCCGGCTCCGATCTACGCAACGCTGGTCGAGGTCGAAGGCGAGGAAGGCCATTCGCTCATCTGGTCTCGCCCGAACCGCGACTGAGCGGTTGCGCAAGGAGGCCCCGCCGCGAGGCGGGGCTTTCGAGCGTGAGCGGAAAGGAGAACGATCATGTGCAAGGTCTTGAACGCGCGAAAGGTCGGCAAACACTCTACTGCGGCGCGGGTCTACATCGGTCGGCCGAGCAAGTGGGGCAACCCGTTCGTCATCGGACGCGACGGCTCGCGCGCCGACGTCATCGCGAAATATCGCGCCTGGATCATCGCGCAACCCGCGCTCATGAACGCGCTCGACGAACTGCGCGGCCGCGATCTCGTTTGCTGGTGCGCACCGCTCGCGTGCCATGGCGACGTGCTGATAGACCTCGCCAACATGCGCTGATCGAGCGCCTATTCCCTTGAGAGTCGCCAAACGCTCGGGCATGTCGAGCAACTTGATCGCCGCGGCGGTTATGATTGGATGTCCGAAATACATATACAAATTTCGGACAAACCTGGTCCAACCAAGGCGCGGTTTTTCAGAGAATCCCCCACGCCCGATAGCGTCCCCGCCCCGTCGCCTCGCGCAAGCCGAGTTCGACCACCAGGTCCTGGGCGGCCCGCGGCGTGATCTTCAGCTCCGCCGCGATCATGCCGGCCGACGCGATCGGCCGGGTCAGCACGTAATCGAGCAGCGCCGGCAGTTTTGAAGTGGCGCGGCGGCCGTCGAGTTTTCGGGCGAGCAGGTTTCTGGTCATCAGCCAGCGGTCGTGGTCCTTGAGCCCGGCCTCGGCGGCGGCCGTCATCGCTTCGAGCTGCACGGCGAGGCGCGCCGCGGCGTCGCGCGGGGGGGCCCGCCGGCGCTCACGCGGGATGCTTTTCAACCCGGCATGCAGGCACGGCAGATGCCAGCGCGTCTTGCCGCGGTCGCGCAACACGCTAGCTGCGAGCAGGCGGCCGAGCCAAGGCGTGTGCTCGAGCGGTTCGATCGCATCCCAGGCGTCGGCGGTGATCGCCGCCGCCAGGGTCGGCGGCAGGCCGCTTGTCTGGTCGACCACGGCGCGCCAGTGGTCGAGACGGCCGTCCTCGTCCCAGTCGGGATCGTAGATGAGCGGATCCCGCTCCGGCCGCGACCCAGTCTCGGCGGCGAGCGTGCGCTCCGCCCTCGCGTTCGCAGCGTCGACCGCGGCGACGGCGGCGGCGAGCCGAGGATCAGTCTCGACGATGCCGAATGCTTCTTCGAAATCCGCCGCGTCCCGGCCCTCGTCATCATCCTCGCTACGGTAACCGTCGCTCGCTTCCTTACGGTCGCCCTTCCCCTCCTTCGGGTCGCCGTTTCCGCCGCGGCCGCGGAGGCCGGCAAGCCCGACCGCTGACAGCGCCCAATCGGGCTTCGCCTCGGCGATGCGGCGGCGCGCGCGCAGCACAGCATCGGCGCGGGTCAGCTCGTGGGTCGGGGCGCGGATATCCATGCCGGCGTCGTGGAGCACGAGGTCGTCGAGGTGGACAAGCTCGCCGTCGAGCCACAGACTGGCGCAGGCGTCGGTAAAATGGGTCCTTGCGATCCAGCCGTCACGGATGGGGCTTTTGGCCAACCGCTCGTCGAGGCGGGCAAGCGCGTCCTCGGCGGCGGCGAGCGGCCCGGCAATGGCCGGCCAGGGCAGCGGATCGGGGATCTGGTAGCCGGAATGCAAGGTCTTGATAACCTTAACGGGAATCGGTCAAACGGAAGCTAGCACGACGTTGAGTTCCGTCATAGCGAGGCCATTCACACGACGCGTGTCACTATCGATAACCACCCCTTATCGATAGTGTTGGACGTCAAAACGCAAATCAGCGATTCTGCGGGCCGGAGCCCGGCAAATCACGCCCGCCGGGCGTAAGCTCGACCAGAGGACGCGCCGCTGTGTCAGCCCCCTCCCCTCTTCCGAGCGCCTTCGGCCGCCGCCGGCGGCCGTCACTCGGTGCGCGGCACTTGGCGCAACCGGCCGGCGCGCGCGAATCCGAGCAGCTTTTCCCGCGCCGCCGTGGCGAGCTTTGGCGGCAACGGCCCGAACCAGACGCTGGGTGGCGTCCGCCCGGCCGCCGCGCGCAGGTCCGGCCCCGGCCAGGCGAAGACATTCGCCTCATTGCAAATGATCCACGAGCGCTGCGCGTCGAGGCCGAGGCGCGCCTTGGTCACCGCCGGGATCTCGATCGCCGTGGTCGGGTCGGCCGGTGGACTGTGCGTCACAGGGACTACGATCGCGACGATGCGATTCCCCTCGCGCCGCGTCGCTGTGGCCAGCGCGCACGGCCGGTTCTTGACCCCCTCCTCGTCGCCACGCCGGTGATCGTCGGCCCACAGATAGCTATAGTTCAGGAGCCAGCCGATCTTCGGCTCAAGGGTCATTTCGCCTCGAGCTCGGCGTCGAGATGCTCATATCCCGGCGCCATCTCGCTGGTTTCCAGCGCGGCGATGTCTTCGTCCGTAAGATCTTCGGCCCGCACCGCCCGGCGGTCGCGGGCGCGCAGCCGCTCGTATTCGTCATACGACAGCACGACATTGCGCGGCCGGCCGTGCTTGGTGATCAGGACCGGCTGGCTGAGCGAGCGGTCGAGCGCCTCGCCAACCCGGTCCTGGAATTCGCTCGCGCTGAGGGTGACAGTGGCCATGAGAAATCTCCGTTTCCGCCAAAATAGCGAAAATCGGGATATTATTCAAGTGGCAAGCGATTCATCGGCGGCCGATCGCAGCCGAGTTCGTCGACGGAGACTCTTATGACGCTCAATAGCCGCTCGGCCGCTTCAAACACCTGGACGTTGACGCGCGCAAAGGCGCATTTTTCGCGTCTCATCGAGCAGGCGCAAACCTGCCCCCAAATCATCACCCGGCATGGTCAGCCGCGGGCCGTTATGGTTGCCGCACGGAATTGGGCAGCCAAGACGGAGCGCAAAGGCACGCTCGCCGAGTTTTTGCTGGCTTCGCCCCTTCGGGACACCCCGATGGATATCCAAGGCATTCGTGATCGGTCGGAGGACTTTGACCTATGAGAGGTCTGCTCACCCCTGAAAGCCTGCGAGAATGACGACCCCTGCCCGCCTCCCCGATGCCGCCTCGCTCGAGACCGTCCTGGCCGGGCTCGATCCGGCCTCGGCCGATGCGGACCTAGTCCCTGCTCTCACCGCTGCGTTTCCGGGCTTTGCGTTCGGCATCGCTCCGATCGGCGACGATTACTGGCGCGACACCCGATCGGTGCTTCGTCCCAACGGCACACGGCTCGGCGAATTGCGGCCATGGATGTCAGCCGAACTCGCCAAGGAAAACGGCGATGTGACGGCAGTCTGGAAGCGGCTGAAGGAGACCGACCTGCAGATTACGGAGTGGCGGGGGACGAGCGCGTTCGTGTCGGCGCCGACCGGGCCGGGTGTCGCCGATTACGTTCAGATCGCGCTCGGTCGCGAAATCGAGTGGCGAGCCGGCCCGATCGTCAATCCCAACTACCGCCCGTTTGGCGAAGAAGAACTGCTCGATCCGAGCTGGCCTCGCACCGATCAGCTCCCTGGTTCGGATCGCCTGGCCGGTCCGGTCTATCGCCTGCTCGGCCGCGCCGGTGGCGCGGTGATCCACGTCCGCAGTTTTCTCGATCGCTGCGGCCGCATCGAGCGGGAGAAGCGGGAGGCCAAGCGGCCCGAGTTGGAGCGGCGTGTGATTCGAGAGAGCGGGCCGGGCGGGACCCGCGAGACGCCCTTCCTGAACGCGGTCCCGGACTATTTCGACTTTGTGCCCCGCGAGCTGCGGTTCTTTCAGGACTGGGAGGAATCGAGCGCCAGGCCGCAGCGCGTCTTCGCGCATTGGGCCCTCGATGCCCGCGACTACACCCACAAAGGCGAACGCGAAGTCGGCTTTATCCCCCGGCCGCTGAAGCCTCCGAAGGAGCGGCTGCTGATGACGCCGGAGGCTTCGGTGCATGCGCTGATGGACCGGATCGAGGCCGTGGACCGCGAGGTCGGCCTGCCCTTCGGCTGGTTCTTCCTGATGACCCACGGCCATTGGGTCGACCCCGATGTCGGCCTGGCGATCGCACAAGGCCTGAAGGCGCAACGCGTGCGCCTGCCCGACCACGACGCCCGCGTGCTGCTGCGCTGGGCCGATCGAACCTACGGCTTTTGACGGAGCGCCGCCGATGGACGACATCACCTCCCGAGCCTTGGTCTCCGATCCCGAAACCCGGCGGGCGCTGCAGCTCGACACGCTTTCGGCGATCCTGCCGATGGAGCGGCGCGACCGGCTCGCCGAGCTGCTGACCGACGACGACGTCGCGACGCTCAAACACCTCGCTCAGGAAGGCATGGGCGAGAACTCGCTGCGGGCGCTCGCCTCCGATCTGGCTTACCTTGAGGGTTGGGCGAGAGCCGCGACCGGCGCGCCCCTGCCGTGGCCGGCGCCAGAAAGCCTGGCGCTGAAATACGTCGCGCACCACCTCTGGGATCCGGCCGAGCGCGAAACCGACCCGCAACATGGGATGCCGGCCGAGGTCGCGGCGGAGCTGCGGGAGGCCTTGCTGCTTCGCAGCGCTGGGCCGCACGCGCCATCGACCGTCAAACGCCGGTTGGCGAGCTGGGGCACGCTGCACCGCTGGAAAGGGCAGGAGGGTCCGTTCCACGCGCCCAGTCTTCGGACAGCGGTCAGGCTGGCGGTCCGGGCCAGCACCCGGCCGCGGCAGCGCAAAAGCAAGCGCGCCGTGACCCGGGATGTTCTGGAGCGCTTGCTCGCGACCTGCCGGTCTGACCGGCTGGCCGACACCCGTGATCTTGCCATCCTGCTGCTCGCCTTCGCCTCCGGCGGACGCCGGCGCAGCGAGGTGGCGCGGCTGCGGGTCGAGCAGCTCAGCGAGGAGCCCGCGGTGCCGCTCGATCCCAAGGACCCGCAATCGCTGACCTTGCCGTGCGTGGCGATCCAGCTCGGCCGGACCAAGACCGGCGTCGCGGACGAGGCGGGGAGGGTGCTGCTGGTCGGGCCGCCGGTCGAGGCGCTGCGCGAATGGCTGGAACGGGCGGACATCCGCCAGGGGCCGATCTTTCGTGCCATTGACCGTTGGGAGGCGCTGGAAGAGAGGGCGTTGACGCCGCAGTCGATCAATCTAATCGTGAAGCGGCGCTGCGCGCTGGCGGGCTTGGAGGCGAGGGAGTTTTCCGCGCACGGCTTGAGATCGGGCTACCTCACGGAGGCGTCACGTCGTGGCGTCTCCCTACCCGAGGCGATGCAACAGTCGCAGCATCGCTCGGTGCAGCAGGCATCGAGTTATTACAACGACGCCGAGCGAACCCAAGGGCGGGCCGCCCGGCTAGGCCTCTAGAGGCTCTTTATCAGACACAACTTTTCGCCGAGCGCATTACTGTGGTCGAAATTGACAGCCGTGCAGAATGAAAAATAACAAAGCAGAATCAGTAGGTTAGTTTCTCTTAAGCGCCTAAACCTGTGTCGGCTCCAGCTGCCTTTACGGGCCGACCTGCGGACCAGTACTTCAAGCCCTTGCGGAGACCTGCGGTCTACGGAAGACAGCACCGCTTTCGCTTAGCCTTGCAGATATCATGGGTCCGGGGCTTCCTTCCCGCTCGTCGGAACCAATCCGTTCAGCCGGTCCGCCAACTGCTCTTTACCGTGTCGTACCAGCCAGCAGGTTCGCCGGTCGGCCGCGATTTTGTGGCGTTAACCTTTCGTTAACGGAAAAATCCTTGCCGGATTAAAAGAATCGGGCATCATTCACACTTCGAAGGTGATTTGTGCTGGAAAAGCGTTTTTTGGGACTGGCTCTGATGGACGCGAACGTAGAAATCGATTTTGACGCGACCATCCTTCAGCAGGGTGAGCGGGTCTCGGACAAGCTGAACATACTTCGATTCGAGCAGTTTCCGCCTGATGCCACGAAAGGGCTTCGCGGGTTCTCGCTGTCGGAGGTTGCCGAGTTCCTGGGCGTCACCGCCAGCCACATCAAGAAAATCCACCTGGAAGGCAAGGGGCCCGAACCCTCGACCACACCGTCGGGACGGAGGACCTATACGGCCGAGCAGATGATTGAGCTTCGCCAGTTCCTAGACAAAAACGGGCGTGCCGACGTTAAACGCTATGTTCCACATCGCCGGGCAGGGGAGGCGATGCAGGTCATATCGGTCGTGAATTTCAAGGGCGGCTCTGGCAAGACGACGACGGCCGCCCATCTCGCGCAATATCTGGCGCTAACCGGTCACCGAGTTCTCGTAATCGACCTCGACCCCCAGGCCTCGCTTTCGGCTCTGCACGGGATCCAGCCGGAGCTCGACAAGAACCCGTCGCTGTACGAGGCACTGCGCTACGATTCCGAGCGAAAGTCGATCTCGGAAACGATTCGCCGCACGAATTTTCCGGGGTTGGATATCGTGGCGGCCAATCTCGAACTTCAGGAATACGAATACGAGACGCCTCTCGCCGCAGCGGACCGCAGCTCGAGCGAAGGGCGAACATTCTTTACGCGCATCTCCTCGGCCTTGAAGGAGGTTGACGAGCGATACGATGTCGTCGTGATCGATTGCCCGCCGCAGCTTGGCTATCTCACCCTCACGGCGCTGATGGCCTCGACCTCAGTCTTGATCACGGTCCATCCGCAGATGCTCGACATTTTGTCGATGTCGCAGTTTCTGCTGATGCTCGGTGGCATCCTGCAATCGATCAAGGGCGCCGGCGCCGCCGTCAAACTCAAATGGTTCCGCTATCTCGTCACGCGCTACGAGCCGACCGACGGGCCGCAGGCGCAGATGGTCGGGTTCATGCAGGCCATGTTCGCCGGCAACATGCTGTCCAATCACATGTTGAAATCCACAGCTATCTCGGATGCCGGCATCACCAAACAATCGCTCTACGAGGTCGAGAAGTCGCAGTTCATCCGCTCAACTTACGAGCGGGCCGTCGAAAGCATGAACGCGGTCAACAGCGAAATCGCTGGCCTGATTCACAACGCGTGGGGCCGGCGATGAGCTCAAAATTGACAGCCGTGCAGAACGCGATTTTTCCCAAGCGAGTCAGTCGTCTAGGCCATAGATTGAGAGGCCGGTCATGAGGAAGAATTTGCTCGGCACTCTCTCGGGAGCCGATGCGGCTCAACGGGGTCCCGAGATTTCCGTTGGGGCTACGACCGCTCGCGCCGATTACGCGATGCGCGGTGCATCCGGCGCAATGCGCCGCTCTTTGGACGAACTCGCAGAAGCATCCCAACGGATGATGGAAGGCGAAACGATCGTCAGCCTCGACCCCGCACTGGTCGATCAGTCTCCGGTCCTCGATCGCATCCAGACGGATGATGACGAGTATCGGGAGTTAAGGGATGCCATTAAAGCCCGGGGCCAGGACACCCCGATCCTGGTGCGACCGCATCCGAAAGCGGCCGGCCGTTACGTCGTTGTCTTCGGTCGCCGGCGGCTGAAAGCTACGCTTGAGCTCGGCCTGCAGGTCAAGTCCGTCATCAAGGCGTTGGACGACACGACGGCCATCGTCGCCCAGGGCCAAGAGAATGCTGCCCGGTCCAATCTTTCCTTCATCGAGAAGTCGCGCTTCGCGAAGCGGCTAGCAGAACTCGGCTATGGCAAGGACACGATCAAGGACGCGCTGGCGATCGACGACACGTTGCTGTCGCGCATGCTCTCCGTTGCGGAGTTGATCCCAGATACCGTGCTCGAGGCTATCGGCGCCGCAAAGGCCGTCGGCCGCGATCGCTGGGAAGAGCTCAAGAAAATTATCCAGACGCCGGCGAGCGCCGCAAAGGCCGTCGCTTTTGTCGAGGGCGAGAAATTCACCGAAGCGCAATCGGATGATCGCTTCAACATGTTGCTGAGCCACCTGCAGTCTCGGCGCAAACCGCGAAGCGCGCCGAAGGCCGCGAAGCCAACGATCTGGTCGCCTCCCGATCAGTCCGTCAAGGTTACGGGCAAGGGCGCCGGAAAGTCCTACACCCTTGCGCTCTCGGCCAAAGACGGGCCGCAGCTTGGCGCTTGGATTTTGAACAACCTGGAGTCGATTTATCGCGATTTCAGGCAGGTGAAGAAAACAGGAGATTAGACAAGCAAAAGAAAAAGGCCCCCGTCACGTCGCCGTTCCGGAAGCCCCTTCTCTAAGTTGGCACTCTGAGAATCACACTTCCGCGAATCACTGTCAAGAGTCTTTGGCGTCGTTTTCGGCGAGCGGATTTCTTTTGCCCTAACTGAGGGCAGAAAACATGACCACGCATACCCCAACGACGCCCTTTGGGCGGCGATCGCTGACGCTTGCCCATGTGGCAAGCCAACTTGTGGCGACCACGCGGCCCCCTGAAAAGGTCGTGCATAAATGGAACATCTTCCACGCCATCTGTACGGCGCGGCCGCGCCTCGGGGTGTCCGAGCGCTCGCTTTCCGTATTGAACGCGCTTTTGACCTTCCATCCGGAGACGGCCCTGACTGGGGAGGACGACCTGATCGTCTTTCCGTCCAACGACAAGCTGACGTTGCGCGCGCACGGCATGCCTGCTTCGACGTTGCGCCGGCACCTCGCCGTCCTGGTCGACGCCGGGTTGATCATTCGGCGCGATAGTCCAAACGGCAAGCGCTACGCGCGGAAAGGCCGCGCCGGCGACATCGAGCTTGCCTTCGGCTTCGATCTTTCACCGCTCGTCGTGCGTTCAGAAGAGTTCGAGCACCTGGCGGCCGACATCGAAGCAGAGGCGCGCGCGCTCAAGCTTGTGCGCGAGCGCATCACTCTGTGCCGGCGCGACATCGCCAAGATGATTGCCACCGGCATCGAGGAAGGCGTCCCGACGCGCAGGGGAGGGCAGGGGCCGGCCGACTGGCAAGACGTCCACGCCACCTTCAGGGCAATGCTAGCCCAGATTCCGAGGACCGCCACGCGTCAGCAGATCGAGCCGATCGCTGACGAGTTGTCTCAACTTGCCGACGATGTGCTCAATCTGCTGGAAGCACACATCAAATCCAAGAATCCGAGCGCCAATGAGTCCCAGTCTGAGCGCCACATACAGAATTCAAATACAGATGCCCCTATTGATCTTGAACCTAGCCTCCAAAAAGGCAGGGCGGGGAGAACTGAGCCAAAACTTCAAGCATCGCGAGTCGCGGAAGGTTCGTATCCGTTGGGAATGGTCCTGAGTGCATGTCCGGACATCGTCGATTATGCGAAGGGCGGGATTTCGAACTGGCGCGATTTACTGGCCACCGCGGCCGTCGTGAGATCGATGCTGGGGATCAGTCCGAGCGCCTGGGAGGAGGCGCAAACCGTCCTGGGCGAAACGCAAGCGGCGGTCGTCGTCGCATGCATCCTGCAGCGTGGCACCGCGATCAGATCAGCTGGCGGCTACTTGCGCGGGCTGACCCGGAAAGCGGAGGTCGGGGAATTTTCTCTTGGGCCGATTCTGATGTCGCAGATCAATTCTCGGCTTCACGAAAAGCGACGGGCTTGAGCGATGTGAAGAGGGGTTGGCAGGTTCCGGCTTGAGCGGGCGAAGCGAGGTTGTTTGGCGCATTCCAGGCGACGTTGCCGACCTCATGCGGGCCGGATGAATGATCACAAGTCTTCCTCGACTCCAGCTGTCGCTCCGGTTGCATGGCTTGGATACCGATGGCCGTCGGCGGCCGGTAAACACTGGAGAAGAATCCCTTGCCGGATTCATCCGGAAGCGGGGACGGACCGGGATTCCCTGCGCTCGCGCCGTCGGCGCCAAAATTATTTGGCTTCGGGCGGGATGCCGCACGGCATTTGCCCGCTGCCAGGTTCGGTGGACATCGGCTCTGTTCGTCTCAGCTACAGGCATCACGAGGTGGCTGAGCCTTTGAATGTGTTGGTTTAAACCAACACGGGCATGGGTGGCCGCATGTTCGGTTTCGTTAGCTTCCGGCACCACCAATGCCGCCTGTCCAATGGTGCGAACTGGTTTTGAGTGAGCGCCTTCTTTGTTTGGCTTGGCCACCTGACTCTTCTGGCAGGGGATTTTGTGCCCGGTTTTCGGGAGTGTGCGGCACGCGCTGGTCCATAGCGGGTGTTGGTTCAAACCAACACCGGGGATGAGGAGGCCGGTTTCATCAAGTTCGTGCCGGTAGGTACGGCGCGCTGGAGGAGGAAAATCGATGAAACGGGCGCTGATAGTTTCATCAAGGTTCAACCGATGAACACGATCGTCATCAACAATCAAAAGGGCGGCGTCGGCAAGACGACGCTTGCTGTGCATCTGGCCTGGTTCATGGCGGAAGCTGGCCGCCGGGTTCTGATGATCGATGTTGATGCGCAGGGCAACGCGACAGACACGCTCAAGCAGCATACAGGGTCGACCTCGGCGGCCGATCTCTTCAAGCCGGCGACCCGGTTTGTCGCTAGCGAAATCAACGATATCACGTTGGCGCCGGCCGACAGCTCCTTAACGGATGTCGATCGCGGCAATGCTGCTGCCGTCATGACGCTGCAGCAGAACCTCGCCAACGCGTCTGAGCAGTTCGATATCTGCGTGATCGACACCCCGCCATCGCTTGGCCTTCGCAGCGTCGCTTGCCTGGTCGCCGCCTCACATGTGCTGGCGCCGATTTACCTGGAAGATTATTCCGTTAAAGGCGTCAAAGGCCTGATGCAGACCGTGATCGGTGTTCAACGGCGGTACGGCCGTCAGGACACGAGATTCCTCGGCCTGCTGCCGTCGAACTTCAATACCAAGTCGCCTCGTCAACGCGCGCACTTAGAGCAGTTATTGCGCGAAGCGGGCAAGTACGTGTTCCCAGGCCAGATTGTTGCAAGGGACGGCTATGCCGAAGCCGTGGCTGAACGCGTGCCGGTCTGGAGCTTGAAACGCCGCTCGGCGCAGGAAGCCGGTCGAGAAATCCGCGCGGTTCTCACCAAGATCGCAGAACGGCTCGATCAGGGAGACGACGAATGACGCTCGATCTCAGCTTTAAGGAGCTCGTCGACGCCGCTGCAAACCCTGACGCAGCAACCGGGCGGCCGCTCCTGGTCGCGATCAACTGCATTGACGAAGACCCCGATCAACCGCGCCGCAACTTTAGCGAACAGGAACTGGAGGAGCTGTCACAATCGATTGGCGAGCATGGCGTGCTGCAACCCATCATGCTTCGCCGTTCCAATGAGGATGGACGCTTCGTTATCGTCATGGGTGCGCGCCGGTACCGCGCTGCGCAGCGCGCGGGGCTACGTGAAATACCCGCATTCGTTCGAGACGTGGGCTTGCCGGATCGATACGCGCAGATGATCGAGAATATTCAGCGCGATGATTTGCGCGCGTCCGAGATAGCGACGTTCATCGCGGACCGGTTAGGCGCCGGCGATACCCAGGCCGATATCTCGCGCAAGCTAGGCAAGCCAAGAGACTGGGTGTCGCGCTACGCGTCGGTTCAAAGCATGCCGGAATTCCTTCGGGCGCGACTTGAGGGCAGTTCGATCCGTGCTCTTTATGAACTCTACCAGGCCTGGCGCACGCATCCTGACGAGATCGAACGGCTATGCGCGACGCAGGACAGCTTCACCGACGCGCAGGCTCGACAACTGGCCCGGGACGTGCGCGCGGAGGGCGGCCGCGCCAATCCCGGGAACGAATTGCCTGCTGGACCACCCCGATCCGAAAGATCTGATTTCCTGCCGGAAGCAATGCTTCGGCGCAACGCTGCGAAAGACCGAGAAGCAGCAACCGAGGATCAACCGCCAAAAACTCGCGTCGTTTCACAATCGAGGTCGGCGGCATCGCTGGCAATCAGGGTTCGGTATGAGAACCGGGTCGGACAGCTTGTTGTTGATCGGCTCGCGACGCAAGGCTCCCGTCACGCTGTGGTGTTGGTCGATGGTGCGGAGCACGCAGAAGAAGTTCCAGCGTCGGCGCTCACGATCGAGGAGATCCTGTCGAGATGAACTCGTTTGACTGCTTTGTAGTCGCGGAGACAGACTACCGGCGTGTGGCGACGGAGCGACTTTCTCATCCGAAGGATGACGCGTTAGCGCAGCAGCCGAAGGCCGAACGCGCTCCCCATAGCGCTGTAGTGAGGCCGCAGGCTGCTGGAAAGTCGCGGTCCACATCGCCGACGTTAGTTAGTGCGTTCGTTTCCTTTGCTGCCGACGGATCGGCGTTCGCGATTGCTACCCCGTCAAAGAGGCGCCGCGAGCAGAATTCGGCAGAGAGGGCAGCGCCCGTCAAGCGCTTCGCCGTGGGGAGCCCTGAACACAAAGAGTATTGGTTTGAACCAACACCGAGGGACGTGTTTTTTTGCTTTCTAGTGCAGGATAGGCTTCGCGCCAGCGATGTATTACATCGCGATTGGGATTGGAGAGCATGGCTCTGATCTCGCTTCGCGTCTCCGACGAAGTCGCGGCGAAGTTCTCAGTTCTTGCAGCGACCCAGGGCGGCAAATCCGCGCTGCTGCGGCGTCTCATTGCTGGTGCGCTGGATGCACCAACGCGGCGCATCTTGGCGTTGCCGGTCGGGCGGCCGGAGAAGGTGACGCTGCGATTTCGTGAGAGCGAGATGCGGCAGCTGGCGGAAGTTTCACATCAGCGTGGCATGACCCGAACCGGCTGGATTGTTGCGCTGGTGCGCTCACGATTGGGGTCGCCCGTGCAGCATTCCCCGGACGAGCATGCCGCGCTTCGCGCGATCGTTCGCGAGCTCAACCGGATCGGCGGCAACATCAATCAGATCGCGCGCGCCGCAAACACCAGTGTGCAGCAGGGCAGGGCGGTTGAGCTCGATCTGTCCGCAATTCAAGAGGCCAAATTGGTCATCGAAATCGAGCTCGCGCAACTACGTAATGCGCTGCATGGCAACGCGGATTATTGGGACGGACGGCGATGAGTCGACGCTACTCGCCGCGGCCGACCGACCTGGCCTCCGAACTTCCGCCGATCTCGTATGTCTGGGAAACGCCCAATCGGCGCCCACGGCGGGCCGAGTGGGATATCCCCGATCCGGCCACTCCCGGCCGCCTTACGCCGGCGATGCGTGCAAAGCTCGAACGCATCGTGCGCCGAGCACCAGAGGTGATGGTCAAGATCACCGGTCGCACCAAGGACGCGGCGCATCTCAAGTCGCACCTAGCCTACATCACGCGAAACGGCGAGCTCGATGCGGAAACAGAGCAGGGCGCAACGATGGCGGGTCGATCCGGATTGAAAGACCTGCAGCAACGATGGGAGGATGACGCTGATCTCGACGACAAACGCCGCCGCGATGGGTCGCTATCGATCAACATCATTCTGTCGATGCCGGCTGGCACCGATGCCATCGCAGTCAAGGATTCAGCCCGGGCATTTGCCATCGAGACGTTCGGCTACAATCACGACTACGTCTTCGTCCAGCACCTCGACGACAAGCATCCCCACGTGCACCTGACTGTTCGGTCCTTGGGCCAAGACGGCAAGCGCCTCAATCCCCGCAAGGCGGACCTTCAGACCTGGCGGGAACGGTTTGCCGGCGAACTCCAGCTTCGCGGGATCGCGGCCGAGGCAACGCCGAGGCGAACCCGCGGACGGGTTCGAAAGGCCGATCGCGGGGCGGTGCTCGCTTTGCGCAAGCGAAAGATTGTGCCGGAGGTCGATCGACTGGCGCGGGAAGAAGTTCTCCGGGAGGTGAGGGGCGGCACGACTGCCAAACGCCCCTGGGGGGACCGGATCAGATCACGCCAGGACGCAATCCGGCAGCGATATCTCGATTACGCCGCCGAGCTGCAGGGCACGGGAACAGCGCGCGATCGAACGCTCGCATTGCAGATCCGTCAATTCGTCAAGGAAATGCCGGCGATCGAAACCCGCCGGCATGTATTGAAGAAGGAGCTTTCGGAGCTTGCCAATAGCCGACGCCACGATGCGGAGCAGGGCGTCCATACCGACCGGCGCGGCGATACGCGAGGCGACGAGCGCAGCAAGTAGCCATCTGCTAATCTGGTTTGAGTTCGGTTGCCACCATTTGCGCCATCAAATGTCTCTGGAATCTGCAACCAAAGGTACATCTGGAATATACTCCAGTTGTTGCTCTAGGGCGGCCAGCGCCTGACGGGCTATGTCCAATTCAGTCGTAGCCTGGCTCAGAGCGTGCCACGCTTCGTTCGATCGCGACACCACTGCCGAGCCTGTTTCAAACAGGCTATCCTTAAGTGACGGCGCATCGTCTTCGAGAATGGCACGCCCAAAATCAGGCAGCATGCTCGTCAGCGCGCGGTGCGCGGAAGCTTCCTCTTGTTCCAAGGTTTCAACCCGGGCGAGGGCCTTGCGATATTCCCGCAGCGCCTCGATGGTCTTCTCTTCGAGATCGGTATCGTCGATCAACGGCTGTTTCTCCTCATAGAATCTTTCGAGCCATTAGATCCGTCTTTGAACAAACGAAGGCTTAACGCGGGCTGAATGAGAGAGCCGCGATACGTTGAGACATCGGTCCCTGAACCGAAACTGCTCATCATTCTCCGGCCCAGACAAACAGTTCTCCGGACAAACCCCAATGGCATTGGGCAGGTGGCGAGCAAATCTCACAATATCTGATTTTTAGATAATCTGTAAATCCGATTATTTGTCTGCCCCCTTCTCTCTGGGGCAGAAAATGCCACGAACCCTCCGATCTCCTCGGCAAAAGGCCCTGATCGCTCTGCTAATTGAGCAGCGGAAGAAATCGGGTCTGACGCAGGCGCAGCTCGCAAAACGCTTACGGCGTTACCAGTCTTTTGTAGCTACGGTCGAAAGCGGCCAACGGCGCATTGATGTTATTGAATTTCTGGATTTTGCGGAGGCGATTGGATTTGATCCGATCGATGCAATCAAAAGGCTTCGAGCGTCGGTTCGTTCTCAGTAATTCGCAAGGCTCCCTTCGCTACAGAGATCGCAGATAGACTGCCGCCCTGCGTAGCCGCATCGGCAGACGCAAACCGTTCGAGTTGGAAACGCACCTTCAACGACCGATCACGGTTTGATCCGTTATCGCGCGCATTCGGGCGCCATTTGTCAAGCGGGCAAAAATTCGAGCACACCCGGCGAGACCCGCGTCTGTTTTGTTTCCGCATCCGTCATCAGGATAGGCAGGCCGGGATAGACGGCGGTCCATTCTGACGCCTGATTGATCCAGGCGGGGGCGCTCGGCGACAGCCAGCCGGACAGGGTAGTGATGTCGGCGTAGCGCTGGGCCAGCGGCAGGGCCAGGATGGGCTCGTAATGTGCGACGCGATTCCGGAGCGCGCGGAAATCCTCAAGCTGCGAAGCGATGTGGTTGCGTTGAATGCCGCCTGTCTGAAAAATCGGCCGCAGGTCTTGCCAGAGGTGGTGGCTGCGCCGGCCGAACAGCGAACTCCAGAAGCCGAAATTCAGTTCGGCGACCATCTGGCCGTGGGTTGCTGGTTTGCCGTCGCGGTTTAGGCTCTCGCGGGCCTTGGTCACGCAATCGGCTTGGTATTTAATGGCCAGCGTTTTGCCGTCGTCCATCCAGCCGGCGCCGCGTTTGACGGTCAGTTGGCGATCGGCGACGTTGCGCAGGGCGACTTCAAGCATATGTAGAGGGCCGCTGACAGCTGGATATTGAAGGTGTAGAGTCGTGTGGCTAAGGCATCATCCTGGTCGGCCCAAAGCCGGTACGTGCTGAACCGGTCCGCCGATATCGCATCTACAAATGTCGGCACCGGACCCCCGAAAACAGTTGAACTTTTCCCTATTTGCCCTATTATAGCTCGGTACGCCCCGCTTGGTCCCTGCTTTTGCATACCTTCGGGGCAAGCTTTTTAGAGGCCCGGTCGAGCGATTGCTCCCGGGCCTCTTTCTCCTTCTAAGTCATTGATTCGCATAACCTTTATTATGGAATAAAATAATTGAGTGCATCGGCCGCGGCTTGTCGGAGTTCGTCGGATTCGGCCAGACCCAGATAATCGTTCAAGGTGAAATCGATGCCCGAGTGCCCATGAAGCGCACGTAGACGACCCCGACCTGCGAGTTCGCGCAGATCTGTCGCAAATCTCTCATGCATGATCATGTCTCCCAACCAAGATCGAATTGGCGCCGGCCATGAAACACAGCGCCTGCATCTCATCGGTCATCGCGGTGCGCCCAGCCGACAGGCGAACATAGGACATCGGCATCAGGATTCTCGCTAACGCCACGGTGCGAACGAAGGCGATCGAATCGATAGGCTCGGCGTTGGCGAGCGGAGTACCTTCAATCGGGATCAGCATGTTGATCGGCACGCTCTCCGGATGCTCCGCAAGATTGGCCAGCGTTCGCAACATCTCCGCGCAATCGATACCACGAATTGTCACGCCGACGCCTGCAATCCATTACAAACCCTGCCTTAGGGCAGTCATTTCAAAGAGCGCAGACCATGATCTGTCACCAAGTACGGGTGATGGGCCGAAACAGACGGATCCTCGATCCATCGTTCGTATTGTTTCGGGGCGTCCACATCGAATGCAAGGCGCATGGTCCTCAATGATTTGGAGAGCAAGCCCCGCATGACGCGCTGTTGCACAATGCCTGCGGGAGAATCTGGACAATCGAAAGCTCGGGTGAAATCAGCGAGCGGAAGGCATGGAGCATGGGCAAATCACGGCGTCGGCTGCGATTCCCACTCTATGAACTTATTCGAACCGTTCGTGAATCCCGCAGTTGCACCAAATATGCGGAAGAGCCCCTGATTGACGCGCCTCTCGCAGCTTCATTGTCGCGCTGCACCTGTGGGTATTCTCAAACCTTGTTGTACAACGAAGAGCGCCCGCATGGGGCGATCGGGCACAGACCCCCGATGACGTTGCACAATCACGATGGCGATCCCAACATCATGACAAAAATCGGAAAACTCTAGCTTCCGGCGGTCCAGAGAATGGGCTAACGTGAGCCCCAGACCTCGTCTAGCCGCGAGCAGAGTCCTTTCGTCATTGTTCTGAGACCACCGCAGGGGCGACAGCTATCGCCATTGCTGTTGCTCCCGCTGGTTGATGCAAGGCACCATCGCCTGCCCGCGCGGTCAATTGGCTCCCAAATATTGCAAGCCGAAACACGGCCGGGGTTGGATACAGGAACCAGGCTCAACGCAACACCCACCTTAAACTGTAATGGCTCGCATCAGGTGAGTACGATCGACCTCATCGGCGGCCCTTCCAGCCAGCACCACGGCACCACGCTCAACGGCATAAAACCGATCGGCAACGGCGAGCGCCGCGCCGACGTTCTGCTCGACGAGGAGGACGACGGCGCCGGAAGCCTTCATCTCCTGGATGATGGCAAAGATATCCGCGACGATCATCGGCGCGAGACCCTCGCTGGGTTCGTCGATCAGCACCAACCGGGGGCCGCCGACCATGACACGGGCCATCGCCAGCATCTGCTGCTCGCCGCCCGACAACGTCGTGCCAGCTTGCTTGCGGCGCTCGGCGAGGCGCGGCATACGCTGATAGACCCGCTCGACTTCAGCACGCTGTTCCGAACGCGTGCGGCCGCCGCGCTGCATCAGGCCAAGCTCAAGATTTTCCTCAACGCTCAGGCCCGGAAAAATACGGCGGTCTTCAGGTACGAAGCCAATGCCGAGCCGGCAAATCCGATCCGGCGACAGTCCGTCAAGGCGATGGCCGTCAAACGTCACGGACCCGCCGCTCGGTTGTACCCAGCCGGCGATGGTCTTCATCAACGTGGTCTTGCCGACGCCGTTACGTCCGAAGATGCCGACGACTTCGCCGGGATGCGCCTCGATGGTGACGCCCTGGATGACATGCGAGAGTCCGTAGTGGACGTGAAGATCTTCGATCCTGAGCATCACGCGTCCCCGAAATAGGCCGACCGTACGGCGGGGTCGGCCCGCACCGCCGCCGGCACGCCTTCACTCAGCTTGCGGCCCTGATGCATCACCACGATGCGGTCGGAAATATCCATCACGACACCGATATCGTGCTCGATCAAAAGGATGGTGACGTCGCACGCGAGTTCGCGAATGAGCGTCGCGGTGTCGGCAGTATCCGCGTGGCTCATGCCCTGCGTCGGCTCATCGAGCAGCAGAATCGAAGGGTTGGCGGCGAGCGCCACCGCGATTTCCAACCGCCGCTGCTCGCCATGCGACAACGCGCCAGCCGGCTCGCCGGTCTTGGCGCCGAGTTGGAAACGCTCGACCAACGCAAGCACGCGAGCTACCGCGGTTCCGCTGTTGCCGATCGGCTGCAAAAACCGACTCGCGGTCTCCAGCCGTTGTGCCGCCAGGCGTAAATTCTCGAACACAGTCAACTCGAAAAACAAATTGGTAATCTGAAACGAGCGGCCGAGTCCGGCGCGCTGCATCAGGTGGGGAGCGGCTCCCGTGCGATCGATGCCGTTGAGGACAACACGGCCGGAGCGTGGCCGGATCAAGCCGCTGATTAGATTGAACAGCGTCGATTTGCCCGCGCCGTTGGGGCCGATGACCGTGGTGATGGCGTTGCGCTCCGCCGTGAACGACACGCCATCGACGGCACGGATTCCGCCGAAGGTGACGCAAAGATCATGAACTTCAAGAACGGGCATCATGACCGCCTCCGGCTCAACCGGCGCTCAACCCATGGCCGAAGGAAACCCATCAGTCCCTTCGGCAAGAAAATGACTATCCCGATGAACAACAGGCCGACGACGATGAGATGATGCTCGGTCATCGTTCCGATCACCGACTTCAACACGGTCAGGATCACGCCGCCGTATAGCGCGCCGACCAGCGTGCCCACGCCGCCGATCACGACGGTGATGACGGCGTTGCCGGAAGTCACGAAAAACAATAGCTCCGGTGAGACGAAGCCGCGTAGCATCGGATAGAGCGCGCCGGACAGCGCCGCGATAACCGACGCCAGCACATAAGCCGCCAGCCGTGCGCTGTGCGTGGCATAGCCAAGGAACGGTACGCGGTTCTCGTTGGCGCGCAATGCGACCAGGACGCGCCCGAACGGTGTGTCGAGAAGATAGGCGCTGATGGCGTAAAGCACGACAATGAAGGCCAGCGTGAACAGAAAGAAACCGGCCGGCGAACTCGACATCAAGGTAAAAAAGCCAAGGTCGATCGGAACAATCGGCACCCCGATCAATCCATCAGACGCGCCAAGTGCTCGCGTATTGTAGACCGCTTTGGCAACGACTTGGGCCAGGCCAAACGTCACCAGCGCGAAATAGACACCCCGCATGCGATTGGCAATCAGGCCGGTTACGAAGCCGATCACCAGCGACGACAACAGGACCGCAGCCATAGCCGTCCAGAACGACGGCACTTCCTTCAGCACAACGGCCGAGACGTAGGCGCCGAAACCAAAATAAAGCGCATGGCCGAGCGACAGCAGGCCAGTGAAGCCGAGCAGGATATCAACCGAGAGCGCAAACCCCGCGAAGATCAATGCTTCGGTCGCTAGCCGCAAAAAGAATGTATCGTTCATCGCAGCGCCGACCGCCGCGAAGACAATCGCCGCAACGACGAAAATCGCCATCAGCACATGGCTGGCCCGCATGGCGAGACCAAGCCGGTCGCCCGCGGAGTCCCGGCTTCCGGCATCTGTGGGTTCACGCATGACCAAGCCGCCCGAACAAACCCTGCGGCCGGACCACAAGTACGAGCACCATGATGCTGAAAACAATTGGATCGCTCCATACCGGAGAAACGATCAGACTCGACAGCGCCTGCACCTGCGTGAGGAAAAGGCCGGCGATGACGGTACCGATGATCGAACCCATGCCGCCGACGATTACCACAGTGAAGGCAAGAAAAATGAAATCACGCCCCATCGTCGGGAACACCGAAAAAATCGGCGCGAGAAGCACGCCTGCGAGGCCCGCGAGCGCCACGCCGAACGCAAACGTTCCCGCGTACACCTGCGTCACCGGCACGCCGAGCGAGGCCGCCATATAACGATCGAAAGCGGCGGCGCGCACGATGGCACCAAGCCGGGTCCTGTTCACGACAAAGGCAACGGCAATGATGATCGCAAGTCCGAACACGATCAGGAACAGCCGATAGTTTGGCATCACCACGCCCATGATATCGACCGCACCGCGGATTGGCGTTGGCGGACGCTGCGTATTACCGCCGAAGGTCACCTTGAGGATCTCTTCCAGAACAAGCCCTAATCCGAACGTCAGAAGCAATGTCGTCACATGCCGATCAGGCTTGTTGAAGACACGTTGAATGAGCCCGCGTTCTACCACATATCCGATCGGAAGCATGATGATCGGCACGATCACCAGCAGAAGCCAAAAACTGATGCCGGCGAAGCCGAGCGACAGCGCAAGATAAGCACCGACCGCGTAGAATTCGCCATGCGCCATGTTGATAACGTCGAGCAGGCCGAAAATAATCGTGAGGCCGAGTGCAACCAGCACCACAGCAACGCCGAGCGAAAGCCCGGTGACCATCTGCGGCGCCAGCACAAACTGGAAATACTCTAGAAAGGCAGTCATTCCGGGACACCGTTGGGATCGACTTCAACGCCTCGTCTCCTGCCCCAATGACGGAGCAGGAAACGAGAAGCGTCAGCGAAATTGCAACAAAGCAGCAGCTAGAACCGCTTGCATTCGTCGGGACCGATGGCTTCTTCGCCGCTGACATTGCCGACGACCTTGAACTTGCCTTCGGTCACGCGCACGACATACATCGGCTGGATGGCCTGATGATCACCAGCGCGCATGGTCTTCTTGCCCTGCGGCGTGTCCCACATAAGGCCGCTCATCGCGGCGCGTACTTTGTCGGTTTCGGTAGATTGAGCTTTTTCGACAGCGGCTTTGTAGAAATAGATCAGGCCGTAGCTGTCGGCACCGTAAAGATCCGGCTCGATCTTGTTCGCAGCTTTGAACGTTTCAACAAACTTTCTGTTCGCCGGATTGTCGATCTGCGTCGAATAACCGACACCAGTCGCAAAACCTTCTGCCGCGGTGCCAACGGCTATGATGTTCTGTGACGTCACTGTACCCGACGCGCCGACCACCAGCAAATCCTTCAGCAATCCGAAATCCTGCATCTGGGTCAGCAGACGGACCGTGTCGTTACCCGCGACCGAGGTGTACAGCACTTCGGGTTTGGCTTGACGAAGCTGACCGAAATACTGCGTGTAGTCCTTGCTGTCGAGCGGCGCGAAAGTCTCGCCGACCGATGTCGCACCTAGTCCTTCGATGGTCTTCTTGAAGGTCGCTACCGTGGAGCGGCCCATCTCGTAGTCAGGCCCTAGGAAAAAAACCTTGGCCTTCGGTTTCTGTTTCGCCACCCACGCTGCCAACGCTGAGGATTGCTGGCCAGCGCGTGCGTTCACGCGAAAGACGTTCGGCGAGCACTTGTCGCCGGTGATCGAGTCGGCGAACGACACCGTGGTGGCAATCAGCTTGCCAGCGCGTTCGGCGGTCTGACCGACCGCCAGCGTGGATCCGGAATTGACGGTGCCGGTGAGGAAATCCACCTTTTGCACTTCGAACAGCTTCTCGGCCTTTTGCACGGCTACGGCGGGGTTGGCTTCCTCGTCCTCAAACAGCAACTGTATCTGACGGCCCACGATGCCGCCCGAAGCATTGACTTCCTTGGTCGCCATCTCCAGTCCCCAACGGACTTGCTGGCCGATCGGCGAATAGGTTCCGGAAAGCGGTGTCACTACGCCGATCTTGATCGGATCCGCGGCGGATGCGGGAGCAGAAAGAATGCTAGTCGCCAGCACGGTTACCAGCAAAATATTCGCCTTATTCATTGTGTTTGCCTCCTCTGAGTGATTGCTCTGATCCGCTTAGGCGGAGCTATCGTTGCCTCTCCCCCTGCGGAGAGAGGATGATGAGCGTCTATAAACCCTTGAACTTTGGTGCCCGCTTTTCGTTGAAGGCTTCGACGCCTTCCTTGAAGTCTTCCGATTGACGCAAGCGGCTGTAGCAATGTCCTTCAAGCTCAATCGCGATGGAAAGCGTCGAATCTTCGGTATCATTCAACAGCTTCTTCGCGGTTCTCTGCGCCAATGGCGAGAAGGTACGCAACTCATCAACCAGCGCATCCGTTGCCTTCTCCAGTTCCGTATCCGCGACGCAATCGGTAACGATGCCCCACTCCAGCGCCTGTTTCGCAGGAATTCGCTTCGAGCGCATCACTATATCCTTGGTGCGGGTGATGCCGATCATCTTCTGCAGTCGCGCCGAACCCCCCGAACCTGGAATTTGGCCGAGCTTCTGTTCCGGCAAAGCATAGAAAGCGGTTTCTGAAGCGATGCGGAAATCGCAGGCAAGGGAAAGTTCGAAACCGACGCCGAAGCAGTAGCCACGATTGGCAACGATCACCGGCTTACTGCATCGCGCCGGTGCCGCAATATTCCAGGCTAGCTTGGAGACGCGCTCCGGCGTCGCCTTCATGAAACCTCCGATATTGCCGCCGCTGGAAAAATGCTGACCGATCGCCCGCACAACGATGACGCGGACCCGCGCATCCTCATCAAGTGCCTCGAACGCCAGTCGCAACTGATCGCGCTGCGGCATCGATACGATGTTATAAGGCGGACGATCCAGAATGATATCGGCACGCTCATGCGCCTCATCAATCTCGACGAGGAACCCATCGAGTTGGGAAAGACGCTGATCCTGGAAGCTGTAAACAGACGGCATCAAATTGATCCTTGTGGATAAGGGTTTCAGGGTTTTTCGGCAGGCGGTTGAGATTCAATATCGTACTCACCCGCCACCAGCCGGCGGCGCAGTAGTTTACCGACCGGCGATTTCGGCAGCGCGTCGACAAAAACGAATCGGCGCGGACGTTTGAAATTGGCAAGACCCGAAGCCTTGCAGAACTGCTCCAGCTCATCGATGGCGACCGGCGCGGTACGCTTGATGAAAGCAGTGACGATCTTGCCCCAGCGTTGATCAGGCAGGCCGACCACCGCCACTTCGAACACCGCCGGATGCAGCGAGAGACAGCTCTCAATCTCGACCGGCGAAACATTCTCGCCGCCGGTAATAATCATGTCGTCAACACGGCCGGTCACGAACAGATCGCCATCGTCATCCATCAGGCCGGTATCACCGGTGAAGTACCAACCTTCCCGCAAAGCTTTGGAATCCGCCTCAGGGCGTCGCCAATAGCCTTCGAACGCCTCATCGCTTGCCAGCAACGCGACGACCTCGCCCTCCTCACCGGGACTCGCAATATCGGTAACCGTTTTGGCATTCAGCTTGACCACCCGGATATCTTGATTGATGCCGGACTTGCCCGCCGAGCCCGGCTTGGCCACCGCATCCTGATCGATCGTGAATGTATAGATCTCCGAACTACCATAGTGGTTGACGAATAGCTCTGGATGGAACGCCGCTTCGACTTCCTTTAGCAGACCGTCAGGCATCGACGCCCCGGCGAAGCCGAGTTTTCGCACGCTGCTGACATCGGTCTCTGCGAAGGTGGGAGAATGTATAAGGTCGTGGTACAGCGTCGGTACCAGATACAGATTGGTTATTTTTTCTTGTTCGATTGCCTCAAGCGCTTGCGCCGTGTCGTAGCGCGGAAGGCAGACGAACGTTCCGCCGATCAGCGACATAGCGATCAGCGAGCGTACGCCCATGGTGTGATACAACGGCATAACGCCCAGCGTTCGTTCGCCGCGGCCGTACATGTTTTGCGCGACATGAGCAACGCCTGCGGCGCGTTCTGCGCGATGGCGACGTGGCACACCCTTCGGTTTTGACGTCGTTCCCGAAGTATAGAGCATCACCGACCACGCATCTGCGGATACCCGCGGTACTGCGTCCTCGGCCCGCTCGGCAATCATCTGTTCGAACGGAAGCGTGCCGCTGGCGGCTGCAACGCCAACTCCAATCCGCGTCATGCTGCGCGCCACGTCGGATTGCTCAACGGCTTCCGCCGACACGCCCTGAAACGCGATCGCCCGCGCCTCGGCATTCTCCAGATAAAAGCTGACCTCGTCGGACTTGGCGCGCCAATTGATTGGCGTCATGACAATGCCGGCCAATTGGCAGGCCCAATGCAGCGTCGCCGCCTCCCAGCGGTTCTGCAACGCAGACACCAAATGATCCCCCGGGCGAAGACCAATCTGGTCGAAACTCGCGACCAGCGAAGATATCTTTTCATACCATTGACGATACGTGAGGCGCACCGGACCATCGACAATGGCCAGCACATGCGGGTCCCGGGCCGCGCTGGCGAGGAAACTGGTGCCTAGATCAAACATGATCGTGTTCTTCCTTGGATATTCCCGACGCAAGCTCGGCGGCCGCTTCCATCGCCGCGAGAATGATCGGCGTGTAACCGGTACAGCGGCAGAGATGACCGCTCAGCAGATCACGAATTTCGTCTTCGCGCGGTCGCGGATGATCGCGCAGAAAGCAATCGAGCGACATCAGAATGCCGGCAGTGCAGAAGCCGCATTGCAGGGCATGGTTGCGGCGGAACGCGGCTTGCAGAACCGATAGCCGATCTGGCGCCGGAGCCAATCCTTCGACCGTACATAACGTGCAACCTTCAACCTGGACTGCAAGCGTCAGGCAGGCCCGCGCCGGTGCGCCATCGACGGTAATGGTACAAGCTCCGCAGACGCCATGCTCGCAACCGACGTGAGTTCCGGTAGCACCGATTGTATGGCGCAGGAAATCCGTCAGTAACATGCGCGGCTCGGCCTCACCTTCGACCGGCTTGCCGTTCAACACGAAGCGGACATTATGCCGCTGCCCGGATGTCAGACGCGACATTGTAGGGCCTCCTCGATCACCGCGCGACCGACCCGGCGCACCAGTTCGCGACGATAGCGTGCGGTGGCGTGAACATCGTCACCGGTATCCAGTTCATAGACGAAGGCGTTCAGCGCATCGTCCAGGGCGTCGCCCTGCAACAGTGGCCAGTCACGTGCTTCCGGCTTGTCGGCAACGCCACCGACAGTAAAGCGAATACCATCTCGACGGGCGATCGCGGCACAGGCGACGATGGCGAAGTCGCCGTGGCGACGGGCAATTTCGCGGAATCCGTAACCGCTTCCGGTTTGCACTGGAAACGATACCGCCTCAATCATCTCATCATCGCCCCGCGCCGTCGTCATCATGCCGGTGAAGTAGTCGTGAGCCGCTACCCGGCGGTGTTTTTTGGCGCTTCGCAGATGAACGCTACCGTTCAGTGCGGTCAGGCATAGCGGCATTTCAGCACTGGGATCGGCATGAGCGATCGAGCCGCAAATCGTACCACGACTGCGCGTTTGGACGTGCCCGGTCCAAGGTAGCGCCAGAGCAACCAGTGGAATCTGACTGGCCAGTTGCTCCCATCCGAGCAATTTTGCCTGGCGAACGCCGGCACCAATCACCGTTTCATTGTTTCTCGCGTCGATACTATCAAGCGCCGTAATGCGCATAATATCCACCAGTACCTTCGGACGCGCGAGGCGCATGTTGAGCATCGCCATCAAAGACTGTCCGCCGGCGATGACTCGTGCGTCGCCGCCCTCGTTGGCAAGCACGTCAAGCGCCTCGTCGAGCGTTTCTGCCCGCACATAGTCGAACGCCGCAGGTTTCATGAGCGGCCTCCAAACCAAGAGCGCCAGCGAGACCAAACCCTGCCCAGGCGGCCATCGGCCGCCGCATCACCCCCGCCCGCCTGTCGTGCTAGCGCCACGAAAAATTGACCGATGATGACGCGTGCCGCGCCATCTAGCAGCCGCCCGCCAATGCTCGCGACCTTGCCGCCAATCGCTGCGTCATAGGTATATTTAAGCTTCGTTCCGCCGTGCGCATCGGGCGTCAGCGTAATGCGTCCCTCACCGTTGCCGAAGCCCAACCCGCCTTCGGCCGCACCGCCAAGCGTGACGGCGTGCGGCGGATCGAGATCCGACAGTTTGACTTCGGCGCGGTAACGTCCCTTGACCGGACCGATACCCAGCGTGACATCGGCGCGGAAATGCGTGTCGGAAATTTTTTCGACACTGTGGCAACCTGGAATCACCGCCTGCAAGGTCCGCGGATCGAGCAACATCGCCCATACCGCCGACGGCGGCGCGCTGACCTTCGCACTGCCCTCGCCCCGCAAGCCGCGCTCACCCGGCCTTTTCATGCGAGGCGCGGTGGTGGCGTTTGTTGGCGCGGCACGCTCCGCCCCGTGAAGCAGCGCCGCCACTCTCGCTGGAACCAGCGGCAGCACGATGTTCTTTTCACCGAGCGCATCCGCCACGGCGTTGGCGATACAAACCGGCGTCGACATGCAGTTGCCTTCGCCGACGCCTTTAGCGCCAAGCGGCGTAAACGGCGACGGAGTTTCCATGTGAATAATAATCGGCTCAGGAATCTCCGTGGCGGTCGGCACCAGATAGTCTGCGAACGTCCCGGTCAAAAAACTGCCGTCGGCCCCATAGGAAAATTCCTCGAACAGCGCCGCACCAAGACCCTGACCGAATCCACCACGGATTTGGCCGTCGACCATGCCAGGATGCAGGATGGTGCCGCAGTCATGGGTGGTGACGTAGCGATCGATGCGGGTCTGGCCGGTAATGCGGTCGACTTCCACACCGCAGAAATCAAAAATGAAGCCGTGGCACAGTGAGGAATTGATACGATCTTCTTCGTCCGGCGCGGTCAATTCCGGTGGTGTCCAGAATGCCGTTTCGCGGATGGTATGACCAACCTCGTCAGGTAGCGACCCCGGAGACCAATGGCTCAACCCGGCAAGCCGTGAGAATGTAATCGAATTATCGGGGTTGGACTTCGAGCCTACCCTGCCCTTGGCAAATACGATGTCCTGGGTCTCGACATTCAATTGACCAGCCGCGATGCGTTTGAGCCGGTCGGCAAGACGATCCGCCGCAATCTTCGCGGTCCCGGCCACCGCTGGCGCAAAACGGCTGGAATAATTTCCCGACGCGATCGACCACGCGTCCTTCGAGGTGTCGACCTCGGTATTGACGCGGACATTGGCCGGTGTGATGCCAAAAACGTCGGCTACCACTTGTGAGATCACGGTACGGTGGCCTTGCCCCTGCGGAACCGAAGCGATGTGGACCGAGACCGCACCGACCGGATCGATAGAAACCGTGGCAGTGGCTTGGGCGCCATTTTTCGGGCCCGCCTTGCGCCGTTCGGCGGGCGTCAGCACGGTCGAGAGATAACCCATATTGGAAACACTGGGCTCCACTACAGCGACGTAGCCGATGCCATACAGCCGGCCTTCGGCCCGGGCATTATCCCGACGTCGCTTCAGTTCATCGAGGCCACCCTCGCGCGCGCCAAGCTCGACCGCACCGGTATAATCTCCGGAATCGTACGCCGCGCCAGAGATTGTGCGATAAGGAAACGCATCACTCCGTACGAGATTACGCTGGATGACGTCTAATGGATCGAGCCCCAACTCAACGGCGATGCATTGCATCAGTCGCTCCAGCGCGAAGTAGACTTGCGGGCCGCCGAAGCCGCGGTTAAGTCCGGTCGGCGTTTTGTTAGTCACCACGACACGGTTACGCACCGCCATATGTCGGATATCGTAAGCGCCGGTCATGTTGCCGTGCATCCGGTACAATGTCGCTGGCTCGGGTGCACGCAGATGCGCGCCACAATCCTCGATCTGATCCCAATCGAGCGCCAGAATCTTGCCATTGTCATCGACCGCCGCCGCAAGCGTCGTCGCACGGTTGGTCGCGGAATTCGACGCGGACAAATGCTCCAGCCGATCCTCGATCCACTTCACGGGGCGACCAGCGATGCGCGCCGCGACGGCAATCAGAACGATATAGGGAAACACCCCCTGCTTGACACCAAAGGAGCCGCCGGAATCCGGCGGTGTACGCAGCCGAACGCGGTTACCCGGCACTTTCAAAGCGCGCGAGATCACCGCATGAATGCTGAATGGCCCCTGGAAATTGGCGAGAACATCGTAGGCATCCTCGCTGGGGTTGTAGTCCGCCACCACACCGTAGGTTTCGATCGGCGTACAGGAGTTACGCGGATAGTGAATATCGATGGCGATCCGCCGCGCGGCACCGGCGAACGCGCTTTCGGGGTCGCCGTAACAGAAACGACGGTCACTTGCGACGTTGCCGGGAAAACCATCGTGGAGGATCGACGCATCCGGCGCGATCGCGGCAAGTGGATCGACCACCGCTTGCCGGATAGCATAGCGCACATCGATGAGGTCGAGCGCGTCCTCGGCTTTGTAGCGGTCCGAGGCGACGACCACCGCGACGGGTTCACCGGCATAGCGCACGCGGTCGACCGCGATCGGCCAACATTCAACTGGCGCCTTGACCCCGACCACGAGACTGGCTGTCAGTGCCTTGACATCGGCCCCGGTCAGGACCGCAACAACGCCAGGCGATTGTTTCGCGGCAGCGACATCGATTGAAAGAATATCGGCGTGGGCATGCGAGGAGCGCAGAATGGCGGCATGCATCGTGCCGGGGAGCACGCCGAGATCGTCCATGAAGCGGCCGCGTCCGGTCAAAAGCGCGCCGTCTTCGACGCGTTCGATCGAACGCCCGGTCCAAGGACCGTCCGGCGGCTTGCTTAGAACAGTAGTTGCAACGGACGGTGTCATCCCGGGATACCTCAGCACCGCGTCCCTCCGGACGCGCGCTGGTCACTCTTCGGAGATGCTGACGCGCGCGGCCATACCGCATGCTCTCAAAACTTACCAATCCGTCTCATTTCGCATATTGCAATGCAGCGAACTTAGTGCGCCAGCCGCGAGACGTTCCTAAACTCCCGCGGGCTAACGCCAGTATGATTGCGGAAAAATCGCGTGAAATGCGCCGGCATATCGAAGCCGAGACCTGCGCCGATCTCGGCGACGTTGGCGTGATCGTTGATAACGGCGCTGACCGCCCGCTCCAACCGCACGACATTCAGATAGACTCGCGGCGGCACGCCGATGGAGGACTCGAACAACCGAAAAAAGTGCGACCGCGACAGCCCAGCTTCCTTGGCCAAGGCACCCACATCGAGGCTGCCGGAAAGGTCGGCGCGGATCTTGTCCGCGACGCGCCGGATGCGCCAGTCGGGGCGGACGGCAATATTCATTTCTCGAACTGACGACGGCATGCTGCGCCACGGGGTGAAACGCTCGATCACCGCTATCATCAGGTCCGACAATAGAGTCTCGTGCTCGCCGCGACAATCCGGCCGTGTCATCATATCGATTGCAAGATTGCGTGCGAGGTTACGAATACGGGGGGAAATCTCGCCACAAGGTTGTGCGAAGAAGCCCGGCGCACCGCTCGCGGCCCACGCCGGTCGAAACTCCTTCAGCCATTGGGGCTCAACATAAAGCGCCAGGATCAACGTGCGCGGGCGCAGCGGATCGTGAACATACGCATGGGGCTGCCAGCCATCCACCAGCACCGCGCTGGTATCCGTCAGCGATACGACGGTGTCGCCCACCATGAACTGAGTGTCGGCGCCTTCGACCTTGAGAAGAACATGGCAATGCGGATGGGCATGGCGCACCAGCGAAGCATCCATATCGAGCAGCGCAACACGGCCGAAATTTCCATGAGCGATGCGCAGCGCTGTCGACATTAGCTGAACCTCCCGCCGCCCGTCTTTCTCTTTTCAGGGAGCACAAGCATTTCGGCTCCATAAAACTGCTACCGGGCTCATTTCTCTGATATTGAAGCAATCCTCAGTGAGGGAACTAATTTATTCCCCACTCTGCCGCCACCATAGCCACAATCGCCGCCTGTACCAGCGAAAATGCAGCGACGTGGCGCCGAATAGCCTTGGTTGCGCCGATCCTCACTTTCTGCTGAGCACCAGACTTGGGACCCACTGGATTCCGATGCCATGTGCTCTTACGCAGGAAAAGTGCGGCTTTCGGCTGTCGCAAGACAGCACGCGATGGATCCAGAATCCGTCAAGACCGGCCTCCTGGATCACGATGATCGGAAGACTCCGTTCCGTTCGCCAGCGCTTTCTCCCTAAGCTGCGAAAAGCGCCCCAACAGTCCGGCGATATCGCCACCGCACACCGCGTGCTTGGGCATCTTCTCTCCGTTGCCCGGCGAAAGCGAAGTGATCAGCCAGCTCGCGAACAAGGCGTGTCGAAATCCAGCAATCCGCGGCTGCGCACCACCATGATCCAGCTCGCCTGGCTATGGTGGCGCCATCAACCGCTTTCGGCGCTTACTCTCTGGGTGATCCTCCCTCGATTTTGTGGACAGCCGTAGTAGGCTCAACGAGCCAGGAGGTGTCAGATGACAAATACGGAGCGACGCTCTTTCACTGACGAGTACAAGCAACAGACGGTTGATCTGGTTCGGTCGAGCGGCCGCTCGATCGGCTCGGTGGCGCAGGGGGATCGGGCTATCCGACTCGGTCTGCGCAAATGGGTGATCTGCGGCGACGGCAAGCGGGAGCGGACCCGGGCATTCACGGAGTTGGTCAGCCATTACCTGTTCAGCGACAGGTTCGGACGGCCCGGCAAGGGCAACGATAAAGGCAAGGTCGAGGGCCTAGTGAAGTATGCGCGCTCGAACTTCATGACGCCGATCCCGGTGGCAGCGAGCTTCGACGATCTCAACGTGAGGCTAGCCGAGCGATGCCGGGCACGGCAAATGGAACGAGCCGGTCGTTATGCCGAGACCATCGGCGCGCGACTTGCCGCCGATCTTGACACGTTCCGGGATTTGCCCGCCGTGCCGCTGGAGCCCTGCGAGAAGCGGACCGCCCGCGTCTCGTCGACGGCGCTGGTGCGCTACCGCGGCAACGATTACTCGGTGCCGACGGCCTATGGCTTCCAGGACATCATCGTGAAGGGGTTCGTGGATCAGGTCGCTATCCTGTGCGGCGGCGCGGAGATCGCCCGGCATCAGCGCTGCTACGGTTCGGGGGTGTTTGTCTTCAACCCGCTGCACTACCTGGCGCTAACCGAGACCAAGCCGAACGCGCTGGATCAGGCCGCGCCCTTGAAGGACTGGGAGCTGCCCGAGACATTCCAGCATCTGCGCCATCTGCTGGAGGCGCGCATGGGCAATCGTGGCAAGCGCGACTTCATTCAGGTGTTGCGGTTGATGGAGGCGATCCCCAGAGAGGTCGTGACCTACGCCGTCGCGCATGCGATCCAGCTTGGCGCGATCGGCTTCGATGCGGTCAAGCAGATCGCGCTGGCCCGGGTCGAGCGCCGCCCGGCGCGGCTCGATCTCACCGCCTATCCGTATCTGCCGAAGACCCGCGTCAAGACGACATCGGCGGCCGATTACGCCGTGCTCATTCCCGGCAGAGCGGCATGAGCGGTAAATCGAACCTCGATGCGATGCCGGCGGGAACGACCAGTGGCACGCCGCAGATGCTGCTCAGTCATCACCTCAAACAATTGAAGCTGCCGACCGTCCTGCGGGAACATGACAAGGTCGCCCGCGAATGTGCCCGCGACGGCGTCGATCATTCCCCCTACCTGCTGCGCCTGGTCGAATTGGAGCTAATCGATCGCGAGCGGCGCATCAAGCAGGCGAGATTCCCCGCCACCAAGAGCCTCGTTACATTCGACTTCACCGCCATTCCTTCCCTCAACAAAATGCTGGTGCTCGAGCTGGCGCGCGGCGAGTTCATCCTGCGCCGCGAGAACGTCATCGTGCTCGGCAACTCTGGCACCGGCAAGACCCATGTCGCGCTGGCGCTTGGCCTTGCTGCCTGCCAGAAGGGGTTCTCGGTCGCCTTCACCACCGCGGCGGCGCTGGTGCATCAGTTAATGGAGGCTCGTGACAACAGGCGGCTGTTGAGGCTGCAGCGCGAACTACAGACCGTGAAGCTGCTCATCGTTGATGAACTCGATTACGTGCCGCTGTCGCCAACCGGCGCCGAGCTGCTGTTCGAGGTGTCCTCGCAACGCTATGAGCGTGGCTCGACCATCGTCACCTCGAACTGCCGTTCGAGGATTGGACCTCGTTCACATCCTGGCCATGAACGGCGACAGCTACCGTCTCAAGCAATCTGCTGGCCGCAGTCGAGCAGCCACCTCGGCAAACGCGGCGGAGCAAAACCAGGCCATCGCGGAGGATGCGTGCGGCCTGCCGATCCGGCTCAAGATCACCGAAGGCCAGGCCCATGACGGGCGCAGTGCGCAGGACATGATCGACACCGTCGAACGCGGCGACGTGCTGCTGGCAGATCGAGCCTACGACTCCAATGCCCTGCGCCAGACCTTGGCCGCGCGCGGCGCCCGGGCCAATGTGAAGCCGATGCCCAATCGCGTCACAGCCCTGCGATTCAACAGACGGCTCTATCGCAAGCGCAATCTGGCCGAACGGTTCTTCAACAAAATCAAGCATTATCGCGCGGTCGCACCCGCTACGACAAACGTGACGACAACTTCCTTGCTGGCATCAAGCTCGCCTCAATCCGCATCTGGTTGCGATTTAATGAGTCGATGACCTAGATCGACTGCTTGCCGGCAGCGATGCCAGTGCCGCTTTTGATCAGGGCGGCTTGCTCGATTCACTGAAGAAGGCGCTCACCGAACGGGCGCTCAATGCCGAGATGGATCATCATCTTGGCGACGACACCGAGGCTGGCAACAGCCGCAATGGCTATGGCCGTAAAACGGTGATGACCGATACGGGTAAGCTGGAGATCAATGTTCCGCGCGATCGCCAGGCGAGCTTCGATCCGCAGCTAATCGCCAAGTATCAGCGCCGCTTTCCGGGGTTCGATGACAAGACTATCTCGATGTATGCGCGGGGAATGAGCACGCGGCAGATCACAGGCCACCTGCACGATCTCTACGGCATCGACGCATCGCCAGCACCGTCACCGACGCCATTCTCGACGAGGTTACGACATGGCAGCAAAGGCCGCTCGACCCTGCCTATCCGCTGGTGTTCTTCGACGCCATTCGCGTCAAGATCCGGGACGAAGGCATGGTGCGCAACAAGGCCATCCACATCGCACTGGGTGCCCGCGCCGATGGCCGCAAAGAGGTTCTGGGCCTGTGGATCGAACAGAATGAGGGCGCGAAGTTCTGGCTGCGGGTCATGAACGAGCTCAAGAACCGGGGCGTTGATGACATCATGCTGGCCGTGGTCGATGGCCTCAAGGGCTTCCCGGATGCGATCACGGCGGTGTTCCCGGATGCCACGGTTCAGACGTGCATTGTCCATCTGCTCAGGAACAGCATGGACTTCGTGTCATGGAAAGACCGCAAGCCGCTGGTGACGGCCTTGAAGGGCATTTACCGCGCCGTCGATGCCAAGGCCGCCGAAGAGGCACTGACGGCGTTCGAGGCCAGCCATTGGGGCCAGCGCGATCCTTTACGGAATCGGCGAGCTTGATCTCCTCCGGCTAGGCCGGAGCCGTTGGCGTCGTTTACAAATTTCTTGTCTATGATATTTCACATTGTAATGTCGTCCGATCTACTTTCGAATGCCGCGCCAAAGAAATGGAAGCACACCACATGCCCGTGAACAAACTTCACGACGAATTTCATACGCTCGATCTCGACAAGGGCTGGGAAGTGCCCACTGGATATCCCACCGGGATCCAGCAAAAAATCTTGTCAGGTGCTCTCGACGAGCAGAACAAGCGCGGAAGCCGCACCCGCCTTTTGCGGTTTGATGGGGGCACCTTCACAACCAAGCCGTTCGTGCACGACTACTGGGAAGAGGTCTTTCTCGTTTCAGGAGATCTGACAGTTGGAAATGACGACGTCGGCAATGGCGGCACCTCTTATGCGCCCTTTACCTATGCATGTCGGCCACCGGGTGCGGTGCACGGACCATTCAAATCCGAAAAGGGTTGCCTCCTTCTCGAAGTGCACTATTTCGATCCGGTCTGAATCCGCGACGAGTCCGAGTGACCCACGCCCACACTGGCGACGCTTGCCGATGATCTCGCGAGCAGCCGCTCATCGTGCCGGTTTCGTACTGGGCGGCGGATCAACGTGACTGAACTCACCTATTAAGGCCTCGAGATAAACCCGCATTACGGAACGCTGCGGAATCTATGGGATAGCAACGCCGGTCGTGTCGGGGATATTCGTCGTCGGCGGCACTATCTGCGAGCGACGGCATACCCTGCCGCATTGGCTAGATACGGGCGGGTTATGCCGTATTGGCACGCACAGACACATGCTGGCTCGTGCTGCTATCAAACTTCATACTACGCCGCGCTTGATGAATACGGACTGGCCCGATCCGATGACGATATCTTGGCCGTTGACGCGCAACGTCGTGTCGGGGCCGGACTCAGTGTCCGCCCTTGCCATGTAAGGGAAAACGATCCTCCCGCTGCGCTTCAAAAACAAACCGACCTATCGAGGCTACACGGTTGCAGTCAGGCTATTCAGTAGAGAACGTATCGCGCATCGGGGGGCGTCACAGTACCTTCGTCGATCGCTTGCGGATCGGATAAGCAGGCCGCATCGCGATGCTAGCATCCGATCGTATTGCGACAACTGCAGGAACAATCTCAACCGGACGCGCACACTGGGCAAAACAGGAAGTCTTTGAGGCCGTTGCGGCGAGACGATCAACGTTCGCCGCGCCGCGACAGTAGGTATTTTTGTAAAGCAACAGCTTTATCGCCGTCTTCAACGAGGTGTCGAGCAATGTCGCAAAGCAACCGGAACTCGTCTCGGCTCAGCGCACCAAACTCAACGTCGTTGATCTGACGCTGAAGAGGTGCGAGTTTTTCAAGCAGCGCATTAGCTTTGACGGTGACCGTCAGGCTAACGCGGCGGCGATCGTCCTGATCGGTCTTCTTATGGATGAGCCCAAGTTGAACCAATCTTCCAACGATCGATGTAATAAACGCCCCAGAAAAATGCAGATGCTCGGCGAGGCGTTTCACACTGACATCTTCCTCAGACGCCAGGTGCGCTATAGATATAAGTGCAGTGTATTCCACACCGGCCAAGCCAATCGTCTTGGCATGCCCAGCCCGGATTTTTTCGTGGCGCGCGAGAAAACCGAACAAGTCATGGACAAGGCAGCGGAATTCCCGATCGCTTCCGGCCACCAACAACTCCGAGCGCGAAACCGTCAGCGGCGACTCGAGTCCGGCCGGCCGATGCGCCGGTCGGTTGTTCGTTGGCGTGGCGCCTTTGGTACGCTTCCTAGTGTTTAGAGTCATGCTATCTCTTTAGACTGAGTTGCCGGTATGACTTGCCACTGATCCGTGGCCGCCGAGAAATGCTTCTGAGACAACTGGATCATTGACCAACTCACTCGCAAGTCCCGACGCCACGACGTTGCCAGTTTTCAGCAGATAAGCCCGGTCAGCCAATTTAAGTGCTTGGCGGGCCTTCTGTTCGACCAGCAGCACGGTCATTCCTTTAGACCGCAACTCCGCGATCATATCAAACACATAAGCCGTCGTCTTGGGTGCAAGTCCGAGTGACGGTTCGTCAAGCAATAAAAGCCGGGGCTTTGAAAGCAGCGCACGAGCGATCGCCAGCATCTGCTGTTCGCCACCGCTTAACAGGCTTGCGAGAATATAGCGGCGTTGGCCCAAGACCGGAAAGCGCTCCAACATCCGCCCTAGATCGACCGCAGCCGCGGCCCGGTCGACTCGACAATAGACCCCCAGTTGCAGGTTCTCCTCCACCGACATGGTGGCAAGGATGCCTCTTCCTTCTGGCACCAGCGCGATACCGGCGCGCAGATTCTTTTCCGCATTGTTCGGCTTCAAGGCATGGCCGTCATAGACGATCTCGCCCTCAAACGGCAGTAGACCGGCCAGTGCGCGGGCAACCGTACTTTTGCCGGCACCATTGGCCCCTAACAGAGCTACGATCTCCCCCCGGCTAATATCAATATCAATGCCGCGCACCGCACGGATAGCGCCATAGCGAACTTGCAAATTGCGGATCGCCAGCATCAGGCTTCTTCTTTCCCAAGATAGGCATCCAGCACTGCCGGATTGCTCCGGACTTCGGACGGCTTCCCCTGCCCGATCAGTACGCCGAAATCCAGCACATATAAGTAGCCGCAAAGATTCATGACGAAGGTCATGTCGTGCTCGATCAGTAAAATTGAGAGGCCGGTGGCGCGCAGTCGCAGCATCAGCGTGCGCACTTCCTCCGCTTCATCGTGATTCATGCCGGCCACTGGCTCATCAAGCAGCAGCAGTTTGGGCCGTGCGGTCAATGCCCGCGCCATCTCGACCTTGCGCTGAACGCCATAGGGCAACGAGCTCGTACTGCGGTCGCGTACCGCCTCCAGGCCAAAGAACACCAGCATTTCCTCGGCGCGCCGCAGCGCTTTGGAGTCGGTCCAACTCGTCGGCATCAGACGACGCCAAGCACCTTCCGTGTGCGGCTGGGCGACAAGCAGATGCTCCCACACCGTCAGGCTCGTAAACAACCGGATGTTCTGGAACGTCCGAGCGATGCCGGCGCGGACAATGCGATACGGCGGTTGATGCGTGATCTGTTGACCGCTGAGATAGACGCCGCCCGCGTCGGCACGATAGGCGCCTGTGATGATGTTGAACAACGATGTCTTGCCGGCACCGTTGGGACCGATGATACCGACAATCTGCCCCTGCGGAACCTCGCAGGACACATCAGACAGCGCATTGATACCGCCGAACCTTTTGGTGATACCGCGCAATCGCAGCAAGGGATCCGGCGCAATCATGTCGTCTGCTTCCTGAACGTCAAGCGCCGAAGCAAGGTGCGGTCGAGAATACCCTGCCGCCGCACCAACAGCACGACCACCAGCAACACACCGAAGGCGGCGAGCCGCCAGTCCGCGAGGAACCGCAGCCCTTCGGGGAGCAGCACTAGTAGCAGCGATCCGATCAGCGCGCCGGGGCCGACCGTGGAGCCGCCGAGGATCACAGCAAGCACAAAATCGATCGAGCGCTCGAAGCCAAAATTGGCCGGCTCGATGTAGACCGTATGATGCGCAAACAACCCGCCGGAAATCGCCGCCACCGCCGCCCCAAAGCCAAACGCGCCGACCTTGGTCACCGTGGTATTGAGACCGACCAGACCGGCTGCGATCTCGTCATTGTCGATGGCCTGCATTTCCAGCCACACCCGCGAGCGTTCCAGCACCATAACCAGGAGCAAAATCCCCCCGGCCCAGAGCCAGATATATCCCACGGAAATGTGCGCCATGCCGTGGAAGCCGCCAGAGCCACCCATGGTGGAGAAATTTAGGAAGAAGCTGCGCACCATTTCACCGAAGCCAAGTGTCGCGATGGCGAGATAGATGCCCTTGAGCCGGAGCGCGGGAAATCCGACGATGACGCCGATGACACCGGAGGCAATCGCCGAGACAACCAGCGCAAGTGTCACTGGAACGCCGGACACCACCGTGAGATACGATGTGAGATAGGCCCCGATGCCCATGAATCCGGCGTTGCCGAGCGAAAGCTGGCCGGTCGCGAGAATGATGTAAACGCTGAGCGCACCCAGCAGTAAAATTCCGACGTCGGCCAGCAGACCGGCATAGTACATCGACAGCATCATACGCGCTGCCCCTGGCTGACTTGTGAACCGCCCAGAATCCCCTGCGGGCGCAGCAGCAAAATAAGGATCATTAGTCCGTAAACGACGAAATCGCGAATCTGCGAACCGCCATACGCCACCGTCATGACCTCGGCGATGCCGACCAGTGGGCCGGCGACCAGCGCTCCCCAAATACGCGTCGTGCCGCCGATCACCATAACAGCAATAGCCTTCAGCCCAATTTCAACGCCGATGTAAGGCGTAATGACCGCGTAATGAAGTGCAATGAGCACGCCGGCAGCCCCCGCCAGCATCCCGGACAGCACGAACGCTAGCAGCGTCAGGCGACGGGCGGGGACACCGAGAATCCGGGCGATGTCGCGGTTCTCTGCCACTGCCCGCAGGGCGCGGCCGACCGATGTGCGCTGAACAAGATACGCGAGCGCGGCTACCAGCAAAACGGTCGAGGCCAGAACAATCAGTTGCATCCCGCCGATGTTGATCGGGCCGATCGTATAGCGCGTGCCAAAAAATTCATCGGGCAACTGCAAGGGATCGGAACCCCACAAGTTGGTCGCGACGTTCTGAAAGATAATGGAGAAGCCGAGGGTGCTGAGCATCGGCGTCACCAGCGGCGTATCGCGCAAGGGCTCATAAGCCACCTTGTCGACGATGATTGCCAGCAGCCCCGCGCCGACCATGCCGGCTCCGACCGCAACCGGCAACGGCAGGTGAGCGGCAATAACTGCGAAACCGAGGTAACCTCCGATCATGAACAACTCGGCGATCGCGAGATTGAGGATACCGAGGATGCCCATGACCAATGAAAACGACAAGGCCAGCAGCGTATAGACCGCTCCGAGCGTCAAGCCATTGACGAGCTGCTGAATGAACATGCGCGTCCCTTCGTTTGCTTCGGATGAATTGGAGAGGCACTGCGGCCGGGAGTAGGCCCGGCCACACTTCTCAAGTGTACACCCTACGTTAGCAGGCGGGATGACCGGGAGCTGAACTGCAGCCGTTTACTTTGGTCTCCCAGGCGCCGTTCTGCCCCTGCAAAACATAGAAAGCCTTGATGGCATCGCCGTCGTCATTAAAGCCGATCGAACCACCCAATCCCTCGAAACCTGCGAGCTTGGCCATGTAATCCCGAATCTTGACGCGATCCGCATCGAGATCACCCGGCTTGCCGGTCACGCCCGTTTTCTTGATGGCATCGATATACATGCTGACGATTTCATAGATGTTGGCGTCATACATGCTGGGCTCGATTTCCTTCGGCAGACCCGACGTCTTGCGCAGCAAGGGTTGAAGATCCCCGACAAACTTCGCTGCCTTGGCATTTTTCATGGTGGCGTAGAAAGTCGCAGGCGCCAAAATCGGAATTTCCGGGGCCGCCTTAAGGATGGCCGACGAAATGAGCTGCGTGGATCCCACGACGGGCTTGATCAGGCCCTGCCGCTTCATTTCGCGGATAACTGTCACGCCCTGGCTGTAGTCGGCGCTCACCACGACGCCATCCGGGTTCAAAGATTTGATCTTGGTAATCTGCGCGCTGACATCGAGATCGCCGGTGTTAAACGAAAGAGGATCGCTTTCATTTAGGATCTTGATGCCGCTTTCCTTGAGCACGGCCGGCATGATCTTGGTGCCGACGGTTGCCGCGGTTGCATCCTTGGCATCAAAAATAATTGCGACCGTCCCGATATTGAAAGCCTTCTTGAAATACGGAACGGTGGTCTTGGCAAGCACGCCCTCATCGATGGTGTTGCGGAAGGCCCACGGACGATTGAGCTTTGCAACGCCGGGTTTGGAGGACGCTTGCGAGGTTGAGACAACCTTCATCTGGTTGGCGATCGGGAACGTCACCTCCGCAGCGCTGCTCGTGAGTGGCCCGGCGACAGCAAGCACATGATCGTCTCCGGCAAGCTTGCGGAGCGAGCTCGCCGCCTGAGCCGGTTTCGATCCATCATCAAGGATAAAGATCTTGAGCTTTGCACCGTTCACGCCGCCGGCAGCATTTGTTTGCTGCTCCAGCATTTCAAGCGTCACCGTATTGGCTCGCCCCCACTCCGCGAATGGCCCACTGCTCGGCACGATGGCACCAATTGTGATCTCGGGGGCCGCCGCCGTCTGGGCCGCTGCCACCCCCGGTGCGACTAACGCAAGACCCGCCGTCAAGGCGGCGCACAGGCTGATCGGCCAAGCTGTTCTTATCGATGCCATGCTTCTTCCCTTCCCCGTTTGATCGCTGCCCGTCCATTCGGACGAGCCATATCCAGCACACTATATGCCGGTTCTTAAATCGCTGTGCGCAATCGCCAAGACATGGTGGATGCTCAAATCGTGTTTACAGCGCTGAACATTAGCGATATGAATTAGCTACTTTAGCTACGTATATTTCCAAGTGCAACGTCGAACTGCCGTCAAACGAGCGAGCCGAGGCCTCATGAAAATCAACCGCATCGTTACATTTCTCGACGAAATCCGCATTGAGGCCGGGCGCGAGGTGGCGCCCCCGCTCCGCAAGGTTGCTGTCGTTGGCGTTCTCGACAATCCTTATGCGGGCCGGTTCGAAGCCGATCTGTCGCCGCTGGTGAAGGCGAGCGAAGCCGTCGGGCGAGAGCTTTGCGATATTGCCGTCCGCCTTCTCGGAGTCGAACCTCAGAGCTACGGCAAAGCCGCCATCATCGGCTTGAACGGCGAACAAGAACACGGTGTAGCCATGCTGACGACCGTATTCGGAACGGTTATGCGCGAAGCCGCCGGCGGCGGCAAGGCATGGATTTCGTCGCTGACCAAGCGCGCCTCGCCCGGCACCACCATCGACGTGCCGTTGGCCCACAAGAACGCATTGTACGTCCGCTCGCACTACGACGGCATGACGATCACCCTGCACGACGCGCCGCGGCCGGATGAAATAGCGATCATCGCCGCGTATGCCAGTCGCGGACGGCCGCATCAGCGCGTCGGCGGAATCCACGCAGATGAGATCAAGGGCATCGACGGGCTGGTTTGACGGTCTGAAGCTCCACCTTAAAAAACCAGGAATGAACGGAGTTCAACATGGAAGTCTTCAAGACCGGCGCCGAACACATTAAAACGCTCCAGGACGGCCGCACCGTTTATATCGACGGAGAACTCGTTCCGGACGTGACGGTGCATCCTGCGTTCCGCAACGCGGTCAAATCATCGGCGGAACTCTATGATTTTCAAGCCCGCCCTGAAAACATCGAGATGATGACGTTTTTGCCCGAGGGTGCGACGAAACGCGTTAACCGTGCCTGGCAGATGCCGCACAATCACGAGGAAATGGTGCGCCGCCGCAAGGCACTGCAAGCATGGGCCGGCGTCTCCTACGGCTTCATGGGCCGCTCGCCTGACCATGTCGCCTCCGCTCTGGTCGGTCAGCGCATGGGCATCGAGGTGTTTCGCAAGCATAGCCCGGATCGTGCCAAGGCGCTGATCGACTACTTCGAATATGCCAGCAAGAACGACCTTTTCCTCACCTATGTGATTATAAACCCGCAGGCCGAACGTGCCAAGGATTGGAGCGCTCAGAGCGATGATCTCGTCGCCCGCATCGTCGATGAGGATTCCACCGGCATTACCATTCGCGGCGCCAAAATGCTGGGCACCAGTTCGATCATGGCCAACGAAGTGTTCGTCGCTAACCTGCAGCCACTGCGGCCAGGCGAGGAAGATCTAGCATTCTCCTGCGCACTGCCGATGAACGTCAAGGGTCTGCGTATCCTTTCGCGCAAATCCTATGAGGCATCGGCCGTTTCGATATTCGACAACCCACTATCATCACGCTTCGATGAGAACGACGCCCTGGTTTATTTCGACGACGTAAAAGTACCGTGGGACCGGCTTTTTGTGCATCGCGACACGGATGTCTGCCGGGCGCAGTTCCACGACACGCCCGGCCATTCGTACCAGAACTATCAGGCGCAGATCCGGCTCTCAATCAAGCTACGGTTTCTCGTCGGGGTCGCGCGTCGCCTAACAGAGGCGATCGGCACAACCAAAATTCCGTCCGTGAGCGAAACGCTAGGCCATCTTGCCGCACAGGCGGCCATGGTCGACGCGATGCTAGCCGGCATGGAAGTCAGCGGCTCTATGGTTGGCGAATGGTACGTCCCCAACAAACACTTCATGTATGCTGCGCAGGTCCTTACCCAGGACTTATATCCGAAGATCATCAACACAATCCGTGATCTGTCCGGTGGGGCACTGATCATGCTTCCGTCATCGATCCGCGACTTCAAGGATCCTATGCTCAACAAGATAATCCATACGACCCAGCGTTCCGCGACCATGCCGCCGGAACAGAAGGTGCAATTCCTCAAAGCCGCATGGGATGCCATTGGTTCGGAATTTGGTTCGCGTCATACGCAGTATGAGATGTTCTACGCGGGCGCGCGGTTCGTCACCGCCGGCCATAGTTTCCGATCCTACGACTGGGACAAGGCGACCGGCATGGTCGAGAGGCTGATGTCGACGTATAATCTCGCCGATGAACTAAAGAAGTTCCCGAACCTCGCACAACAACAGGCTGTCTGATATGAAGGTCGCCATTGTCAACCTTAGCGAGATTGTTTCCGGCGACTGGCGCAGTCCATTCAACGCCGGAGACACAATCCTTATCGATGACAACCATATCCAGTCGGTCGGCAGCGCGTCGGCGGCTGCGGTCGAACAAGCGGATATCGTCATCGACGCCGACGGCATGACGGCTATCCCGGGTCTGATCGATTCCCACGTGCACATCACGTTCGGTGACTACACGCCTCGACAGCGCACCGTTGGCTATCTCGAGAGCTACCTCCATGGCGGCGTGACGACATCCATTTCGGCATCGGAGGTACATGTCCCCGGACGTCCGCGCGATGTCGATGGCGTCAAGGCTCTTGCCATTGCCGCGCAACGTTGTTTTGCGGAATATCGCCCCGGCGGCATGCGCGTATTGGCCGGATCAGTGATCTTGGAGCCGGGCTTGCAGCGAGCCGACTTCGATGACCTCGCGCGCCAGGGCGTCCGCCTCGCTAAGGCGGGTTTCGGCGCGGTGAAATCCGCTTACGACTATGTTCCGCTCGTCGCCGACGCCAAAGCGGCTGGCCTCATCACCACCTGCCACACCGGCGGATCGTCAATCCCGGGTTCCGGCGCCATCACCGGCGACCATTTGCTGGCGATGCATCCCCACGTGTCGTTTCATATCAATGGTGGACCTACCGCGATGCCGGACGCTGATTTCGAGCGCGTCATTCGTGAAAGTCGAATTGCCTTGCAGGTCTGTACGGCGGGCAATCTGCGCACGGCGTTACTTTGCGCGCGACTCGCAGTGCAGCACGAGGCCTTCGACCGTTTCATCATTGCGACGGACACGCCGACCGGCAGTGGCGTTATGCCGCTTGGCATGTTGTACACCATAGCGCACCTTGCCAGCCTCACCGATATGCCGCCAGAGCAGTCCATCTGCGCCGCCACCGGCAACAACGCCACCGTTTACGGGCTCGACAATGGATTTCTCAAAGCTGGTGCGGCGGCTGATATCGTCCTTCTCGACGCTCCCGACGGCGGCACGCAAACCTCTGCTCTTGCCGCCATCAAGAACGGCGATATCGCCGCGATCGGAGCGGTGATCACCGCCGGAACACCGCGCTTTGTCGGCCGCAGCCGAAACACGCCGGCGACCACCCGCCATGCCCGTGTCGTCCGTTCCAACGCGATACAGGATTTCGCCGCCGCGCCAACGTAGCACGCAAGCGCAAACCTGCTGCGTTCGGGTTTGATCTCACCAGCCGTGGAGCAAAACGGATTCACCTGGCGGTGTATGCTGCGGACCGTGATTGGCCAATTTCCGATAGTGCCCCTGGAAAAATGTCAGCGGCTTTTTGTGCTTCGAAGAGCCGATATGTAGTTCGACCACGCGACCGATAAAGACCTCATGATCGCCACCCTCATAGCGGGTGAAGGCCTCGCATTCAAAAGCTACCAAAACGTTCGGCAGCAGCGGCCCCCGTGGGTCGGTCAAAATCCCCCGGGTATGGTCACTTGAAACTCCCCCACTCGATAATCGCGGTCAGCGCCGCTGAACAGCGGTAGCCGATCAGGCAGGACGTTTATTTTCGGTCCCTTTAACCAGCAAGGGGCCGG
>QFCS01001080.1_pt1 | contig 44903 bp, 47 predicted proteins | sample 3576561 | NCBI WGS metagenome assembly QFCS01 | reverse complement strand
GGAAATGTTCCGCAAGCTGCTGGACCAGGGCCAGGCCGGTGACAACGTGGGCCTGCTGCTGCGCGGCACGAAGAAGGAAGACATCGAACGCGGCCAGGTGCTGTGCAAGCCGGGCTCGATCAAGCCGCACTCGAAGTTCGAAGGCGAGCTGTACGTGCTGACGAAGGAAGAGGGCGGTCGTCACACGCCGTTCTTCAAGGGCTATCGTCCGCAGTTCTACTTCCGCACGACGGACGTGACGGGCTCGGTGGAGCTGCCGGCGGGCACGGAGATGGTGATGCCGGGCGACAACATCAAGGTGTCGGTTGAGCTGATCAACCCGATCGCGATGGAAGAGCAGGTTCGGTTCGCGATTCGCGAAGGCGGCCGCACCGTCGGCGCCGGCGTCGTCACCAAGATCCTGGCTTAAGGATTTCTCGAAAAACCTCGAGAAACCGCTTCACAAAGCTAAGCGGGGCGCGTAGAATTCGCGCCCCGCTGTTTGTTTCCCACCGTTCTTTTAAAGACTGAGACCTCAGCATGGCCGCGACCAGCCAATCTATTCGCATCCGGCTCAAGGCGTTCGATCACCGACTTATCGACAAGTCGGCGAAGGAAATCGTCGAGACCGCGAAGCGGACCGGCGCCGTCGTGCGCGGGCCCATCCCGCTGCCGACTCGCAAAGAGCGTTTCACCATCCTGGTTTCGCCGCACGCCGACAAGGACGCGCGCGATCAGTATGAAATTCGCACCCACAAGCGCCTGATGCAGATCGTGGACCCGACGGAAAAGACCGTCGATGCGCTCTCGAAGCTCGACCTCCCTGCGGGCGTCGAAGTCCAGATCAAGGTCAACTAAGGCGAGACACCAGACATGACTATCGCCATCATTGGTCGCAAAGCCGGCATGACGCGAGTCTTCACCGAATCCGGTGAATCGATTCCCGTCACCGTCATCGAATGCAGCCCCAACCGCATCACCCAGCTCAAGTCCGTCGAAACCGACGGCTACAAGGCTGTCCAGGTGACGGCGGGTGAGGTCAAGACCTCTCGCGTTAACAAGGCGCTGACAGGTCACTACAAGAAGGCCGGCACTGCTGCCGGTCGTCTGCTCCGCGAAATCCGTCTCGAAGAATCCGAAGGTGCCGACTTCGCCCTGGGTGGCGAGATCAAGGTCGACGCGTTCGATGGCATCAAGGCCGTCGACGTGACCGGCACCAGCATCGGCAAGGGCTTCGCCGGCGTGCAGAAGCGTTGGAACTTCGGTGGTGGCCGTGCCTCGCACGGTAACTCGCTGAGCCATCGCGCTCCAGGCTCCATCGGTCAGCGCCAGTCCCCCGGCAAGGTGTGGAAGGGCAAGAAGATGGCTGGGCACATGGGCAACAAGCGCGTCACCGCGCTGAACCTCGACCTCGTCAAGATCGACGTCGAGCGCAATCTGCTGCTGGTCAAGGGCGCCGTCCCGGGCCATGCGAACAGCGACGTCATCGTTCGCCCGACCGTGAAGTAAGGACGAGCCACCATGGAACTCTCAGTTCATAACAGCACCGACAAGCTCGACGTCTCCGACGCCGTCTTCGGTGTCGCGTACAACGAAGCGCTCGTGCACCAGATCGTGACGGCCTATCAGGCTGCCGGTCGTGCGGGCACCAAAAAGCAGAAGACCAAGGGCGAAGTCCGCGGCGGCGGCAAGAAGCCATGGAAGCAGAAGGGTACGGGTCAGGCTCGCGCCGGCTCGATCCGCAGCCCGCTGTGGCGCGGCGGCGGCAAGACCCACGCTGCGGTTCCGCGTGACTTTTCGCAGAAGGTCAACCGCAAGATGTATCGCGGCGCCATCCGCTCGATCGTCTCCGAGCTCGCCCGTGGCGGTCACCTCGTCGTCACCAACGACTTCGTCGTCGACGCCGGCAAGACCAAGTCGCTGGTCGCCAAGCTCGCGGGCTTCGGGGTCAACGACGTGCTGATCGTGTCGGAAGCCATCGACGCCAACCTGTATCTGTCCGCTCGCAACCTGTTCAAGGTCGGCCTGTGCGATGTCGCCGCGCTCGATCCGGTCACACTGCTGGCGCATGAAAAGGTCGTGATCACGGCCGAATCCGTCAAGAAGCTGGAGGCCTGGCTGTCATGAGCGCCAACACCAAAATCACCAAGGTTTCCAGCGAGCGGATTCACCGCATCATCCTGGCTCCCGTGATCTCCGAAAAGAGCACGCGCGCTGCTGAGAAGCACAACCAGGCGGTGTTCAAGGTTCTCGGCGACGCCAAGAAGCCCGAGATCAAGATCGCCGTGGAAACGCTGTTCAAGGTCAAGGTCGAAGACGTCCAGACGTTGAACGTGAAGGGCAAGACGAAGCGTTTCGGCCAGTTCCAGGGCCGTCGTTCGGATTGGAAGAAAGCTTACGTCACGCTCGCCGAAGGCCAGGAAATCGACTTCCTGGGCGGCGCCAGCGCCTAAAGCACCTAGAGAGATAAGACCATGCCATTGGTCCAAATGAAACCGACGTCGCCGGGCCGTCGCCACCAGGTCAAGGTGGTCACGCCGGGTCTGTGGAAGGGTGAGCCGCATGCCCCGCTGCTGGAGAAGAATGCTCCGGCCGGCGCGCGCAACAACAACGGCCACATCACCACGCGCCACAAGGGCGGCGGTCACAAGCAGACGTACCGCGTGATCGATTTCAAGCGCAACAAGGACGGTATTCCGGCCAAAGTCGAGCGCATCGAATACGATCCGAACCGTTCGGCTCACATCGCGCTGCTGTGCTATGCCGATGGCGAGCGGCGCTACATCATCGCGGCCCGCGGTCTCGAAGCCGGCGCGACCGTGCAATCGGGCGCCGATGCGCCGATCAAGCCGGGCAACACGCTGCCGCTGCGCAACATTCCGCTCGGCTCGACCGTTCACTGTATCGAGCTGCGTCCCGGCAAAGGCGCGCAGCTGGCCCGCTCGGCCGGTGCCGCGGTGCAGCTGGTCGCCCGCGAAGGCGAGTACGCGACGATCCGTCTGCGTTCCGGCGAGATGCGCAAGGTGCACGCCGACGGTCGCGCCACGGTTGGCGAAGTCGCCAACTCCGAGCACAACCTGCGTCAGTACGGCAAGGCCGGCGCCAAGCGTTGGAAGGGCATTCGCCCGACCGTTCGCGGCGTCGTCATGAACCCGGTCGACCACCCGCACGGTGGTGGTGAAGGCAAGTCCGGCCAGGGTAATCCGCACCCGGTGACGCCGTGGGGCCAGCAGACCAAGGGCCTCAAGACGCGCAAGAACAAGCGCACCGACAAGTTCATCGTTCGCTCGCGCCACAAGGCGAAGAAGTAAGAGTAAGGATTAGCCATGCCGCGTTCCGTAAAGAAAGGTCCGTTCGTCGACCATCACCTGGCCAAGAAGGTCGGTGATATGGCGGGCAGCCGCGTCAAGAAGCCGATCAAGACCTGGTCGCGTCGCTCGATGGTGACCCCGGAGTTCGTGGGTCTGACCATCCAGGTGCACAACGGCAAGCAGCACATGCCGGTGTTCATCACCGACAACATGGTCGGCCACAAGCTCGGCGAATTCGCGCCCACCCGGACCTTCAAGGGTCACGGCGGCGACAAGAAGGCTTAAGGAGCCCGCGTCATGCAGACCCAAGCCGTTTTGAAGTTCGCTCGCCTGTCTCCGCAGAAGGGTCGCCTCGTGGCCGACCTGATCCGTGGCAAGAAGGTCGACGAGGCTCTCAATATCCTCAAGTTCTCCAACCAGCGCGCCGCCGGCATCATCAAGAAGGTGCTCGACTCGGCGATCGCCAACGCGGAGAACAACAACGGTGCCGACGTCGACGAACTCAAGATCTCGCAGATCCTCGTCGATGGCGGGCCGGTGATGAAGCGTATCCGTCCGCGCGCCAAGGGCCGCGCCGATCGCATCTCCAAGCCGACCAGCCACGTCACCATCCGCGTTTCGGACGAATCCAAGTAAGGCAGAGCCATGGGACACAAAGTTAATCCGAACGGTTTCCGCCTTGGCATCACCACGCATTGGACGTCCAACTGGTACGCCGAGCGGCGCGCCTATGGTGAGAACCTCAACAAGGACATCGCGGTTCGCGAGTTCCTGCGTAAGAAGCTCGCCAGCGCCTCGGTTTCGAAGATCCAGATCGACCGTCCCGCCAAGTCGGCTCGCGTGACCATCCACACGGCGCGCCCCGGCATCGTCATCGGCAAGAAGGGCGAGGACATCGAGAAGCTGAAGCAGGAAGTCGCCGTCAAGATGGGCCTCAAGGCCGACAGCGTGCACATTTCCGTCGAGGAAATTCGCAAGCCGGAGCTCGACGCCCGCCTGATCGCCGAATCCGTTGCGCAGCAGCTCGAGCGCCGCATCATGTTCCGTCGCGCCATGAAGCGCGCGGTGCAGAACGCCATGCGCCTCGGTGCGGGCGGCATCAAGATTCAGGTCGGTGGTCGTCTGAACGGCGCCGAAATCGCGCGCACCGAGTGGTACCGCGAAGGCCGCGTGCCGCTTCACACCCTGCGTGCCGTTGTCGATTACAACACGGCCGAAGCCAAGACCACCTACGGCATCATCGGTGTCAAGGTCTGGGTGTTCACGGGTGAATCCTTCGACGCCGGCAGCGCCGGCAAGAAGGAAGAAGCCGCCGAAGCCGCCACCGCATAAGCAGCAGTCAACGAGTTTTATTTAGGAGCCAGCTGCCATGATGCAGCCCAAGAGAACCAAATACCGTAAGCAGATGAAGGGTCGCAATCGCGGCCTCGCGCAGAACGGTAACAAGGTGAGCTTCGGTGATTTCGGCCTCAAGGCCACCGAGCACGGCATGATCACGGCCCGCCAGATCGAAGCGGCGCGTCGTTGCATCACCCGCTACGCCAAGAAGGGCGGCAAGCTGTTCATCCGCATCTTCCCGGACGCGCCGGTCACCAAGAAGCCCCTCGAAGTGCGCATGGGCTCCGGCAAGGGCAACGTCGAGTACTGGGTCGCCAAGGTGCAGCCCGGCAAGATGCTCTATGAAATCGAAGGCGTGAGCGAAGCCGAAGCGCGCGAAGCCTTCGAACTCGCCGCCGCCAAGCTTTGCGTCAAGACCACCTTCGTTCAGCGGACGATTCTGTAATGAAGACCACCGAATATCTGAAGTCGCTGCGCAGCAAAGACGGCACCGGCCTCAAGAGCGAGCTCGAAGCCCTACGTCGCGAGCAGTTCAATCTGCGCATCCAGGGTGCGATGGGCCAGGCCGCCCAGACTCATCTGGCCGCTGGCGTGCGCAAGAAGATCGCGCAAGTCAAGACCCTCATCAATCAGCAGGCGAAGTAAGGCCATGAGCGAAGTCGAAAACACCACGGCCACGGCCGAGAAGAAAGAGCGTCGCGTCGTTGGCCGTGTTGCCTCGAACAAGGGCGACAAGACCATCACGGTCGTCGTCGAGCGCAGCGTGAAGCACCCGGTCTACAACAAGATCCTGCGGCGCTCCACCAAGCTCTACGCGCACGACGAAACCAATGTGGCGAAGGAAGGCGACCTCGTCGCCATCGTCGAGACCCGTCCGCTGTCGCGCACCAAGCGCTTCAAGCTGGTCGAAGTCCTGCAGACGCACGCCTAAACGCAGACGCAGGAGAATCTCGCCATGATGCAGCAAGAATCTTTCCTCGTTGCCGCTGACAACAGCGGCGCGAAGACCGTCCAGGTCATCCAGGTCAAGGGCAGCACCTACCGCCGTTACGCCAACATCGGCGACGTGATCAAGGTCACGGTCAAGGATGCGATCCCGCGCGGCAAGGTCAAGAAGGGTGAAGTGCACGACGCCGTCGTCGTCCGCACCCGTCATGGCGTCCGCCGTCCGGATGGCTCGACGATCCGCTTCGACACCAATGCCGCCGTGCTCCTGACGAGCAAGGGCGAGCCGATCGGCACTCGTATCTTCGGGCCGGTCACGCGCGAGCTGCGCGAGAACTTCATGAAGATCGTTTCGCTGGCGCCCGAAGTCATCTAAGGCGCGAGGCTAGAGAGCAATGAGCAAGATCAAGAAAGGCGACGAAGTCATCGTCATCACGGGCCGCGACAAGGGCCGCCGTGGCACGGTGTCGCGCGTGCTCGATGGCGCGCTGATCATCGAAGGCATCAACGTCGTCAAGAAGCACACCAAGGGTAATCCGCAGGCGGGTATCTCGGGTGGCATTCTCGACAAGGAAATGCCGATCGACATCTCCAATGTCGCGCTGTTCAACAGCAAGACCGGAAAGGCCGACAAGGTCGGCTTCAAGACCGGCGACGATGGCAAGAAGGTTCGCATCTTCAAGTCCAACCAGGCGCTGGTGGACTAAAAGTTAGGTTCATTAGGCAGTTTTCAGTCCGCGGCGACCGGGTTTCTCGCATCATAAGTAAGTGCGAGAAGAGTTCGGATAGCCAAGACCGGAAGCGTTAACTGGAACAAAGAGAGTCATGGCTAATCTGCAAACGCTGTACAAGGACAAGATTGCCGGCGAGCTGAAGGCGAAGCTCGGCGTCAATGCGATGGCGGTTCCGCGCCTGTCCAAGATCACGCTCAACATGGGCGTGGGCGAGTCGACGACCGACAAGAAGGTCATCGAGCACGCCGTGAAGGACATGACGGCCATCGCCGGCCAGAAGCCGGTCGTGACCAAGACCCGCATCTCGATCGCCGCGTTCAAGGTTCGCGAGAACTATCCGGTCGGCGTCAAGGTGACGTTGCGCGACGCGCGCATGTACGAGTTCCTCGAGCGCCTGATCACGATCTCGCTGCCGCGCATCCGCGACTTCCGCGGCATCAACCCGCGTGGTTTCGACGGCGCCGGCAATTTCAACTTCGGCATCACCGAACAGATCATTTTCCCCGAAATCGAGTACGACAAGATCGACACGCTCCGGGGCATGAACATCACCTTCACCACCACGGCGAAGACGGATGCGGACGGCCGAGCTCTGCTCGATGCCTTCGGCTTCCCCTTCCGCAAGTAAGGCAGACCGCAAATGGCCAAGACCAACATGATCATGCGCGAAGCCAAGCGCGCGAAGCTCGTCGCCAAACTCGGCAAGAAGCGCGAAGTGCTGAAGGCGAAGATCATCAGCCCGACCGCTTCGTACGAAGAAAAGCAGGAAGCTGCCGTGGCGTTGCAGAAGCTGCCGCGCGATTCGAGCTACACGCGCCAGCGTAACCGCTGCAAGCTGACCGGCCGCACCCGCGGCGTGTACAAGAAGTTCGGCCTGGCTCGCCACAAGCTGCGTGAAGCGGCAATGCGCGGCGAAGTGCCCGGCCTCAAGAAGGCGAGCTGGTAAGGAATAAGACGATGAGCATGACGGATCCCATTGGCGACTTCCTGACCCGCATCCGCAACGGTCAGCAGGCTCGCAAGAAAACGGTGTCGGCCCCGGCCTCGAAGCTGAAGTCGGCCATTGCCCAGGTGCTGAAGGACGAAGGCTACATCGCCTCGTTCGAAACGGTTGAAACCGGCGCCGGCAAGAAAGCCATCAACGTCGTACTGAAGTATTTCGACAACAAGCCCGTGATCGAGCGCCTCGAGCGCGTCAGCAAGCCCAGCCTTCGCGTCTACAAGGCCAAGGACGAGATCCCCACGGTTCTTGGCGGCCTGGGCGTTGCGATCATCTCCACCTCCACCGGCGTGCTGTCCGACAAGGCTGCGCGCGCTGCTGGTCAGGGTGGCGAAGTGCTCTGCATCGTCGCCTAAGCGACGATCGATCAAGAACAGGACGAGAAGCCATGTCCCGAGTTGCCAAAATGCCGGTCGTCATTCCGGCGGGTGTGCAGATCACGAGCGCCAATGGCGCCGTGACCGTCAAGGGCGCCAAGGCCAGCCTCACGGTTGCGCTGCCCTCCGACATCAAGGTCGACGTCGCCAACGGTGAAGCCGTGGTCAACGCCGAATCCATCAAGACCAACGCGATGCAGGCCGGCACCGTCCGCGCGCTGCTGAGCAACGCCGTCGAAGGCGTGACCAAGGGCTACGAGCGCAAGCTGCAGCTCGTCGGCGTGGGTTATCGCGCCGCGGTCGCCAACAACAAGGTCAACCTCCAGGTCGGCCTGTCGCATCCCGTCGAGCATCCGATCCCCGCTGGTATCAGCGTGGTCTGCCCGACCCAGACCGACATCGTCATCACCGGTGCGAGCAAGCACATGGTCGGCCAGCTGGCCGCTCAGCTGCGCGCCTATCGTCCGCCAGAGCCCTACAAGGGCAAGGGCGTGCGCTATTCGGACGAGAAGGTCGTGCTGAAGGAAGCGAAGAAGAAGTAGCGTCAAATAAAAGGTAGAGGCTCCGCACACCGCGCCAACGTGCATCTGCGTCTTCTATTCCACTATTGAGTCGTATCGAGTCGGCACCATGAAAGACAAGAAGGTAATTCGCCTGCGCCGCGCGCGCCGCACGCGCTTCAAGATTCGCGAGCTGGGCGCGTTCCGCCTCGCCGTGCATCGCACGCCGCGTCACATCTACGCGCAGATCATCGCGCCGGACGCGAGCAACACCGTGGTCTCGGCCTCGACCGTCGAGAAGGAAGTTGCTTCGGCGCTGGAAGGCACCGGCAACGTGGAGGCCGCCAAGAAGATCGGCCAGCTGATCGCCGAGCGTGCCAAGGCCGCCGGTATCACCGCCGTCGCGTTCGATCGCGCGGGTTTCAAGTATCACGGTCGCATCAAGGCCCTGGCCGATGCGGCCCGCGAAGCCGGTTTGGAGTTCTAAGTCATGGCGAACAACAACGTGCAGTACGACGATCAGCAGGGCGGCGAGTTCAAAGAGAAGCTCGTCACGGTCAACCGCGTCAGCAAGACGGTCAAGGGCGGCAAGCAGTTCGCCTTCACCGCGCTGACGGTCGTCGGTGACGGCGCTGGTCGCGTCGGCTTCGGCTATGGCAAGGCGCGCGAAGTGCCGCAGGCCATCAGCAAGGCGATGGACCAGGCGCGCAAGAACATGATCACCGTGCCGCTCAAGGGCCTGACCCTGCAGCACGAGATCTGGGGCACCCATGGCGCCACCAAGGTGTTCATGCGTCCGGCTTCGGACGGTACCGGCGTCATCGCCGGTGGTGCGATGCGCGCGGTGTTCGAAGTGGCCGGCGTGCAGAACGTGCTCGCCAAGTCCTTCGGCTCGCGCAACCCGATCAACATGGTTCGCGCCACGCTCGATGCGCTCAAGCGCATGAACCTGCCGGCCGAGATTGCTGCCAAACGCGGCAAGACGGTCGAAGAACTGACGGCCTGATAGGCCCGCCACAGACGCCTGAGAGATTGCTCATGAGCAACACGAAGCAGATCAAGGTCACGCTGACGAAGAGCATCTTCGGCCGCGTGAAGGGTCACAAGGAATGCGTGCACGGCCTGGGCCTGCGCAAGCCGCATCAGAGCGTGGTCATCCCTGCCACCCCCGAGAATCTCGGCATGGTGAACAAGGCTTACTACCTGCTCAAGGTTGAAGAGGTCGCCTAATGAAACTCAATGACATCAAGCCCGCCGAAGGCTCCAAGACGGTTCGCGTTCGCGTCGGCCGCGGTATCGGCTCCGGCATGGGCAAGACCGCGGGTCGCGGTCACAAGGGTCAGCGCGCCCGCAAGGGTGGTCGTGGCAAGGTCGGCTTCGAAGGCGGCCAGATGCCGATCCAGCGCCGCCTGCCGAAGCGCGGCTTCAACAGCCCGCTCGTCAAGCAGACCGCCGAAGTGCGCCTGTCCGAACTCGCCAAGCTCAAGATCGAAGGCGAGATCGACCTCGCGGCGCTCAAGCTGGCCAACATCGTGCCGGCGACGGCCGAGCAGGCCAAGGTCATCAAGTCCGGCGAGCTGACCACCAAGGTTGCGCTCAAGGGCATCCTGGTGACCAAGGGCGCTCGCGAAGCGATCACCGCTGCCGGCGGTTCCATCGCCGAATAATCGGCTTCGCTGACTCGGGACAACATGGCCAAGTCTCCTGCCGCTGCCGGTATGGTGCCGGATCTCTCCAAGCTCGGAGAGGTTCGCGGCCGCCTGCTGTTCTTGCTCGGCGCGATCGTGGTTTTCCGCATCGGCAGCTTCATCCCGGTGCCCGGTATCGATCCGCGCCAGCTCGAGCAGCTGTTCAACCAGACGCAGGGCTCGATCCTGGACATGTTCAACATGTTCTCGGGCGGCGCGCTGCATCGTCTGTCGATCTTCGCGCTCGGCGTGATGCCGTATATCTCCGCCTCGATCATCGTGCAGCTCATGGCCGCGGTCGTGCCGCAGCTCAAGGAGCTCAAGAAGGAAGGCGAGTCCGGTCGTCGTCAGCTGACCAAGTACACGCGCTACGGCACGCTGGCGCTGGCGATCTTCCAGTCCGTCGGTGCGGCGACCGCGCTGCAGAGCAGCGGCGTGGCGATCAACCCGGGCTTTGGCTTCGTGTTCACGGCGACGGTTTCGCTGGTCACCGGTACGATGTTCCTGATGTGGCTTGGTGAGCAGATCACCGAGCGGGGCATCGGCAACGGTATGTCGATGATCATCTTCTCGGGCATCGTCGCGGGTCTTCCGCCGGCGCTCGGCGCGACCGCGCAGCTCGTCAGCGAAGGGTCGGTGTCGGGCTTGGTGGTGATCGTGGTGCTGGCGCTGGTTGCGCTCGTGACGCTCGGCGTGGTCTTCGTGGAACGTGCCCAGCGTCGGATTCCGGTGCATCACGCGCGTCGTCAGCAGGGCCGCAAGCTGTTCGCCGCGCAGACTCAGCATCTGCCGCTCAAGCTCAACATGGCCGGCGTGATTCCGCCGATCTTCGCGAGCTCGATCATTCTGTTCCCGGCTTCGATCGTGCGCTTCTTCGGCGGCGAAGGCGGTGGTGGCTTTCTGCAGCAGCTGGCCAATGCGCTGTCGCCTGGCCAGGCCCTGCACGGTGTGTTGTACGCGGTGCTGATCATCTTCTTCTGCTTCTTCTACACCGCGCTCGTGTTCGATTCGCGCGAGACGGCCGAGAACCTCAAGAAGTCGGGTGCCTTCATTCCCGGTGTTCGTCCGGGGGCCCAGACCGCTCGCTACATCGACCAGGTGCTCACTCGCCTGACGGTGGCCGGTTCGATCTACATCACGCTGGTCTGCCTGATGCCCGAAGTGTTCATTGCCTACTGGAACGTGCCGATGGCGTTCGGCGGCACGTCGCTGCTGATCACCGTGGTGGTGGTGATGGATTTCATGGCCCAGTTGCAGGCGCATCTGATGTCGCATCAGTACGAAGGCCTGCTCAAGAAGGCCAATTTGAAGTCTTTGGGTGGAAAGTCCGATTCCGGCACCGCTGGCAAGTTGCCGGGCCGTCGTAGCGACACCAAGTCGCTGAGCGGACCGAGCTCGTCGCGCTAAGTCTTTTGAAGCTGCACTTGATAAGAGGTTTGTCATGAAAGTCCGTACTTCCGTCCGCAAGATCTGCCGCAACTGCAAGGTCGTTCGCCGTGCCGGCGTGGTCCGCGTGATCTGCTCCGACGCTCGCCACAAGCAGCGCCAGGGCTGAAATCGTTTCGAGAAGCGTCGTCCAGACGCTTCGCCCCAGGTGCCGGAGAGGCACTTGGCTTGTAGGTCCAGATTAGTTTCTGTACAATTCGCGCCCTTTTCGCGCAGCCCGTTCTTTAGGAGTTCCCCGCGTCATGGCACGTATCGCCGGCGTCAACATTCCGGACAAAAAGCACACCGTCATTGCCCTCCAGGCGATCTACGGTATTGGCCCGACCCGCTCGAAGCTGATCTGCGCGCAAGCGAACGTGAAGCCCGACGTCCAGGTCCGTAACCTGACCGAAGCCGAACTCGAAGCGCTGCGCGCCGAGATCGGCAAGTTCTCCGTCGAAGGCGACCTGCGCCGCGAAGTGTCCATGAGCATCAAGCGTCTGATGGACCTCGGTTGCTACCGTGGCAACCGTCATCGCCGTGGTCTGCCGGTTCGCGGTCAGCGCACGCGCACGAATGCCCGTACCCGCAAGGGTCCGCGCCGTGCGATCAAGAAGTAAATCACTCAATTCAACGACCTGAGCCTGCCGTCCAATGGCCAATCCGAATGCCGGCGCTGCCGCCAAGGCCCGCAAGCGCGTCAAGAAGAACATCTCTGACGCCGTGTGCCACATCCATGCTTCGTTCAACAACACGATCATCCTGATCACGGATCGCCAGGGCAACGCCCTGTCGTGGTCCACGGCCGGTGCCGCCGGCTTCAAGGGATCGCGCAAGTCGACGCCGTTCGCTGCGCAGGTCGCGGCCGACAAGGCGGCCCAGGCCGCTGCCGAGCACGGCGTCAAGAACGTCGAAGTTCGCGTCAAGGGCCCCGGCCCGGGTCGTGAGTCGGCCGTGCGTGCGCTCAACAACGCCGGCTTCAAGGTGACCAACATCACCGACGTCACCCCGATTCCGCACAACGGCTGCCGCGCTCCGAAGCGCCGCCGCGTCTAAGAGAGACCGTCATGGCTCGTTATATTGGTCCCAAGTGCAAGCTGTCCCGCCGTGCCGGTGCCGACCTTCTCCTGAAGGGTCGTGGCCGCTCGCTGGAAACCAAGTGCAAGCTCGAAACGCCTCCCGGCCAGCACGGCGCCCGCAAGCCGCGTCTGTCGGACTACGCGACGCAGCTGCGCGAGAAGCAGAAGCTCAAGCAGATGTACGGCCTGCTCGAGCGTCAGTTCCGCAACTACTATTACAAGGCGACCAAGACCAAGGGCGCGACGGGTCTGAACCTGTTGCTGGCTCTGGAAACCCGCCTCGATAACGTGGTCTACCGCATCGGTTTCGGCCGCACGCGCGCCGAAGCCCGCCAGCTGGTCGGCCACAAGGCTGTGCTCGTCAACGGCAAGCCGGTCAACATCCCGTCGTACCAGGTTCAGGTTGGTGATGTCGTTGAAGTGCGCGAGAAATCGCGCACCCAGAGCCGCATTGCCGAATCGCTGTCGATCGCGGCGCAGATCGGTTTCCCGGAATGGTTGGAAGTGGATGAGAAGGGCCTGAAGGGCACCTTCAAGTCGCTGCCGAGCCGTGATCAGATCGTTCCGGACATCAACGAGAATCTGGTCGTCGAGCTTTACTCGAAGTAATCGCTGCTTTGCTGATGTTGTTGCTGGCTGCGCGATCTTCTTCACTAACGAGGTAACTGACCCATGCAGGGTTTTGTCGCTGATTTGCTCAAACCGCGTCTGGTGGAAGTCGAAGCCGAATCCGCCTCGCGCGCCCGTGTTTCGCTGGAACCGCTCGAGCGTGGCTTCGGCCACACGCTCGGCAACGCACTTCGCCGCATTCTGCTGTCGTCCATTCCGGGCGCTGCGATCACCGAAGTGCAGATCGAAGGCGTGGTCCACGAGTACAGCTCGATCGAAGGCGTGCAGGAAGATGTCATCGACATCCTCCTGAACATCAAGAACATCGCCATTCGCATGCACGCTCGCGAAGAAGCGACGCTGCGCCTGGAGAAGTCGGGCAAGGGTCCGGTCACGGCCGCCGACATCAAGCTCGATCACGACGTCGAAATCGTGAACCCGGATCTGGTCATCGCGAACCTGACGGGCGGCAAGCTCAACGTCAGCCTCAAGGTCACGCGTGGCCGTGGCTATGTGCCGGCCGCTGCCCTGCGTGCCGCCGATGAAGGCAGCTCGGCCGTCGGCGTGCTGAAGCTCGATGCTTCGTACAGCCCGGTTCGCCGCGTGAGCTACAGCGTCGAGCGTGCTCGCGTCGAACAGCGCACCGACCTCGACAAACTGATCCTCGACCTGGACACCAACGGCGGCATCGATCCGGCTGAAGCGGTTCGCCTGGCCGCGCGCATCCTGCGCGACCAGCTTGCCGTCTTCGTCGACCTCGAAGCCGAAGCCGCGACCACCGCGGTTGCCGGCAAGAAGGAGCTGTCGCCGATCCTGTTCCGTCCGATCGACGATCTGGAACTCACGGTTCGCTCGGCCAACTGCCTCAAGGCCGAAAACGTCTACTACATCGGCGACTTGGTGCAGCGCACCGAGACCGAACTGATGAAGACGCCGAACCTCGGCAAGAAGTCGCTCAACGAGATCAAGGAAGCCCTCAAGGCCCATGACCTCGACCTGGGCATGAAACTCGAAAACTGGGCCGCGCCGAAGTCTTCGGTGGGCTGAGCTGCGGCACTTTTACTAGAGAGATACAACCATGCGTCACGGTATTGCAGGCCGCACCTTCGGCCGTCCCAGCAGCCATCGCAAAGCGACGATCCAGTCCATCGGCGTCGCGCTGTTCACGCACGAGCTGATTCGCACCACGGTGCCGAAGGCCAAGGAACTGCGTAAGTTCGCCGAGCCGCTGATCACGCGCGCCAAGGTCGACAGCGTCGCCAACCGCCGTCTCGTGTTCGCGCGCCTGCGTGATCGCGACGCGGTGCAGAAACTGTTCAACGACATCGCGCCGCGCTTCAATGGCCGTCCGGGCGGCTACACGCGCATCCTGCGCTGCGGCTTCCGTCCCGGCGACAACGCGCCGATGGCGTACATCGAGCTCGTCGACCGCAAGGCCGGCGGCCCGGCGCCGGCGGATGCCGCTGCCGAGTAAAGACGACGCAAGTCTTCTGAGCTGGTCCAATCGGGCGCCTTCGGGCGCCCGATTTCGTTTGCGCGCTGGAAAAGATGGAGCGGCTTGACCTGATTTGCCTGGATCGAGTTGCCACGACCGCGGCCTTGGAGATTGGTTCCGCAGGGCGGCTAATCGTTTTTCCCCAATGTCAAGAGGTGCGACGACAACGGCCGCTAGGGGAAAGTTCTCAGGATGAACAATGTGTGAATGTCTCATTCTTACGTACCGTTGCGAGTGAAGGGCTAAATCCTTCATCGCAAACGTGAAGATGAAAATGTTCCGGTTTGTAGCGAGATCCACGAACCATCAGGTCGGATCGCCACAAACGGGTGAAGCTTCTACCCATTGTTTGCCTGCGTTGCTCTTTAGGGAGATTTTTGTGATGAAACTTAGTGTGGAAGGCAAGCTGCGCCTTGCTTTGAAGGCTGCCCTCGTGGCCGGGCTGGGCGTCGCAGCTGGGAATGCGGTCGCTCAAGAGGGCGATGCGCCGGCCGCCGGCTCGACCTCGGCCATTCCGGCAGACAAGTCGCCGTCCGCGTCTGCGGATGACGGCATCGAAACGATCTACGTCACGGGTTCGTCGATCCGCCGCATCAAGGGCGAGACCTCGCTGCCGGTGCAGGTGCTCGATGCCGAAACGATCGCCAAGACGGGTGTGACCTCGGTCGCCGACCTCGTCCGCAAGCTGCCGGCCCTTCAGGGTGGCACGGTGGAATCGTCCTCGATCGGCGGCAACAGCTACGGCTTCGCGGGTGTCGACGTCCACAACCAGGGCGAAAACCACACTCTCGTGCTGCTGAACGGCCGTCGCCTGGCCCAGTTCGGTGGCCAGACGCTGACCGGCTTCGCGGCCGCGATGGACCTCAACGCGATCCCGATTTCGGCGATCGAGCGTGTCGAAATCCTCACCGACGGCGCTTCGGCCCTGTATGGTTCGGACGCGGTCGCGGGCGTGGTCAACTTCATCACCAAGAAGAAGCAGACCGACGGCGGTATCAACATCCAGACTTACCGTCCCGACGGCGGCGCCGAAGAAACTGGGGTGAGCCTTTCGAAGGGCGTCGGCGACTACGCGACCGACGGTTGGAATCTCTTCGTCGCGGCGTCCACCGAAAAGCGCAAGGAGCTGAGGTCCGTCGAGCGCAGCTATGCGGACAGCGCGCTGATCGATTTCAATTATGGAGGCAAGCGCTGGGCTGCACTCAACGGCATTTCGAACTCGGCGATCCCGGCGAACGTCCGCAGCAACAATCCGGACAGCGTCTATTTCGACCAGAACGTCAATCCGTACAAGCTGACGAATCCGACGGGCGAGTGCCCCGAACTGACGATTCCGGACGGCGAAAACTGCTACATGAACACCACGCCGCTCATCCAGATTTATCCGGAGCGTGAGCGTCACACGGGTAGCGCTTCGTTCAACCTGAAGCTCGGCGAGGACCACAACTTCTTCACCGACTTCCTGATCTCGCGTACCAAGTCGGTCTCCAAGATCGCCCCGGTTCCGGGGCAGGTGCCGATCGGGCCGAACAGTGCCCTCTATAACCAGTATCTGGCCGGCCTCATGGGGCCCAGGGCGGATGGCGAAGACGGCGAAGTGCCGATCTTCCTCAACAATCGGGATGCCAATGAAGATGGCATCCCCGACAACATCACCGCTTCTTACCGCGTGTTCGACCTCGGCCCGCGCGTCAGCGATGACAAGGCCGACTTCTATCATGTGTCGTCCGGCTTCGATGGCGTGGTGGCGGGCTGGGATTACAACGTTGCGTACACGCAGTCCGAGAGCAAGGTCAAGGGTGCGATCTCCGGCTATCCGGGCGGCGCGGCGCTGTCGGATTTGCTCGCAAGGGGGGTGGTCAATCCTTTCCTCGGGATCGGTCAGCAGACGCCGGAAGCCCTCGCGGCCCTGCAGGCCATCAACTACAGCGGCTACTGGGACGGCGGCGTTTCCAAGCTGCAGACGTTCGAGCTTCGTGGTTCGCGCCAGATTTATGAGTTCGCCAACGGCAATGCGGTGAGCCTCGGCGCGGGTGTGAACTACTTCAAGGAGAAGTTCCAGTCCAAGCCCAGCGAGTTCGCCCAGGCCAACCTCGACGATCCGGTCGCGGGTACTCCTGCCGAGGTGCCCGGCACGGGCGACCAGCGCTTCGGCGACGCGGCGGCGCAGATTCCGTATGGCGCCAACCGCGATGTCTACGGCGCCTATGCCGAAATCCTGGCCCAACCGGTCGACATGCTCGAACTGAGCTTCGCGCTGCGCTATGACGACTACGACGACGTCGGCGACGCCACCAACTTCAAGGCCGGCTTCAAGCTGACCCCAAGCACCGGTGTGCTGTTGCGTGGTTCGTACGGCACTGGCTTCAAGGCCCCGAGCGTTCCGCAGCTCAATGCTTCGCGCCAGTCCTACGGCGTGACCGCGGAGCCGTACACCTGCGGTCCTGAGCTTTTGGCGATTGCAGCCGACCTTGGCGCCATCTGCCGTCCGGCTGAATCCCAGTACGACGTCTTCGCCGGCGGCAACCAGGAACTCGAGGCTGAGAAGTCCCGTCAGGCCACCCTCGGTGTGGTGTTCGAGCCCTCGCGTGGCTTCTCGATCGGTGCCGACTTCTGGTGGGTGGCGATCAAGAATGTGTTCGGGCAGATCGCCGAGCAGGAAGCTTTCGGCAATCCGACGCAGTACCCGGATGCCTGGACCACGTTCACCGATCCGGTGACGAAGGAAACCTACCTGGCCTACAACCAGACCAACCTGAACCTCGGCAAGCAGTACACCAGCGGTATCGACTATGACATCCGCGGCACCTGGGATGTCGGCTTCGGTTCCTTCCGTTCCCAGTTGCTTGCGACTCAGCTGCTCAGCAGCAAGTCGCAGCTGCTGCCCGGTGGCGCGTACTACTACAACATGGACAACTACTCGGAAGAGTTGGGCAATGTTTCATTCACCTGGCAGGCGCGCTGGCAGAACACGCTGGTTGTCGGAAAGTGGACGCATGACGTTGGCTTCAATTACAAGAGTGGTTACGAAGATGTCACCACGGAGGTCTACGGTCTCGATGCGGACGGCAACTTCACGCCCGACGTTGCCAACGTTGCCCTGCGCGTCAGCCCGTACTTCACCGTCGACTGGCAGTCGAGCTGGAACGTGATCAAGCCGCTGACGATCACGGTCGGTGCGCTGAACCTGTTCGACAAGGATCCGCCGCTGTCGCTGACGACCGCCAACTTCCCGGTCGGCTACGACGCGCGCTACTACGATCCGCGCGGCATCACGCCGTACGCGAAGCTCGCGTACACGTTCTAAGCGTGATCTAGAAGTTTGCGACCTTGAAGTACCAAGCCCGCGGCGCAAGCCGCGGGCTTTTTCTTTGGGCCCGCGGATCCGCGCCAGCAGCGGCGAAGGCCACAAGACGCGATAATCCACCGCCCGGCGCTCGCCGGGCGCATCGTTTGCGAGGGATGAATGCAGGCTCGTTCGATACAGCTGTTTCTAGCGTTCGCGGCCGTCTATCTCATTTGGGGCTCGACCTATCTGGCGATCCGCATCGTCGTCGAGGCGCTGCCGCCGGCCTCATCCGCCGGCGTTCGCTTTTTGATCGCCGGGCTGACAATGGTCGTCGTCGGCCTGCTCACGGGCGCTTCACTGCCCAGGCGCTGGTCCGATTGGCGCAGCACGATCTTCGTCGGCATCCTGATGCTCGTGTTCGGTAACGGCCTAGTCACCTGGAGCGAGCTGTGGGTGCCGTCGAACCAGGCCGCGCTCATCGTCGCGACGTCCGCGCTCTGGATGGGCTGGATGGGCACGCTCGGTTCCAAGGGCGAGAAGCTCGGTGCGATGCGGCTCATCGGCCTGCTCGTCGGCTTTGCGGGCGTGATCGTGCTGGTCGGCGAAGGCATCGGCGGCGGACTCGCGCCGTGGACGGCCTATGCGGCGCTCATGCTCGCGCCGATCGCCTGGGCGGTCGGCTCGGTGGTTTCCAAGCGTTCGCCGGTGTCGATCAAGCCGGTGATGGCGGCGGGTCTGCAGATGCTCGTCGCGGGCGTGCTGCTGTCCGCCATCGGCCTGCTCGCCGGCGAAGCCGGGCGCTGGACCTGGGCGCCGCGCAGCTTGTGGGCGCTCGCGTACCTGATCGTGTTCGGTTCCTGCGTCGCTTACGGCGCGTTCTACTGGCTCGTGCACGAAGTCTCGCCCGTCGTGCTCGGCACCTACGCCTACGTGAACCCGGCGATCGCCGTGCTGCTCGGCTGGTGGATACTCGACGAGCGGCTAGGGCGCGACCAGATCATCGGCACCGGCATCATTCTCGTCGGCGTGCTGCTGGTGACGCTGGGCAGCGCACGCAGGCGCTAGATGCCGATGCGAGCCCGCAGCGCAAGGCCGTGGCTGGCGATGCTCGCGCTGCTGCTGGCCTGTGGTCTGTCGCCGTCGGCCGCCAGCGCGCAGGGCAAGCTGCTCAAGCGCGGCAACGGGCCCGATGTCGAAACGCTCGATCCGCACAAGGTCCGCAGCGTCTCGGCCGGAAACGTCGTGCGCGACCTCTTCGAAGGCTTGGTCAGCGAGGCCGCGGATGGACGCCTGATCCCGGGCGTCGCCGCCTCGTGGCAGGTCTCCGACGACGGGCGCATCTATGTTTTTTCGCTGCGAGCCGATGCGCGCTGGTCAAACGGCGAGGCGCTGACGGCCACCGATTTCGTCTACGCGTTGAGGCGCAGCCTGAGTCCGTCGACCGCCTCGCCATCGGCCGCCTTGCTCGCACCGATCCGCGGCGCCGAGGCGCTCATGTCCGGAAAAGGCAGCGCCGAGCATCTCGGCGTCAGTGCGCTCGACGATCGAACCCTGCAGATCGAACTCGAACGCCCGACGCCGTACTTTCCGGGCCTGCTGGCGAATCCGGTCGCCTATCCGGTGCATCGCGCGAGCCTCGAGCGCGAGGGGGCGCAGTTCACGCGCGCAGGCAAGCTCGTCTCGAATGGGGCTTACGTACTCGACGAATGGGCGCTGCAATCGCATGTCCGGCTCCAGCGCAACGCGCAGTACTGGAATGCGCGGGCCGTCGCGATCGACACGGTGATGCATCTCGTCACCGAGGATCTCAATGCCGAATTCCAGCGTTTTCGTGCGGGCGGACTGCACATCACCGAGCAGGTGCCGGCGCAGCAGATCGCGGCGATGCCGCTGGCGCTCAAGCCGCAATTGCGCATCGCCGACTATCTCGGCTCGTACTACTACGGCTTCAATCTCTCGCAGCCACCGTTCAAGGATCAGCCCGGGCTGCGCAAGGCGCTGAGCCTGGCGATCGACCGGCAGATCATCGTCGACAAGGTCATGGGCAGCGGCGAAAAGCCGGCCTATGGCTGGCTGCCGCCGGGCATCGACGCCGCCGCCTCACCGCGACCCGAATGGGCGAGCTGGTCGCGCGAGCAGCGCGCGCACGAAGCGCGCCGTCTTTACGCGGCCGCCGGCTACGGACCGCAGCGTCCGCTCGCCGTGCAGATCCGCTACAACACGCACGACTATCACCAGAAGATCGCGACCGTGATCGCGGCGATGTGGAAGCAGACGCTCGGCGTGAAAACCACGCTCTACAACGAAGAGACCAAGGTGTTTCTGCAAAGCCGTCGAGAGCGCCGATTCACGCAGGTGTTTCGCGCGTCCTGGGTAGCGGACTACGCCGACGCGAGCAGCTTTCTCGACCTGCTGCTGTCGAACAACCCGCGCAACGACACCGGTTACGCGAACGCGCGCTACGACGCGCTGCTCGCGCAGGCGGCGAACACCAGCGGTGCTCCGCGCGCCGAGCTGTTCGCGCAAGCCGAGCGCCTGATGCTGGCCGACACGCCGGTCATTCCGATCTACTTCTACGTGACCAAGCATCTGGTCGCGCCGACGGTGCGCGGCTGGCGCAACAATCCGCTCGACCACCACTACACGCGCGATCTCGATCTCGTGCCGGTATCGCAATAGCTCATGCGAACGCGCCTGATCCTGCGCCTGCTGCAAGCGGTTCCGACGCTGCTGATCCTCGTCACGCTGACCTTCTTCATGCTGCGCGCCGCGCCGGGCGGGCCGTTCGACAGCGAGGAAGGCATCACCGAGCAGACGCGCGCGCAACTCGAAGCCGCGTATCACTTCGATGAGCCGATCGCGGCGCAGTACCTGCGCTATCTCGGCTCGCTCATGCGTGGCGATCTCGGGCCCTCGTATCAGTATCCGGATCGCAGCGTGAACGAGCTGATCGCCGCTGGGCTTCCAGTGTCGGCGACGCTCGGCACGCTCGCGATCATCGGCGGCCTGCTGTTCGGCCTGGCGCTCGGCATCACCGCCGCGCGTGCACCGGGTTCGCTCGTCGATAGGCTCGTGATGGGTTTTTCGCTGCTCGGGCTGTCGGTGCCGAGCTTCGTTATTGCGCCGCTGCTCGTCCTGCTGTTCGCGGTGACATTGCGCTGGCTGCCAGCCGGTGGCTGGAACGGCCGCATCAGCGACTGGATACTGCCCGTCGTCGCGCTCGCGCTGCCGCATCTGGCGACGGTGGCGCGCCTGTCGCGCAACGCGATGATCGAGGTGCTGCAAGCCCCGTATATCCGCACCGCGCGCGCCAAGGGCCTGTCCGAACGCCGCATCGTGTTGCGGCATGCGATCAAGCCCGTGCTGCTGCCGGTGATTTCCTATCTCGGGCCGGCCGCGGCGGCGACGCTCACGGGCTCGGTCGTCGTCGAGCAGATCTTCGGGCTGCCGGGCATCGGCCGCTACTTCGTGCTCGGCGCTTTCAATCGCGACTACGGGCTGGTCATGGGCGTGGTGCTGCTCTACGGCAGCCTGATCGTGCTGTTCAACCTGATCGTCGACCTGCTGTACGCGCGGCTCGATCCGCGGCTGCACGCATGACCTGGCTTCGCTCACTCCCGTTCGCCGCACGCGCCGCAGCGCTGATGCTCTGCGCGATTGCGCTGCTGGCGCTCGTCGGCCCGTGGCTCTCGCCGTGGGCCTTCGATGCGATCGACTTCGATGGCTCGTGGTCCGCAGCGCCGTCGCTCGTGGATCAGCACTGGTTCGGCACCGATGCGCTCGGCCGAGATCTGTTCGCGCGCACGCTCACGGGCGGCCGCGTTTCGTTGCTCGTCGGGCTCGTCGGAACGCTCGTCTCGCTGCTGATCGGCGTCGCCTATGGCGCGATCGCGGGCATGCTCGGCGGTCGCATCGATGCGCTGATGATGCGCGCGGTCGACATTCTCTACGCACTGCCGTTCCTATTCCTCGTGATCCTGCTGATGGTTCTGTTCGGTCGCCATCTGCTGCTCGTGTTCGCGGCGATCGGCTGCGTGAACTGGCTCGACATGGCGCGCGTCGTGCGCGGCGAAACGCTCGCGATCAAGCAGCGCGAATTCATCGCGGCGGCCGAAGTCTCGGGCCTCGACACGAGCGCGATCCTGCGTCGCCACGTGCTGCCGAATCTGTTCGGCGTGATCGTCGTCTACGCCACGCTGACGGTTCCGCAGGTGATCCTGATGGAATCCTTCCTGGGCTTTCTGGGCCTGGGCGTGCAGGCGCCGGCGACGAGCTGGGGCGCACTGATCAGCGAGGGCGCGCGCGACATGGAAACCGCGCCGTGGGCGCTGATCTTTCCGGCGGTGTTCCTGCTCGCGACGCTGCTGTGCCTGAACGTGCTCGGCGAAGCCTTGCGCAAATCGCTGGACCCGAGGCGCCGATGAACGCGACGCCGAACGAGCCACTGCTGCAAGCGCGCGAGCTGCGCGTGCAGCTGCCGACGCCGCGCGGCTGGCTCACGGTGGTCGACGGCCTGAGCTTCGAGCTCGCGCGTGGCGAATGCCTCGGCATCGTCGGCGAATCGGGCTCCGGCAAATCGCAGACCGCGCTCGCGCTGATGGGCTTGAACGCAGACGGTGCAAAGCTCGAAGGCGAGCTGCTACTGGCCGGCGAAAACCTGTTGGGCGTGACATCGGCGCGTCGCCGAGCCCTGCGCGGGCCGGGCATGGCGATGATCTTCCAGGACCCGATGAGCAGCCTCAATCCGTACCTGAGCATCGGCCTGCAGCTCGCCGAAGTCGCCGAGCTGCATCGGGGCATGACGCGAGCCGCCGCGATGGCCGAGTCCGAACGCGTACTCGACGCCGTCGGCATCACCGCGGCGCGGCTGCGGCTCGCGCAGTATCCGCACGAGCTCTCGGGCGGCATGCGCCAGCGCGTGATGATCGCGATGGCCTTGCTCGCCAAGCCCAGGCTGCTGATCGCCGACGAGCCGACCACCGCGCTCGACCCGACCATCCAGCGCCAGATCCTGCGGCTGCTCGACACGCTGCGCCGCGAGCTCGGCATGGCGATGCTGTTCATCACCCACGATCTCGGGCTGGTGTCCGAAAGCTGCGAACGCGTGCTCGTGATGTATGCGGGCCAGGCGGTCGAAGCTGGGCCGACGGCCCGCGTATTGCGCCAGCCGCTGCATCCGTACACCGGCGCGCTGCTCGCGGCCCGGCCCGGGCCGAGCGTGGTACCGGGATCACGGCTCGCCGCCATCGCCGGCCAGCCGCCCGATCTGCACGAACCGCCGCGCGGCTGCCGCTTCGGCGAGCGCTGCGCGCGCGTCGAGCCCGATTGCCTGGATGCTCCGGTCGCCTGGCGCAGTGGCGGCGCGCGCGGAATGCGCTGTCTGCATCCCTTGCCGGCTGTCGGCACCCGCTTGGCCGAACATCGCATTACCGAACCCGGACACTGACGACGCCGTCAGGATGCGACCACCACACAAGGAGGTCACATGACCATCATCCGGAATCTTCTGCGCAGCCTCGTCGTGCTCGCGCTTTCGGCCGCGAGCTTCGCGGCCAATGCCTACATCGTGCCGACGCAGGGCGTCAGCTACTTCCGCAGCACGATCAACCATCAGGGCCTCAACCGCAGCACGCTCTACTTCAAGCCGACCGCGGCCAGCAGCACCAAGGCGCCGCTGCTCGTGATGCTGCATTACAACGGCGGCAACGGCGAGGCGATGGCGTTTCTGACCGAGGTGCAGGAACTCGTGCGCGACTACGGCATCTGGGTGGCGCTGCCCGACGTCGCCGACGGCAACTGGCATGACGATCCGAGCGACACCAGCACCGTCGACGACGTGGGCTACCTGTCCACGCTGATCGACACCGCCGTGAAGAATTACCCGGTCGATGCCAAGCGTGTTTCGATGGCTGGCTTCTCCGACGGCGCCATGATGACGCTGCGCTACGCCTGTGCCCAGCCCGGCAAGATCGCCGCCGCCGTGGCCGTCTCGGGCGTCATGCTCAAGACGCTGGTGTCGGTCTGCGGCAGCCCGGCGTTCGCCACGCCGATGCTGCTGATCAACGGCAACGCCGACACCATCGTCAAGTACAGCCCGTCGAAGTACGCGATCTCGTTGTCGGTGCCGGACTCGGCCAAGCACTGGGCCAGGATCAACGGTTGCCCGGCTGCGCCCAAGACCAGCCTGCTGCCGGATCTGGTGGCTAGCGACGGCACCCGCGTGCAACTCGATGCGTATCTGGGCTGCGCCACCGGCAATTCCGTCGAGCTCTACACCGTGCAGAACGGCGGCCACACCTGGCCGGGTTCACCGTACAACCTGAACTATCAGGGCAAGACGTCGCAGGACATCGACGGCACGCGCGCGGTCTGGGAGTTCGTCAAGCGTTTCACGCGCTGAGGTCCGCTCGCTCAAGCGCCGTTGCGATGCACGCGAACGAGCGTGCGTGCGCGCACGTCGAGTGGCCCGCGTGCATAGAAAGCACAAGGCGGATGACACGACGCGGAATGCCGTTCGTCACCGTTGCATGCTTCAGTTCCGCGGCTTTAGGCGGGTCGAAAGAAAGACATGCAGCGCCGGCTCAATCAGAAAGTCACGGACTCGCAGTTCGAGGCCGGTGATCCGTAGCCGGGTTCTTCTAAGAACTCCGGAGCGGTTGTTATGTAAACGAACAGGCGAGCCGATGCTCGCCTGTTCGTTTTTGGGCTTGATGTGCTGTGCTGCCCGATGCTCGCTCATGCTGCCGTCCGACGGGCGCCTGCGCAGGAGCGGCGAGGGGAATTTCCTCCGCACGCGGCTGGCGTCAACATCGGAGTATCAGGGGTGGAGCGGGGAATCCAGATGAGGCAACGGCGATCAGGCGTTTGCATTCTCGTTGCGGCGATGGTGTTGTCCGTTGCGGCGTGCGGGGGAAACAGTCCAGGCGGCGTGATCGATGCGGCGTCGGGTGGCAGCGGTGGCGGTGGCGGTGGCGCAAAGCTCGGCAAGGCAGAAGCCGCGCGCCTGCTCACGCAAGCCAGTTTCGGACCGACGCAGGCCGACATCGAGCGCGTGGCCGGCATGTCGGCCAGATCGTGGCTCGACGAGCAGCTGCGCGCGAGCGCGACCCATCATCTGCCGCTGTGCCGCAGCCTCAAGAGCGGTGACACCGTCGACAGGAACGCGCGCACCGACGCCTGGTGGCAGATCGCGCTGACCGCGTCCGATCAGCTGCGCCAGCGCGTGGCGTTCGCGCTGTCCGAGATCCTGGTGGTTTCCGATACCAGCGACGCGCTGTCGAGCCAGGAAGGGCTTTGCTGGTACTACGACGTCCTCGTGGACGGCGCCTTCGGCAATTTCCGCGACTTGCTCGAAGACGTCACGCTCTCGCCCGAGATGGGCCGCTACCTGTCGATGCTCGGCAACGCCAAGCCCGACGCGGCCACCGATCGACGCGCGGACGAGAACTTCGCGCGCGAGGTCATGCAGCTGTTCACGATCGGCCTCGTGCAGTTGAACGCCGACGGCACGCCCAAGCTCGACGCGCGCGGCGCCGCGCTGCCGAGCTACACGCAGGCCGACATCGAAGGCCTCGCCCGTACGTTCACGGGCTGGTCCTGGGGTGGCGCGAGGAGCTTCAGCAGCGGGCCGGCGAACTGGCTCGCACCGATGAAGGGCTTCGACGACGCGCATGATCGCGATGCCAAGACCATCGTCGGCAACACTGCGATCGCAGCGAGCGGCAGCGCGGCGCAGGATCTCGCGCGCGGGCTCGACACGCTGTTCAACCACGCCAACGTCGGGCCGTTCATCGGCCGCCAGCTGATCCAGAAGCTCGTCACGAGCAATCCGTCGCCCGCTTATGTCGAACGCGTCGCCAGGGCTTTCGCGGACAACGGACGCGGGCAGCGCGGCGATCTCGCCGCAGTCGTGCGCGCGGTGCTGCTCGACAGCGAGGCGCGCGGCGCACCGGCGACCCACTTCGGCAAGGCGCGCGAGCCGCTGTTGCGGCAGGCGCATCTCTGGCGCGCGCTCGATGCGGTGCCGGCGACGGGCAGCGGCCGCTACAGCTATCGATCGGCGCAGGGCGAGTTGTTGCAGTCTCCGCTGTCGTCGCCGAGCGTGTTCAACTTCTACTCGCCGTTCTATTCGCCGGCGGGCGAAGTGCGCAGCGCGCGGCTCGTATTGCCGGAGCTGCAGCTCGCCAACGAATCGAGCATCACGCTCGCGCAGAACCGGCTTTATCAATCGCTCTACAGCGACTATCGCGGGCGCAGCGGTGTGAGCGACAGCGCCATCCTGGTCGATTACGCCGCGCTGCTGCCGCTCGCGGCCGATCCGGCGTCGTTGCTCGACAAGCTCGACGTGCTGCTGCTGAGCGGACAGATGCCGCCCGACATGCGCGAGGCGCTGCTCGCTTATCTGCAGGGAATCGACGCGAGCAAGGACGGCGGCCGGGCGCGCGTGCAGGAAGCGGCGTACCTGATCCTGGCTTCGCCGCAATATTCCATCCAGCGCTGAGGACTTCGAATGAGCCCGTTCAAACCCTGGACTCGTCGCGATCTGCTGCGCTGCGGGCTTTCCGCCGCCGCGGGTCTCACCACGCCGCGCGCGATGCTCGGCCTGCTCGGCGCAGCGAGCGCGACGGCGGCCCACGCCGCGTTCACCGACTACAAGGCGCTGGTCTGCATTTTTCTGCATGGAGGCAACGACGGCTACAACCTGCTGGTGCCTTACGACAGCACGCGCTACAACCGCTACAAGGCCGCGCGAACCAATCTCGCGCTGACACGCAGCGAGCTGCTGCCGCTCGCGCCGCCGTTGCTGAGCTTCGATCTCTACGGCCTGCATCCGGCGATGCCCGAGCTGCAGAAGCTCTACAACAACGATCGCCTGGCTTTCATCATCAACGCGGGCACGCTGCTCGCGCCGGTGACCAAGGACGAGGTGCTCGCCGGCCGCAACCTGCCGCCGCGGCTGTACTCGCACAACGATCAGCAGGATTGCTGGGTATCGAGCCAGCCCGATGCGACGCTGCGCCAGGGCTGGGGCGGAAGGCTCGCCGATCTGCTCGGGTCGGCCAACACCAACAGCCGCGTGTCGATGAACATTTCGCTGTCCGGCAACAACCTGTTTCAGACCGGCGCGACCAGCGTTCCGTATTCGATGAGTGCGGGCGGCGTGCCCTCGTTCCGCGCGCTCACGAATGCGAGCGCGCGCACCGCGCTGTACCGGCAACTGCTCGCGCAGGCCGAAGCGGCGCAGGCGTTCGAGCGCACCAGCAGCCGGCTGGTTTCGCGCTCGATCGACCTCGGCATGGAAATCAGCACCGCGCTCGCCGGCGTGCCGGAGCCGGGCACCGAATTCCCAGCCGACAACGGGCTTGCGAGCCAGCTCAAGATGGTCGCGCGCATGATCGCGGCGCGCGAGACGCTCGGGCTTTCGCGACAGGTTTTCTACGTCACGATCGGCGGCTTCGATTTGCACGACAACCAGCTCGAAGCGCATCCGGCGCTGCTCGCACGGCTCTCGCAGGCGATGAGCGCGTTCTACTCGGCCACCGTCGAACTCGGTGTCGCCGATGCGGTGACCACGTTCACGGCGTCGGATTTCGGCCGCACCACCACATCGAACGGAGACGGCAGCGATCACGCCTGGGGCAGCATTCACTGCGCGCTCGGCGGCGCGGTGAAAGGCGGGCGCATCTACGGCGACTATCCCGACCTGACGCTCAACGGCCCGCAGGACGTCGGCGAAGGCCGCATCATCCCGACCACGAGCGTCGAGCAATACGGCGCGACGATGCTGCGCTGGTTCGGCGCGAGCGAAAGCGAGATCGACGTGATCTTTCCGCACCTCTCGCGTTTCGCGACGCGAGGGCTCGGGTTCGTGTAAGCGAGTTGTTTTGAGTCGTCCTCTCTCCCGCGTGCGGGAGAGAGTCCCGCGAAGCGGGGAGAGAGGGGCTTTGGCGAGGGTTTGTCAGCCCCGCAACAGCGGCCTCAAAAACTGCCCCGTATACGAGCGCTTCACCTTCGCCACGTCTTCGGGCGTACCGGCCGCGATGATCTCGCCGCCGCCGCTGCCGCCTTCGGGGCCGAGGTCGAGGATCCAGTCGGCGCGTTTGATGACGTCGAGGTTGTGCTCGATGATCACCACGGTGTTGCCGTGCTCGCGCAGGCGTTCGAGCACGCGGATCAGCTGCGCCACGTCGTGGAAATGCAGGCCGGTGGTGGGCTCGTCGAGGATATAGAGCGTCTGCCCGGTGTCGCGACGCGACAGCTCCTTGGCGAGCTTGATGCGCTGCGCTTCGCCGCCCGAGAGCGTCGTCGCGTTCTGTCCGAGCTTCACATAGCTCAGGCCCACGTCGAGCAGGGTCTCGAGTTTGCGGAACAGTGCGGGCACCGGCTTGAAGAACGCGGCGGCGTCCTCCACCGTCATCGCCAGCACTTCGTCGATGGTCTTGCCCTTGTACTTGATCTCGAGCGTTTCGCGGTTGTAGCGGCGGCCGCGGCAGGTATCGCAGGTCACGTAGACGTCGGGCAGAAAATGCATCTCCACCTTGATCACGCCGTCGCCTTCGCAGGTTTCGCAGCGGCCGCCCTTGACGTTGAAGCTGAAGCGTCCCGCCTCGTAGCCGCGAGCACGTGATTCGGGCACCTGGGCGAACAGCTCGCGTATCGGCGTGAACAATCCCGTGTACGTCGCCGGATTCGAACGCGGCGTACGGCCGATCGGCGACTGATCGATGTCGATGACCTTGTCGAGATGCTCGAGGCCTTCGATCGCGTCGCATTCGGCGTGGCGCGTGCCCGCGTTGTTGAGCTGGCGCGCGGCGAAGCCGAGCAGCGTGTCGTTGATCAGCGTCGACTTGCCCGAGCCCGAAACGCCGGTGACGCAGGTGATCACGCCGATCGGAATCGACGCATCGACGTTCTTGAGATTGTTGCCGCGCGCGCCCTTGAGCACGATCTGCTTCTTCGGATCGGGCTTGTTGCGCTTGGCCGGTACGCCGATCTGTTCGACGCCCGACAGATAGCGGCCGGTAATCGACTGCGGATTCTCCGCAACCTTCTTCGGCGTGCCTTCGGCGACGATCTGGCCGCCGTGCACGCCGGCGCCCGGGCCGATGTCGACGACGTAATCGGCCTGGCGGATCGCGTCTTCGTCATGCTCGACGACGATCACGGTGTTGCCGAGATCGCGCAGGCGGAACAGCGTCTTGAGCAGGCGTTCGTTGTCGCGCTGGTGCAGGCCGATGCTCGGCTCGTCGAGCACGTACATCACGCCGACCAGTCCGGCGCCGATCTGCGAGGCCAGGCGGATGCGCTGTGCTTCGCCGCCCGACAGCGTTTCGGCGCTGCGCGCGAGCGTCAGGTAATCGAGGCCGACGTTGTTCAAGAAGCCCAGGCGCGCACAGATCTCTTTCAAGATCTTCTCGGCGATCTCGCCCTTGTAGCCCGGCAGCTTCATCTGCTGGAAGAAGGCTTCGGCGTCGCGGATCGACAGCGAGGTGATCTGCGGCAGGCGCGTATCGGCGACGTAGACGTTGCGCGCCGAGCGGTTCAGGCGATCGCCGTTGCACTCGGGGCAGGGCTTGTCGGACAGGTACTTCGACAACTCCTCGCGCACGGCCACCGATTCGGTTTCGCGATAGCGGCGCTCGAGGTTCGGCAGCACGCCTTCGAACTTGTGCGTGCGCGTGACGAGGCGGCCGCGTTCGTCGGGATACTGGAACGGCAGTTTCTCGTCGCCGCTGCCGTTGAGGATCACGTCCTGGTACTTCTTCGCGAGCCGGTTCCAGGGCTTTTCGGTGTCGAAGCCGTAGTGCTTGGCGAGCGACGAAATGAAATGCCAGTAGTACGGGTTCTTCTTGTCCCAGCTGCGGATCGCGCCGGCCGCGAGCGAGAGTTCCGGGTGATGCACGACGCGGTCGGCGTCGAACACCTGCAGGCTGCCGAGGCCGTCGCACTTCGGACAGGCGCCGTGCGGCGCGTTGAACGAAAACAGGCGCGGTTCGAGCTCTTCGAGCGAGTAGCCGCAATGCGGGCAGGACATGCGCGCGGAGAACGTCTGCAGGCTGGCTTCGGCATCGCCGCTGTGCGGCGCGATCAGCGCGATGCCTTCGGACATGCGCAGTGCGGTTTCGAAACTCTCCGCGAGTCGCTGCTTGATGTCCGGGCGAACCTTGAAGCGATCGACGACGATCTCGATGTCGTGCTTGAGCTTGCGGTTGAGCTTGGGAATTTCGTCGAGCTCGTAGACGCGACCGTCGACGCGGGCGCGCACGAAGCCTTGCGCACGCATCTGCTCGAACCATTCCAGGTGCTCGCCCTTGCGTCCGCGCACCACCGGCGCGAGCAGCATCCAGGCGCTGTTCTCGGGCAGTGCGAGCACCTGGTCGACCATCTGCGAGACCGACTGCGCTTCGAGCGCGACGCCGTGATCGGGGCAGCGCGCGGTGCCGACGCGTGCGAACAGCAGGCGCAGGTAGTCGTAGATTTCGGTGACCGTGCCGACGGTCGAACGCGGGTTGTGGCTCGTCGATTTCTGCTCGATCGAAATCGCCGGCGACAGGCCTTCGATGGTGTCGACATCGGGCTTCTGCATCATCGACAGGAACTGCCGCGCATAAGCGGACAGCGATTCGACATAGCGACGCTGGCCTTCGGCGTAGAGCGTGTCGAAGGCGAGCGACGACTTGCCCGATCCCGACAGGCCGGTGATGACGATGAGCTTGTCGCGCGGCAGATCCAGCGAGACGTTCTTGAGATTGTGCGTGCGGGCGCCGCGGATGCGGATGGTGTCCATGAAGGGCAGCGAAGGACGTTCTGAGGGCGAACGCACACTATAACCGGCCGCCTGAAGCCGGACCGTTGCCGCCTCCCGGCGAAACGCGCGGCCGGCGCAGAGCGGCCCTCTGAGCCCTGCCCGGAGACCCGAATCCGGCCGATGAGGCCGGCGGCAGGTTTTTGCGCGGATCGCTGCTCCGGACGTCGCCGGCCCAGGCGCAGCCCTAGCGCGCCGATCGCTTTCTGCGGACAATCTGGCCCAACGCCGGTGAGCAGAAGGTGGGCGTCCTGTGTCGGATTCGGCAGTCCCCGAACTGTTTTGGCGACGCGTTCGACCGACCCGCGCTCCGGATCACAGAACCCGACGCTGAACCCGAGCAAGCTCCGGCTCTCATCTCAGCTTTCACAGAATCAACTACCAGGGGATTTCCATGGCCCGCGGCATCAATAAAGTCATCCTGATCGGCAACCTCGGCAAAGACCCCGAAGCGCGCAGTTTCCCGAACGGCGGCTCGGTCACCAACATCACGGTGGCGACGAGCGATTCCTGGCGTGACAAGGACGGCAACCAGCAGGAACGCACCGAGTGGCACAACGTGGTGTTCCACAACAAGCTCGGCGAAATCGCCGCGCAATACCTGCGCAAGGGCAGCAAGGTCTACATCGAAGGCTCGCTCAGAACCCGCAAGTGGCAGGACAAGACGTCCGGCCAGGATCGCTACACCACCGAGATCCACGCCAACGAAATGCAGATGCTCGACGGCAAGCCGGGCGGCGGCGGTGGCGGTGGATCGGCCGAGTACGGCGGCGGCCAGTCGTCGGGCGGCTATGGCGGCGGTGGTGGTTACGGCGGAGACAACGGCGGCGGCCGTTCGGCCCCGAGCCGCGGCGCTCCGCAGCGCAGCGCCCCGGCTCCGGCCGCGGATGCGGGCTTCGAGGACGACGACATTCCGTTCTGAAAAGCTGGCCGCAACTGCAACCGAAGACCCCTCGCGAGAGGGGTTTTCTTTTTTCCCGGATGGACGCGGCCATGCTGCAAATCGCAAGCTCGAAAATCGCTTGCATTGCAAACTGAAATCCTTGAATCAACAGGGCTTGCTGCGGCTGTGCGGGCTGCTTGATCCGACCCTGTAAAAGCCGGACATTAGGCGCCGGCCAAGGCGTCCGAAAGAGCGCGCGGCCTGGTTTTCCAGCCTGATCTTGACAGTCAAGGACGCTCAATGACGCAGAATTCCGCCGCCCCAAAGACGGGCCGGCGCAAAGCCTATGGCGCTCCGCTGCCGCCCGCGACGCTGATCGGTTTCATCGCCGCGATCGCGGCGGTCATCATCACCTCGGCGTTTTCGTACAGCGCGCTCCGGAGCAGCGCCGAGACGGCCGACCGGCTCACGCACACGCTCGATGTGATGCAGCGGCTCGAAACCCTGCGCGTCTCGATCCGCGATGCCGAAACCGGCCAGCGGGGCTACCTGCTGACCGGCAACGAGACCTATCTCGACCCCTTCCTCCGCGCCAAGGGCACGCTGCAATCGACCGTCAAGGAGCTGCGCCAGCTGTCCGCGGACAATCCTCAGCAACAGCAGCGGCTCGACAGTTTCGAGCAGCTGTTCGATGCCAAGATGGACGAGCTCAACGAGACCATCGAGCTGCGCCGCCAGGGCAAGGCGCAGGAGGCGGTCGCCATCGTCGCCACCGATCGCGGCAAGGCGACGATGGACAGCATCCGCGCGGTGCTCGCCGACTTCGGTCGCGACGAGCGCGACCGCCTGAGCCAGCGCCAGACCGACTGGCAATCGGCCATCGATTTTTCGGTCGGGGTGCTCGGCGGCGGCGCGGCACTGCTGCTGGTGCTGATCACGATCGCCGGCGTGACCATCTCCCGCGAATACCGGGCGCGCGAGATCGCCGGCTGGCTGCGCAACGGGCAGATGGGCCTGTCGCTCGCGCTGCAGGGCCAGCTCAGGCTCGACCGACTCGGCGAGAACGCGCTCAAGTTCCTGACCTCGTATCTCGATGCGCAGGCGGGGGCGGTCTACATCGCGCAGGACGACGGCAGCTTCCGGCGCTACGCCGGCTACGCGCTGCCGGCTTCGAACATCGAGGTGCTGCGCAGCGGCGACGGCCTGCTCGGCCAGGTCGTCAAGGACCAGCGTACCGTGCACGTGCGCGAGGTTCCGGCCGATTACCTCAGCGTGGCCTCGAGCCTGGGCCGGGCCAGCGCGCGCGAGCTGCTGCTGGTTCCGGCGCTCGTCGACGGCAACGTGCATGCGGTGATCGAGCTGGGCTTTTTCCGCCGGCTCGGCTCGGCCGACGTCGATCTGCTCGACCGCGTCTCCGAAACCCTCGGCATCGCGGTGCGCTCGTCCAAGGACCGTTCGCGCCTCGAAGCGCTGCTCGAAGAAACCCAGCGCCAGAGCGAAGAGCTGCAGGCCCAGCAGGAAGAGCTGCGCGTCAGCAACGAAGAGCTCGAAGAGCAGAGCCGCGCGCTCAAGGAATCGCAGGCGCGCCTCGAAGGCCAGCAGGCCGAACTCGAACAGACCAATTCGCAGCTCGAAGAGCAGGCGCAGCAGCTCGAAGCCCAGCGCAACGATCTGGCCGCCGCCCAGGAAGGACTCACCGAGCGCGCCAGCGAGCTCGAACGCGCCAATCAGTACAAGAGCCAGTTCCTGGCCAACATGAGCCACGAGCTGCGCACGCCGCTGAACTCGTCGCTGATCCTCGCCAAGCTGCTCGCCGACAACAAGAGCGGCAATCTCACGCCCGAGCAGGTGCGTTTCGCGCAGACGATTTCGTCGGCCGGCAACGACCTGCTCACGCTGATCAACGACATCCTCGACCTCTCGCGCATCGAGGCCGGCAAGATCGACATCACGCCCGAGTCGATCAACGTCGCGCGCAGCATCGATACGCTGCTGCGCAGCGTCGAGCCGATGGCCCGGCAGAAAGGGCTGGCGCTCAAGTGGGAGATCGAGCCCGGCACGCCCGAGCGCATCGACACCGATGCGCAGCGGCTCGGCCAGATCATCAAGAACCTGCTGTCGAACGCGCTCAAGTTCACCGAGCGCGGCGAGATCCGCCTGCGCGTGTTCGCGATCGACGACGGCATCGGCTTCGCGGTGCGCGACACCGGCATCGGCATCGCCCCCGAGCAGCTCGACCTCATCTTCGAAGCCTTCCAGCAGGCCGACGGCAGCACGCATCGCAAGTACGGTGGCACCGGCCTGGGCCTGTCGATCTCGCGCGATCTCGCCCGCCTGCTCGGCGGCGACCTGACCGTGCAGAGCACGGTCGGCGAGGGCAGTGTGTTCACGCTCGTGCTGCCGCGCGTCTACGTCGATGGCGCTGTGCCGATGCCGTTGGCGACGCCGCTAGGACCGGCCGCGTCGATCATGATTCCGGAGCCGGTGACGCTGGCATTGTCGACGAGCGTTTCGCATTCGTCGGGGCCTGCGCTGGTCAAGCCTGAGGTCGAAGACGATCGACACCATCTCGCTCCCGATGCGCGCGTGATCCTGGTCATCGAAGACGATGTGCGCTTCGCCGCGATCCTGCGCGATCTCACGCACGAGATGGGCTTCTCGAGCGTGGTGACGCATACCGCCGGCGATGGCCTGGCCGCCGCTACCCAGTACCGTCCGATCGCGATCCTGCTCGACATGAACCTGCCCGATCACTCGGGCCTCGGCGTGCTCGACCAGCTCAAGCGCAATCCGTTGACGCGGCATATTCCGGTGCACGTCGCCTCGGTGGCCGACTACACGCAGGAGGCGCTCGAACGCGGCGCCATCGGCTACGCGCTCAAGCCGGTCAAGCGCGAACAGCTCATCGAAGCCTTCCAGCGGCTCGAAGCCAAGGTCATGCAGGGCCTGCGTCGTGTGCTGGTGGTCGAGGACGACGAGCGTCAGCGCGACAGCATCCGCCAGCTGCTCGCGACCGGCGACGTGCAGATCGTCGGCGCCGAAAGCGCAGCCTCCGCGCTCGCGCAGCTGCAAAGCTCGACTTTCGATTGCGTGGTGATGGACTTGAACCTGCCCGATCTGTCGGGCTACGAACTGCTGCAGAAGATGGCCGAGCAGGACGAGGTCTCGTTCCCGCCGGTGATCGTCTACACCGGGCGCTCGCTGTCGCGCGACGAGGAGCAGAAGCTTCGCCGCTTCTCGAAGTCGATCATCATCAAGGACGCGCGTTCACCGGAGCGCCTGCTCGACGAGGTGACGCTGTTCCTGCACCAGGTGGAGTCCAAGCTGCCGGCGGAGGCGCAGCGGCTGCTCAAGGTGGCGCGCGACCGCGAGTCGGCGCTCGAAGGGCGCACTATCCTGGTGGTGGAGGACGACGTGCGCAACGTGTTCGCCCTGACGAGCCTGCTCGAGCCCAAGGGCGCCAAGGTGGAGATCGCGCGCAACGGCCGCGAGGCGCTCGATGCGCTGGCGCGCGCCGGCAAGGGCGGACATGCGGCGGTCGATCTGGTGCTGATGGACATCATGATGCCGGAGATGGATGGCTTCACCGCGATGCGCGAGATCCGCAAGCGCGCCGAATGGAAGAAGCTGCCGATCATCGCGCTGACCGCCAAGGCGATGCGCGACGACCAGGAAAAATGCCTCGCCGCCGGTGCCAACGACTACATCGCCAAGCCGCTCGACGTCGAAAAGCTGATGTCGCTGATCCGCGTCTGGATGCCCAAGTAAGTCCGGCCGCAGCGAATGGAACCGCCCATCGACCGGAGCTTCGAGATCGAGCTCAAGCTCCTGATCGACGCCATCTACCTCAAGTATCACTACGATTTCCGCGAGTACGCGAACGCCTCGCTCAAGCGCCGCTTGCTCGCCGCGATGCCGCGCTTCGACTGCGCGACGCTGTCGCAGCTGCAGGACAAGGTGCTGCACGACGTGGAAGTGTTTCCGCAGCTGCTCGACTTCCTGACCGTGCAGGTGTCGGAGATGTTTCGCGATCCGGAGTATTTCCTCGCGCTGCGCGAGTCGGTGATCCCGCTGCTGCGCACCTATCCGTCGCTGAAGATCTGGGTGGCCGGCTGCAGCACCGGCGAGGAGGTCTACTCGTTTGCGATCCTGCTGCGCGAGGAGGGCCTGCTCGATCGCACGCTGATCTACGCCACCGACATCAACACCAATGCGCTCGCGCGCGCGGAGGCCGGTGTCTACCAGGTCGATCGCATCGCCGGCTTCACCGAGAACCACCGCCGCTCGGGCGCGCGCGCCTCGCTGTCGGATTACTACACCGCGGCTTACGGCCGCGCGGTGTTCGACAAGAGCCTGCGCCGGAACATCGTGTTCTCGGACCACAGCCTCGCCACCGACAGCGTGTTCGCCGAGGTGCAGCTGGTGTCGTGTCGCAACGTGCTGATCTATTTCAACCGCGAGCTGCAGGACCGCGCGCTCGGGCTGTTTCGCGAGGCGCTGTGCCGCAAGGGTTTCCTCGGCCTCGGGGCCAAGGAATCGCTGCGCTTCTCGAACCACAGCGACGCGTTCACCGATCTGGTGCGCGAGCATCGCCTGTTTCAGAAAAAGTGACCGGAAACGCGACACGCCTGATGGACGGACGCTGATGCCCAGGCTGGAAGGCCGTTTCGATGCGATCGTCATCGGCACCTCGGCCGGCGGCGTCGAAGCGCTGTCGGTGCTGCTGCCGGCCTTGCCGCCGGCATTGCGCGCCTCGGTGTTCGTGGTGCTGCATCTGCCGCGCGATCGGCCGAGCCTGCTCGTCGACATCTTCGAGCATCGCTGCAGGCACCGGATCCGCGAGGCCGAGGACAAGGAGCCGGTCGAACCCGGCAGCATCTACTTCGCGCCGCCGGACTACCACCTGCTGGTCGATCGCGGGCGCGATCGTGTCGTCAGGGTGGCGCTGTCGAGCGACGACATGGTGCATTTCTCGCGGCCGTCGATCGACGTGCTGTTCGAGGCCGCGGCCGATCTCTACGGCTGCAGGCTGCTCGGCATCGTGCTCACGGGCGGCAACGAAGACGGCGCCGCCGGGCTCGCTGCGGTGCGCCGCCTCGGCGGTGTCTGCGTGGTGCAAGACCCGGACGATGCGCAGGCCGCGTACATGCCGCAGGCCGCGCTCAAGAAGGTCGAGCCCGATTTCGTGCTGCCGATCCGGCAGATCGCGGAGCTGCTCGGCGGGCTGTAGCGGCTTGCGGGCGAACGTCTGGCCGTAAGACATACGCTATCGCTCCGGCCCCGGGCAGCGCCTAGAATGCGGGCGTTTTCACCGGGGGATTCATCATGGGGATCATCAATCGCGGCGGCCTGCTGGCTGCCTGCTGCTTCGTTCCGGCCGTCGCCTTCGCCGCTCCGGCCACGCTCGTCGGCTGGTTCGATCAACTGCCCAAGCCGCCCAAGAGCGCGGCCGAGGCGCAGGCCAAGGTCAGGCTCCAGAACGGTCGCGTCGAGATCAGCGACGCCGCGTTCGCGAGCTACCTGGCCGAGCTCGACGCCAAGGAAGCGGCGCTCACGCAGCAGAACCAGCACATCGCCGAGAGCTTCGGCGACGGTTCGGACATGCAGGCCGAACTCAGCGCGGCCGCCGGTGGCGACCTGAACGATCCGGAATTCATCGCCAAGCTCGAAGCGATGTCCGATGCCGAGAAGATCGCGTTCGCGCAGCGCATGTCGGCTCCGTCGCAGGCCGCGATGAAGAAGCAGCGCGGCGGCATCAGCATGGCCGGCGACGAACCCGCCGCGGTGCGCACCGCGATGGGCGCGGCGACGAGCTATGCGCAGAACTCGGCGCCGCTCGCGCAGGCGATGGCCGGCCCGAACGGCATCGTGCTGCATTCGACCCACAGTTTCGAAGCCCACGCCAGGCTCGACGCCTCGCTCGACCAGGACGCCAAGACCTGCATGGCCGGCGGCACCGCCGAGCAGCAGACCACCTGCCTGCAGCAGAAGACCACGGCCTGCTGGACGCAGCACCAGACGCTCGCCGAGCAGCAGCTCAAGGCGTTGCAGACGCAGTGGCAGTCGGACTACGCGCAGGCGCGCAAGGCCGCGCAGGAGGCCGACAAGACGCTCGCCCCGGCGCGCTACGGCGAGGCGGCGACCAGCGTCGCCGGCAAGACCCTGCTGCTGAATCATCAGGGCCAGCTGCTGTCGACCGCCAAGCTGCTCGCCCAGAGCAGCGAGAAAGCCTGGCTCGACAGCGCCAAGTGGCAACTCGCGCAGCAGCAGAGCGCCAACGGCGAACTCTCGCCGCTGCCGGGCAGCTGCGGCTACGTGGCGATGTACGGCCGCTCGGGCTCCAACGGCCGCAGCGGCAGCTCGCGTTCCAGGCTCGCGCCGGTCAACGACGCCGCGAAGAAGGCGCAGGACAGTGCCAAGAAGGTGCTCGACTGGCTCAAGAAGTAAGTCGCTGCAGCGTTGTCCTCCGCGCCGTCGCCGTCGCCGATGCCCGCGATGCAGCGACGGCGTCTGCTGCGTGCGCTCGCGGCTGCGCCGCTCGCCGCGTTGCCGCAGGTTTCGCGCACGGCGAACGCGGGTTCCGTCGTCGTCATCGGCGGTGGGCTCGCCGGGCTCTGCGCGGCCTATGAGCTGAATCGCGCCGGTCATCGCGTCAGCGTGCTCGAAGCCGGCGACGAGGTCGGTGGCCGGGCGCGCACCTTGCGCGGCGCGTTCGCCGACGGCCTGCACGCCGAAGTCGGCCCCTTGTACGTGCCCGATGCGCACACCCTGGTTCTGCATTACGCGCGTGCCTTCAACCTCGCGCTCGCCGCCGCGCCCGACGATGCCCGCGTGCCGGTGCGCCTGCTGCGCCGCCGGCGTCTGCGCATGAGCGCATCGAGCGAGCCCGACTGGCCTTACGCCCTGCGTGACGACGAACGCGCGCTCGGCTTCGATGGCCTGTACGCGCGCTATCAGGCGCCGCTGCTCGCGCGGATCGGCGATCCGGTCGACGCGAACTGGTCGGCCGCGACGCATACGGCGCTCGATGCGCTGTCCTTGCCCGAGGCCTTGATCGAGGCCGGCGCCTCGAAGGCCGCGGCCGAACTGCTCACGGCCGGCTGGGGCGGTCTGTGGGGCGAGGGCATCGCCGGCGTGTCGGCCTTGTGCGTGCTGCGCGATGGCCTGCTGCAGAGCGCATCGAACGCGCATTACCGCTTCGTCGACGGCGTCGATCGCCTGCCGCAGGCGTTCGCGCGCGAACTCGGCGAGCGCGTACGCACGCGCTGCCGCGTGATCGCCATCGAGGCCAGCGAATCGCGGGTGCGTGTCGCCTACCTGCGCGACGGCCAGCGCGAAACCGTCGATGCCGACCGGGCCGTCTGCGCGCTGCCGTTCTGGCTGCTGCGCGCAATCGAAACGCCTGCGCAATGGTCGGCCGGCAAGCGAGCGGCGATCGCCTCGCAGCGCTCGTTCTCGGCCTTGCGCACGACGTTCCAGATGCGCAGCCGCTATTGGCTCGCGCACGGCGAGAACGGGCAGGCGCAAACCGATCTCGGCAGCATCAGCGCGGTCTACGACGTCGGTGCGTTTCAGAACGCGAGGCGCGGTCTGCTGCAGACCTACAGCGGCGGAGCGCAGGCGCGCAGGCTCGCGGCGTTGCCCGAAGCGCAGCGCCACGACGAGATCCTGCATGCGCTCGATCGCGTGTTCCCGGGCGCGCTTGCGCAGTGCGAATCGGCGGTCTCGTGGAGCTGGGACGCGCAACCGCAGGCGCGCGGAGCTTCGGCCTGGTTCGCGCCGGGTGAGATGGCGCGCCACGCCGCGCACCTGGCGAGCGCCGAAGGCCGCGTGCATTTCGCGGGCGATCACACCAGCCCGTGGATACGCTGGATGCAGGGCGCGCTGCACTCGGGCCTGCGCGCTGCGCGCGAAGTGCATGAAGCCGCTGCTTGAACTCGCAACGAGGCCGCGCCGCGATGCGCTGCTGATCGCCTGCGCGGTGCTGCTCGCGTACGCCAATGCGCTGGGCGGGCCGTTCCAGTTCGACGATTACACCGTCATCGTCGATGCCGGGCCGGTGCACAGCCTGGCGGCCTGGTGGGCCGATCTCGGCCACGGATTGCGGCCGCTGCTCAAGCTCAGCTATTGGCTCGATCTCACGATCGGTTTCGGCGCGGCCGGCTTTCACGGCACCAATGTGCTGATCCATCTCGCCAACGCCTTGCTTGTACGCGGCTTCGCCGAGTTCGCCGCGCGGCGCTGGCTGCCGCAATGCGACGAGCGCACGCAGGCGCGCGCGGCCTTGCTGAGCGCCTTGATCTTCGCCCTGCATCCGGCCAATACCGAAGCGGTGAGCTACATCAGCGCGCGCTCGGTTTCGCTCATGAGCCTGTTGCTGCTGCTCGCGCTCGCGGCCGATCGGCTGCGCTCGGACTTCTGGTCGTTGACGCTTGCGCTGCTCGCCTACCTCGCCGCGCTCGCGGTCAAGGAACCCGCGGTGACGCTCGCGCCGACGCTGTGGCTGCTCGCGCGCTTCGGGCTCGGCCGCAGCGAGGCCTCGCGCTGGCGCGCGCTGCCGTTCTGGCTGCTGCCGATCGGGCTCGCGCTGTGGCTGTTGCCACGCTCCAACTACGAAGACTTTCTGCTCGGCAGCCTCGGCGCGCGTTCGATCGCGGACAACCTGCTGTCGCAGATCGCAGCCGTGTTCGACCTGCTCAAGCTCGCCCTGCTGCTGCGCGCTCCGAACCTCGATCCGCCGCTGATCGAAGTGCATCGCTGGAGCCTTCGCCTGGCGATGCAGCTGGTGACGATGCTCGCCCTGCTGCTCGCGGCGTTCGCGCTGCGGCGCACGCGGCCGTGGCTCGCGTTCGGCGCCGGCTGGTTCGTGCTGCAACTGCTGCCGACCAATTCGCTGCTGCCGCGCAACGATCTCGTCAACGACCGCCAGCTGTACTTCGCCGGCATCGGACTCTGGCTGATCGTCGGACTCGAATGCGCGGCGCGCGGCTGGCTGGCTGCGCGGGGCCGCAATGGCGCAATGACGACGCTTGCGATGTTCGCGCTCTGCGGCTCGCTGGCGGTGCTCACGCATCTGCGTAATCGCGACTATTGCAGCGAGATCGCGCTCTGGCGCGTGACCGCGCTGGCCTCGCCGGACAAGGCGCGGCCGTGGAACAACCTCGGTTACGCATTGCAGCTCGAAGGCTGCCGGCAAGCGGCCATCCAAGCCTACGATCGCGCGCTGGCCGCAGACCCGCAGCATCTGCGTGCCCGACACAATCGCCAAGCCTTGCTTGCCGCGATGCCCGGTTCTCAGGCCGAAGCACCAGCGCCGCGCTGCCGCGAACCCTAGCGGCGCCGCGTTCCCCGGGGTTGGTTGGGCCCCTGTTCGCGCCTGCGGGCCGCGCGTACGATCCCGGATCAGGCTCACCGGCTGACGTCCAGGATGGAAGCACGCAGGAGCGAAAAACCCCGGCAGGACGATACGGGCCCCGAGGCGCCCGGGTTCAAGCCGGTGCCGCTGGCCCGCTGGCTGTGGCGAGCCTACCTGCGTTCGGCGCTGTTCCCGATCCTGGCGATCGAGATCGGGTTTCTCGCCACGTACTGGATCGGCACGCTGATCACCTACCGCACCAACATCGGCGTGATCCGCCCCGCCGCGGAAGACGATTTCGCGCGCATGGCCCAGCGCGAAGCGCTCGCCATCGACAGCCGTCTGGCTTCGATCAGCGAACTCGCGAGCCTGTTCGCCGAGCAGGCTACGCGCGCGCTCGCGCAGCCCTACGAGCCCGCCGCGGGCGAAATGCAGCGCTATGCGTTCTCGCCCGAGCGCGGCTACGCGACGCAATCGTCCGACGCCGATGGAGCGGCCGCCGCGTTCTACGCGAGCACCACGCCGCTGTCGGCCGAGCAGCTCGAAACGGTCAAGCGCAGCTCGCAGCTCGATCCGCTCATGCGCTCGATCAAGCAGACCGATCCGCTGATCGCCAAGCTGTATCTGACCACGCGCGACTCCTACACGCGCATTTTTCCGTACAGCGAGAGCGTGCAGTCGTTCTCGCCGAAGGCCGATCTGACCCGGAGCCCGTATTACCTGGCAGCCGACGCCGAGCGCAATCCATCGCACAGGGCCGTCTGGACCGCGATCCACGTCGACCCGGTCACCGATCGCTGGATGATGTCGTCGGTGGCGCCCTTGTATCGAGGCAACACGCTGATCGGCGTCGTCGGCATCGACATCGCGGTCGATGCGCTGGTGCAGCAGGTGCTCGATCTGCATCTGCCCTGGAATGCCTACGGCGTGCTGCTGAACCGCGACGGCACGGTGCTGGCGATGCCGCGCGCGGGCGAGCAGGCCTGGGGCTTTGGCGAAGCCGACGTGCTCGAACACGTCGACCCGCGCGATGGCGATGCGGACCGCCCCGAGCAGCTCAACATTCATCAGCGCGCCGATACGCGGGGCCTCGCGGCGGCGATGGCCTCGGGCGGCAGCGGGCGGCTCGACAATCTGCGGCTCGGCGGCGAATTGTTGCACTCGACCTGGGCGCCGATCGAGGGCGCGGACTGGACGCTGTTGCTGCTGGCCTCCGAAGACACCATTGTCGAACAGGCCGCCCGGCTCAATCACCGCCTGATCGTGGCGGGCTTCGGCATGGTGCTCGCCACGATCGTGGTATTCGTGGTGTTCACCACCTGGCTCGGCCGCCGCGCCCGCGCGCTCGGACGCGAGCTCGGCGGTGCGCTGTCGCGCATCTCGCAGGCGCTCATCGCGATCGGGCGTGGACAGCGCCTGCAAGCCGGCCATCTGCGCTTCGACATACGCGATCTCGATCGCATGGGCGAGCAGATCGTGCGTGTCGGCGAGCAGCTTGCCGAGACCAACGAGGCGCTCGTGCAGGCACAGCACCGGCTCGAATTGGCGCTCATGGAAGAGCAGCGCCTGACCGCATCGCAACGCCGTTTCATCAGCGCGATCAGCCACGAATTCCGCAATCCGCTGTCGATCATCGACAGCACCGCGCAATCGCTCGCGCGGCGTGCCGACCGCATGTCCGCGGAGTCGATCGCCGAGCGCTCCGAAGAGTTGCGCACCGCGGTTCGCCGATTGTCCGAAGTCATCGACAGCGCCAGCGTGTTCATGAGCTTCGAGCAGCAGCGCAACTCCAGCGAAATGCCCGAATGCAATCTCGACGAACTGCTGCAGGGTGTGCGCCATCGGCTGCTGCGCCAGCACGTCGATCGGACACGCGATCTGCGGCTCGATCCCGCCGTGATCGGCACCTCGGTGCGCTGCGATCAGGCGATGCTACGCGTGATCGTGTCGGTGCTCGTCGACAATGCGCTGCGGCATTCGGCCGCTGGGACCGAAGTGCGCATCCGCGCCGAGGCCGCCGGTCGCAGGCTGACGATCTCGGTGAGCGATCGCGGGCCCGGAATGTCGGAGGAAATGGTGTCCCGCGCATTGCTCAGGCCGCTCGAGCACAAGGGCGATACGAGCGGGGCCGGATTGCGCCTCGCGCGCGTGTTTGCGGAGATGTACGACGGCAAGCTGGAAATCGAATCCAAGCTCGGAGCGGGAACGGAAGTGCGAGTGGTCCTGCCGTTGAACGGCGCCACCGGTACGGCGGAGAAGGAGGGAGCCTGATGAGCGCGGCGAGCATACTTTGCGTAGAGGACGAGCCGTCGTTGCGGCGCGACCTGGTCGAGGAACTGCAGGACGCGGGCTACGTGGTGTACGAAGCGCCGGATGGGCGCCAGGCGCTCGAGCTGCTGCAGACGCAGCAGCCCGACCTGGTGCTCTGCGATGTCACCATGCCCGACATCAACGGCCTCGAACTGCTCAAGCGGCTGCGTGCTTCCGAGCTGCCTTCTGCGCAGGTGCCGTTCGTGTTCCTGACCGCGCACGGACAGAAGAGCGACCTGATAAAGGGCCGCGAATTCGGCGCCGACGACTATCTCGTGAAGCCGGTCGATTTCGATCTGCTGCTGAGCCTGCTGCGGTCGCGCCTGCAATCGGTGGCGCGTGCGCGCAGCCGCGTGCAGACCGAGCTCGCCGCCGCGCAGCAGCAGATCGAAAAGCTGCTGAGCCAATCGCTGATGTCGAGCCTGTCGGGGCGGCCGGCTTTGCTCGCGGCGCTGCAGGAGGCGCGCGAGCCGGTCGACCTGCTGCTGTTGCGTCCGACCGAGCTGCAGTATCTCGACGCGGCGCGTGGTGCCGAGCATCAGCAGCGCAGCCTGCATTCGTTTCTCGCGAGCCTTCGCCGGATCGATGCGGCGCTCGATACGCGCGTGTTCGATCTGTCTCCGTATCTGTATGCGCTGGTGATCCCGCGCGTCCGAATCGCGAAAAGCTCCTGCGCGGGCTCGATGCGCTGCGCGACCAGCAGACGCGGATCGACGGCGCGCCGGTGCGCCTGCGCACGACGATCCTGCTCGCCCCCTACGAGCCGGTGCCCGAAGTTTCGGTCGGCGCCTTCCTCGACGAAACCCTGGTCGCACTGCATCTGGCCCGGCGCGAGGGCGCCGACGAGGTCGTGGTGCTCACGCCCAAGGCCACCGAACGCATGCGCCTGTTGCGCCATGTCGAGGAGATGCTGCCGCAGGCGATCGCGCAGGGCGAATTGTTCCTGCAGTACGAGCCCAAGCTGCAGTTGCGCGACCGCCGCATCATCGGCGCCGAGGCGCTGGTGCGCTGGCACAGCCCGACGCTCGGCATCATTTCGCCCGGGCTGTTCATTCCGGTGATCGAACGCCTGGGCCTGATCGGCACGCTCACGCCTTGGGTGCTCGATCGGGCGCTCGCCGGCCTGCGCACACTGCGCGATCGCGGCCATCGCGAGATCGTCGTGGCGGTGAACGTCTCGGGCTCCGATCTCAAGAACGGGCTCGTGCATGCGGTCACCACCGCGCTCGACCGCCACGGCATTCCGCCGCAGGCGCTGGAGATCGAGATCACCGAAACCGCGATCATCCAGGACCTCAGCGACGCCGCGCAGGTGATGCGTTCGCTGCGCGATCTGGGCGTGCACGTGGCGATCGACGACTTCGGAACCGGCCATGCCTCGCTGACGTATCTGCGCACTTTCCCGGTGGACAGCATCAAGATCGACCGGCTGTTCGTGCAGAGCGTGGATGTATCCTCGGTCGATCAGGCCATCGTCAGCAGCGTCATCGCGCTCGGCTCGGCGCTCGGTCTCATGGTGGTGGCCGAAGGCGTGGAGACCGAATCGCAGCGCGACAAGCTGTCGCGCCTGGGCTGCCTGCATGGCCAGGGGTACCTGTTCACGCGTTCGCTGTCGCTCGATCAGTTCGAGGAGATGCTGAAAGGCCGGGAGACGGGGAACGGGAGACGGGAGACGTAGAAGCGGGGCAGCTGCAGCGAAATCGCTTGCGTGGGACATCGGGAAGGTTTTTCCTTTTGCGTCTCCCGTCTCCCGTCTCCCGTCTCCCGTCTCCCGTCTCCCG
>QFCS01006470.1_pt1 | contig 45006 bp, 50 predicted proteins | sample 3576561 | NCBI WGS metagenome assembly QFCS01 | reverse complement strand
CGCGCAAGATCAACGACATCATCGGCGTCATCGACGGCATCGCCTTCCAGACCAACATCCTGGCCCTCAACGCCGCCGTGGAAGCGGCGCGCGCGGGCGAGCAGGGCCGCGGCTTCGCCGTGGTGGCCGGCGAGGTGCGCAACCTCGCGCAGCGCAGCGCCGAAGCGGCGAAGGAAATCAAGGCGCTGATCGGCGCCAGCGTGGACAAGGTGGAGGCCGGCAGCCAACTCGTGGCCAACGCGGGCGAGACCATGCATCAGATCATGGGCTCGGTGCAGCGCGTGACGGACATCATCGGCGAGATCTCGGCCGCCGCCGGCGAGCAAAGCGACGGCATCGGTCAGGTCAACACCGCCGTCAGCCACCTGGACCAGATGACCCAGCAGAACGCGGCGCTGGTGGAGCAAAGCACCGCCGCCGCGCAAAGCCTGCGCGACCAGGCCACGCGTCTCGCAGAGGTGGTGCAGGTGTTCCGCCTGCGCAGCCCGGCGGCCTGAGCGGGAACGGGGCGCGTCGCCGGCCCGATACCCGGGCCGGTCTCTGGCGGGCTTCGATGACTTTCGCGTGATCCGCGCCCGCGCCCGCCCGCCAGGCCCGGGACGCCGGCCGCCAGGGAAGGCGTCCCGGCAGCGCCGCCGCACGCGGCGAGGCGGTGGCCTTTCGCGCGCGCCAGCGGATGGGTGGAAACCCGCGCCCGGGCCGTACCCACAGGGGTTTAATACGGTTGCCTGTCAACCTTGACAGGCTTGACAGTGCCGGCGCGCCCGCCGGTTCGTGGGCCCGGCCCCGGGGCTCAGGCGGGGGTGGGCGGCGATGCCACCGGCCCCATGCCCACCGGCCAGATCTGCATCAGCGCCGTGGTGAATTCGGCCCCCACCTGCAGCAGCGCCGAGGACACCGGCCCCGGCCGGTAGCCCATGCCGCTGGCGGGCACCGCCGTCAGCGGCGCGCCCAGCTGCACCAGGGCCGGCGCCGCGCCCGCGCGGCCCATGGCGGCCACGATGTCGGGCAGCACCACGCGCAGCAGCTCCAGGTGCTCGGGCTGGCGCGGCAGCACCGCCATGGCCAGGCGCGACTGGCGCCAGCACAACTGCAGCAGCACCTGCCCGCCACCCGGCAGGCCCAGTTCCAGTTCCAGACCGGCTTCGGTCTGTGGCGGGTGCGCGGCCGGCGCCTCCTCGCGCGCCCAGGGCCGGCGCGCGGCCACGCGCAGCGCCACCGCCAGGCTGCCCAGCGAGTACAGGTGGAACACCCAGTGCGGCACCGGCTCGGGCGCCGCGCGCAGGGCCACGCGCTCGCCCGCCGGCGCCGCCGGTGGCAGGCGCGCGGGGCCTTCCATCAGGGCCAGGCTGCGCAGGCCCAGTTCCATGTGGCGCGAGGACAGGATGGCGCGCCACGCCGCCGCGAGTTCGGCGGCCGACGGCAATCGCCACTGGTGCAGGCGCTGTGCGGCCTGGTCCGGTCGCATCGCGGCCACGTCCTCGGGCTGCGCGGCGGTGTCCGCGCGCGCCGGCACCGGCGGGCGCAGCACCCACTCCAGTTCCAGCGTGGGCTCGGTGGCGCGCACCTGCATCCAGAGCATGTCGCCCAGTCGCAGGTGGCGCGACCAGCCCGCGCCATCGGCCAGGCGCCAGCGGCGGCCCTGGTCCTCGCTCAGCAGCACGCCGTCGCCGTCGTGCCCATCGAAACGCATGCGCAGGCGCTGGCCCACCTCGGGCGGTGCCGGGCGCACGGGCGCTTCCGGCGCGCGGGCGCTGAGGGCGGGGGCGGCGTGGACGCGCTCGAGGTTCATGGGTCAGGCCAGGCAGGGAACGGCCGACGCCGTTCCAAGGACTCGGGGGAATGAAGAAAAAAAGGCCAGCCGGGTCGCGGCTGGCCTTGCTGTGCGAAGGCCGCCGAGGCGGCCCCTGCGGCGCTTACTGCACCAGCGACATGACCAGCTGCGACATGCTGCTGCTGGAGCGCAGCATCGAGGTGCTGGCCTGCATGAGCATCTGGTTCTTGGTCATGTTGGCGGTCTCGCTGGCGTAGTCCACGTCCATGATGCGGCCCTTGGACTGCTCGGTCTGCATGCGCATGTTGCCGAGGTTGTTGTAGACGCTTTCCAGGCGGTTGCTGGCTGCACCCATCTGGGCGCGCAGCGCGCCGATGGTGTCGAGCGAGTCACCGATGGTGTCGATGATGGTGTTGGCGGCGGCCGAGGTGGCGATTTCCGTGCCCGGAGCGGCCGGGTCGGCGCCGGCGGCGTAGGAGCCGGCCAGGCCGTCGAGGGCCGTGGCCAGGTCGCCCAGGGCCGTGGACACGTCGACTTCCATGGTCTCGCCCGTCGAGGCACCGATCTGGAAGGTCACGGCGGCGGACAGCTTGCCGCCCGTGCCGTCGGTGGTGGTGCCGCTGGAGAAGGAGCGCTCGCCAGCGAAGGCCGTGTTCTTGATGATGTTGCCCAGTTCCTCGCCGAGCTGGTCGTATTCGGCCTGCAGGGCGTCGCGGTCTTCCTGGGTGGAGCTGCCGTTGGCGGCTTCGGTGGCCAGGTCCTTCATGCGCGTCAGGATGTTGCTCATCTCTTTCAGGCCGCCTTCGGCGGTCTGCATCATCGAGATGCCGTTCTGCGTGTTGCGCATGGCCACGGTGATGCCGCGCGCTTGCGCGTTCATGCGGGTGGCGATCTGCAGGCCGGCGGCGTCGTCCATCGCCGAGTTGATGCGGTAGCCGGTGCCCAGACGGGTCAGCGAATTGCTCAGGGATTTCTGGACGCCGCCGAGGGCGTTCTGGGTGCTCAGCGAAGCGGCGTTGGTGTGCAGACTCAGCATGGTGGATTTCTCCTGTGGGCTGTTGGTCGGGTCCGTCGGGTATCGACGTCCTCCCCCCTACTGAGCGACCGCCGCGTGGCGAACCTTAAACGCGACGCCGAAAATTCTTCGCGCGCCGCGCGCTCAGCCCAGCAGCGAACGCACGCGCTCGCGGCTGATGCCCGCCACCGTCGGGGCCACGGCCTCGAAGCGCGCGTAGCCGGCCTCGCTCAGGCGCCGCGCGAAGCCGTCGGCCAGGGCGCGCGCGCGCTCGGGCGTGGTGACCGCGGCGCCGCCGGCCTGGGCCAGGCCCTGCTGTTGTTCGAGGAGCAAGGCCTGCGCGCGCTGCTGCGCGCCGGCCACGGCGGCGATGCCCACGGTCACGCGGTCCAGCGCCTCGCGCAGCGCGGCGGGCTCGGCGCCCGGTGCCTCGAACACGGCCTCGCCCAGCACCGGGGGCAGCGCGGGTGTGCGCACGGGCTGGGCCTGGCCGTCGGGAAAGCGGCGGCCTTCGCCCTTGATGAGGATGCGGTCCTGGAAGCGCGGCCACTCGGCCTCGGGCACGCTGAACACGGGCTCGCCCGCGCTGTCCGCGCGCACGCGGATGCCCACGGGCGCCAGCGCCTGGTCGAGCCGGCGCAGGTTGGCCGAGACCGGCAGCTCGGGGTCGACGGTGGCGGTCAGCGGCGCGGGCGCGTTGCCCGTGACCACGGTGAGCACCTCGCGCGCGCCGGCACTGAGCGCGGCCCGGGACAGGCCCCGCACGCGGAAGTCCTGGCGCGCCTGGCCGGGCTCGCCGACGCGCAGCTGCGCATCGAGCGCGCCGGCGGTGGCTCGCTCGCGCTGCGACCAGCCGGCCCTCAGGCCGGCGCGCAGGACGTCGGCGCCGGCCGCGCTGGCGCCGGGCTGGGCCGGGTCGGCGCCGAGCTGGGCGCTGTAGTGCTGGCGCAGGGCCTGCAGCCCCTGTTGCAGGCGGTCGAGAAAGACACCCGCCAGCTGCGCGCCGGCCACGCCGCTCTGGCGCGTCGGGTCGAAGTCCTTGAGCCCGCGCGTGAGCGGCGCGCGGGCCGCCGGCGCGCCGCGCGCCGCCAGGCGCTCGTCGGCCGTGCCCGCCGCCGCGCGCGGCGCGGCGCCCGGGCCCACGCCCCGGGCGTCGGGGTCGAGGCGGTGGGCCGGCGTGCCCGGCAGGGACGGTGCGATCTGCATGCGGCTGGGGGCGTACCGCTCAGATCACGTCGAACAGCGAGAACGCCGTGATCTTGGCGTAGGCCTTCTGCGTGGCCTGCAGCGAGGTGTTGTAGGCCTGCAGCTTCACGGTGGCGTCGCCGTAGTCGAGCTGGCCGAGCGTGAGCGCGGCCTGGCGGTTGGAGAGGCTGATGTTGGCGTGCGCGCCGTCCAGGTTGTTCAGCAGGGCCTGCTGGCCCCCGAGGCGCGCGATGCGCTCGCCCAGGCGGTCGAAGGTGGCGTCGGCCAGGTCGGTGGTGGCGACGAGGCGCGCGCGCACGCCCGGATCGCTCAGGTTCACGCCGGGGGCGCTCAGGTCCACGATGGTGAGATCGAGCTGGTTGAGCATCGCGGCCAGATCGTCGAGCGAGGTATTGGCCGGCTGCGTGATGCCTTCGCCCACCACCACCATCTGCTGCTGCGTATTGCCGGTGAAGGTGTAGCGCGCGCCGGGCGCGGCCGCGGGATCGAAGCTGATGGTGGGAGACAGGCTGGCCGTGCCGGAGAACAGGTAGCGGCCCTCCTGGTCGCGCGTGTTCGCGAACGCCAGCACGCTGTCGCGCAGCGACTCGAGCGAGCCCGAAACGGCGTTCACATCGGCGCTGCTGTTGGAGCCGTCGGCGGCGAACAGCAGCAGGTCCTGCAGTTGCAGCATGTCGTTGCTGATGCTGTCCAGGATGGACTCGCTCTGGCGCTGGCGCGACATGAGGGAGCCGACGTTGTCGCGGTACTGCCTGAGGGCGGCCTCCTCGCGGTCCAGCCGGGCCAGGCGGACGCTGGAGATCGGGTCGTCGGACGGCAGCAGCACACGCTGGCCGTAGGCCATCTGCGTGAGCACCTTCTCGACGCGCGCCGTGGCCGCCTGCAGCGAGGCGCTCATGGTGATGTGGAACTGGTTGCTGGCGATGCGCATGTCCGGCTCCCTGGGCTCAGCGCAGCGACCCGATGACCGCGTCGAACAGCTCGCCCGCGACCTGGATCACCTTCATGTTGGCGGTGTACATCTGCTGGTACTGCACGAGGTTGATGGCTTCCTCGTCGGTGTTGACGCTGCTGGTGGACGCCCAGCTCTGCTGCGCCTGGTCGCGCACGGTCTTGGCCGTGTCGAACGAGGCCTGGGACTGCTGGCTGCGAATGCCGATGCCGCCGAGCAGCTGGGTGTAGACGTCGCCCATGCGCACCGAGCCCAGGCCGGCGATGGGCACCGACTGGTTCTGCAGGCCGATGATCGCGAGCAGGTTGTCGCTGTTGCCCGCCTGCAGCGGATCGCTGGAGAACGCCAGTTCATCGCCGGTGACGCCCGGGCGCACCGAGAGCAGGCCGTCGGCGCCGTTGAAGACGAACAGGTCGGTGCCGGGCGAACCGTCGGGCGCAAAACCCGCCGCCAGCTGGGCGTTCACCCGGGTGGCCAGTTCCTCGGCCAGCGAGGCAATCGAGGCCACCGTGGGCATGAGCACGCCGTCCTCGAACTCGTAGAGGCCGCCGAGCTGGCCCGCCAGGCCCTCGGTGCGCACCTTGAACGACTCCTTGGCGAAGGCCACCTCGATGGCCTGCGACCCGTCGAGCTGGTTCACGAGTTCCATGCGGCCCGCCACCGCGCCCGCCACCAGCGGCACGCCGGACTTGAGCGAGACGCTGCGCGAACCGTCCGGCTGGTCCACCACCGACAGGCCCACCAGCTGGGACAGCTCGTCGATGCGCAGGTCGCGCTCGTCGACCAGGCCCGAGGGGTTGACGTTGATCGATTCGGCGGCGGTGATCTCGCCGTTGAGCCGGGCGATCTGTTCCGCCAGGTTGTTGATCTGCGTGACCGAGGCCCCGCGCTGCTGGCCGATGGACAGGCGCTGGTTGAGCAGCACCTGGTTGAGGCCGTTGAAGCGCTGCGCGAGCGCCTCGGCCTCGGTGATGATCTGCTGGCGCAGCGGTGCCGAGTTCGGGTCCACGCTGGCGGCATTGAGCGCGCCGAAGAAGGCATCCAGGCCCTTGTTGAGGCTGGAGCCCTCGCCCGACATCACCTGTTCGATCTGTTTCAGGTAGGGCTGCACGGTCTCGTGGCGGCCCAGCTCGGACGCGGCGGACCAGAGCTGGTGGCTCTTGTAGCCGTCGCTGAATCGGATCAGCGAGGGCACCCGCACGCCATTGCCACTGCCGGCGGCGCCCGCCGCCGTGGGTCCCACGGCCGAGAACAGCGCGCCCTGGCGCGTGAAGCCGGGCGTCATCGCGTTGGCGACGTTGTGGCTGGTGGTGTTCAGGGCGGCCTGCGCGGCCATCGCGCCGCTCAGGGCGATCTGCTGGATCTTCATGGTGTGGGCCCGGTGGCGTCGGCGGGCGAATCGCCCGCACCTTGTCCTGCCAGGGCGACCGGATCGGCGCCGGACTTAAGCGGCACGGGCATGGCGGGCGGCAGGAGCTGGCGCAGGATCACGTCGGCGATGCCGAAAGCGCGCTGGCGCGCCATGGCGTCGGCCACCTGCGTATCGGCGATGTCCAGCATGTCCTGGTGGATGCGGTCCTTGAAGGGGCTGTCCTCGCCCGCCAGGGCCTGCGTGGCCTGGCGCATCTGCTTGAGCATCTGGCCGACGAAGAAGGCCTCGAACTTGATGGCGGCCTGCTCGACGCGCGCGCGTTGCACGGCGCCGTCGCTGATCGGCTCAAGGCTTTGCGTGATTCGCAGCTCCATCTCAATCGCCCAGGTCGAACCGTGAGGCACCGCGGAACCGGCTTGGCCGGGCCGCAGGTGTCGCCCCCTTGAGGAGGTCGCGCGAAGCGCGGCGGGGGTGCGTCTTCATATGACGATGAGCTCGCCATCGATGGCGCCGGCCTGATCGAGCGCCTGCAGGATCGCCATGATGTCGTCGGGCGAGGCGCCCGTGCGGTTGATGGTGTCGATGATGTCTTGCAGCTTGCTGCCCGGCGCCCAGTTGAACATGCGGCCCCGGTCCTGCTCGGCCACCACGCTGGACTGCGGCAGCACCACCGTTTCGCCGCGGCCGAAGGGCGCCGGCTGGCTGGCCACGGGCTGCTCGCCGATGATGACTTTGAGGTTGCCGTGCGCCACCGCGGCCGGGCGCACGCGCACGCCGTCGGCGATGACCACCGTGCCGGTGCGCGAGTTGAACACCACGCGCGGCAGCTCCTGCCCCACCATCACGCCGAGCTTCTGCAGCTCGGCCACGAAGGCCACGCGCTGCGTGGGGTTGGCCGGGGCGACCACCTCCACGCTGGTGGCGTCGCGCGTGCTGGCGATCTCGCCATAGCGGCCGTTGATGGTGCGAACGATGTTGGTGGCGGTCTGGAAGTGCGGGCGGCGCAGGCTCAGGGTGACGGTCTCGCGCGTGTCGAAGTCGGTGGGGATCTCGCGCTCCACCGTGGCGCCGCTCGGCACGCGGCCGGCCGTGGGCGTGTTCACGGTCACGCTGGAGCCGCTCTGGCCCTGGGCCGAGAAGCCGCCCACCACCACGTTGCCCTGCGCCAGCGCGTACACCTCGCCGTCGGCCGCCATCAGCGGCGTGAGCAGCAGCACGCCGCCGCGCAGGCTCTTGGCATCGCCCATGGAGGAGACGGTGATGTCGATGGTCTGGCCCTTGCGGTAACCCGGCGGGAAGGTGGCGCTCACCATCACCGTGGCCACGTTCTTCAGGCGCGGGTCGTTGCGCTCGGGCAGGGTGACGCCGAACTGGCGCAGCATGTTGGCCACCGACTGGCCCTGGAAGCGGATCTGGCTGCTGTCGCCCGAGCCTTGCAGGCCGACCACCAGTCCGTAGCCGATGAGCTGGTTCTCGCGCATGCCTTCCACCTGCACCAAGTGGCCCAGCGGCGTGGTGCGCGCGGCGTCGGCGCCGACCTTCTGCGCGGCGGCGGGCGCGGTCACGAGCAGCGACAGGGCGGTCAACAGGCCGGCGAGGCCCTGGCGCAGGGTGCGGGAGTTCATGCTGATGGCCCGATCAGAAAGGCATCCAGGGACTGTTGAAGAAGCGCGTGAGCCAGCCCGGCGAGTTGGCGTCGGCCAGGGTGCCGCTGCCCGAGTAGGCGATGCGCGCGTTGGCGATGCGCTGCGAGGACACGCGGTTGGCGGCGTCGATGTCCTGGCCCCGCACGTAGCCGCTCAGGCGGATGAACTCCTCGCCCTGGTTGAGCCACAGGCTTTTCTCGCCGGCGATGCGCAACAGGCCGTTGGGCAGCACCTCCACCACCACGGCGGTGATGGCGCCGCTCAGCGCGTTCTGCTGCGTGCTGCTGGCGTTGCCGTCGAAGGCGCGGTCGGCGCTCAGGCCGATGGGGGGCGTCACGTCCTTGCCGTCGATGCGCAGGGCGCCGATGCCGGCGCTGCTGCCCTTGTCGATCTGCGTGCCCGAGCGCTTGCTGGCCTGCGTGGTCTCCAGCAGCATCACGGTGATCACGTCGCCCACGCGGCGCGCGCGCGTATCGGCCACCAGCGAGCCCGGCGCCTGCGGCGTGAACACGCCGCCGGAACGCGCCTGGCTCGGCGCCACCCGCACCACCGGCGCGGGGTCGTCGGCCAGCGCCGGCGCGCGCGGCGGCGCGACGGCGGCGCAACCGGCCAGCCCGGCCGCGAAGAGCACCAGCGCGGCGCGCATCAGCGCACCGCCTGCGCCAGGTTCTGCAGCATGCCGTCCGCCGCGCTCAGCACCTTGGTGCTCATCTCGTAGGTGCGCTGGGCCGTGATCATGTCCACCATCTCCTCCACCACCTGCACGTTGGAGCCTTCCAGCGCGCCCTGCTTGATGGCCCCCAGGGCCTCCTCGCCCGCGATGCCCTCGGTGGGCACGCCGCTGGCGGCGGTCTCCTGGTACAGGTTGTCGCCCAGGGCCAGCAGGCCGGCCGGGTTGACGAAGCCGGCGAGCGTGATCTGGCCGATGTCCTGCGGCGCGGTGTCGCCGGGCACGCTGACGCTGACGGTGCCGTTCTCGCCGATGGTGATGGACTTGGCGTTGGCCGGCAGCGTGATGTCGGGCACCAGCGGATAGCCCTGCGCGGTCATCAGTCGACCCTCGGGGCTGCGCTGCAGCTGGCCCGCGCGCGTGTAGGCGGTCTCGCCGCCGGGCAGTTCCACCTGCAGGAAGCCCTGGCCCTGGATGGCGATGTCGAGCGGCTGGCCCGTGGTCTGCAGGCTGCCGGTGGTGAACACCTTCTGCGTGCCGGCCACGCGCACGCCATTGCCCAGCTGCACGCCCACGGGCGTGTTCATGCCTTCGGCCTGCGCGGCGCCGGGCTGGCGCTCCACCTGGTAGAACAGGTCCTCGAACACCACGCGGTCGCGCTTGAAGCCGGTGGTGTTGACGTTGGCCAGGTTGTTGGCGATGGCCTGGAGCTTGGCGTCCTGCGCCTGCACGCCGGTCTTGGCGGTCCACATGGCTGCGTTCATGGTCGGTTCCTCGTGTGCGTGATGGGGAGGGGGCTCAGCCGCGCACCAGGCGGTCGCCGGCCTGGGCCATGCGCTCGGCGGCGGCGTAGAGCTTCATCTGGATCTCGAAGTCGCGGCTGGTGGCCATGGTGGCCACCATTTCCTCGACGGCCGAGACGTTGCTGCCTTCCAGGTAGCCGGCCTTGACCTGCACGGTCTCGTCCATGGGCAAGGCGCCGGCCCGCGGGTCGCGCGGCACCAGCAGGCCGGCCTCGTTCTTCACCAGCGCGCCCGGCTCGGGCTTCACCAGCTTCAGGCGGTCCACCGGCTGCATATCGGCCTGGCCCGGCGGCAGCACCGACACCGTGCCGTCGGCGCCGATCTGCACACGGGCCGAGGGCGGCAGCACGATGGGGCCGCCATCGCCCAGCAGCGGACGGCCGTTCACCGTCAGCATGCCCTCGGCGTCGATGGCGATGCCGCCAGCGCGCGTATAGGCCTCGCCGCCCGTGTGCCGCACGGCCAGGTAGCCCTCGCCGGTGATCGCCACGTCCAGCTCGCGCCCGGTCTCGCGGATCGGCCCCGCGCGTTCGCTGACGCCGTTGGCGCTGAGTTCGCTCATGTGGCGCGCGTCGTAGCCGTAGCCCGGCGTGCGCATCGCGGTGGCGAAACTCTTGTCCGCGCGAAAACCCGGCGTGTCGGCGTTGGCCAGGTTGTTGGCGCGCACCTGCTGCTCGCGCAGCGAGCGCTCGGCGCCACTCATGACGGTGTAGATCAAGGCGTCCATGGCTCAGCGCGCTCAGATGGCCTGCATGAGCGACTGCATGATCTGGTTCTGCGTCTGGAACACCTTGGTATTGGCCTGGTAGTTGCGCTGCGAGGTCATGAGGCTCACCAGCTCGGAGGTCATTTCCACGTTGGACTGCTCCAGCGCGCCGGCCACCAGGGAGCCGGCCTGGCCCACGCCCGGCGCGTCGTACAGCGGCTCGCCGCTGGCGTTGGTCACGGTCCAGCTGGTGTCGCTCACGTTGGCCAGCGCGTCCTCGTTGGGGAAGTTGGCCAGGGCCACCGTGCCCACGCGCTGGCGCAGGCCGTTGCTGTACTGGGCCAGCACCGCGCCGTCCTCGTCGATGCTCACCGACAGAAAGGCACCCGAGGAGTTGCCGTCGGCGTCGTTCACCGTGGTGGTGGTCTGGCCCGCGTACTGGGTGGTGCCGGCGTAGTTCAGGTCCAGCGTGATCGGGTCCACCGTGGCCGGCAGTGGCAGGGCCTTGGCCACCGGGCCGGTGGGCAGGGTCAGACGGCCATCGGTGCCGAACTGCAGCACGGTCTCGGTGCCGGCGGCCAGCGGCGCGCCGTCGAAGCCGTAGTGCACGGTCACCTCGTTCGGACCGGTCTTCACGAAGTACTGCGTGAGCGTGTGCTGCGAGCCCAGCGAGTCGTAGACCACCGAGACGTTCGAGCCGTTGTAGCTCAGGGGTTCGGCCGGGTCGAAGACCGCCACGGTGGGCGCGGTCCAGTCGGCCGAGAGGTTGGCCACATAGTCCAGGCGCGAGCTGGACACCGCGGGCAGCTGCTCCTTGCTGACGCGGATGTCGCCCATGGGGCCCAGCACGTCGGAGCCGGGCACCACGCCATAGCCCTGCAGGCGGCGACCGAAACTGTCGGTGACGTAGCCCTCGCGGTCGGCGGTGAAGATGCCCACGCGCGTGAACAGGGTCTGGCCCGAGGGTTCCTTCACCGCGAAGAAGCCCTTGCCCTTGATGGCCACGTCCATGCCGCGGCCGGTGTTGAGCGTGCCGCCGCCGATGCCGATGGACTGCGTGCGCGAGGCCGCTTCCACGCCCATGGGCGAGGTGTCCGCATACATCGACGCGAAGTTGGTGCGGCTGGACTTGAAGCCGTAGGTGCCCGCGTTGGCGATGTTGTTCGAGATGGTCTCGAGCTCGGCGTTGATGGCCTTCACGCCGGACAGGGCGATTTCCATGCTCATGCTGCGTTCCTTTATCCGTTGGAAGAAGCGGTCTCGCGACCGAAGAAGCCGGTGATCTCGGCCGGGGTGACCTCGCCGATCCCGCTCACGTTCATCTGCACGCCACCCGTGGGCGAGAGGCGGATGCCCGAGAGCACGCCGCGCACGTCGACGCCCGGCGCCGGCACACCCTCGCCGGCGTCGACCGCGATCGAGTAACGGCCCTCGGGCAGGCCCAGCGCGGCCGGGTCGATGCGGAAATCCACCGTGCCGGCGGCGCGCGGACCCAGCTCGACGCGGTGCTTGCGGCCATCGGCCGCGGTGAGCACCACGGCCGTGGTCTGGCTGGAGGCGTCGAGCGTGAACGAGCCAGAAATACTGTTTCCTGCAATATCTATCCGCGAAGTGCGAACAGCAACGGTGTGGCCCACCTGGCCCCCCAGGCTCAGCACCTGCAGGCTGTCGAGCATGGCGGCGGTGCCGTTGTTCTGGCTCACCAGGGTTTGCAGCGCCTCGGTCTGAGACAGCGTGGCGAGTTGCGAGACGAACTCGCTCGGGTCCTTGGGTTCCAGCGGGTCCTGGTTGCGCACCTGCGCCACCAGCAGGCGGATGAACATGTCCTGCGGTACCGACATGCCGTTCTTCGCCACGCCATCGCCCGCGGCGGCGGCGCCACCAGCAGCGCCGGTGTTCATGGTGGTGTCGAGCATGGTCAGGACTCCCCGAGCCGCAGCACGGCCATCTGCATCGCGCGGGTGCGCGTGAGCACCTCCACGCTGGTTTCGAAGGCGCGCGAGGCCGACATCATGTCGGTCATCTCGGCCACCGGGTTCACGTTGGGGTAGAACACGTCGCCGTCGGCGTTGGCCAGCGGGTGCTCGGGCTCGTGCACCTTGCGCACGGGTTCGTCGCTCTCCACGACGTCGAGCACCTGCACCCGGGCGCCGTCGCCGGTGCCCTCTTCCATCAGGGCGGCGAAGACGGGCTTGCGCGCGCGGTAGACGCCGTCCTCGGAACCGGCGGCGGACTGCGCGTTGGCCAGGTTGCTGGCGATGGTGTTCAGGCGCACGGTCTGGGCGTTCATGCCCGAGCCGGCGATGGCGGCGATGCTGTCGAAGGACATGCTCACTGCCCCTGGATGGCCTGCGCGAGGCCCTTGAGCTTCATCTGCAGGAAGGTCAGGCTGGCCTGGAAGCCGGTGGCGTTCTGCGCGAACGCGGCCTGCTCCACGCCCAGTTCCACCGTGTTGTGGTCGCCCGAGGGGTGGTGCGGCACGCGGTACTGCAAGTCGCCGCTGTCGAGGTCGAGCGCGAGGCCGTCGTCGCGCGCGGCCAGGGCGGCGTCGTAGCGCGCGCTGAAGTCGAAGTCGCGCGCCTGGTAGCCCGGCGTGTTCACGTTGGCCAGGTTAGCTGCGATGATCTCGGCCCGCTGACCGCGCAGCTGCAAGGCCTGTGCGTGCCCGCCGATGACCTGTCCGAAGTGAATTGCCATGAGCCGTCCTCTTTCCTTGCTGTTGTGCGCGGCGCTGCTGTCCTCGCCATCAATTGCGTTCTGCGCCAATAATATTCCGCGAATTGTAAAAACCGTGACCGCGCACTGGCTGGAACACGCCGATGGGCGGGGCTGGCGCGGCGCCCAAGTGGACGTGAGCGTGGTTTCCGCGCCGGAACACGAACCAAAGTGTGACCAGCCGCCCGAGGTGGTGGTGGTCGATGGCCGGTACCCCAGCCGCATGAAACTGGAGCTGCGCTGCGGCGAGCGCTGGCGCGAGCCGGTGGTGGCGCGCGCCCGGCTGCGCGCCGAGGTGCTGGTGGCCGCGCGCGACATCGCGGCCGGCGCCGCGCTGACCGAAGCGGACCTGCGGTACGAGGCGCGCGACCTCGGTGCCACGCCCGAGGCGATCGGCTCGCTGGACGCGGTCGCGGGTCTCGTGCCGCGGCGCGCCCTGCGCGAGGGCACGCTGCTGCAGGCCAAGGTGCTGCATGAGCCGGTGCTGGTGCGGCGCGGCCGGCCGGTGCGCATCGTGGCGCGGCACGGCGGCGCCATCGCGGTGGAGAGCGCGGGCGAAAGCCTGGGCCAGGGCAAGCGCGGCGACGCGGTGCGCGTGCGCAACCTGGCCTCGGGCCGAGTGATCGAGGCGCGCGTGGTGGGCCCCGACGAAGTGGAGCCTGTGAAGTAGCGCCTCACCGCGCGCCCTGGATCTGCCGCGCCACGGCGGCGAGCTTGTCGGCGTAGGCCGGGTCGGTGGCGTAGCCGCCGCGCGCCAGCGCGTCGGCGAAGGCGCGCGGATCGCCGCCCGCGCCCAGGGCGCCGCGGTAGCGCGGGCTGTTCAGCAACAGATCGGCGTAGTCGCCAAAGGCCTGCTCCAGGTCCTCGTAGTGGCGGAAGCGCTGCGTGGTCTTCACCGCCGCGCCGCCCTCGAATTCGGTGGTCGTCGCCTCGGCGGCCCCCCCGTGCCAGGCGCCGCCGGCCTTGATGCCGAACAGGTTGTGCGTGCTCTGGCCGTCGGCTGCGCGCAGCGGGCGCCGGCCCCAGCCCGATTCGAGCGCCGCGTGCGCGGCCACCAGCTCGGGCGCCACGCCCAGGCGCGCGGCGGCTCTCTGCGCCAGCGGCGCGATGCGGTCGAGAAAAGCCCGCTGCTCTTCGCGGCTGGCACCGTCGGGAACGCCGCCGTCGGGCGCGCTGCCCGACACGGGTGGCAAGGCTGGTGCGGCCCAGGCGCGCCGCCAGGCCGCCTGCGGCGACAGCCCGCCCAGCGCTCCGCCGCCGCTCTCGATGAAGCGCTGCACCTCCTGCCGCACCGAACCGCCGAGCGCGTCCGCGCCCATGTTCGCACCCATGTGCGCGCCGAAACCGCCGCCGGCACCGCCCGCCGCCGCGCGCACCGGCAGCGGCGGCGCCGCGAAGGCCCCCGAGGTGGAGGGGACGTCAGGCAGGCGCATAGGTGCCGGGGACGCCGTCGTTCAGCACGCGGGCCATGATGTCCTGCTGCCCCACCACGAGCTCGCAGTTGCGCACGTTCAGGCGCTTGCATTCGCCCACCAGCGCCTGCAGCTCGCGCATCTGCTCGCGCAACAGGTCGGCCGCCTTGGCGGGCAGGCGCAGCGCCAGCGACTCGTGGGCGTCGCGCGTGGCGCCACCGCTGAGGCGCTGCACCAGGCGCTGGCGTTGCGAGCACAGCGCGTCCAGGCGCTCCGTGAGCGCGGTGATGCGCTCGGCCGACACGCGCACGCGCTCGCTGTCGTGCTTCAGCGCGGCGTCGAAATGCGCCTGCAGCAGCGCGCGCATGCGCGCGAAGCCATCGCGCTCCTGGCGCAGGCCGTCGAGCAGGGCCATGGCGTCGGCGGCGGCGATCACCGGCCTTCCCCGTGGTAGCGCTGGATCAGCGCGGCCAGCTTGCCGGCGTCGAAGCGCAGTTCGCCGCGCTGGTAAGCCTCGCGCAGCTGCGCCACGCGGGCCTCGTCGATCTCCGGCATCTCGCGCAGCGCCTGCATGGCGGGGCCCAGCACGCCGGACTGCAGCGCGGCCGGCGCGGCCCCGGCCGCGCCGGCGGCCTCGGCGCCCGGCTGCGGCGCGCGCACCGGCGCCAGGGGGGCTGCGTTGTGGGGGGTGTTGACTCTCATTCGATCGCCTCGTGTGCTTCGTGTCCGCATGCCGCGCTCCCGGTTCAGCGCGTGAGGGTGGGCTCGGCCGACGGCGCCAGCGCGCGATCGAAGCCGGGCAGCTGGCGGCCCGCGGCCACCACCGATTCGCGCAGCGCGGCCAGCGCGTCGCGCGCGGGCGCCTGGGCCCGCAAACCGGGCAGCAAGGGCTCGGCCTGCGCGGGCTGGCCGAACATGGCCGTCATCAAGCGCGCCTGGTCCAGCGTCAGCACCATGATCTCGATGCGGCGGTTCACGCTGGCCAAGGGCTCGTCGGGCCGCACCGGCGCGCGCTCGGCCATGCCCACCACCTGCAGCACCGAGGCCTCGGGCGTGCCGCCGCGCAGCAGGTGCGCGCGCGCGGCGCTGGCGCGGTCGCTGGACAGGCGCGAGTTCGAAGGGCCGAAGGGGTCGTTGCGCGCGTAGGCCGCGGCGTCGGTGTGGCCCACGACCAGCATCGGGTTCTGGATCTTGGCAAACAGCGGGCCCATGCGATCCAGCAGGGCCGCGAAGCGAGGCGTGGGCGTGGCGCTGCCGAGCTGGAACATGCCTTCGTTGTCGGTGTCGTGCAGCATGATGCGCAGCCCGTGCGGCGTGACGAAGGTCTGCAGGTTGGCGCTCAGGCCGGCCTCCAGGCTCAGGCGCGCCAGCAACGCCGCCAACTCGGCCATCTGCTCGGGGGTGTCGTAGCGCGCGCGCAGCGGCGTGGGGTTCATCAGACCGGGCACGGTGCGGACCTCGTCCGGGCCTTCGCCCTGGCCCTTTCGCGGCATGGGCTTGCGGTCGATCAGGCTGCCGCGCGGGCCGCCCTCGGCGGGAATCTTGGCGCCGGAGATCTCGGCCATCACGGCGCCGCCGCCACTTTCCAATGCGCGCGTGGCCTCTTCCTTGTCGCGCGCCGCCAGCACCCACAGCACCAGGAACAGGCACATCAGGGCCAGCGTGAAGTCGGCGAAGGCCACCTTCCAGCTGCCGCCGTGGGCCTCTTCCTCGTGGCGGCGCGAGACGCGCTTGACGATGGTGCCGTGCTCGGCTCCGTGGGCTTTAGACACCGGGGCTCTCCTCCAGCTGGTTGACCCAGGATTCGAGCTGCGCAAAGCTGGGCTTGATGTTGAGCTGGATGAGGCGGCGGCCGGCGTCGATGGACACCAGCTCGGGCTTGCCCGAGAGGTGGGTCACCAGCACCACCTTCACCGCCTCCATGTTGCTCATCTCTTCCTTCACGAGCTGCTTCATCATGTTGCTGATGGGGTCTAGCACCGCGTAGCACAGGAAGATGCCGATGAAGGTACCCACCATGGCGGCCGCGACCTTGGCCGCGATCTCGCCCGCGCCCGCGCCCGCGCTGACCGAGTTCATGGCCATCACGATGCCCAGCACGGCGGCCAGGATGCCGAAGCCCGGCATGGCCTCGCCCACCTTGTGCAACGACTTGGCGGGCTGCGAGAGTTCCTCGTGGATGGCCTCCAGTTCCTGCTCCAGCACGCCTTCCAGCTCATGCGCCGAGATCTTGCCCATGGCCATGACGCGGAAGTTGTCGACGATGAAGTGCAGCAGCTTGGGCTCCTCCAGCACCATGGGGTAGCGCTGGAACAGCGGGCTCTCGTGCGGCTGCTCCACGTGCGCGTCCAGGGCCTTCAGGCCATTCTTCGCGGTCTGCAGCAGTTCGTACATCAGCAGCATGAGCTGGCGCTGGAACTCGTCGCCGCGCTTGCGCCGCGCCACCACCTTGCGCAGCTGCACGCCCATCTCGGCCAGCACGTGGCGCGGGTTGCCGATGACGATGGCCCCCGCGCCGGCGCCGGCGATGATGAGCAGCTCGACGGGTTCCCAGACCACGCCCAGGTCGCCCCCCGCGAGCAGGAAGCCGCCGAAGACGCAGAGGAACACGATGAAGACGCCAAGGAAGAACTGCATGGTGGTGGCCAGTGGGGGGTGGTTCGGGGGTCAGTCGGGCGAGAGCGCGCCGCGCAGCTTTTGCAATGCGCTTTTGTTGATCTGGCAGACGCGGGCCTCGGTCAGGCCCATGACGGCGCCGATCTCCTTGAGACTGAGCTCGGCTTCGTAATAGAGCTGCACCACGTGCTGCTCTTTCGGGTTCAAGCAGGCCAGGGCCTGTTCCAGCGAACGGCGCTGGATCAGCTCGGCCTCGGGCGTGCGCGCGGCCGAGGGCGTGAGCATCAGCTCCTCGATCACTTCGTCGAAGCTGGCCAGGGTCTCGGCGTTGGTGTGCTGCTCGTAGGCCAGGTAGTCCTCGGCGCTCACGCCGAGGTGCTGCATCACCTCGGCCTCGGAAGGTTCGTGGCCGAGGCGGCGTCGCAACTCGCGGATACCGTCGCGCAGGCGATGGCCTTCCTGGCGCACGCTGCGCGGCCGCCAGTCCTGGCGGCGCAGCTCGTCGAGGATGGCGCCGCGCACGCGCTGCGCGGCGTAGCCGGGAAATCGTTCGTCGGGCTCGCCGTAGCGGCGCAGCGCCTCCAGCAGGCCCATCAGGCCGATCTGCAGCATGTCATCGCGGTCCATCGCGCCACCCGCCTGCGAGGCGAGCTGGGCCACCGCGCGGCGCACCAGCGGCGTGTGCTCGACGAGCCAGCGCTGCTCCGCCGCGGCGGAGCTCTCCGCCGCGGCCAGGCTGTTCATCTCGCCGTATCCGCTGTGCACCGGGGCCTCGCCTATTCGATGACCAGGCGGCCGACCATCACTTCCGTGAAGGGCGACTCGCGCGATTCGCGCTCGAAGCTCTCGCCGTAGGCCTGCTGCAGGAAGTCGGTGAGTTCGGCGATGCTGAGCATGCTGGCGCGCTCCAGCGTGAGCTCGGACAGCGAGGCCACGGCCACGCTGCGCAGCTTGGGCAGCTGCTGCTTGGTGACGACCTCGGCCTTGACGGGGGTCTTGAACACCAGGTCCACGGCCATGTAGTTGCTCAGCGGCCCGCCCTCGCGCGCGCGCAGCATGACGATGACCTTGTCGAGCGAGACGTAGCGGTACTCGCGCTTGTCGACCACCGGCGCGGCCGGCTCGCCGGCGGGCGGGCCCATGAAGTGCCAGGCGGCCAGGCCGCTGCCGGCCCCCAGCATCACGAAGGCGCCGGCGGCCAGGGAAATCCAGATCTTCTTGCTCATGTCGAAGGCTCGTTCGGTGGGTTCAGGCCAGCGTGAAGGCCTGGCCGGCGCGGTGTTCGCTGCGCAGGGCCTGGCCGGGTTCGGCCTCCTCGCGGGTGGGCTGGCCCTGGCGCGGCTGGCCGCGCGCATCGGCCTGCGCGCCGCCCTCGTGCACCTGCACCTGCACGCCCTGGCCCTGGCGCTGGCCCAGTTCCTGGCGCAGGCCTTCGCCCATGTGCTGGAGCTGGCGCGCCACCTCGGGACTGGAGGCCGTGAGCTGCACCTGCAGCTGCCCGCCTTCCTGGCGCACCACGATCTCGATGCGGCCGAGCGCGGGCGGATCGAGGCGGATGCGCGCCTGGTCGACGCCCTGCGTCGCCTGCCACTGCAGCCGATCGCCCAGGGCCTGCGCCAGCGGGCGCTGCCAGAGCTCGCTGCGCGCGGGGTCCAGGCGAACGACCGGTTCGATGGCCTCGCCACCCGAAGGACCCGTGTTCGCGTGCAACGCCGCCGCGAAGGCGTCCGGCGAGGCGGGCGCGGTCTCGCGCGCACGGGGCATGGCCAGCGCGTGAGCCAGCTCGGGCGGCAGCGCGCGCGCCACGGCGGCATCGGCGGGCGAACGCGCGGGCGGTGCGGCGGCCGCGGGCGCGCCGCTGGCGGCATCGGCGGGCGATGCGGCGGCCATGGCCTGGGGCGACCAGGGGCCGGACTCGGCGCCCGCCGAGCGCGCGTGGGCGACGGACCCGGCCAGGGCAAGGGGCGCCAGGGGGCGGTGGGCGTCGCCGGCCGCGCCGGCATCCAACAAGGGGGCTGCGCCCTCGTCCTCGCCCTGCGCCTCGCGCGCGGCGGCGCCCAGCAGGCGCGAGAACGGCTGCGTGAACGGCAGCGCGGGCGCCTGTTGCGAATCCAGCGCCATCAGCCAGGGCGACAAGGCGGCGTCCAGCGCCTCGCGGCCTTCGGGGGCTTCACTGTCGGCGGCCGGCGCCTGGCCCAACACCTGGGCGAACAGGGCCCGGGGGCCGTCGGACAGCCCGGGTGCCAGCACGGCCTCGGCCACCGGGGTGACGGGTGCGGTGGCGCCCAGCGCAAAGGTGGCGTTCATGGCTTTCTCCTTCTCATTCGGCGGCGAAGGCGTAGGCGTCGCGGCCGCCGCGGTGCGCACACAGGTCGAGCAGTTGCGCCTGCACCGCGTCGTGTTCGCGCCGCACCAGGGCGAGCGCGCGCTCGTGCGCCGCCTGCAGCAGCGCGCAGGCCGAGCGCGTGCCGGCGTCGAGTGGTCGGGCACTGGCCAGGCCGATCAGCAGCGTGCCGGTCTCGCGGTCGAGCGCGCTCAGCGCGGCGACGTCGCCGGCCTGCGTGCGCTCGTGCAAGCGGCGCGCCAGATCGAGCGCGTGGGCGCGTTCATCCGCGGGCATCGCGCACCCCTTCCCAGCCTTCGCGCACGGTGCCCAGCAGGCGCGCGGTTTCGTCGATCAGCGCCACGTCCATGCGGATGCCGGCCTCGTTCACGCGGCGCGCGCAATAGTCGTACAGCTCGGCGAGCTGGCCCACCACCTCGCCACCGGCGTCGGTGTCCAGCGCGCTGGACAGGCCATTGAGCATGGCGACGCAACGGTTCAGGCTATTGGCCTTGGCCTCGAAACGCGCGTGCTCGATGTGCGCCCGGGCCCGCGCCAGCTCGTCGAGCAAGCCGTTCATCAGGATCAGCACCAGCTCCAGCGGCGAGGCCTTCGCCGTCTGGGCGCCCAGGTCGACGGCCTGGTAGCTCTGGTATGCGTCGTAGCTCAATGGGTTCCTCTTGTCGGTGTGCCACCCGGGCTCAGGCGGTGCCCAGCTGGCTGAACAGCCCGGAGGTCTGGTTCATCTGGCCCAGCACGCTCTGCAACTGGCTGAACTGAAGCAGGTAGCGCTCGTAGTTCACGTTGAACAGCTCGTCCAGGCGGTCGCGGCGCTGGGTCAGGTCTTTCTGCTGCACCTGCACGTTGTCCAGCCGGCGCGCCAGCTGGCCGGTGCCGGATTTCGTCCAGATCTCCAGGTGATCGGTCACCGCGCCCAGCACGCCCGAGCGCTTGCCCAGCGCGGCAGAGCCGAACACCGTGTCCAGCGCTTCGGGGTTGGCGGCCAGCGTCTTTTGCAGCCGCGCGGTGTCCAGCGTGAGCTGGCCCTGTCGGTCGGAGCCGATGCCCAGGTCGCTGATGCGCAGGCCGCCAACGTCCTGGCGGATCAGGTCGTTGAGGCGGTTGCGCAGGTTGCGCACGCCCGCGTCGGTGGAGAACGCCCCGCGCGAGGCCGCGTCCTCGCTGGTTTTCGTGAGGTTGTTGAGCTCGGTCTGCAGCGCGTTGTAGGCGGTGACGAACTTGCGCAGGCTCTCTTCGGTACCGGCCTTGTCGGCCGCCACCTCGAGCTGAAGCGGCGCCTCGCCCGCGCTGTGCGCCTGGGTGAAGTTGACCGACACGCCGGCGATGCCGGTGTAGCTGTTGCTGCCTTGTTGGATGCGCAGGCCGCTGCCCTGCTCGCCCAGCCAGATGACGGCGTCGCGCGCGGCGGCCAGCTGCGTGGGCGCGCCGCCCAGTGAAGCCTTGAGCGCGCTGTCGGGCAGGCCGGAGGCGTCGAGGGTGATCGCGCCGTCCTCTCCGCCCAGGCCGGACGACAGGATCAGCTGCGGGCCCGACGCCGTGTTGGCCACCTGGGCGGTCACCTTGCCCTCGTTGCCGCTGGCCTGGTTGATGGCGCGCGCGATCTCGGTGGCGTTGAGGTTGCCATCGCCGTCCTGGTCGGCCGCCAGCAGGTTGACGTTGAAGGCCGATCCATCGGCGCGCTGCACCACCAGCGGACCGCCCAGCGCCACCGGCACCGCCGGCAGGTCGGCGTAGGCGATCTGGTGCGTGGAAGCGAGCTGCTCGACGAAGAAGCTGTAGGAGCCGGGCTGTGCGCTGGCGCTGGCCGTGGCGGTGGCGCCGGCACCGGCGCTGAGCGTGGCGCTGTTCTTCTTCAGGCCACCCGAGACGCTGCTCAGGCCGCTCAAGGCGGTGGTGAAGCCGGAGAGGGCCGAGCGCAGCTTCTCCAGCCCCGCCTGCGTGGCCTTGGCGATCTGGGACTCGCGGTCGATCTGCTGCTGCGGGCCTTGCACCAGCAGGCTGGCCAGCTGGGTCGCGGTGGTGGTGGGATCGAATTCCATCGTGTTACTCCAGGGGTCGCGGGCGGTCCGGAACGCCGCCTCCGAAGCCCAGGGCGACCGGGGCGCGGCATTTCTGAAGCACCCGGCGCGACTTTTTCGGCGACGGCCTCACGCGCGCCCCCTCATCCACACGGTCTGGGCGATGTCGTCGGTGCGCTTGCGCTCGGCCACCTGAAGCGCGCGCTCACCTTCGTCGACGCGGCGCCCGTGCAGCTGCGCCACCGCCTCGCGGCGGCGGAAGGCCTCGTGCAAGGCGAGCCGGGTCTGGTCCATGCGCGACTCGTGCTCGGCCAGGGCGTGGCGGTGGCGGTCGGCCAGGTCGAGCACACTGAGCTTGTAGGCGCCCCGGTTGCTGGCCAGCGCGGGCGACAGCCCGGGCGAGGCCGTGGGCGCGGCGCCGGACGCGCCGGCCTCGTCCAGCAGGCCACCCAGGCGCTCGATGCTGGCGACGAAACGCTGGCGCGTGCGCTCCTGCTCGGCCAGCACGGCGCCCACGCGGTCCTGCTCGCGCTCGCGCAGCCGCACCACCTGTTCCAGCGCGCGCAGGTTCATTCGACGATCTCCATCAGGCGGCGCAGGCAGTCGTCCAACGGCGCCGACTCCTGCGTGCCCTGGTGAAGAAAGGCCTCGATGCGCGGCCACAGGTCCACGGCGCGGTCGCTCAGCGGGTCCGCGCCGGGCACGTAGGCGCCCAGCGGCAGCAGCTCGCGCACCTGCTGGTAGCGCGCCAGCAGGGCCTTCACCTCGCGCGCCACGCGCTGCTGGTCGGCGCCAGCCACCAGGCCCATGCAGCGGCTGATGGACTGGCCGATGTCGATGGCCGGGTAATGCCCGCGCTCGGCCAGCGCGCGCGAGAGCACGATGTGGCCGTCCAGGATGGCGCGCGCGGTGTCCACCACCGGGTCCTGCTGGTCGTCGCCCTCGGCGAGCACGGTGTAGATGGCGCTCATGGAGCCCTCGCCGCTGCCGTTGCCCGCGCTTTCCACCAGCTGCGGCAGGGCGCTGAACACCGACGGCGGATAGCCGCGCGTGGCCGGCGGCTCGCCGAGCGACAGCGCCACCTCGCGCTGCGCCATGGCGTAGCGCGTGAGCGAGTCCACCAGCAGCAGCACATGGCGGCCCTGGTCGCGGTAGTGCGCGGCGATGGTGTGGCACAGCTCGGTGGCGCGCAGGCGCATCAGCGGCGACTCGTCCGCCGGCGCCACCACCACCACGGCGCGGCGCAGGCCGGCCTCGCCAAGCGAGAGGTCGATGAACTCGCGCACCTCGCGGCTGCGCTCGCCGATCAGGCCGACCACGATCACGTCGGCCACCGTCTGGCGCGTGATCAGGCCCAGCAGCACGCTCTTGCCCACGCCGGAGCCGGCCATCAGGCCCACGCGCTGCCCGCGGCCCAGCGTGAGCAGGCCGTTGATGGCGCGCACACCGACGTCGATGGCGCCCTCCACCGGGCGCTTGCGCAGCGGGTCCACCCAGGGCGGCGCGCTGGGCAGCAGGTGCTCGCCCGCCAGGCGGCCGCGCCCGTCCATGGGCTCGCCCAGCCCGTTGACCACGCGGCCCAGCCAGGCTTCGCCGATGAGCAGGTGGCCATTGCCGGGCAAGGGCCAGACGCGCGCGCCGGCGGCCAGGCCCTCGGTGCGCTTGAAGGCCATGAGCTGCGCGGCCTCGTCCTTGAAGCCCACCACCTGGGCCTCGATGTCGGCGCCCAGGGCCGACTCGATGCGGCAGCGCTGGCCCACGTGCAGGCGCACGCCGCGCGCCTGCAACAGCGGGCCGGTGGCGCCCACCAGCCGGCCGGTGGGCGTCGACACCGACACCTCGGGCACGGCAATGCGGCGCAGCTGTTCGGCGATCACGCGGCGGCTCCGCTCAAGGGCACCTCGGCCGGTGCGGGCTCTTCCGCCCCGAGCAGCTGCGAGGCCACCTGGCCCATGCAGGCCTGCAGGCGCTGGCGGCAGCCGGCGTCGGCCTCGAAGCCGGCCACCTGCACGCGGCACTCGCCGGCCTCCAGCGCGGGATCGGCGATCAGGTTCCAGCCGCGCGTGTCGGCGCCCTCGATGGCCTGGATCGCGCGCAGGTCCTCGCTGTTCAGGAACACCTCCACGGTGCTGACGGCCGGCGGCATGCTCTGCAGGGTCTCTTCGACGAGCTTGAGGATCTGCGTGGGGTTGAGCGTGAGCTCGGCGCGGATCACCTGGCGCGCCACGCGCTCCACCAGCTCCACCATTTCGCGGCGCAGCGCGGCCTGGTAGTCGGCCTGCACCTGGCGCAGGGCCTCGGTGGCCGCCTGCATCGGCGCGGCCACGCGCTGCCAGCGCGCGAGCAGCTGCGCCTCGCCCTCGGCGCGGCCCAGCGCTTCGCCGCGCTCGCGACCCTGCGCCTCGCCGACGGCGCGGCCCTCGGCCAGGCCCTTGTCGAAACCTTCCTCGTGGCCGCGCGCCAGGCCGCGCGCATGGCCATCGGCCAGCGCGGCCTGCAAGGCCTCGGCCGATCCCTGCAAGGACAGGGCTTCGGCCAGGCCGCGCTCGGCCAGGGGCGGGAAGCGGTGGCTGCGGTAGGGGCTGTTCATTCCACCGTCGCCTCGGAGTACAGCTGCACCTCGATCGCGCCGGCGTCGGCCAGGGCCTTGACCTCGCGCATGATGGCGGCGCGCGCGTCTTCCACGCGGCGCGCGGCCACCGGCCCGGTGCGGCGGATCGCGTCCTGAAAGGTCTTGACCTGGCGCTGCGGCATGCAGCCCAGGATGGCGCGGCGCACGTCGCTGTCGCCGCCCTTGAGCGCGATGGCCCACTCGTCCATGGGCACCGCCTCGATGATGCGCAGCAACACCTCCTCGCTCTGGCGCGAGAGGATGAAGAAGTCGTACATGCTGCGTTCGATCTGACCGGCCACGCCGGGGTCGCGCTCGCGCAGCTGCTCCACCATGCGGGCCTTGTCGCCCGGCAGGCGGTTCAGGATCTCGGCCGCCTGCTTCACGCCCTCGATGGTGGCGCTCTGCGTCTCCAGGCTCTGCAGGCAGGCGTCGGCCAGCACCTCCACCTCCTGCAGCAGGCGGTGCTCCACGTGACCGAGCTGGGCCACGCGAACGATGAGTTCGTCGCGACCGTCCTCGGGCAGGCTGGCGATGACCTCGCTGGCCATGGCCGGCGGCAGGAAGGCCAGGAACACGGCCTGCATGTGCACGTGCTCCTGCGCGATGCGATCGGCCACCCAGCGCGGCGAAGCCCACTGCAGGCGCGCCATCTTCGGGCGGATGGCGTCGCCATAGATGCGCGTGAGCACACTGCTGCTGATGCTGCTGCCCAGCGCCAGGTCGAGCGAGTTCTTCAGGAAGGTGCGCGAGGCGCCGTGCAGGCCGCTCTGTTCTCGGTAGTCGTCGAAGAAGCGCTGCAGCGCGCTGCGCGCGGTGTCCACCTTGATGCCGCTCATGGCGGACATGGCCTGCGTCACGGCCAGCAGTTCCTCGCGCTCCAGGCAGCGAAGCACCGCGGCGGCGGGTGCCTCGCCCATGCTCAGCAGCACGATCGCCGCCTGCTCGATCGCGGTCATGGCGCCGTCCTCGGCGCCGGCTTCAGGCGGGTTGGTGGCCATTCTTCTGCACCCATTGTTTGACGACCTCGGCCACGCGCTCGGGCTCCTTGGTCGCGAGGTCCTTCAAGTGATCGACCAGCACGTCCACCGGCGAGCCCGGCGGCGGCAGGTTGTAGTTCTCCAGCAGCGAGCCCATGGAGTCGCGCTGGCCCGCGGGCCGGTCGGGCTGCGGCAGCGCGGCCACGGCGGCCGATCCGGCGGGCAGGGCGCCAGCCGGCGCCGCGGCGCCCTCGCCGCCGCGTGGGCCCAGCTCCAGCAGCTCGGACGTGCCCACCTCGCGCGGCGCCGCGACCTCGCGCGTGAAGCGGCGGATCAGCGGGCGCGCGATCAGCAGGTAGGCCAGCAGCGCGCCGAGCGCGCTCAGGCCCCAGCCCGCCATCGTGAACACCGACTGCGGCTCGGCGTACCAGGCCACGGCCTGCGGCGGCGCCGGAAAGGCCATGGCCGAGACCACCAGCTGGTCGCCGCGCGCGGTGTCGATGCCCAGGCCGCCGCGCAGCACCTGCTCCATGCGCGCGATCTCGGCCGGCGCCCAGGCGCTGGCGCCGGCGGGCGCGGCGGCGTTGTTCAGCACCACCGCCACGCTGATCTTCTTCACCTGGCCGCGCGCGCGCTCGACGGTGGTGACGCTGCGGTCATAGGCGTACTGGCGCGTGGCCGCGCTGCGCTCGGCGGTGCTGGGCGGCTCGCCCTCGGCTGGCGGGGGGTTGGCCGGGCGGTTGCTCAGCGAGCCCGGGATGCCCAGGGCCTGCGGCTGGCGGTTGAGTTCTTCGCGCGAGGCTTCGCTGGTGATGCGCGGGTCGCCTTCGTAGCGCTCCTGCGTTTCCTTGACGCTGTCCTGGTGCAGCTCGACCGAGGCGCTGACGTTGTAGTTGTTGGCGCCCAGCACCGGCTGCAGCAGAAGGTGGGCGTTGCGCAGCAGGGTCTCTTGTGCCTTGCGCTGCGCCTCGTTCGCGAAGCCGGTGGAGTCCAGGCCGGCCTTGATGTCGACCCGGCTGGACAGCAGTCGGCCGGCCTGGTCGACCACGGTCACGCGCTCGGGCGCGAGGTTGGACACGCTGCCCGAGACCAGCTTGATGATGGAGGCGATCTGCTCGGCCTCCAGCTCGCGGCCCGGGTGCAGGTGCAAGGCCACCGAGGCCGAACTGGCCTGCGCGGCGTTGAGCACGAAGGTGGAAGACCGGGCGATCGACAGGTGCACGCGCGCGCTCTTGACCGGCTCCAGCGCGGTGATGCTCTGCACCAGCTCGCCCTCCAGGCCGCGGCGAAAGCGCACGTCCTGCACGAACTGCGTCACGCCCAGCGGGTCGCTCTTGTCCATCAGCTCCAGGCCCTCGGGCAGGCGGGCCACCACGCCGCGCGCGGCCAGCAGCATGCGCGCGCGGCCCAGGTTCGACTCCGACACCAGCACCTGCCCCGTTTCGGGGTGCAGGCGGTAGGCGATGCCTTCGGCGTCGAGCACCGACATCATGTCGGCGGCGGGCACGCTCTCGCGCGCACCGAACACCGGCCGGTAGTTCGACTGGTTCTGCCAGACGAACATCATGACCAGCGCGGTGATCGCGATCGCGAGGAACACGACCGGCAGCAGCTTGGCCACCGCTTCGGAACGCAGGGCCGAGGCGATCCGGGCGGGCGGGGGCAGCCGTTGCAGCAAGGGGGTGATGGCGCTCATTTGTTTTTCACTTTGCGTTTGTAACGATACGCGAAGTTCAAATACCAAACCATGTCCATGCCAGGCCGTGGCCGGCGCCGATCGCCACGCGGTTACCGAATGGGGATGAGCGGCGCTCGCCTGCCGGGCAGGAACCGAAAAGCGTTAGCGGACGCGTTGCAAGACGGCGAAACGCCCCGGAAGGGGCCGCGAGCGTGACGGAATCCTCATCCCGCCAAGCTTCGTCGCACGCCCTGTCAAAAGTGACAGGGCCGGCGATGAAGGGCCTTCAGACCGGGGTCGAAACACGGGACAGACCCTTCGTGCCTTCAAGGACGCGACCATGTACCTGGACTTCGACATGACCACCCTGCCCTCCACCCACGGCATGCGCCCCGCCGCCTTCGGCATCCCGCCCATCGAAACCCTGGAGATGCTTCAGCGCCTGGAGGCCGAGGTGGCGATGAGCAACCTGAACGAGATGCGCCTGATCGAGCAGCAGCACCCGGACTGGTTCGAGCGGTACGAGACCTTGCCGGTCGAGCACTGCAGCGGCGAGGAGCTGCAGGCCCTGCTGGCCAGCGCCCCGAACGCCTACGCCAAGGGCCTGGTCACGGGCGCGCTGAAGGTGCGGCTGGAAATGGCGGCGGTGTCGGGCCTGCCGTTCTGACGGGCTCGGCCGGCGCGCCAGGCGCCAGCCCCGTTCAGGCCATGTCGGACGGCGTGGCCGATTGCGCGAGCGTGTACGTGCCGTGCTGCGCGCCGGGCGCGGCCCCTTGCGACACCAGGCCTTCCGGCGACAACTGCGAGCCTGCCAGGGCGGCCAGCGCCGCCGGGTCGTAGGCGACCACCACCAGCACCCAGTCGGCCACGGCGTCGCCGCCTCGGATCTTCTGTTCGCGCGTCGCCTCGATCGGCGGCGCCTCGTGGCGCAGCAGGTGCATGCCCACGATGCCCGGCGCCGCCACGGCTTCACCCGCCATCACCCCGATGGCGCCGCGCAGGCGCGCGTCCTGACCCGGCGCAGGCGACACGCGGATGGTGAGCGCGTGCCGCGCCACGGCCGCACCACGGCTTTCGAGCACGTGGCACTGGCTGCGCACCATGTGGCGGTGGTGCGGCATCAGGCGCGCGGACCAGGGCGTGGGCGCGTTGAGCCGCTCAAGATAGGGCGCGGAAGACAGCACCGCGTGGTCGCGCAGCTCGTACATCACGAAGATGCCCTCTCCACCGTCGGCGCTGGTCCAGCGCGAGGCGCGCAGGAAACCCGGGATGCCGAGCCGTTCGGGAAAGTGCTCGTGCGCGTGCCAGTGCTGGAAATCGTCCAGCCGCTCGGGCGCCATGTCCCACCACATGGCCAAGGCCGCTCGTCCAAGAACCGACATGCGCGATCTCCTCTGTTCAGACGATGTGGACTTCGTCGATGCGATAGACCGCGAACGGCGCGAGCAGCGGATCGCCGTGGACCAGGCGCTGCCCTGCCGGCGAGGCCAGGCCCGCGCGCAGCGACTCGGCGTCGTCGAACCACAACTCGCTGAAGGCCTCGACCGCATCCGCGCTGCCGGCCGGCACGCCCGCTTGCACGGGGTGGCTGCGGTCCACCACAAAGTTCTGCACCTGTCGGCGCGCGCCAGGCACGGCCGCACCGGCAGGCCCCGACTCGCTCAGCCAGCGTTCGTGCAGGCCCTCGGCCGGCACGCCGGCGCGGCGCGAGGACAGCCAGGCCAGCTTGGCCCCGTGCTGGCCGCGCGCCAGGGTTTCGCTGCCGAACAGCCGTTCGGAGCGCAGAACCAAGATGGTGATGCCACCCTGGAACAGCGGAATGTCGGCCTTGCACAGCGCGTACTCATGAGAGGCGTCGGAAGCCTCCATGGCTGCGATGCTGTCGAAGGACAGCTGCGAGATGCCGTCGATGGTCTGCACCGGCACGTCGCGCGCTTCCAGGAAACGCTCGGCGATGTGGTTCTGCCGATAGGTGCCCAGGCCCGGCAGGCGCGCGGCGAGTGCGCCGTGCACGCGGATCCAGTGCTCGCGGAACCGCGCCTCGCTCAGGCCAGGGCGCCGGTTGATGAGCGCGCTTCGATAGATCGTCATGCGGGGTCCTTGCCTAGGGAATCAGGCGCTGCGCACGCAGCTCGTCGAAACGGGCCTGCAGGGCGGTCTCGGAATCGACGCAGCCGCTGAAGCCGGCGCGGCGGATCTTGCCGAGCTCGAACAGCACGTCGTTGGAGAAGGCGGTCTTGAACATGTAGTCGGCCCACTGCCAATCGACCAGCGCGTGCAGATCGGGCTGACGCAGGCCCTCGCGTTCGGCGATGCGCCGCCATAGCGGGGCGAGTTCGGTGGCCACCTGCGTCAGCGGCACGGGCAGCGGCTCGCCCACCGCCAGGCCGAAGTGCGCCGCGACCACGGGCCAGCTGTTGCGCCAGCGGCCGGGATCGCCGTTGGCGATGTTGAAGATCTGGTTGGCGGCCGTCTCGCTGGTGGCGCACCACGCGGCGGCGGCGGCGATCTGCTCCACATCGGCCAAGTGGTGCAGCGCGTTCCATGAGGCCGCGGGCCCGGGAAAACGCAGTGGCAGCCCCAGCTCGCGCGACAGCGTCGCCAGCACGCCGATGGCCATCACCAGATTCATGGGCGCGCGCTCGGAGAAGCCGGTGACGTAGGGCGGGATCAGGTGCGACCAGGTCCAACCCGCGGCTTCGGCGCGCTCGGCCAGATGGTCCTGCTGCGCGTAATAGAAGTTGGGGCCAAGGTGGCGCGGGTCGGTCTCGCGGGCCGGCGTCTTGATGGCGCCCCACTGCAGGCCGTAGTACTTGCCGCCCGTCACCAGCACGAAGCGCCGCAGCGCGCCGGACGGGGCTTCGCCCAGGTCGATGGCGTGGCGCAGCATGGCCAGGTTGGGCGCGATCTCTTCGGTGCGCGTGGGCCGGTGCTGGTACGCCGCGTAGAACACGTGCGTGACGGGGGCCAGCTGGGCGGCGGCGGCGCGCACCGAAGCCGGGTCGAGCAGATCGACCGCGAGGCCCTGCGCGCCGGCCGGCGCCGAACCGCCGCGCGTGGCGCAGGTGACGCGCCAGCCGCCGGCGCCAGCGAGGTGGCGGGCCATGGCGCCACCGATCACGCCGGACGAGCCGACGACGAGTGCGTGTTTCACGTTCAAATGTCCAGCCAGTCGGGCGATGCGTGCCGCAGCGCGGTGGTGTCGGGGAAGGCGCCGCCGCTGGGCAGCGGGTCGATGCGCAGGCGCGTGAGCCGCAGGAAGTCCATCTTCCACTGGCCGTTCTCGCGCAGGTAGGCCTCTTCGTAGTGGCCCCAGCCGACGAAGCCCCTGGCCTCGGGGGCCTCCTTGAGGCGAAGGGGCTGCGGCCATTCCAGGTAGTCCTGCATGGCCCACACGGCGCGGGCGCGCTCGGGCGACAGGAACACGATCTCGGGCGTGTGGCAGTGGTGGACGGACACCGCCTCGGCCAGGCGCGCGGACACGCCGGCCACGAAATCGTCCGCGTCCGCGCCGTCGGGCGCGGAGCCAAAACCCTCGAAGCGTGCGCTGGCGCTGAACAGGCCGCGCAGGCGCTCCCATTGCTTGGTGTCGATGTAGCGGCAGTACCGCGCTTTCAGGGACCGGATGTCTTCCAGGGCCTCGAGCTTTTCTCGCACGTCTGTCACGTGGGGGTTTCCTTCTTCTTCGATGCGGCCCGGCCACGCGCGGCGGACAGGGGTTTCGCGGCCGGCTCGAGGGCAGCGGCGGTGGGCATGGCCGCGCCATCGCCGGGCTTGTTCTGGGCAATCGTGTCGGTGATGCGCTGCGCGGTCTCCACGATGGCACGGCGCAGGCGCTCGAAATCGGTCTCCTCCCAGCGGCTCTCAGCAACCACAAAAGTGATGCTGCCCAGCACCTTGCCCTCGGGGTCGAAGATCGGTGCCGAAATGCCACCGGTACCCGCCACCATCTCGGCGCGGGTAATGGCGTAGCCCTGGCGCGCCAGTTGCGCCATGTGGGTGCGGAATTCGGCCCAGTTGCCGCCCAGGCCCGCGGCGCGGATTTCGTCCGCGTGGTGCAGCGCCATGTTGCGCAGCTGGTAAGGCGAAAGGTGCGCCAGGATGATCTTGGCCATGGCACCGCGGAACAGCGACATGGGGCGGCCGCGCTCAAAATGCCGGGGAATGGTGGCGTCGGGCCAGGCGATGTCCACGCACATGATGCTGTCGCGGTAGAAGCTGGCCAGCATCATGTTGAGCTTGCGCCGCCCGGCCACCTCGTGCATGAGCTTGCTGCTGGCGGTGAGCAGCGGATCGCTGATGCGCATGAGACGATCGAGTTCGATGATGCGCGGGCCCAGCACATACACACCACCGGCCATGGACGCGAGCAGGCCGGCATCGCACAGCGTGCCGAGGTAGCGGTAGGTGGTCGCGCGAGAAGTGCCGAGCGCCTCGACGATGTCGTCCAGGTGGGCGCTGATGCGGCCCTCCTGGAAGCAGTCCAGGATGCTCAGGCCTTTGGCGAAGCTGCTGTTCACGGTGTGCTCAGGTTCGGTTCGGGTTGGGGGCGGCGGGGCCGGGACGCGACTGCCTCATCCGCCGAACCAGCGCGCCGGCACCGTGACGATCCACGGACAGAGCACGAGGAGGAGGAGCAGTCCGAACTGGGCGAGCAGAAAGGGCAGCGCACCACGGGTGATGCGGTCCATGGACATGCGCCCCACGCCGGCCACGACGTTGAGCACTGTACCAACGGGCGGCGTGATCAGGCCGATGGAGGCGTTCATGATGAAGAGCACACCGAAGTACACCGGGTCGATGCCGGCGGCCACCACCACCGGCATGAGCACGGGGGTAAGGATCAGGATGGTGGGCGCCATGTCCATGGCCGTGCCGACGGCCATCACCAACAGCATGATGGCCAGCAGCAGCAGCACGGGGTGCTCCATGAGCGGCTCCAGCAGGCGCGTGATCTCGCCGGGAATGTTGGCCACGGTGATGAGCCAGGCCGAGACCATGGCGGCGGCGATGAGGAACATCACCACGGCCGTGGTCTTGGCCGCCGAGACGAACAGGCGGTAGAGCGCGCGCAGGCTGAGCTCGCGGTAGACCACAGTGGCCACGAAGAGCGAGTACACCGCCGCCACGGCCGCGGCTTCGGTCGGCGTGAACACGCCCATCTTCAGGCCCACCAGGACGATGGCCGGCAGCGCCAGCGCCCACAGCGAGTCGCGCAGGGCGCGCAACTGCTCCGCGCGCGAGGCCCGGGGGGGCAGCTCGGTCTGCTCACGCCGGCTGACCCAGGCCCAGGTGGCGGCCACCGCCACGCCCATCAACAGGCCAGGCACGATGCCGGCCATGAAGAGCTTGCCGATCGACACGTTGCCAGCGACACCGAAGATGATGAAGGCGATGGAAGGCGGGATGACCGGCGCGATGACGCTGGAGGCCGCGATGAGGCCACCAGCGCGGGCCGGGTCATGGCCGGCGCGCGCCATCATGGGCAGCAGCAGCGCCGACAAGGCCGCGGCGTCAGCCACGGCAGACCCCGACAGCGCCGCCATCAGGCAGGCGGCGATCACCGTGACGTAGCCCAGGCCGCCGCGCTTGTGGCCCACCAAGGTCATGGCCAGGTTGACGATGCGCTGCGACAGGCCGCCCACGTTCATGATCTCGCCGGCCAGCATGAACAGCGGCACAGCCAGCAGCGGAAAGCTGTCGGCCCCGTTGACCACGTTCTGCGCCAGGATCTGCGCGTCAAACATGTCCTGGTGCCACATAAGCGCGACACCGGAGACCAGCAGGGAATAGGCGATCGGGATGCCGATGGCCATGGCGGCCAGCAGCGCGCCAAGGAAGATGGCGACGGTCATCGGAAAGACTCCGGGGAAGCGGTCGGGTGGGCGTGAGGCTCGTCCTCGGACTCGCGCACCATCACGGTCTCGGCATCGCTGAGGCGCCCGCCGAGCAGGCGGACCAGCGCGTAGCCCAGCAGCACGATCGCCGAAACGCCGAAGACGATGCCCGAGGCGTAGAAGACCGCCACGGGAATGCCGCTCACCGGCGCGGACACGTCCATGTTGAGCTGCGCCTGGGTCCAGCTACCGGACAGCAGCAGCCAGGACACGTACAGCATGACCACCTGAGCGGCGCCGAAGCAGACCAGCCGGGCCCGGCGCGGCAGCAGCAGGACGACCATGTCCGTGCCCAGATGCGAGCGCTCGTTCAACGCCACGATGGCGCCAAGAAAGGTGAGCCAGACGAAGAGCCAGCGCGACAGTTCCTCGGAAATGAGGATGCCCGAGTTGAAGCCGTAGCGCAGCACCACGTTGCCAAACACGAGCACGAGGATGGCCGCCAGCAGCCCGGCGTTGAGCACGTCGAGCAGGCGGCAGTACAGGTCGATCAGGCGCTTCATTCGGGCCCCGCGGCGATCAGTGCACCGTTTCTTGGATCTTCTTCATCTCGGCACGGTACAGCTCGACCAGCGCCGGGTCGTAGGTGGCGGCGAACTTGTCTGCCACGGGCTTGGTGATCTCGCGCATCTTCGCGATGGTTTCCTTGGGCACCTCGTTGATCTGCATGCCCTTGGCCAGCAGGGCCTGGCGGTCCTTGGCGGCCACGTCGCGGCTGAGCGCGCGGTGGTAGGCGCCGGCCTCGCGGGCGGCGTCGCGCAGGATCTTCTGCTCATCGGGTGTCAGGCGGTCCCAGAACTTCTTGCTCACCAGCACGGGGTTGGCGGTGTACACGTGGTTGGTCACGCTCATGTACTTCTGCACCTCATAGAACTTGCTGGTCAGCACGATGCTGTATGGGTTTTCCTGTGCATCGAGCGCGCGCGATTCGAGCGCGCCGTAGAGCTCGCCGAAGGCCATGGGCACGGGGTTGGTGCCAAGCGCGGAGAACGACTCCAGGAACAGGGGGTTGCCCATCACGCGAATCTTCAGGCCCTTGACGTCGTCGGGGCTGGTCACGGGCTTGCGGCTGTTGGTGACGTTGCGAAAGCCGGTCTCCCAGTAGTCGAGCCCGACCAGGCCCTTGTCTTCCAGCTTCTTGAGCATGGCCTGGCCGAAGGGGCCTTGCAGCAGCGCGTCCACCTGCTTGGCGCTGCTGAAGGAGAACGGCGTGTCGATGAGGCTCATCTCCTTGACCAGCGAGGCCACGGAGGTGGTGGCCGGCGCGAACATCTCCTGCACGCCGCCCTGCAGCGCGCTCACCTGCTGCGCCTCGCTGCCGAGCACGGAGGCCCCGTACTCGCGCACCTTCATCTTGCCGCCGCTCTTGCTGGCCACCAGCTCGGCGAACTTCTCGGTGCCCAGGGCGATGGGATGGCCCGGCTGCACGAGGTGGCCGAACTTGATCACGCGGTCGCGCACGTCCTGTGCCAGTGCGCTGGCGGACGCCGCGACCAAGGTGGCGACGAGGGCGATATGGCGAAGCTTCATGGGGGAGTCTCCTGTGTCTGGGGGAATGGGGTGAGCGGGGCGCCGGCTCGCCTGGCGGGCCTGAACGGGGTCGAAGGATAGTCCCGGCCGAGTCGGCGGATTCTAGTGATTTTCCCGAATAAGGACAAAAATCAAAAGTCGCATATGATGGTATTTATCTCTTTTTGAGATTTACTTTCATTCACACCCGGCCACTGCCGGGAAGGGAGACTCCCCATGAGCGACAGCACGGACGCGCCCGCGGAGCGCTACCGTCTCGATGGCCGCGTCGCGGTCGTGACCGGTGCCGCTGGCGGCATCGGCGCCGCCATCGCCGAGCGGCTCGCCGCGCTGGGCGCCCGCGTAGCGCTGCTCGACCTGCCGCACACGGCAACCAACCTGGAGCGGCAGCGCCAGGCCCTGCCCACGCGCGGCCTGGCCGGCATCTGCGACATCGCCGACCCCGATTCGGTAGCGGCCGCGGCGGACCTGGTGCGCGCGCAGCTCGACGGCTGCGACATCCTGGTGAACAACGCGGGCGTGCTGGGCCGGCACGCAGCGCTCGACGGCGTGGGCCTGGAGGACTGGGACCGGCTGATGGACATCAACCTGCGCGGCCCCTTCCTGTGCACGCGCGCCTTCGGCGCGCACATGCTGGCGCGCGGGCGCGGCAGCATCGTCAACATCGGCTCCATCGCTGCCGGCAAGCCCAACGCCTCGCCGGCTTACAGCGTGAGCAAGGCCGGCGTGCTGGCGCTCACGCGGCACACCGCCGTGGAGTGGGGACCGCGCGGCATCCGAACCAACGCAGTCAGCCCCGGCTTCATCCGCACACCGCTGTCGGCCGCGCACTACGCCAACGACGCGCTGCTGCAATCGCGCACCCGCCAGGTCCCGGTGCGCCGGCTCGGTGCCACGCACGACATCGCCGACGCGGTGGCCTACCTGGCCAGCGATGCCGCCGGCTTCATCAATGGCCAAGACCTGGTCGTCGACGGTGGCTTCCTCGAAACCCCGCTCATGCATGCGCAGCCCCAGGCCGACCAGTACGGCGGCCACGGCCACTGAGCCCTTCTCACAAACACACAAAGAAAGGTGAACACCATGGCCACTACCCCCGGCCTCGCCGGCGAGCAGGCGCTCGCCCCCCTGGACTCACGCTACGTTGACGTGAGCGCGCTGCCTTGGAAGCCCACGCCCACGCCGGGCATCGACATGAAGGTGCTGATGGAGGACACGCAAAGCGGCCTGCTCACCGCCCTGTTCCGCTGGCAGCCGGGCACCGCGCTGCCGCTGCACGAGCACGTGGAAATCGAGCAGACCTACGTGCTGTCCGGCAGCATCGTCGACGACGAAGGCGAGGTGCGCGAGGGCGACTATGTCTGGCGACCCAAGGGCAATCAGCACGTCGCGCGCTCGCCGGGCGGCGCGCTCGTGCTGTCCTTTTTCCTCAAGCCCAACAAGTTCTTGCTGGGCGAGCTGGCGGGCAAGGAGCTCAAGTGAGCCACGTCGGGGCCGATCGAACCATCGACGCCGTGGTGGTTGGCTCGGGGGCTGGCGGCCTGGCCGCGGCGGTCACCGCCGCGCGGCTCGGCCTGAAGGTACTGGTGCTCGAAAAGGACTCGCTCTACGGCGGCACCACCGCGCGCTCGGGTGGTGTGCTCTGGGTACCCTGCCACGGACTGGGCGACGGATCGAACGGCCCCGACTCACCCGAGGCGGCGCGCCGCTACCTGCAGGGGGAATGCGGAGCGGCATTCGACGCCGGCAAAGTGGACGCCTTCCTGCGCCATGGCCCGCGCATGGTGGACTTCTTCACGCGGCAGACCGAGGTGGCCTTCGTCAACCTGCCCGACTTCCCCGACTACCACCCCGATCGCCCTGGCGCCAGCCAAGGCGGCCGCTCCATCCTGGCGGCGCCCTACGACGCCCGCCGGCTCGGCCGACGCATGAAACAGCTGCGCCCGCCGCTGAAGGAAATCACCTTCATGGGGATGATGTTCAACGCCAGCGAGGAGGTGCAGCACTTCTTCAAGGTGACGCGTTCGCTGCGCTCGGCCGCCTACGTGGCCCGCCGCCTCGCCGCGCACGCGGTGGAGATGCTGCGCCACGGCCGCGCGACGCGGCTGACCAATGGCAACGCACTGGCGGCGCGCCTTGCCCAGAGCGCCTTCGGGCTGGGCGTGGAGCTGTGGCTTGACTCGCCCGTGGTGGAGCTGCTGCGCGAGGGCGGCCGCGTCGTTGGCGTGGTGGCGCAGCGCGATGGCCAGCGCGTGCGCATCGAAGCGCGGCGCGGCGTGGTGCTGGCCGCTGGCGGCTTCCCGCAGGACACCGAACGCCGCCGCCAACTGTTCCCCCATGCCCCCACCGGCACCGAGCACCGCTCGCCCGCGCCGGGCGGCAACACCGGCGACGGCCTGCGGCTGGCGCACGCGGCGGGCGCGGCCCTCGACACGCACCTGCCCAACGCCGCGGCCTGGATCCCCGTGTCCGCCGTGCCACGCGGCCAGGGGCCGGCGGGCGTGTTCCCGCACCTGATCGACCGCTACAAGCCCGGCATCATCGCCGTCACGCGGCGCGGCGAGCGCTTCGTGAACGAGGCCCACTCATACCACGACGTGGGCATCGCCATGCAGCGCGCGGCCGCGCCGGGCGAGCCCGTGGAGGCCTTCCTGATCTGCGACCACCGCGCCCTGCGGCGCTACGGCATGGGCTTCGTCAAGCCCTTCCCACTGCCGCTGCTGCCGCACTTGCGCTCGGGTTACCTGAAGCGCGGGCGCACGCTGGAGTCGCTGGCGCGGCAAGCGGGCATTTCGCCCGAGGGCCTGGTGGCCACCGTCGCCGAGTTCAACCAGGGCGCCGTGCGCGGCGAAGACCCCCGCTTCGGTCGCGGTGGCAGCGCCTACAACCGCTACCTGGGCGACCGCGAACACCAGCCCAACCCTTGCGTCGCCCCCATCGCCGACGGCCCGTTCTACGCGATCCGCCTCACCATCGGCGACCTCGGCACCTTTAGCGGCATCCGCACCGACGGTGCCGCACGAGCGCTGGACGAAGCCGGCCAGCCCATCCCCGGGCTGTACGCCGTCGGCAACGACAGCACCAGCATCATGGGCGGCAACTACCCGGGCGCCGGCATCACCCTGGGCCCCGCCCTCACCTTCGGCTTCATCGCGGGCGAACAGCTCGCCGCCCCCTCCCCACCCGCTTCCCCATGAGCTTCCCACGGAGACCCCCGCCACCATGCTGATCGAAGAACGTTGCTACGTGCTGCACGCCGAGTACACGCCGGCCATGTACCTGGACCTCTACCGCCAGACCGGCGCGCTGGACCTGCAGATGAAGACCCTCGGCAACTTGCTGGGCTACTTCGTCACCGAGGTCGGCGAGCTCAACGCCCTGGTGCACCTCTGGGGCTACGACAGCTTCGAAGAGCGCGCGCGTCGACGCGCCCTGCTCGCCGCCGAACCCGTGTGGCAGGACTACCTGGTGAAGATCCGGCCCATGCTCCAGTCCATGAACAACCGGCTGCTCACGCCCACCGGTTTTTCCCCCATCCGCTGAGGACATATTCCCATGGCACTGCACCTGCCCACCGTTCACGACAGTCCCGCCGGCCGCACGCTGGTGTTCGACTCGGCCACGCATGTCGAGGCCTACGTGGCCGCCCACCCCTGCCAGGGCGACGTGATCGTCAACGCGTCCTATTCCGGCGTGCTGTGCGCGCGCATGGTCATGTCGGCGCGTCCTCGCGCCGTGATCGGCCTGGACTGCGCCATCGGCAAGGACGGCGCCGGCATCGCCGGCCTCTGGTACTACGAGGCCCTGGGCGTGCCGGCCGCCGCCACCGACACCCTGACCGCCGAAATGGGCAACGGCGCGGACCTGTACGACAACGGCATCGTCAGCCGCGTGAACGACGCGGCCCAGCGCCTGGGCATTGCGCCCGGCATGCACGTGCGCGACGTGGCCGAGGCCTTCAAGACCGGCGCGCTCAAGCCCATCCGCTTCGATCCCGCGCGCCGCCTCGTGATCCAGACCAACCCGCAGGGCCGCAGCATCGTCTGCACCGATTCCATCGCCTTCGCCCTGCCCGAGGACCGCGAGCGCAACGTGCTGTGCACCGCCGGCCACACCGGCCGCAGCGTGGTCGACTACTTTCGCCAGTTCCGCCCCTGGGCCTTCATCTGCTCCGACGGCGGCATCGGCAAGAACCAGTCGGGCATCTCCGCCCTGCAGGATGTGGAGCCCGACGGCATCGCCGGCGCATCCGTCGACGCCCTGACGGCCCGCATGGGCGACGGCCAAAGCACCTACTTCGACGGCGTGATCAGCGCCGCCAACAGCGTGGCGCGGGCCAAGGGCGTGCGCGTCGGCCAGACGGCGCGCGAGGCCGCGGCTTTGCTCTTGAACTGACCGCCATGGCATTCGTCAACCTCCTCCACGAAGGCGCCGCGCGCGCAGCCGTCCCCGACGCAGACCACTACCGCCTGCTGCCCTCCACCGGCACGCTGCCGGACGAACTCGGCGAACGCATCGCGCGAGGCGAGGATCTGCCGCAACTGGCCCAAGCGGCCACCGAGCGCGTGCCCGCCGCGGCCGCGCGCTTCGCCCCGCTGCTGGCGCGTCCAGGCAAGGTCGTCTGCCTGGGCCTGAACTACTTCGACCATGCCCGGGAAGGTGGCCGCGAGAAGCCCACCTACCCGTGGTTCTTCCTGCGAGCGGCCAGCTCGCTGCTGGGCCATGGTGAGCCGGCACCGCTGCCGGCGGTCTCCACCCAGTACGACTACGAGGCCGAACTGGCGGTGGTCATCGGCCGGCGCGGCAAGGCCGTGCGGCGCGAGCAGGCACTGGACCTGGTGCTGGGCTACGCCTGCTTCAACGACCTGTCGGTGCGCGACTACCAGAAGAAAACGCCGCAGTGGACCATCGGCAAGAACTTCGATGCCAGCGGCGCCTTCGGGCCGGCCCTGGTGCTGGCCGAGGAACTGCCGCCTGGCGGGCGCGACCTGCGCATCCAATGCCGCGTCAACGGAGAGGTGATGCAGGATGCGAACACCTCCAGCATGATCTTCGGCGTCGCCGAGGCCCTTGAGATTCTGAGCGAGTGCATGGTCCTGGAACCCGGTGACGTGATCGTGATGGGCACGCCCGCGGGCGTGGGCTTTGCGCGCCAGCCACCGGTGTGGCTGAAGGACGGCGACCGGGTCGAGGTCGACATCGAGCGCGTGGGCTGCCTCGCCAACACCGTGCGGCGCGCCTGAGGCGGCGCGCCAGCGCCCGGTTGCAGCCGCCCCCGCCTCAGAGCCCGCCCATCAGCTGCGCACGGTACACGGCCTGCGCGCCGTTGGCCGCGCGCAGCTTGCGCTTGGCGTTCTCCACGTGCAGGCGGAAGGTGCGCTCGGTGCAGCCGAAACGCTGCTGCGCTTCCGAACCTTTCAGGCCTTCGGCCACGGCGCGCAGCACCTCGCGCTCGCGCGGGGTGAGCGGGCAGACCGCCGCGCGCAGCGCCTCGCGCCAGGCGGGCCAGTCGCCCAGCACCTCCAGCGCGGCGGTGCCCAGCTGCTCCTCCCGCAGGTGCGCGCTGGTGGACAGCAGCCAGAACTCGCCGCAGGCCTCGCCCAGCAGCGGCAGGCGCACCAGCAGCAGCTGCTGGTAGCCCAGACCGCCCAGGCGTCGCACGGCCTCGTCGCCCAGGGCCTCCACGGACAGGCGCTCGACGGTGCCGCCACGCGGCGGCACGGCGCGCGCCATCCATTCGGCATGGGCCTGCAGCGCGGCACTGCTGAGGGCCTGCACCAGGCGCTCGCCGGCCACGCCGTAAGGGTCGGGCCGCACGAAGGCCAGGCCCGCGAAGCCCCGCCCACGCAGGCGCGAGGCCAAGGCCTCCATGCGCTCATCGAGCGGGTTGGGGGGCAACGCCTGCTCGGGCGGTTCGCCCAGGAGGGCGGCGCCGCCGGCGCGCAAGGGATCCTCGCTCACCCGCCGCGTTCCTCTGCCAGCGCGCGCCACGACACCGCGGCGGGCCAGTCGAACAGGAACTCGGCGGCCAGCAGGCCATCGGCCTCGCTCAGCACCTCGACAGGCGCGATGGCCGGCGCGATGCCCTCCAGCTGCGAGACCAGCTCGAGGTTGGGCAGGGCCTGGCCCGCGCGCACGCGGTCCAGGCCGGGCGCGTCCCAGCCGAACTCGGCCAGCGAATCGGCCAACTCGCGCAGGCCCGCGGTGGTCTCGATCTGGATCCAGCTCAGGCGGCCGTCGGCGCGCAGGCCCAGCACCCCGAAAGGCTCGCCCAGCACGAGGTATTCGTCCACGCGGCCGCGCCCCAGGATCACCATCAGCGCGTTGGACACGTCGTCCGACTGCAGCGCCTGCAGCCGCTCGTGGCGCATCTGCATGGCCAGGTGGCGGCCGCGCTCCAGCGAGTTGTGCAGGAACTGCTCCTGCAGCGCGCGGCGCAGGTTGAAGCCCAGGTTGCGCGTCTGCTTGGGCAGGAAGGATTCAATGGCCCCGCCGTTGAAGGCCTTGACCGCGAGGTCGGCGTCGGCCGCGCCCGTGAGCAGGATGCGCCGCAGGCCGAAGTGGCCGTGGCGCTCGCAGATGGAGATGCCGTCCTCGGCGGGCATCACCTGGTCGGTGACCAGCACCGAGAAGATGCGGTGCCGCCCTTCCCAGGCGAAGTAGTCGAGCGCGGCGGCCAGCGGCGACTCCGCGCCCACCACGCGCGCCAGCATCTGCTGCTCGCGCCGCAGCAGCGTTTCCTGCTCGGCATAGGAGTGGTCGAGTTCGCCCGGGTGGTGCAGGAACTCGCAGCGCCGCACCGAGGCCACGGCGTCCGCCATGGCGTCGAGGAACGACGGGTCGTCGTCGATGAAGGAGATGCGCGAGGACGCTCTCATGCAGGGGAACAACATGCCTGGCTCGCTTCGGGGTGGACGGGACGCGGCGCACGCGCGTCTGGGCCAGGGAAGCATATCGGCACTTCAAGGGCGAACTTGAGCCGGCCGGTTTGGCGCCTTTTTTCACGCAAGGCGCTGGAGGGCGCTCCCTAGAATCCGCCCCGTCGTGCACCACCACCTCCTCATCCGCGCCATCGCCCTGCTTCGCCAGCCACTGGAGCCGCTGCAGCAGCTGTCGCGCGCGCGGCTGGTCACGCTGGGCCTGTTCCTGTCCATTGGGCACCTGGCCTTCCACTGGTTCTGGACGGTGCTCGTGCCGCAGCCCTACGAGAACCTGCTCCTGCGCGCGCTGGCCGCCGCCGGCGCGCTGCCGCTGCTGTGGTGGACGCCGTCGCGCGTGATGCGCCAGCGTGGCATCCGGCTCTACCTGCTGGCCTACATGACCTACACGGGCCCGTTCCTGTTCCAGTGGTTCTTCCTGATGAACCACGGCAACGCCGTGTGGATGACCAGCGCGGCGCTGATGTGCTTCCTGGCGTACCACATCCTCGACTGGCGTGTGGCCACGGCGGCGCTGGCGGCGGGCACGATCGCCGCGCGCGCGCTGGTGGCGCTGCTGGAGCCGCAGCTCGCCATGCCCTGGTGGCGCGTGACCGAGGGCAACCTCACCTTCGCCTTCGCCTGGCTGTCCGCCCTGGCGCTGGCGCTGTCCTCGGCCAGCCAACGGCTGCAGCGGCTCAACGCCACGCTGCTGGCCATGGGCGTGATGGCGCACGAGCTGCGCACCCCGCTGGCCAGCGCGGCCCTGGTCAACGAAAACCTGCGCGAGGCCGAGCCCGCCGAGGTGGAGCGCCTGACGCATCGCATGGACGGCCTGCTGCGCGCCATTCACCACCAGATCGATTCGCAGATCGTCAACGCGCAGCTGCTGGGCATCCAGCCCGGCCGCGAGACCCTGCGCGCCGGCCAGCTCGTGCGCGACGCCATCGAGTCCTATCCCTTCCTCAGCGAACGCGAGCGCCTGGCCGTCAGCGTGGACACGCGCGCCGACTTCCACTTCCACGGCAGCGAGCGACTGTTCATCCAGGTCATCCACAACCTGCTGAAGAACGCGGTGTTCGCGCTGCGCCGCACCCAGGGGCGCTTCGAGCGCGGCGACATCCAGATCGAGGTGTCGGCGGTGGGTTCGTGCGGCACCATCCGCGTGCGCGACAAGGGCCCTGGCGTGCCCAGGCACCTGCGCCGCGCCATCTTCGAGCCCTTCTTCAGCACCCAGACCACGCACAGCAGCGGCCTGGGCCTGGCCTTCTGCCGCGAAACCGTGCAAGCCAACCGAGGCCAGCTGCGCTTTGAGCGCGTGGCCGCCGGATCGTCCTTCGTGATCGAGCTGCCCCTGCTGCCGGGGGATGCGGGCGAGGCCCACCACGCCAGGCGTTGGGCGCCCAGCTGAAGCGCGACCATCGGGTTTCCCCCACAGCGGCACGCCGGACTTCCCCCTGGTGGCACCGCCGCTGGCGCGTAGCATGGACACATTCCCGTTCCCGCGGCCCGCCATGCCTCCGCTTCGCCCGATCCCGATGCCGCGCACGCCACTGCAGGCCCTGTTCTCCCACCCGCTCGAGCCCGTGCTGCACCTGTCGCGCGCGCGGCTCGCCGCGCTGGGCCTGATCTACCTCATCGTGCACCTGTCGGCCTGGCTGGTGTACACCCAGGTCGCGCCGCAGCCCTACGACAGCCTGGCCCTGCGCCTGGCCGCCGCGCTCGGTGCCCTGCCGCTGTTCCTGCTCGACCCCGACGAGGTGGCGGAGTCGCCGGGCGCGCGCGCCTACGTGCTGCTCTACCTGGCCCTGGCCGGCCCCGCACTGCAGGTCTGGCTCTACCTCATGAACGGCGGCACCGATCCGCGCGTGCTCGCCCTGTGCCTGGTGGCGCTGCTCATGTACGTGATCACCGACTGGCGCTACGCCACCGCCATGCTGGTGCTGGCTTTCGCGGGCGGGCTGCTGGTCGGCGCCGGCACCGACCGGCTGCCGGCCGCGCTGGCGCGCGAGCACGGCTTCATGGTGGGTCTGTCGTGGCTGTGCGGCCTGCTGCTGGGCCTGTCTTCGGCGCAGCAGGACCGCCAGCGCCAGCAGGCCACCATGAACGCCCTGGGCGTGATGGCGCACGAGCTGCGCACGCCGCTGGCCAGCATGGGCTTGCTGGTGGAAAGCCTGCGCGACAACGAGGAGTCGCCGCAGGCGCGCCGCTCGGGCCAGCGGCTGGAGGGGCTGATGCGCAACCTGCACCAGCAGATCGACACGCAGATCGTGAACGCGCAGCTGCTCGTCCTGCGACGCGGCGACGAGCGCATCGCCGCGCGCGGGCTGATCGCCGACGCCATCGACAGCTTTCCCTTCCGCTCCGAGGCCGAGCGGCGCGCGGTGGCGCTGGCGCCCGGCCCCGACTTCCACTTCCTCGGCACGCGGCGCCTGTTCACGCAGGTGGTGCACAACCTGCTGCGCAACGCACTGGTCGCCCTGCGCCAGCACAAGGGCACCCCGGCGCCGGGCGATATCACGCTGGCCACCGACGTGCGCGGCGGCCAGGGCGTGATGGAGATCCGCGACCGGGGGCCCGGCATCCCGCGCTCCCTGCAGCGCAGCGTGTTCCGCCCCTTCGTGAGCACCGCCGACACGCACAGCAACGGCCTGGGCCTGGCCTTCTGTCAAAACACGGTGCGGGTGAACCGGGGCCGCCTGGCCCTGCACTCCAGCGAGGCCGGTACCACTTTTGTGATCACCCTGCCGCTGGACGAGGGGCGGCGCGGCGGCTGAAGGCGCGCCGCCGGCCCGGCGCCCGCGCCCGCTCGCGAACTGGGCGGGTTTTGCCCGCCTTATCCGATCAAGTTTTCCCGGCAGCCGGCCGATAGTGGCGGCGAACGCCCGTGCCTTCCAGGAGGCCGCGGGCGGTACCTGTTCACGCCCCCACCCGATCCCCCGCCCCGCGCTTCACCATGAACTTCCTCCGCAACATGTCCGTCGGCACCAAACTCTGGGCCGGCGTCGCCACCATCATCCTGGCCCTGCTGGCCACCGTCATCAGCGCGGGCCTGCGTTCGGCCCGCATGACCGAACAGTCCGAGCGCATCCTGACCGAGCTCTCCGACAAAACCGCCCTGGCCGTGGAATGGGCCGGCGTGACCGAGACCACCACCACCCGCGTGCAGGCCTCCACCCTGTCCAGCGACCCGGCCATCACCGCCCTGTACAAAGACCTGATCCCGGCCGGCTCGGCCCGCATCTCCGAGCTGCAGAAGGCGCTGGACGCCATGCCCAAGACCGAGGCGGAGGTCGCCGCGCTGGCCCGCATCGCCGAGCTGCGCACCGCCGTGCTGAGCTCGCTGGGCAAGGCCACCAAGCTCAAGGCCGCCGAGGACTACGCCGGCGCCGCGCACGAGATCACCACCAACTTCAATGGCGCGGTCACGCCCTACCTCAACGCGGTGCAGGACTTCGGCCGCATGCAGAACCGCATCCTGCAGGAAGCGCAGGCCGCGCAGGCCAAGGAGCGCGTGACCAGCATCACCATCGCCGCCACCCAGGTGGGCCTGCTGATCCTGGGCATCGCCGTCGGCGCGTTCTTCCTCATCCGCAACATCCGCCAGCCGCTCAACGAGACCATGGCCTTTGCCGAACGCATGGCCGACGGCGACCTGACGGCCACGCTCAACAACGACCGAGGCGACGAGTTCGGCGCCATGACCCGCGCGCTGGGCACCATGCGCGACCGACTGGTCAGCGTGGTGGCCGACGTCAAGCGCGGCACCGAGAACATCACCGTGGCCGCGAAAGAGATTTCCACCGGCAACAACGACCTCTCCAGCCGCACCGAGCAGACCGCGAGCAACCTGCAGCAGACCGCCGCCTCGATGGAGCAGATGTCGGGCGCGATCAAACAGTCGGCCGACTCGGCGCGCGTGGCCAACCAGCTTGCCGACGTGGCGGGCCAGAGCGCGCAGAAAGGCGGTGAGGTGGTGAACCAGGTCGTCTCGACCATGGAAGAGATCAACCAGGCCTCGCGCAAGATCAACGACATCATCGGCGTCATCGACGGCATCGCCTTCCAGACCAACATCCTGGCCCTCAACGCCGCCGTGGAAGCGGCGCGCGCGGGCGAGCAGGGCCGCGGCTTCGCCGTGGTG
>QFCS01002022.1_pt1 | contig 45037 bp, 41 predicted proteins | sample 3576561 | NCBI WGS metagenome assembly QFCS01 | reverse complement strand
CGCGATAGCTCATGCGCTGCGGGAGGCGGGCACGGGCTGGCTGCAGATCGTGTCGGACTTCGAGGATCCGGTGGAAGAGCTGGGTCTGTTCCGCCGGCTGGCCCGGGAGGCAGGGCGGCCGGTCACGCTCACCCTCACGCAATCCGACGCGCGCCCCGACGGCTGGCGCGAGCTGATGGCCGGAATCGACGAGGCCAACGCCGAGGGGTTGCGCATCACGGCGCAGGTGCGGTCGCGACCGACCAGCGTGCTGATGGGCTTCGAGCTGTCGCAAAACCCGTTCATGGGGCGGCCATCCTACAAGCAGATCGCCCATCTGCCCTTAGGCGAAAGGCTCGCCCATCTGCACGACCCTGCATTCAGGGAGCGTCTGCTGGCCGAGTCATTCGAAGGACGCGGGCGGCGGCGCATAGAGCGGTGGGAGCGCCTGTTCCCGCTGGGCGATCCGCCCGATTACGAGCCGCCGCCCGAGAACAGCATCGCCGCGCGGGCGGCACGGGAAGGACGCCGGCCGGACGAGGTCGCCTACGACTTGCTGATGGAGCAGGATGGCCGTGGGATCCTGTACCTCCCGGCGACCAACTTCGCGGCGGGCAATCTCGACGCGGTACGGGAGATGATCGCGGGGCCCAACACACTGCTGGGGCTGGGCGACGGCGGTGCCCATGTCGGCATCATGTGCGACGCCACGGCCACGAGCTACACGCTCACGCACTGGACCCGCGACCGCAAGCGCGGCGGGCTGTTCCCTGTCGCCTGGGCGATCAGGCGCCTGACCCGGGACAACGCCGGAGCCATCGGGCTGAACGATCGCGGCTTGCTGAAGGTCGGCATGAAGGCGGACATCAACGTCCTCGATTACGACCGGCTGCGCCTGCGCAGCCCGGAGGTGGTCTACGACCTGCCGGCCGGTGGCAAACGTCTGGTACAGCGCACCGAGGGGTTCGAGGCGACGATCGTGTCGGGAGAGATCGTCTACCGGCAGGGTGAGGCGACCGGCGCGCTGCCCGGGCGACTGGTGCGCGGCGTACCCGCTCAGGACAGCAAGGGAACATCATGAAAGCGGCATTCATCGAGAGGTTTGGCGGACCGGAGGTCCTGACCTATGGCGAGCTGCCCGATCCGGTGGCTGGAGCGGGGCAGGTCGTCGTGGACGTCGTGGCGGCAAGCGTCAACGGCGCCGATCCGAAGGTGGCGGCGGGCGAGTACAAGCAAGTGACTTTCCCGGTGATCCTGGGGCGCGACTTCTCCGGTACCGTGAGCGCCGTCGGGCCCGAAGTCGGCGATCTCAAACCTGGTGACGAGGTGTTCGGCGTTCTGGAGACGGGACGCGATGGAACCTACTGCGAGAGGCTCGCCGTCGGCGCGGCGATCATCGCCAGGAAACCGGCAGGCCTGTCGCACGTCGATGCTGCAGCACTGGCCCTGACAGGCCTGACGGCGCTGTGCTCGATCGAGAATGCGCTGAAGCTCAAGGCCGGCGAAACGATCCTGATCCAGGGCGGGGCGGGCGGCGTCGCAAGCTTCGCCATCCAGCTTGCCAAGCATATCGGCACGCACGTGATTGCTACGGCCGGCACTGCCAATGTCGAGTTCGTCCGTAGCCTCGGCGCCGACCAGGTCATCGACTACAGGACTGCGGACTTCACCAAGATAGTGAAGGATGTCGATGCAGTGTTCGATACGGTCGGGGGCGACGTGGCGACACGTTCGTTCTCCGTCCTGAAACCCGGCGGGCGGGCAGCCTTCATCGCCTCCGGACCGCAGGCGCCCAAACCCGTCCGTAGCGACGTCTCCGCCATCCGGCCGGCCGTGCCGCGCACGCGGGCGCATATGGAGCGCGTCGCCGAGCTGGTGCAGTCGGGCGTGGTGCGGCCACCACACGTCACGGTATATGGCCTGGCCGACGCACGGGAAGCGCTCAGGGTCAGTGCCGAACGTCACCTGCGCGGGAAGCTGGTCCTGAAAACGAGGTGACCTTCAGCGGTTATGCTGTGCCGTCTCGACGGCGCGATTCGTGCCCGCTGCGCATCGCCGCACCGCGGCGATCGCGGTGCCGTCGTCCAGATCGACGGCCGCACTGGCATCGACAATGGCAAGCTGACCCGGTGGCTCGGGGAGGAGATCGAAGCGAAATTCCAGCCGACGACCGGTTTCGAGCGCATCGATGACCGCATCCGAGAGCAGCGGCGTCGCGCCATCGGCCGAATCGGCCACGAGAACGAAGTCGTCGGCGAAGAGGAGCTGGGCGGGATGGCTGACCCCATCGATCACCAAGGTGACGGCCGGATCCTCCTTGAGGGGGCCGGCGGCATGCGGCGCCAGGGGGCCCGGGCCGGACAGGTACAGGCCCAGCTGAAGGCCGCGCCGGCTCGGGCCCTGCTCACAGGATATGACGGCCATGTCCAGATCGAGATCGGCGCTCGAAAGCGTTGCCATGGCATAGCTTGGCGCATCGACGCCTCGTTCAAGATGCCAGCCGGACGCGAGGGGTGGATTCTCCCTGGCGGCGGCCGGCAGGGCCTGCAAAGCGAGAAGAGCTGCAGCCTTGGTCAGGGTATCGAGAATCGGATGTCGCTTGAACCGCATCGCTGGTTTCTCCCGGGCGGCCGCGCGCGCCGCGGCCCGCCGTTCCGCCCGGAAAGGAATCTAGGCATCCTGCGCAGGTTCGTTTGCAGGAACGCATGACGATGGTGACCTCGTGAAGATCGCAACCTTCAACGTGAATGGAGTCAACGGGCGCCTGCCGGTGCTGCTGCGCTGGCTTCGCGAGTTCCAGCCGGATGTCGTCTGCCTGCAGGAATTGAAGGCGCCGCAGGACCGCTTCCCAGAAATGGCGATCGCCGAGGCCGGCTACGGTGCGATCTGGCACGGCCAGAAGAGCTGGAACGGCGTCGCCATCCTGCGGCGTGGTGCAAAGCCCGTGGAAACGCAGCGCGGGTTGCCTGGCGATCCTGCCGACCTGCAGAGCCGCTACATCGAGGCCGATATCGACGGCTTGACGGTCGCCTGCCTCTATCTGCCGAACGGCAATCCGGCGCCCGGTCCGAAGCTGGACTACAAGCTCGCCTGGTTCGAACGCCTGCGGCGGCGAGCGGCACGACTGGTGAAGCTCGACCGCCCGGCGATTCTGGCTGGCGACTTCAATGTCATGCCGACCGAACTCGACGTCTACAAGCCGGAGCGCTTCGTCGATGATGCGCTGTTCCTGCCGGAGGTCCGAGAAGCCTTTCGCAAGGTGATCTCGCAGGGCTGGATCGACGCGGTTCGCACGCTCCATCCCGACGAGCGGATATACACCTTCTGGGACTATTTCCGGAACGCCTGGCTGCGCAACGCGGGCTTGCGCATCGACCATCTGCTGCTCAATCCCGCGCTCGCCGGACGTCTCCAGGCAGCCGGCGTCGATCGCACGGTGAGGGGCTGGGAGAAGGCCAGCGACCATGCGCCGGCTTGGGTCGAGCTCGAGGTCGGTACGCGCCGGGCGCGGCCTCCTAAGCCGCCTTCTTCGCCTTCTTCCCGCGCAAAGCCGGTGCGATCTTCTGTTCGAACAGTTCGAAGAAGAAATCCTGGTCGGGGCCGATCTGCGTCAGGATGATCCGGTCACAGCCCAACTGGGTGTATTCGTGGATCGTCTCGAGATGGCGGTCGGCCGATGGGCCGCAACTGATCTCCTCGGCGACGGCTTCGACGGGCACATGCCGGGCGGCCGCTGCAAAGGCTCCATCGTGCGGCAGCTCGGCCTGCACCGGCCAGCCGGAGACGGACCAGCGGAAATACCGATGAGCGGTTTGCACGGCTTCCTGCTCGTCGGCGGCACAGCACATCGCGATCTCGGCATAGCGCGGGCCCTTGCCGCCGGCTTCGCCGAATGCATCGAGCAGCTCGGCCTTCGCCTCGGTGACGATCAGCCCGTCAGCCTTCTCGGCGGCAAGGCGGGCGGCGTGCGGTCCACCGGCCGCCATGATGACCTCGGGCTTGTGCTTGGGACGGTCGAACAGCCTGGCATGGTCGAGATTGAAATAATCGCCACGGTAGGTCGTCAGATCTCCGGCGAGGAGCCCCTGGATGATGTCGAGAGCTTCCGAAAGCCGCTCATGCCGTTCGACGATTCCTGGCCAGCCGGCTCCGATCACGTGCTCGTTGAGCCGCTCGCCGGAGCCGACGCCCAGGGCGAAGCGGCCGTTCGTCAGCAACCCCATGGTTGCGGCAGCCTGAGCGATGATCGCCGGGTGGTAGCGCATGATGGGGCAGGTCACGGCCGTCATCAGGCCCAGCCGCTCGGTTGCCTGCGCGAGTGCACCCAGCACGGACCATGCAAAGGGCGAGTGGCCCTGCTCCTCGAGCCACGGGAAGTAATGGTCGGAGATGGCGGCAAAGTCGAAGCCGGCCTGTTCGGCACGTCTTGCATTGCGCAGCAGGGCCTCCGGGCCATGCTCTTCCGACATGAGCTTGTAGCCGAGTTTGATCATGGCGATGCGCCCCGACGATGAAGGATGGCGGGATGGGTTCACCGGGAAAACACGGAATGGAGTGCGAGGTTGCAGGGATTCGGCGAGCTGGGATCGGCGACGCTCGGCACGGTGGCGGCCCCGTCAGGGAACCGTGTAGTCCTTCAGCATCCGGCCGCCCGGCTTCTTGCGGTTCGCCTCTGCCTTCCCGAGATGCACGATGGGCTTTGTTGCCGGGATGGCGCGCGACCGGGCCTAGCCGGGCGCCGTCGTCCCGGCGAGCAGGTGCCGTACCTCCTCGTCGCTGACCTGGGAGAAGTCATCGTAGTGCAGGCCGATCGCCCGGAAGTGCTCGTGCACCTCCAGGCAGATCAGCTCGTCGACCTCCTGGCGCAGCATGGCGATGGCATCGGCCGGCCCGACAGGCACGGCAAGCACGATCTTGTCCGGCTTGCGGACGGCCAGGGAGCGCAGCGCCGCCCGCGTCGTGGCTCCGGTCGCTACTCCGTCGTCGACGACGATAACGACGCGGCCGGCGATCACGGCGCGCGGCCGGTCGCCGAGATAGAGCCGGCGACGACGCTCGATCTCGGCCAGCTCGCGGTCGCGCACGGCGTCGAAGTCGGCCGGCTCGACGCCGGCCTGGCCAATGACTTCCTCGTTGCGCACGACGATCGGTGTGGCGCCGTCTACGACGGCCCCCATGGCAAGTTCGGGCTGCCACGGCACACCGATCTTGCGTACCAGAAGAAGGTCGAGTGGCGCGGCCAGTGCCGCGGCGATCGGCACAGCGACAGGCACGCCGCCACGGGGCAGGGCGAGCACGACTGGTTGCTGGGCCCGGTAGCCGATCAGCGCAGCAGCCAGCCGCTGGCCGGCATCGGTACGATCGCGGAAGGTCATCTCTGGTACCCCTCCGGTGCAGACTCGCCCCTGCGGGGCCACTGACCTTGACATGCATCAAACGCGGCAACTGCTTTTCGGGATGCCAAGATGGCGGAGCACGGCTATAGCGCTCGATAGCCAGGAAACAGGAGAGCCGTCATGCGTTCGATCCTTGTCACCGTGGACGAGACGCCGTCATCGATGGCAGCACGTCGACTTACGATCGCCCTGGCGCGGCGATCAGGTGCGGCCGTGCACGGTGTGACAGGCTTCGAGATGGGTGACCTCGACCAGCCTGAGCTGGCGCCCCTCGGCGGTTCCGAGGTCGCCTATGCCCGATTGCAGCGACGCGAGCAGGAGGCTCGCGAGCGGCGCGCGCGCGTCGCAGCGCTGCCTGGAACATTCGAGGCGTCGCTGGCCGCGGAAGGGCTCGTGGCCCCATGCGCGCTGATGGAGAAAGACGTGCGGCGCGAGCTGCTGCGCCGCTCGCAGACTTGCGATCTGGTGGTGAGCGGCCGCGATGCGGCATTTCACCTGCATGAGGCCGATGATGGCGTGACGCCGCTGGTCGAGCACCTGATAACAGAGGGCAGCCGGCCAGTGATCGTCACCGGGCCGGAGCTGCACGAATCCGGGCCGGTCATGGTCGCCTATGACGGCAGCACGCCTGCCGCCAAGGCCCTGCAAATGGCCGCCCTGTTGGGGGTGCTCGCCGGCTCCGAGGTTCATGTGCTGTCGATGGCGCACGAGATCGAGGAGGCGCGGGTGGCGGCCGGGCAGGCGCAGGCATTTCTGCAGCCCCACGGCATCGTGCCGCTGATCGATGCCCGTTTCTCGACCGAGGATGCCGGCGCCTTCCTTACGGAGCGGGCACGGGAGATCGGCGCGCGGCTGCTGGTGATGGGCGCCTTTGGCCATCGCGGCTGGCGCGAGCTGCTGTTCGGCTCATGCACGCGACGTCTGCTCGACGCCGTGCCGCTGCCGCTGTTCATCTATCACTGACCCGCTTATCCCTGACGCCGGATTTGCGGCGTCGCGGCCTCAGCGGCTGGTCGGTGAGCAACGCCAGCAGGGCTTTCGCGGCCGGGCTGAGATAGCCGCTGCGGCGATGCAAGGCGCTGATGGGATTGAGCGCGCGCATCGCCGGCACATCGAGCACGGCCAGCAGGCCCTGTCGTAACTCGTCGCGCACGCTGCTTTCGGGCACGAGCGCCAGGCCGAAGCCGGCCTGCGCCAGACGCTTCTGTGCCGTCAGGCTGTCGACGAGCGTCACGTCGGCTTGGTCGAGCCCGGCGCGCACGAGCTGCCGCATCAGCAGATGGCCCGACGAATCGCGTTCGCCGCGCACCGGCGGGAAGCCGATCCAGCGCTCACCACGCAGCATGCCGACGTCGCGCAGGCGGCGGCCCGCCAGCCTGTGATCCGGCGCGGCGACGATCAGCATGGCCTCTGCGCCGGCCGGGTGGATCGCAAGGTCGCCGCCCTCCGGCGCGAAGTAGCGCAGGCCGAGCGTGACCTCGCCGCGGCGGACCAGGTCGGTCACCTCGGTGCTGGACGCGGTGCGCAGCTCGAGGCGGACCGCCGGGGCGCGGCGTCGGAAGCGGCGCAGCGTGTCGACGATCCTCGTGTCTGCAAGCGTGCCGACGAGTGCGAGCGAGACGCCGCCGCCGAGGCGGTCTTGCAGGTCGTGCACCGCCTCGCGCCCATCCTTCAGGGCGGCCAGTGCCGCCTCGGCATGTGGGCGGAAGGCGTGGCCAGCTTCCGTGAGGCGCGCACGTCCGCGCAACCGCTCGAACAGCGGGACGCCCAACTCCTGTTCGAGCAGGCCGAGGCGGCGGCTGATGGCAGGCTGGGAGCGATGCAGCCGCAGCGCCGCGCGCGTAAAGCTGCCGAGCTCGGCAATGGCGACGAAAGTCTGAAGGCCGTCGATGTCCATCGATCCGCTTTCCTGATGCGTAGGCCAAATACTATGCATTCGACAAAAGTCTGTCCTGTGGCTCAACTCCCTGGCGTCGGCGGCGAACGAGGAGACGGCACATGCGTACCACGGCGGAGAAGGCGGCGGCATTCCGCGCCCTGCACGAGCGGCCCGGCTGCTTCATCATCCCCAATCCCTGGGACGCTGGCACGGCGCGCCTGCTGGCGGCGCTGGGCTTCGAAGCACTGGCGACAACGAGCCTGGGCGTCGCCAATGTCCTCGGGCGCGCCGACAGCACGGTCAGCCGCGAAGAGGTGATCGCCAATGCCCGGGAGATCGCCCAGGCAACTGACCTGCCAGTGACGGCCGACCTGGAGAATTGCTTCGCCCACGGACCGGCGGCTGCGGCGGAGACGATCCGCCTGGCGGCCGATGGCGGCCTGGCCGGTGGCTCGATCGAGGATTTCACCGGCGATCGTGCCGCGCCGATCTACGACTTCGATCTGGCCGTCGAGCGCGTGCGTGCTGCCGTCGACGTGGTCCGGAGCCTGCCCGTGCCGTTCATGCTCACGGCGCGGGCCGAGAATCTGATCCGCGGCCGCAGCGACATGGCCGATACGATCCGCCGCCTGCAGGCCTACGCGGCGGCCGGCGCCGATGTGCTCTATGCCCCGGGACTGAAGACGGCGGCGGAGATCCGAGCGGTGGTCGAGGCGATCGACCGGCCGCTGAACGTGGTGACGGGATGGCTCGATCCCGACATGACGGCGGCCGACGTGGCGGCCGCCGGCGCCAAGCGGATCAGCGTGGGTGGCGGGCTCAACCGACTGGCGCTGGCGGCCTTCCTCGGCGCGGCGCAGGCGATGAAGGATCAGGGTTCCTTCGCCTGGATGCGCGACATGGCAGGAACCGGACCGCTGCGCGAGATGTTCGCGACCGGTGGACCGGTCGAAACGGAAAGAATGGATATCCGATGAAAGACGCCACAACTGAGGAGGGATAGCCTCACGCGAAGCCCGCAAGGAGGCTTCATGAACACGGAACAGCAAGTCGGCGAGCCGCTCGCGGACCGCGGCGATGCGCGACCGGTCGTGCGGCGGCATCGCCTTTCCACGCGGCTGTGGCATTGGATCAACGCCGCGGTGATGACGATCATGCTGATGAGCGGCCTGATGATCTTCAACGCCCATCCGCGGCTCTACTGGGGCAACTACGGTGCCAATCCCGATACGCCGTGGCTGGAGATCGGCAGCGACGGCGGTGCGGGCTTTTTGCGCCTCGGCGACCTGACGGTGCCGACGACAGGCGTGCTCGGTGTCTGGTCGGACAGCAGGGGAGACCTCAACGATACCGCGTTTCCCGGCTGGGCGACGATCCCTTCGACCTACGACCTCGCCCTGTCTCGGCACTGGCATCTGACCTTTGCCTGGATTTTCGCTGCCGGTGTCGTGGTCTATCTCCTGTGGAGTCTCGTCAACCGGCACTTCGATCGCGATCTGCTGCCGCGTCGCGGCGAACTGGCGCCGACGTCCATTTGGGCCGACGTCAGGCGGCATGCCATGCTGCGCTTTCCGGCCGGCGAGGCGGCGCGGCGCTACAGCATCCTGCAAAAGCTCGCCTATCTCATCGTGCTCGCGATCCTTCTCCCGACGCTGGTGCTGTCGGGGCTCACCATGTCGCCGGCCATGAATGCCGCCTGGCCGTGGCTGCTCGAGCTGTTCCAGGGCCGTCAGTCGGCCCGATCCGTCCACTTCATCTGCGCCACGCTGGCGGTGCTGTTCGTCGTCGTCCATCTGGCGATGGTGGTGCTCGCCGGTCCGCTCAACGAGATCTGGTCGATGATCACGGGGCGATTTCGGCTGCCCAGGGAGAAGCACTGATGGTCCGCAAACTGTCGCGGCGATTTCTCCTTGGCGGGCTCGCCGGCGGGTCGCTTGCCGGGCCTGCCCTTGCCGCGCCGTTTCTGCCAGCGCGGGATCGGGCAGCGCCAGATCGGGCTTCGCCGTTCGGCGACGGCTTCCTGGGAGCGGGCGAGTGGCTGGCCTATCGAGCACAACGCCTGATCGGCGGCGATGCGCTGGCGCCGGAATTCACCGAGGCGGACATGTCGCCGGTGTTCCGGACCAACGGCAACACACTGCCGGCCTCCGCCACCTACCGCGCCCATGCCGCGACAGGCTTTGCCGACTGGCGGCTCAGAGTGGATGGACAGGTCGGGATGCCGCGCGCGTTCTCGCTGCAGGAACTGCGTGCCATGCCTTCGCGCACGCAGATCACGCTGCATAACTGCGTCGAGGGCTGGAGTGCGGTAGGCAAGTGGCAGGGCACGCTGCTGGGGGTGCTGCTGCGCGAGGTCGGCCTCAGGCCGAGTGCACGATACATCGTGTTCCACTGCGCCGACGATTTCGATGGGACGCCGTACTACGAAAGCGTGGACCTCGACGACGCCTTCCATCCGCAGACCATCCTGGCCTACGACATGAACGATGCGCCGCTGACCATCGGCCACGGTGCGCCGATCCGTATGCGCATCGAACGGCAGCTCGGATACAAGCATGCGAAATTCGTCATGCGCGTCGAGGCGGTGGAATCGCTGCGCGGAATCGGCCAGGGCAAGGGTGGATTCTGGGAGGATGAAGCCGGGTACTACTGGTACGCGGGCATTTGAACGGCGCGTCTGCCGGAAGGAGTGTGGATGGCCCGTGCCTTGCTTCCGGGAGGCATGACCCTGCCGCTGATCGACGTCCACACCCATATGTACCTGCCGCGCTACATGGAACTGCTGCGGCAACGCACCAAGGTCCCGCGCGTCGTGTCGCGGGCCGGCGGCGACAGGCTGATCATCCTGCCCGACGAGGAGTCGGACGACTCGACCTCGGCCGGGCGGCCGATCGGCGGTGAGTTCCATGAGGTGAGCCGCAAGCTCGCCTTCATGGATACGCACGGCATTGCCATCTCGGTGGTGAGCTCGGCCAATCCCTGGATCGACTTCGTCGAAGCCGAGGAGGCGCCGGCGCTCGCGGCGCAGCTCAACGACGACCTGGAGGCGATCTGCGCCGACTCGGCCGGCCGCATGCTGGGCTTCGGGGTCCTGGCACTGCAGCGGCCCGAGACCTGCGCCGCCGAGCTGAGGCGCATCGCCGGCCACAAACACATGCGCGGCGTGATCATCGGCTCGGCCGGCCGCGGCCGCGGCCTCGACGATCCCGACTTCGAGCCGATCTGGAAGGCGGCGGCGGACAACGACCTGTTCGTCTTCATCCATCCGCACTACGGCGTCGGCCACGGCCTCTTTCCCGACACCGGCCATGCCATGATGCTGGCCCTGGGCTTCACCTTCGAGACGTCGATCGCGGTGGCACTCCTGATCCTGCGCGGCGTCCTGGCGCGCCATCCGGGACTGAAGCTTCTGATCGCTCATGCCGGCGGCACGCTGCCCTATCTCGCCGGCCGGCTGGATTCCTGCGTCAAGAACGACATCTCCAAGAATTTCGGCCTGCCCAAGCCGCCCAGCCACTATCTGCGGCAGTGCTGGTTCGATTCGATTGCCTATCACGGTCCGGCGTTGGCGGCGCTGGAGGCTTTCGCCGATCCGGCCAAGATCATGTTCGGTACCGATCATCCGTTCTTCCGGCCGCATGTCGCGGACGATGTGCTCGACAGGACCACCTGGCCTTCACCGGAGGAGAACCTGCAGGCGCTGTCGACGTTGAATGCGGATCGCCAGAAGGCGATTGCCTACGAGAACGGTCTGGCGGCGTTCGACGTGAAGCTGCCCTAGCCAGAAGCCTCCCGACCGGCCACCATCGGTCCGCAGGCTTCACCCGGGGGCGACGAGGAGGCTTTCGTGACGAGACTGCTGATCGCACTGCTGAGCCTGACCATGATGCTGTCACCGCCGGCGGCCCGGGCGGCCGACCCGGTCGATCTGCTGCTGGTGCTGGCGGCCGACGTATCGCGCAGCGTGACCGAGCCCAAATTCAGGCTGCAGCGCGAGGGTGCTGCGGCCGCCATTACCCACCCCGACGTCGTCCAGGCAATCGCCTCCGGTCCGAACCGCCGCATCGCGATTTGCTTCGTCGAATGGGCGACGGCCGGCCAGCAGAAGGTGGTGATCGACTGGACGGTCGTCGAGGATGCGCCGTCGGCACGGCGTTTCGGCGACCGCTTGCTCGAGACGCCACGCTCCTTCATGGGCAGCACGTCGATCGCCGATGCCATCGACTTCGCGGCCGGCCAGTTCGAGCGCGCGCCGTTTCGTGCCGAGCGGCGGGTGATCGACGTGTCGGGCGACGGCACCAACGTCTCGGGCCGGCCGGTCGGAGACGCCCGCGACGAGGCGGTGGCGCGCGGCATCACGATCAACGGCCTGGTGATCCTGACGCCGCTCGAGGAATCGTTCCGGCCCGAGCACACCAACCCGGCGGGCGGACTGGAGCGGTACTTCCAGGACAATGTCATCGGCGGTCCCGGGGCCTTTACCGTGGTGGCCGAGACCCACGCCTCGTTCGGACGTGCGCTGACCAAGAAGCTGATCGCGGAGATCGCCGGGCTGGCGCCGCGCGACCTCGCGGAAGCGCCGAGCATCCGCTAGGCGGCCGGCGGTTCAGCGGCTGTCGTAGAGCCGGATGACGATCGCTTCCAAGGCGAGGAAGAAGGCGAACAGCACGATGCCGACGCCGCACAGCAGCAGGATCGCGGCGAGCAGCAGAGCGGTTTCGAAGTTGTTGGCCGAGAACAGGATGATGTAGCCCAGCCCGACCTGGGCCGTGATGAACTCACCCAGCACGACGCCGATCACGGCGAAGGTCACGCCGATGCGCAGGCCGGCGAAGATGTGCGGCAGGGCGAAGGGCAGCCTGACCGTCGCGAACATGCGCCAGCGCGGCATCATCAGGCTGCGGCACAGCCTCTCGTAGCCGGGTGGGGCGGCCTGCAGGCCGGTGATGGTCGCGACCACGACCGGGAAAAAGGCGATGAAGACCGAGAAGATCACATTGGCAGCGAACCCGGTACCGAACCACAGCAGGAACACCGGGGCCAGCGCGACCTTGGGAATGAGCTGGAAGAAGACGATGGTCGGGTAGACCATTTCCATCATCGTGCGCGAATAGGAGACGGCGGCACCGAGCGCGATGCCCAGCAGGGCCGCGGTCGCGATGCCGGCGACGGCGCCCCAGAAGGTCGGATTGGCCTGCTCGAGCAGGATGTCCATCGAGCGGATCAGCGTGTCGTAGACCAGGCTGGGCGAGGGCAGCAGCCGGGCCGGGACGAGGCCGGAGCGCGAGACCAGTTCCCAGGCGCCGAACAGAACCATCGCCGCCACCAGCGGCGGCGCCACGAGGCGCACGGCGTAGCGGGCGAGACCGCCGAGATCGTGGCCGGTGGGACGGCTCAGCGGCAGGCCGATGTCGGTCATTCGCCCTGCCACTTGCGCACGGCGATTTCGCCGGCATGGATGGCGCCGTAGCCGCCGAGGCCGATCACGCACAACACCGTGATGGCTGCCAGAATCAGGTCGGTACGCAGCAGCGCGGCGCTCTTCAGGATCAGGAATCCCAGCCCCTCGGAGGAGGAGATGAACTCGGCGACGATGACGCCGATCACGGCGAGCGTGATGGCGATCTTCAGGCCGGCGAAGAGATAGGGCATCGAGGCCGGAAAGCGGACCATCCAGAAGGTTCGCCAAGGGGTCGCAGTAAGGCCGCGACTCAGCCGCACCAGGGAGCGGTCGGTGGATTCGAGGCCGGCCATCATGGCGATGAAAATCGGGAAGAAGCCGATGAAGGCCGCGATGGTGAGCCGCGACTGCCAGCCGATGCCGACCCAGACGATGAACAGCGGTGTCCAGGCGATCTTCGGAACGAGCTGGATGATGACGACCAGAGGATAGATCGCGTCGCGCACCAGGCGGTTGAAGCTGAGCAGCGAGGCGAGCCCCACGCCGAACGCGGCGGCCAGCAGGAAGCCGGCCAGCGTGTCGCGCACGGTGGGCACGGTCTGCTGCCAGATGACGGGGAAGTCGGTGACGAGCGCCGCCCAGATGTCCGATGGCGCCGGCAGGATCACCTTGGGATAGTCGAAGACCACGGCGAGGACCTGCCATAGCAGCAACAGGCTTCCGCCGAAGGCGGCGGGAAGCAGCAGGGGACGCAGCCGCTCGAGCAATGGCGAGGAGAAGACCTCGGCAACCCGGAACGCACTGCCCGAGACGGCAGACGAAGGCGTCATGGCGGCGGGCTCGGGATCCATCAGTGTGGCACGTGCTGGATCTTGCCGCGCAGATGGCCGCAGATCTCGTTGAACTCGACCGTCTCACCGATTTCCAGTCCGCGCGGGCGGGGGAAGGGGATGCGGATATCCTCGATGATGCGGCCGGGCCGGCGGCTCATCACCAGCACGCGATCGGCAAGATAGACGGCCTCGCGAATCGAATGGGTGACGAACAGGGCGGTACGGTGGTGCTCCTCCCACATCTTCATCAGCACCAGGTTCATCTCGTCGCGGGTGATGGCGTCGAGGGCGCTGAACGGCTCGTCCATCAGCAGGAGGTCGGGCTCGTAGACCAGCGCCCGGCAGATGGCGACGCGCTGGCGCATGCCACCCGAGAGCTGCCGCGGCTTGTGATGGTGGAAGCCCTTCAGCCCGACCTGATCAAGCAGGCTGGCGGCCCGCGCCATGGTCGCGGCATCCTTCGGGCCGGTGCCGCGGTCCGCTGCCTGGAAAGGGAACAGAACATTGTCCAGCGCCGTCTTCCAGGGCAGCAGGGTCGGATCCTGGAACATGATGCCGGTATCGGCGCGTGGCGCCGTGAGCGACCTGCCGGCGACCGAAATGGTGCCGCGGCTCGGCGCATCGAGACCGGCGATCATCATCAGGAGGGTGCTCTTGCCGCAGCCGGACGGACCCAGCAACGCGACGAACTCGCCGGCCTTGACGGTGAAGGTGGTCGGCGCCACGGCCTCGACCTGCTGGCGCGTTCCTTCATTGTAGACCTTGGACAGGCGGTCCACGACGACATAGTCGATGCCGGCGGCCGGGGCGGCCGCCGGCTGCTCGATGCGCAGCGCGGCTGCCGTGCTCATCCCAGGGCGTACTTGGCCGATGCGGCCTTGGCCTTGGCCCATTCGGCATCGCTGAGCTTGAGCTTGCCGACGAACTCATTGGTGTAGAGCGCGGCAGGATCAGGCTTCTTGTCGCCGGCGGCGCCGGCATTCTCGAAGATGAGGTCGGTCATCTTCACGTAGACCGCCGGATCGGCCCAACCGACACCCTTCTCCATGGCTTCTTTAGAGGCGTAATTGGCGGCCCACACGCCCATGCCGACCTCGAGCTGTTCCTTTGCCGTAGAGGCAAGCTTGAGCTCGGGAACTTGCTTGAAGAGGATCTCGATCGTCTCACCGGGATTGAGCAACGCGAACTTGACGCCCTCGGCCAGGCCCGCGGTCATCTGCTCGCACAGCGCCTTCTCCTTGGCGAAGTAGGCCGGGGTCGTGGTCAGCGAGTGGGCATAGAAGGGCAGGCCGAATTTGCTGTAGAGGAACACGCGCGGCTTGATGCCGGCCGCCACGATCTTGGGCAGCGCGCTCGCGATGAAGCAGGTGATGGCGTCGCACTGCTTGTCGATCAGCGCCACCTCTCGCACCTTGTTGTCGAGGGCGACCGACTGGATGTCGGACATGCTCAGCCCGACGTTCTTCAGGAAGGTCGGCAGGAAAGGATACTCGCCCGAGGTCAGGGTCGAGCCGACCTTCTTGCCCTTGAGGTCGGCCGGCCCTTTGATCGGCGATTCCGGCCGCACGGCGACACCCATGGTGGTGTCGTAGTTGAAGCAGCCTAGCGAGAGCAGGGGCAGGCCTTTGACCGCCTGCTGGATGGAGTTCGGTGCGGCGGGGATGCCGAATTCATACTTGCCCTGGGCGATCGCCTGGGTCGCGGCAGCCGAGCCGGTGCCCTTCTCGATGATGACGTCGATGCCGGCCTTGTCCCAGTACTGCTTGGCGGCGTACGTCCAGATGTTGGCACCCTCGGGCAACCAGCCCAGCGTGAGCTTCACCGTGGTCTTCTTCTGGGCGAAGACCTTCTTCGGCACGAAGCCGGCGCCCGTGGCGGCAACTGCGCCAGCACCCGCTGCGGCGACGAAATGGCGGCGGGAAAGACGGCCGAGGGACGGGCCCTTCAGTCCTTTGCGCATGTGACCTCCAGTGGTGAAACCCCGCCGGCCGCGACGCAACATGCATGCCAAGCAAACGACAGACACAGGGTGTCAGAGTCCGGCGCGTGCCCGCAGACGGCGGGCCGCTTCGCCATGGCCGTGCGTCAGGGCAGCGACGTCGATGCCCGGCAACATGCCGTCTTCGACGACCCAGCGGCCGGCGACCATGACGCGGTCGGCGCGAGCCGGCATGCTGCGGACGAGGCCGGCCAGGGCGTCGTCGACGCCGGTGAAGCCCAAACCGTCGGTGCGGAACATCGCGAGGTCGGCCTGCCGGCCCGGTGCGAGGCTGCCGATGTCGTCGCGCCCGAGACAGGCCGCGCCGCCGGCAGTCGCCCAGCGCAGGGCATCCGCCGCCATGACACGGGTACCGTGCGCCAGGCGCTGCAGCATGAAGGCCTGCCGGATCTCGGCGATCATGCTGGAGGAATCGTTGGCCGACGAGCCGTCGACACCCAGCCCGACCGCGACACCCGCCGCTTCCAGCGCGGGCACGGGGCAGACGCCCGACGCCGTGATCATGTTCGAGCTCGGACAATGCGCGATCGAGACTCCGGCTTGCCCCAGCCGTGTCGTCTCCTCGGGCGAGAAGAAAATGCCGTGAGCCAGCCAGACGTTGGCGCCAAGCCAGCCCAGTCGCTCCATGTAGTCGATTGGCCGGCAACCAAAACGGTCCTGGCAATAGACGATCTCATCGGCATGAGCGGCGAGATGGGTGTGCAGCCGCAGACCGTGGATGCGGGCCAGGGCCGCCGATTCGCGCATGAGATCGGCGCTGACGGAGAAGGGCGAACAGGGGGCCAGCGCGATCTGCACCATCGCCCCGGGCGCCGCGTTGTGATGGGCGTGTACCAGCCGCTCGCTGTCGGCCAGGATACGGTCGATCGACTGCACCACAGCGGCGGGCGGCAGGCCGCCGTCATCTTCCGACAGGTCCATCGAGCCACGCGTCAGGACCAGCCGCAGCCCGATGGCCTGTGCCTCCTCTATGGCGATCTCGATCGCGTCGTCGAGGCCCGGCGGAAAGACGTAATGATGATCGGACGTCGTGGTGCAGCCCGTGAGGGCGAGCTCCGCCAGCGCCACCCGAACGGCCAGCCGAAGGTCCGTCTCCTGAAGATGACGCCACACCGGATACATGATCTTGAGCCAGGGGAAGACCTCGGCGTCGAGCGACGGTGCCAGGCTGCGCGTCAGGGTCTGATAGAAGTGGTGGTGGGTGTTGACGAATCCCGGAACCACGACGTGGCTGCTGGCATCGACGACGTTGCACGGCATGGAGGGTTCGGCACCGGCAGGCACCGTCTCCACGACCATGGGACCATCGACGACGACGCCGCGTTCGGCATTGGCCGCCATGATGGCGAGGGGATCACGAACCCAGATCGGCATGCGCCGCCCGCATGCAAGCGCGATGCCGCTGGCACAGCTGTTGCAGCCTGCACGGGTCCGCAAGCCGACGCACCGAGAGGACCCGATGGACACACTGACCGTGAAGCCCCGCCCGCCGCAGAAGCTCCGGCCACCGACCGTCGAGACCCTGCTGGCCGAGATCGCCACGCTCGACGTCGCTGCCGTGCAGGAGCGCATGATGCCGGCCGGCTGCTACACCGATGCCGATTTCTTCGACTTCGAGCAGCGCGAGGTCTTCGCGAAGACGTGGATCTGCGTCGGCCGGGTCGAACAGGTGGCATCGCCCGGCGATTGCTTCGGGACCGAGGTTGCCGGTGAGCCGGTGCTGGTGACGCGCGGCGAGGACGGGGAGGTCCGCGCGCTGAGTGCGATCTGTCAGCACCGGGGCGAGATCATCCCGTGCCCCGAGAAGGGCAAAGCGCTGCGGTGTCCGTTGCATTTCTGGACATATGACATGCAGGGGCGCCTGCTCGGGGCACCTCGCATGGGCGATGCCGAGGCGATGCAGCGGCTGCGCCGGACAGTGCGCCTGCCGGAGCTGCGGCTCGAGCTTTGGCACGGATTCATCTTCGTCAATCTCGATCCAGCGGCGCCGCCGCTGGGGCCGAGCCTGGCCAAGCTCGAGCCGCTGTGGGCGGGCTACGAGGCGACGGGGCTGAAGGCGCTGCCGCCGGTGATGAGCGACACGCCGCTGCCCTGGAACTGGAAGGTCCACGTCGAGAACTTCACCGACGCCTATCACCCCGAGTACGTGCATATCGGCACGCACGACTTCGCCCCCAGCGTCATGGACGGGGACGGCGTGCGCTTCACGGAGATGAAGCCAGGGGACAACGCCATCGTGCGCAGCGTGCCGATGCGTACGCCCGACGGCGGCATGATGAGCGCCGGCTGGGGACCCGAAGCTGCCTTCCCGGCGATCGCGACCTTGCCGTCCGAACAGCGACGGCGCATCACCTTCGCCATGCTGCCGCCCAGCCTGACCATGATGTTCGCGCCGGGCACGGTCGCCTACACGCTGATCCGGCCATCAGGCGTCACGGCGACTTTCGCCGGCTCAGATCGCGTGACGTATGGCGGCTGGCTGCTGCCGCAGAGCACGATCGACCTTCCGGACTTCGTCGATCGCTGCAAGGCGGTGAGCGAAGGCGGCTCGAAGATCTGGGCGCAGGACGTGCCCGTCAATCTCGGCATGCAGGCGGCCAAGAACTCGCGCTTCCTGCCTGACGGCATCTATGGCCCGCTGGAGACAACGCTGCAGCAATTCAACATCTGGCTGCTCGAAGCATATCGCCGCGCCGTGGCGGGGTAACTCGACGTCGGACCGTGTCCCGCCGGCACCGGCGCCGGCGGGACGATCGGGTCAGGGATCGACCTTGATGTTTGCCGTCTTCACCAGCTTGGCGAACTTGGCGACGTCGGCACGCAGCCGGTCCATGAAGGCGTCGGGCGTCAGGACCATCGGATCCGAACCGCCGTCGATGATCTTGGCGGTGACGTCGGGCATGGCGACGATCTTGTCGATCATGCCATGGAGCTTTTCGACGATCGGTCGCGGCGTGCCGGCGGGTGCGAGGATCCCGTACCATGATGCCAGCTCGTAGTCGGCGACCCCGGCCTCGGCGATGGTGGGCACGTCCGGGAGCGAAGCGGCGCGCTGCTTGGAGGTGACACCGAGAGCACGCAGCTTGCCGGCACGCACATAAGGTACTTCGGCGGTCACCGTCGAGCAGTACAGGTCGATCTGACCCGCCATCAGGTCCTGGAGGGCGGGCGTGTCGCCCTTGTACGGCACATGCACCATGTCGAGGCCAGCGAGGCTCTTCAGCAGCTCGATCGACAGCAGCGGGGTGCCGATGCCCGAGGAGCCGAAGTTCAGTTTGCCGGGGTTGGCCTTGGCGTAGGCGATCAGCTCCTTGACGTTCTTGATCGGCAGGTCGGGACGGATCACCAACAGGTTCTGCGACGACACCACGGACGCGACGGGAGCGAAGTCCTTCAATGTGTCATAGGGCAGGTTGGTCGAGAAGGCCGGAGCGATGGTCATGTTCGCCGTGCCCATGAGCAGCGTGTAGCCGTCGGGTTCGGCCTTGGCGACATAGCCGAATCCGAGGTTACCTGAAGCGCCGGGCTTGTTCTCGACGATGACCGTTTGGCCCAGCATCGGCGTCAACTTCTCGGCGAGGATGCGCGCCAGGATGTCCGTGGCGCCGCCCGCCGGATAGGGGACGATGATGCGGATCATCTTGGTCGGGTATTGCTGCGCGTGCGCCGCCGTGGCAAGGCCGGCCAACAAGAGGCCGGCGACTATCAGAAGCAATCGTCTCATCGAGGATCTCCTTTCGAGGCGGTGACGTGTTCGTTCTCTTTGCTGAACTCCGACTCGCGCAGCAGACGCCGCGAAAGCTTCCCGGAGGCGGTGCGCGGCAAGGCGCCGACGAAGTCGATGCGCCGCGGATATTTGTAGGGTGCGATGGTCTGCTTGACGTGCTGCTGAAGCGCCGTCACCAACCCGGCGGAGGGCGCATGACCCTCGTGCAGCACGACGAAGCCCTTGACGATCTCGCCGCGCAGGTCGTCCGGGCTGGCGGCGACGGCGCATTCCGCCACTGCTGGATGCGCCATCAGGGCGTTCTCGACTTCCGTCGGGCCGATGCGGTAGCCGCCTGAGCTGATGATGTCGTCGTCGCGGCCGACGAAGAAGATGTTGTCCGCGGCGTCGCGATAGCCGGTGTCGCCGGTGAGATACCAGCGGCCGTGGCGTACCGGAAGGGTCCATGTGCCGCCGTCCCAGTAGCCGAGCATCAGACCTGCATCGTTCCGGTCGAAGGCGATCTGCCCAGCCATGCCAGGCGGCGTCTCGACGCCGTCGTCGTCGACCACCGTGACGTGGTTGCCTTCCATCGCGCGGCCGATCATGCCGTTCAGCGGTTCAGCGTCCGGAGAGGTCAGAGTCGCAGTCGGCGTCTCCGTCTGACCGTAGCCCACCAGCAGCGGCGCTCCGGAGAAGGCACGCCAGCGATCCGCGAGCTCGGCCGTCATGGCCTCGCCGGCCGAGAGCGTGAAGCGCAGGGCGGGCAGGGCGCGCGGCGCGGCCTGCGCCATGATGATACGTAGTTCCGTCGCGACGGCGCCGAAGCAGGTGACGCCGAAGCGTTCCAGGGCTTCCAATTTGGTTACGGCATCAGACGCGCCGTCGTGCATCAGGGCTGTCGCGCCGTTCATCCAGGCACCGAACAGCAGGCAGCTCGCAGCGCGCGTCCATCCGGTATCGCTAGTCGTCCATATGACGTCGCCGTCGGTGATGCCGAGCTGGGCCCAGGGCTGGCGGCTACGGACATAGAGCCCGCGCGCGGCATGCAGCACCGGCTTGGGCGGTCCGGATGACCCGGAAGTGAAATACATCAAGGCGGGGGCGTCGGCCGGCATCTGTGCCGGCGGTGGGAGCGGCCCAGCATTCATCGTGGCCGCCTCGAGATCCCGCCAGCCGTCGCCGCCACCACGGGAGAAGCGGACCCGAAGCCGGTCGCGTGCCGGCCCGAACTTGTCGAGGAAGCGCCGGTCGGTGATCGCGGCGACGCTGCCGCTGCGTGCGATGCGATAGCCGACCTCTTCGGCGCTGACTTGTGTAACGCAGGGCACGGGAACGAGCCCAAGGTGAAGACAGGCGAGCATTGCCACCTGCCATTCCGCAACGCGCGGCATCAGGATCAGAACGCGATCACCAGCTTGGAGGCCGGCATCCGCCAGACTTGCGGCCAGGCCATGCGCGTCACGTGTCATGCGCTCGAAGCTCCAGCGCTCGACATGCCCCGCCGAATCGACGGCAATCACGGCTGTCGCCATCGGCGTACGTTCCGTGATTCGGTACACGATATCCGAGGAGAAATTGAATCGATCGGGCACCACGAACAAACCACCTGGTTCAAACGTTGTGTTCATCGCAATTTTCGCGCCATCCCGCATCGTCTTGCATTCCCCTGGAGAATGCTACATAGATTGCCTGTTCCATTCAATGGGACAGAAGGAGTTTGGTGTGGACGCGATCGAGGACTTGCTGGATTTCGGGCTAACAACCTCCTTCGAGGCGCTGCCGGAGCCGGTGGTCGAAAGAACGCGACTCGCCATCCTCGACACGCTGGCAGCCATGGTGGCAGGCGTCAGCGGTGAGGGCATGGCGGGCCTGACGGCGCTCTATGCCGGCTGGGGCGGCACGCCGGAGGCGACCGCGATCTCGGCAGGGAAGAAGCTGCCGATGGGGCATGCGGCACTGCTGAACGGCGTCGCGGCGCGGGCGTGGGATCTCGACGACGTTCACGAGCAGAACACCTGCCACGTCAACGCGAACATCGTGCCCGCAGTGCTTGCCGTCGCCGAGGCCAAGGGCGGTGTCAGCGGTCGGAAGCTGATCCTCGCCGTCACGGTCGGTGCGGAGATGGTATGCAGACTGTCGAGCGCGCCACGCATCAGTTTCAGCGAGACCGGCAGCTCGATGAGCTATCAGTGCGGCTTCTATGGCGCCGCGCTCGCGGCGGCACGGCTGCTCGGGCTTTCAAAGGATCAGACACGTCACGCGCTCGGAATCGCGCACGCGCGTGTCGCCGGCAATCAGCAGGGTTACCTCGCCGGCGCGATGACGGTACGCCTGATGCAGGGTGTGGCAGCGGAAGGTGGTGTGCTGTCAGCCCTGATGGCGGCACATGGGTTGACCGGCTCCTCGGAGATCCTCGAGGGCCGGTTCGGCTACTATCATGTCTATCATCGTGGAAAATATGACCGCTCGGCATTGGTCGACGGGCTGGGTCGTGACCGCTGGCTCATGCTCGAGCCGTCCATCAAGCCTCCCTATCCGTGCTGCAAGTACACGCACGGGCCGATCGAGGCCACGGTGGAAGCGGTGCGCTCCCTCGACGTTGCTCCGGAGGACATCGAGAGCATCAAGGTGCGCGTGACGAACCGCGAGGTGCACGACCTCGTCTGCCTGTCGCGTGAGCGCAAATGGAATCCGCAGAGCCTGACGGATGCACAGTTCAGCCTGCCTTTCACGGTGGCCTATGCTGCAGCCAACCGCAGAGTCGATCTCGATACATTCCAGCCGTCGGGCCTGGCCGATGGGCGTGCCCGTGCATTGCTGCCGCGCATCGAGACCGTCCTCGATCTCGAAGGGCAGGGAGAAGGTCGTGGCGTGTTCCCGATGCCTGGTGTGGTTATCGTGAAGGACCGCGCCGGCCGCACGGCCGAGCGGCGCGTCGAGTTCGTGAAGGGACATCCGAAGAATCCCATGGGCTTCGACGACGTGGCGGAGAAGTTCCGCACCTGCGCATCGCTGGGTATGCCCGGCTGGAACGGTGCCGACCTGCTGATCGACGCCGTGCGCACGGTCGAGACGCTGGACGATCCCGCCAGCCTGCTGCGGCTGTGTCAGCCGGTGCACAGCACCGTACGGGCCGTCGCCTGACATCTGATTCAAGAGAGGACGTGAGATGCTCTATGTGTTGATCGGTGCCGGCAGCATTGGCCGCGCGCTGATTCGGGATGTGCTCGACGCCGATCCGAAGGCACGTTTCCTGGCGATGGACGCCGAGGAGGGCGCCCTCGAGGCCGCCGCTGCGCTGGACGCCGGCGGGCGTGTCTCGACGAAGCGTGTCGACGCCACCGACCCGGCAACGCTGGCGCCGTTGCTGGCCGGCGCTGCTGTCGTCATCAACTGCACGTTCGGGGCGCGTTGCCTGGAGATCCTGGATGCGGCGATCGCAGCCAGGGTGTCGTACATCGACGTACATGGCACCCTGCTGATGGCCGAGCGGCTGGAGCGGCACGATGCGGCGAAACAGGCCGGCATCACCGCGCTGATCGGTGAAGGCGTGAGCCCTGGCCTGACGAACATGCTGGCGGGCTATGGTGCACGCCGGTTTTCGAGCCCTGTCGATATCGACTGCGAATACGTCACGCACCGGCCGATCAATCCGACGGAAGGTCTGCTGGAGACGGCGCTGCGCCAGTTTCGGGATCCCGTGCGGGTAGCCGTCTACGAGAACGGAGAAGTGTCGCTGCATCCGCCATTCAGTGGCGTCATTCACACGCGCTTCAAGGGGCTCGACGAGGAGATCGTGCTTCCCTACACACCGCACTCCGAGCCGCTGACCGTGCCGCGCTACGTCTCCAACGCCCGGCGCGTGGTCGTCCGCGGTACCTACCACAAGGACATCATGGCGCTGATGCGGGCGTTGTCGCAGTTCGGGCTGCTCAATCCGGACCTCGAAGTCACCGTGAACGGTCGCAGGGAGAACTTCCAGCCGATCCTGCGTCAGGCCTTGATGGGGGACGGCACGCCCAAGCCGGCGGGGCTGGAAGCGCTTTACACCATGCGGGTACGGGTCTCCGACGGGACACACAGCCTGGAGATGACCATGGGCCACAAGTCGGGCTGGGATCCTGCGCCTCAGGGCCGCATGACGGCCCTGCCGACGGCCTTTGCCGCCCAGCTTGTCGCCCATGGGGAATTCGCCGAGAAGGGAATATGCGGCCCCGAACAGTTCAGCGATGAGCAGGTCGAGCGCTGCCTCACCTACCTTCAGGCAAGGGGTCTATGGCTCGAAAGGGAAAGCCGCTGAACGCGGCCGGCGCCAGGCGCAACGCGGACTCTCCGGTCGCATCCGTCGCGAAGGCGTTGGCGACGCTGAAGGCGTTCGTCGATGGTCAGGAACAGTGGGGGGTCCGCGAACTTGCCGCGGCATTGGGCGAGCCGCCCAGCACGGTGCACCGCGTGCTGGCCAGCCTGCGTGCCGACGGGTTTGTGCGCTACGACCGCTCGCGTCAGAAGTACAGCGTCGGGACCGAATTCGTGCGCCTCGGGGCGGCCGTCATCCAGCGCGACAGTCTGAGGCAGGCAGCGCTGCCTCTGCTGAAGCAGCTTGCGGAGTACAGCGGCGAAAGCTGCTGGCTGACCACGTTCGACGGGGAATTGAAGCGCATAGCTTTCATTGCAGGGCAAGAGGCGGCGCCGACACCGCGCCGCAGCCTCGCCGTCGGTCGCCATGAGTCTCTCCTGGAGTCAGGCTTCGGTATAGCCGTCGTTGCATGTCTTGCGGCAAAGGAGCGGCCACCATTGCCCCCGAATCCTGGTCATGACCGCGTCGGCCACGACCGCGGTGAACGGCCGGCGGATCTCGTGGCCCGGGCGGAGCGGGCGGGCTTTGCCCTGGTTCGCGCGCCCGACATTGGCCAGGTTACGATCGCGGCAGCCGTGCGCGATTCGTCGGGCCGGCCGGTCGGCAGTATCGGCATGTCGGTGCCTGTCAATCGATTGGGAATCGGCCGCGAAGCCCTGCTGGGCGAACAGGTCCGCAACGCGGCCTCACGCCTGTCGCAGCAGCTCGGCGCCAAAATTCTCGGCGGCTCGAGCGTCGGCAGTTGGCGCGACGCGGTGACCTTGATCAGCGAACTGCTGAGCCGTGACGCGCCGGGGTTGATGGTGACTCCGGCGACAGGGGGCGGCGGCCAGAATCTCGAGGACCTTGATCGCGGATTGGGCAGCTACGCCCTGACCACTGCGTCGAGCCTGTACGACGCACACGAGGGCCGCCCACCCTTCGCGCGCCGCCATGAGGGTCTTCGCGCCGTGATGAACCTGGCCGATATCCAGCTCTTCATCATTGCGCGGAAAGAGGTCGCGGCAAGCCTGCCGGATGCCCTTCCTGATCTGCGCGTGTCGCCGGGCGAGCGTGGCTTCTCCGCAGCGCAACTGTTCGACAAGCTGCTGGGGCGGCCACCGGGTGGCACTGGTCGACGTCCGCGCCGCGGCGGCGAAACGCTGTACTTCGACTATCCCGAGGGGCGCCGGCAGTTTCAGGCCGGCAACGTCGACGTACTGTTCTGGTTGAGCAACCCGTCGAACGAGCTCGTTGGCGAGCTGGCCGCGACCCCGGGCACGAAGTTGGGGTTCCTTGACGCGGCGATGCTTGATCGGCTCATCCGGGACAATCCCGGATATCGCAGTGGCCTCGTCGCGCATGCCCGTTATCCGCGCTGGCTCACCGAGGACAGGACCACGCTGGTCGTGCCGACGGTGCTTGCCTGCCGGGCCGATACACCTGACGACGAGGTCTATGCCGTGGCGCGGTCGATCTATCGGCATCGTGCGGAGCTTATGCAGGCCTCGTCCTACGGTCGGGTCGATGCACAGTTCGCCATAGAGGGGTTGACGGCGCCGCTACACGCCGGCGCTGCACGCTTCTTCGAGGAGATGGGGGCCGCGACGTCCGTCTCGAACACGAACCTGGGCGAGCGCGGCGGCGGACCGCGCCACGTCCCGGCATCACGCGACAGGGCTGGAGAGAGATAGGAAAGAATGTTTCGCATCGGTACGGATATCGGCGGCACCTTCACGGACTTCGTCGTTGTGGACGACAAGACGCGCTCGCTGCGCCTCGAGAAGACGCTCACCACGCCGCTCGATCCGTCGGAAGGCATCTTCGAGGGCTTGCGGCTGCTCGACGAGGGCGCCGGCGTCAGCCTGGCCGAGGCGACGAAGCTGGTGCATGGGACGACGCTGGTCATCAATGCCTTGATCGAGCAGAAGGGGGTCAAGACCGCTCTGCTGACGACCGCAGGATTCCGCGACGTCATCGAGATGCGCAACGAGCTGCGGTACGACGTCTACGATCTGCAGATCGACTATCCGAAGCCGTTGGTCCCGCGTCCCCTGCGCTTCGAGGTCTCCGAGCGCACCTTGGCAGACGGCCGGGTACAGCAGGCTCCGGAGGCGTCCGAAATTCAGGCAATCGCGGCGATGTTGCGTGCCGCGGGCGTGCAGTCGGTGGCGGTCTGCTTCCTTCATTCCTATGCCAATACCGCCAACGAGCGCGTCGTCGGCCGCCTGCTGGAGGAGCATGCGCCGGGTATCGCCGTGTCGCTGTCGTGCGATGTGCTACCGCAGATCAAGGAATACGAGCGTGTCAGCACGACCACAGCCAACGCCTATGTGAAGCCGGTGGTGGCCAACTACCTGCAACGGATCACGGATGGGCTAGAGACTCGCGGCTTTGGCGGCGACTTCTACGTCATGCAGTCGGGCGGCGGCGTCGTCGCGACCGGCGTGGCCCAGGAATTCCCGATCAAGATTCTGGAATCGGGCCCGGCCGGCGGCGTCGCGGCGGCACGCTGGTGGGGAGACCTGATCGGCATCCGCGACCTGCTGTGCTTCGACATGGGTGGCACGACGGCCAAGCTGTGCACCGTGGCGCGCGGCGAGGCGCTGGTGACCGACGAGTACGAGGCCGCACGCGTCTATCGCTTCAAACGCGGCTCCGGCTTTGCCATCAGCGTGCCGGTATTCGACCTGCTCGAGATCGGGACCGGCGGCGGCAGCATTGCGCGGATCGATCATCTCGGCCTGGTCAAGGTCGGCCCGCACAGCGCCGGCGCAGTCCCCGGCCCGGCCAGTTACGGCCGCGGCGGGACGCAACCGACGGTGACGGACGCCGACCTCACGCTGGGCTATCTCGACCCCGAGTACTTCCTGGGCGGCAGCATGAAGTTGCATACCGACAAGGCGCAGGCTGCCATCAAGGCTGGCATCGCCGACCATCTGGCGGGGATGGAGCCGCTCGACGCGGCGCATGGCATCCATGAGATCGCCAATGAAGACATGGCATCGGCGGCGCGCCTTCACCTTGCCGAGCGCGGGGAGGACGTGGGCTCTCTGACCATGATCGCCTACGGTGGCGCCGGCCCCGTGCATGCCTATGGGTTGGCACGGAAGCTGGGCATCAGACAGCTGATCGTGCCGCCGGCGGCGGGCGTCATGTCCGCCTTGGGCATGCTGGTGGAAGACCTGGCGATCGAGCGGGCCCGCACGCTCAAGACGGGCGTTGCGACACTCGACATGACGGAGCTGGCGAGGGTTCTGGAGGAATTGGGCGGCGAAGCGCGGGCACTGCTCAAGTCGCCCAAGGGTACGGTCGAATTCGCGACCGTCATCGAGATGCGCTATCGCGGCCAAGGCTACAATGTGCGGATATCATTGCCGACCGGCAGCGAGCCACCGAAGCCGGCGCGTGAAGTTCTGGTCGAGCAATTCGAAGCGCACTATCGCCAACAGTATGGCCGCGTCTACACGGATGTCGACATCGAGCTGGTGAATGTCCGCGTCGTTGCCCGACTGCAACCGGAGCACCGCTTCGAGCCGCAGCATCTGGCGCCGGCGATCGGCGATGTTCTCGCAGCCCGCAAGGGCACGCGGCGCGCCTATTTCGGCAAGCAGGGGATGCATGAATGCCCGGTTTTCGACCGCTACCGGCTGGGCGCCGGCCATGCCCACAAAGGTGCCGCCTTCGTCGAGGAGCGCGAGACCACGACCCTGATCGGTCCGGCCGGCGGCTTCTCGGTCAACGAGTACGGCATGCTGGTGATCGATGTCGCCTAACCAGATTGCTCCCCATCGCGCAGGCCGCGGCGGCGAGGCAGCAACGATCGCAAAGGAGTCCGCGATGACGAGCTCGCTCAATGCACTGGAAATCGAGCTTCTGTGGCGCCGCCTTGTCACGGCGGTCGACGAGGCCGCGACGACCCTGGTGCGGACGTCCTTCTCCAGTGTGATCCGCGACTTTCATGACTATGCCTGCGCCGTGTTCGACCGCAATGGCCGCATGCTTGCGCAGTCGACGCATTCGACGCCCGGCCTGCTGGGCATCCTGCCCTTCACGATTCCCAACTTCCTCGGTCATCCCGAGTTCAAGGCGGCCCGACCGGGCGACGTGTTCGTCACTAACGACCCCTGGCTGGCGAGCGGACACCTGATCGACATCACGGTGGCGCGCCCGGTGTTTCGGGGGAACGAGTTGGTCGGCTACGTCCTGGTCGTCGTTCACCATCTCAATGTCGGCGGACGCCTTGCGACGCTGGAGAGCCGCGATGTCTACGAAGAAGGATTGAAAATCCCGATCCTGCGGCTGGTGCGCGGCGGCGAGCCTGAGACCGCCGTCTTCGAGTTCGTCCGCGCCAACGTGCGCGACCCGGACAAGGTGATCGGCGACATCCGGGCCCAGGTCGCGGCGAGCCACGCGGCGGCCGTGCGCCTTGTCGAGATCATGGACACGGCTGGCTTGTCGTCGCTGGAGCCACTGGGGGACGAGATCGTCGAGCGGTCGGAGGCCAGCATGCGGCGCGCGATCCGTGCCCTGCCGGAAGGCGAGTTCGAAAGCGGCATGACGCTCAACGGAGTCGCGGGCCATGTCGGCGAGGTGACGCTGCGACTGAAGGCGACGATCCGCGACGGCGCGATCCGGCTCAGCTACGAAGGCACGTCGGGTCAGATCCCGCGCGCCATCAATGTGACGCTGAACATGACGCGGTCGTATTCCGTCTATCCGCTGAAGTGCCTGCTCGATCCGTCGGTGCCCAACAACGAAGGCTGCATGAGGCCCATCGAGATCGAAGCGCCATCGGGGTCGGTGCTGAATGCGACGTTCCCGGCTGCGACCTGGGGGCGCACCGTGCTTGCGCACATGCTGCCCGAACTGATCATGCGCTGCCTGGCGCAGGCGGTGCCCGACCGGTTGATCGCAGGCAGCGGATCCACCCCGCCATGGTACGGGAATTTCACTGGTCGCTAAAAGGCCGGCCGGTCGTTCTATTACGTGGGCACGTGCAACGGAGGGCTGGAGGCGAGAGGCGGACAGGACGGCATCTCCTGCATCTCCTATCCGGCGAACGTCGCAAGCATCCCCGTCGAGGTGATCGAGAGCGAAGCGCCGATCCAGTTCGAACAGAAATCCTTCGCCCCGAATTCGGCCGGCGCGGGCCGCTATCGGGGCGGATTTGGGCAGCGGATCGCGATCCGCATCCCCGCCGACGCTCCGCTGGATGGTCCGGTGCTGGCCGGGGTACGCGGCGGTCGCTTCGGCGTGCCGATCTTCGGCCTCGAAGGCGGCGCGGAGGTGCCGGAACCGATCGCCGAGGTGAACGGCAAGCGTGTCGTGTTGGGCACACAGATAGAGCTGCGAGGCGGCGACGTGCTGGTGCTGACGGTTCCCGGCGGTGGCGGATTCGGCGATCCGTCGGAACGCGACGTCTCGCAGGTCGTCGATGACGTCTGCGGCGGGTTGGTCGACGCCGACCTGGCCGAGCGCATCTATGGGGTGCGCGTCGACGCCGCGCAGCGGCGCGGCGAACGTGTCATGGCCGGCTGACGCCGTGCGGTACGGCAGGGGAGAGGCCCGCAGCTGGGTGCGGGCCAATCTGCGCGGATACATGACGGTGCTTTACACGCCGTTCGATGCATCGGGCGAAATAGACGAAGCCGGCCTGCGGCACAACGTCGAGGAGACACTACGGCGGCCCGGCATCGGCGGGCTGTCGGTGAACTCGATCCACCAGGAGTTCTGGACCTTCACTCACGATGAGCGACGGCGACTGGTCGACATCGTGCTGGAAACGGTGGCGGGGCGCGCTCCGGTGGTCGTCGGCTGTTCGGATCCCTCGGCGCGAAACGTGATCGCCTTCGCACGTCATGCCGAGCGCGCCGGCGCCGACCTGGTCATGGTGTGGCCGCCCTACTACGGGCCGCGCACGCCGCCTGGAGTTCGTGCCTTCTACGAACAGGTTGCAGACGCCGTCGACATAGGCATGATCGCTTACAGCACGACGCTGTCGGAGCTGGGCTATTATCTCGCGCCATCGCAGGTCGAAGCGCTGCTACACCTGCCGCAGCTCTGCGCAGTACAGGACACGACTCTGAATTTTGCCAGCTTCGCGGCCATGCTGGAGCGAGTGGGAGACAGCATCGCCGTATCGACGTCGCTGGAGGAATACTTCCTCTATGGGCTGATGGCGTTTCCGGAACGCGCAGCCGAGTTCATGATCGGCTCGTCGCGGCCCGTGCTCTGCCAGACCGAGGCGGAGCCGCACTGCGGTCGCTTCCTCGATGCCGCCCGTCGACGAGACTTCGCTGAAGCAGCGCGACACAACCGTACCATCGTCGCCATCGCCGATCGTCTGCAGAGCCGCTACTTCGCGCGCGGCTTTCACCACGTCGCCCTGTTCAAGACGATCGCGGGCCTGCTGGGCATGAGAACCGGCGGTGTCCGACCGCCGCTCAGCGCGCCGGACGAGTCGGAGATCGGCGAGTGTCGGGCAATCCTGGTAGAGGCCGGGCTTCTTCCGCCCTGAGACGAACATCTTCAGGCGGCCGTAAGGCCGGCGGACAGGTCGGCGCGTCGGGCCACCTGCCCGAGCGGTCAGCGGCCATCCGGGTGGTCGCCGATCCCGATCATCCCGATATCGACGTGCGGGTCGACCTCCATGACGACGCGATCGTCGAACTGCGTCGCGTCCTGGAGGAGTTCATGCTCTATGAGGCGTTCTATCGCGACCGCGGTCGCGATTCGTCGACGGCGATGACCCAGGACGAATTCGTCGCCAGCCTGGGGGGTAACTGCGCTGCTCAGGCACGCTCGTCGGCGAGGTGACAGGCGACGTCTCGGCCGGCCACGGAGTGGAGCACAGGCCGTTCGGCGCGGCAGCGATCGGTCGCCAGCGGGCAACGCGGATGGAAGGGGCAGCCGCTCGGTGGGCTCATGGGACTAGGGATCTCGCCCTGGACCTGGCTGCGGCGGCGTGCGCGCCCTGGCTTGGGCATCGGCACCGCGGCGAGTAATGCCTCGGTGTAGGGATGCAGCGGCTGGCGATAGATCGCCTCCTTGTCGCCGATTTCGACGATGCGGCCGAGATACATCACGGCGACGCGGTCGGCGATGTGCCGCACGATCCTGAGGTCGTGCGAGACGAATACGTAACTCAGGCCACGCTCGCGCTGCAGGTCGCGCAGCAGGTTCACGACCTGCCCTTGTACCGAAACATCGAGCGCCGAAACCGGCTCGTCGCAGACGATCAGGGCGGGGTCGAGGGCCAGAGCCCGGGCGATGCCGATGCGCTGGCGCTGGCCGCCCGAGAACTGGTGCGCGTAGCGCGTGCCATGCTCGGGCGCGAGGCCGACCATGGCGAGGAGCTGCGGTGCACGTTCGCGGCATTCCTTGCGCGATTTGCCGGCGAGCCGAAGCGGCTCGGTGACGAGTTCGTCCACCCGCATACGCGGGTTGAGCGAGCCGTATGGGTCCTGGAAGATCATCTGGAAACGCCGGCGCAGCGCCTGCAGAGCGGCGCCTTCGGCGGTGGCGACGTCGACGCCGTCGAAAACCACGCTGCCGGACGTTGGATCGAGCAGGCGGATCAGGAGGCGGCCAAGAGTCGACTTGCCGCAGCCGCTTTCGCCGACGAGGCCAAGGACCTCGCCACGTCCGACGGTGAGGTCGACGTCATCCACCGCGCGCACCGTGCCGACATTGGCGATGCCGAGCGGCCCGCCCAGTACCGGGAAGTGCTTGGTGAGGCCGGTGGCGCTCAGCAACGGGTTCATGACGAGGCCTCCAGTGGCCGCACGCAGGCAGCGGCATGGCCCGGGCCGAGAAGGGTGAGGGCAGGCTCGGCCGTGCGGCACGTGTCGGCCGCACGCGGGCAGCGTGGCTCGAAGCGGCAGCCCGACGGCAGGTTGGCGGGCGCGGGCACACTACCCTCGATGACCGCGAGCCTGTCGCTTGCACCTTCGTCCGGAATGCAGCGCAGCAGGGCAGCGGAATAAGGATGGGCAGCCGCGTCGAACAGCGTTGCGGTTTGCGCGCGTTCGACGACGCGTCCGGCATACATCACGACCACCCGGTGCGCGTGCTCGGCCACGACGCCGAGGTCGTGCGTGATGAACAGGATGCCCATGCCGAACTCGGCCTGGAGATCGGCGAGCAGGTCCATGATCTGCGCCTGGATGGTGACGTCGAGTGCCGTCGTCGGCTCGTCGGCGATCAACAGGGCCGGCTCGCACGCAAGCGCCGCGGCGATCATCACGCGCTGGCGCATGCCGCCCGACATGCGGTGCGGGTAGTCGTCGAAGCGGCGCGCGGCCGACGGAATGCCGACGCGGTCGAGCAGGGCGATCGCGCGGGTGCGCGCTTCCCGCCGCGACAGCCCGCGATGCAGGCGGAGCGGCTCGGCGACATGGGCGCCGACCGACATCAGGGGGTTCAGCGAGGACATCGGCTCCTGGAAGATCATGGCGATGCGGTCGCCACGGATCCTGGCCATCGAGCGCTCTTCGAGCCGCAGCAGGTCGCGGCCCTCGAAGCGGATGGTGCCGCTGGCGATGCGGCCCGGCTCCTGGAGCAGCCGCATGATCGCCAGCGCCGTGACGCTCTTGCCGCTGCCGCTTTCGCCGACCAGTGCGACCGTCTCGTGGGCATCAATGGAGAAGGCGACGTCTTCGACGACGTGGAGGGCTTTGTCGGGGGGCCCGAACGCAACAGCCAGGTTCTCGATTTCGAGGAGGGGCATTGTCGACAGGTGCTCACATTCTACAGTGAATTATGTACGAATGTTCGGACATTCGGACCTTGTATATCGCTATACGGCTTCGTATCCTGATTTCGAAGAGGACAATTGAGGAACAAGCAATGTTGGGGCCATGGGGAGAGGAGTTCTCGACCTTCGCCATCTCGGCGCGGTGTGCAGAGACCGGTAAGTACGCCGTCGCGATTTCGACCCGGCCTCTGGCCGTCGGCGCCCGTTGTCCGTTCATCCGCCCTGGCGTGGGCGTGGTCGTCACCATGGCGGTCACCGACCCACGGCTCGGACCGCTCGGCCTGCGTCTGCTGGAACTGGGCTACTCGGCCTCCCGCGTGTTGTCCGAGATCTCCGCCAGCGATCCGCACATCGAGCATCGCCAGATCTCGGTGATCGATCGTGACGGCAACGCGGTGGCGCGCACCGGTGCTGCGAACCACGACTGGTCCGGCCATTTCTGCGAGCCCGGCATGGTGGCGATGGGCAATGGCCTCATCTCGGAGCGCACCGCGTCGGCGATGGCCGAGACCTTCGCCAGAACCAAGGGCGACGACCTCGAAGCGCGCCTGATGCTGGCGCTGGAAGCGGGCCGGGACGCTGGTGGCCAGCACGGCGGCCAGCACTCCGCCGCGCTCGTCGTCTATCGCGCGCAGGAGTATCCGCTGGTCGATCTGCGCGTCGACGAACATGTCGAGCCGATCGGCGAGCTGCGGCGCATCTTCGACATCTACCGGCCGCAGATCGAATACTACGAGACGAGGCCCTGGCAGCCGACGGCGCTCGGCGTCGTCGAGGACTGGGTCGAGGCCCGCGTGCGCCAGGCCAAGGAGAAGCGGTCGTGACCTTCACAGTCGTCGGTCGCTGCCCCAAGACCAAGATGCTGGGCGTCGCCATGGCGACTCATGCGCCCGCCGTCGGCAATCGCTGCCCGGTCGTGATCCCGCGCATGGGCGCGGCCTCGGTGCAGGCGATCGCCGACCCACGCCTGACGCTGCTCTGCACCAGGCTGATCGGGCTCGGGTATCATGCCGGCAGGATCATCCATGAGCTCGAGAGCAGCGATCCCAATGCGCCGCTGCGCCAGATCGGCGTGGTGGACGCCTGGGGGCATGCCGCGGCCATGACCGGCTCGGAGAACGGCGCCTATGCCGGCCACGTCATCGGAGACGGCTGGCTGGTGATGGGCAACGGCATCGTGGGCCCGCAGGTCACCGAGGCGATGGCGGCGTCGATGCGTGCGACCGGTGATGAGCTCCTGGAGGAACGGCTGGTACGCGCCGTCGAGGCCGGAGGCCGCGCCGGCGGACAGGCCGACGGTCATTTCTCCTCGTCGCTGCTGGTCTATGGCGACGAGCCTTTTGCCTACATCGACCTCAGGGTCGACGTACACGAGGAACCGATCGGCGAATTGCGTCGGATCTTCGAATGGTTCCGTCCGCTGCTGCCTTACTACAGCGAACGCCCCTACAACCCGCGCCTGCCGCGGGATGATCGGTGGCGCGAGCAGCAGGGACAGAAGACAGGGGTGTAGCCATCGATCTGGAGTGGAGGGTGCGTATGCGTGGGATCCTGATGTCATTCATGGTCGCGGCGGTGGCCGCGACAGCCGGTACGGCGGCGCAGGCAAAAGACAAGGACATGCTGGTGGTGGGCGCATCGCTCTTCACCGATTCGATTGCGCCGACGGGCGGCGCCTATATCACGCTCAGCCTCTGCTATCAGACCTGGGAGCCTCTGGTCGCCCGCGATTCGGACGACAAGATCGTACCCGTGCTGGCGGAGAAGTGGGAAGCTTTGTCGCCGACCCATTGGCGTTTCCACCTGCGCCAGGGCGTCAAGTGGCATGACGGCACGCCGTTCACGGCCGCGGACGTCAAGTTCACCATCGACTACATCATCAATCCGAAGCAGGTCTATGCGCGCAAGACCCGCATCGCGGGCGTCGTGGCGGCAGAGGTCGTCGACGACAAGACCGTCGACATCCGCACGTCTGCGCCGGCGCCGCTCCTGCTGCGCGGTCTGGCCGATATCCCGATCGAATCGAAGGCCCATACGGAAAAAGTCGGGTTCGCCGACGCTCATCGCAAGCCGATGGGCACCGGCCCATGGAAGTACGTGGAATGGGTGGCCGGCGACCACTACGACCTCGTCGCCAACGAGAACTATTGGGATGGCCCGCCGGCGATGAAGAAGCTGCGCATCCGCGCCATCCCCGAGGGCGCGACACGCGTGGCCTCGCTGGTCGCGGGCGAGACCGACATCATCGAAGAGATCCCCGTGGATCTGCTGCCATCGGTCGAGCGGCGCAAGAACCTGAAGATCGACGCCGTCGAATCGTCGGTCAGCCTCGTGCACACCTTCGACACGCGCAAGCCGCCCTTCAACGATGTGCGCGTCCGGCTGGCGCTCGACTACGCCATCGACAAGCAGGCGCTGGTGAAGCAGATGCTGGGTGGCTACGGCTCGGTGCTCGATGGCCAGCTCGTGACCAAGTCGACCTTCGGCTACAATCCGAGCATCAAGGCACGGCCGTACGACCCGGCGAAAGCCAAGGCGCTGCTGGCCGAAGCAGGCTATCCCAAGGCTTTCGAGAACAAGATCAACACGCTGTCGGGCCGCTATCTCTCCGACGTCGACATCGCCAATGCCGTCGCCGGCATGATGACGGCCGTCGGCGTGAAGACGAACGTCAACGTCGTCGAAGGCGGGGTGTGGTCACAGCTCGACCGCAGCCGAGAGCAGGGCCCGATGTATCAGGTCGGCTGGTTCAGTGTCGGCGACGCCGACTTCAACACCGTCTGGTATACCGACAAAAGCAAGCGCAACTACTGGACCAACGAGGAATTCGACAAGCTCTGGGAGCAGGGACGCTCGACCATGGACGAAGGCGAGCGGCTGAAAATCTACAACCGCATGATGGAAATCATGCATGAGGAGCTGCCGTCGATCTTCCTGGTCGGCCTGCCGCGAATCTCCGGCCGCAACGAGAAGGTCTCCGGCTGGAAGCCCTCACGCGACTCGTTGCTGCGCCTGCACAAGGTGAGCGTCAAGCAGTGATGCTCGAGCCTGCGTCTTCCGGACCACGAGCCTCCGGCTTGCTCAGGAACATGAGCGTGCGGGATGCGAGCGGTCCGGAGGAATACGTGCGAGGCCCGGCCTAGCCATGCGCTATCTGTTGCGCCGTCTCCTGCTGGTTCCCGTACCGTTGATTCTTGTGATCGCCTTCGTGTTCGTCGTGCTGCGGCTCACGGGCGATCCGGTGGCGATCTATCTCGGTCTCGATGCGACGCCCGAGCAGGAGGCAGTGCTGCGCGCCGAGCTGCACCTCGATCAGCCGATACCCCTGCAGTTCGCCTACTTCCTCTGGGACCTGCTGCATGGCGATTTCGGGACCAGCATCCAGTTCAAGCAGCCGGCGATGGAGATCGTTGGCGAACGCCTGGGCTCCACACTTCAGCTCCTGGCGGTGGGCCTGCTCGTCGCGGTCGTGCTGGGCGTTCTGGGCGGCGTAGCATGCGCCGTCTGGAAGGACAGGATGCCCGACTTCGTGATCTCTGTCCTTGCAGTGGCGGGTCAGTCCATGCCCAGTTTCTGGCTGGGCATCCTCCTGATCCAGCTTTTCGCTCTCGACCTGGGCTGGCTTCCGACCTCGGGGCAGGGTGGTTGGGAACACATGGTGCTGCCCACGGTCACGCTCGCCACCTTCCTCATTCCGAACTTCATTCTTGTGACACGGATCAGCGTGCTGGAGACGGCCCGCGAGCAGTTCGTCACGACGGCCCGCGCGCGCGGTGCCGGCCCAGGGCGGGCGCTTTGGCTGCATGTGCTGCCGAACGCGATCAATCCCGTCGTCAGCCTGATCGGCCTGCAACTCGGCCGGCTGATGGGCGGCGCGGTCGTTACCGAGTCGATCTTCGCCTGGCCGGGCGTCGGCCGCCTGATGGTGAGCGCGATCTTCCAGCGCGATGTGCCGATCGTTGTCGCTGCAGTGTTCATCGTCGCCGTGACGATCGTGCTCGCCAATCTGGCCGTCGACCTCGTGCAGGCAGCCATCGACCCGCGCATCCGAATGCGCTGAGGCGTCCATGAAGTGGTTCGGTCCCAAGCTCAAGATCAAGATCGGCATCGTGCTGGTCGTCGGCATGTGCCTTGTGGCGCTCTTCGCCAATGTGCTAGCGCCGCACGATCCCTATGTCCAAAATCTCATGCAGCGCCTGAAGCCGCCGGTTTGGGAAGCCCGAGGTACCTGGGCGCATCCACTGGGTACGGACAATTTCGGCCGCGACCTGCTTTCCCGGCTGATCTACGGATCGCGGCTGTCCATCGTGGTCGGGCTGCTGGCTATGGTCGTGGCGCTCAGCTTCGGCACCATGCTTGGTCTAGCGGCAGGCTATCTCGGTGGCCGCGTCGAGCAGGTGATCATGCGCTTCGCCGATGCCTATCAGGCGATCCCGGAGATTCTGCTGGCGATTGTGGTCGTCGCGGTGTTCGGCGGTGGTGTCACGGTGCTGATCCTGGTGCTGGGCTTCGCCGGTTGGGAATCCTACACGCGCGTCGCCTTCAACCTCACGCGCTCCTTGCGCGAACGGGCTTTTGTCGAGGCCGCGGTGGCGTCGGGGGCGGGTGGGCGATATGTCATGTGGCGTCACATCCTGCCACAGATGTCGCCCGTCCTGACGGTGATCGCGACGCTGCAGGTCGGTCAGCTCATCCTGCAGGAGACGGCGCTCAGCTTCCTCGGCCTGGGCCTGCCGCCACCGACCGCGACCTGGGGCAACATTCTGGCCGAGGGGCGCGACCGGCTGCTGGTCGCGCCCTGGATCGCCAATCTGGCCGGCATCGCCATCGTGCTGTTGGTGCTGGGGGTGAACCTGCTGGGCAACGGATTGAGGGAAACGCTCGACCCGCGACGCGCGGACCGACGATAGGGAGGAACAAGAAATGAGACGCGATCCTGTCCCGGCCTACTACAGGATCTACCAGACGCTTTCCGAGCGAATCGCGACGGGCGTCTACCGGCTGGGCACACGCCTGCCGACCGACGCCGAGATCATGATGGAATTCGGCGTCAGCCGTCACACCGCGCGGTCGGCCGTGGAGGAACTCGTGTCGCGCCGTGTGGTGCGGCGCTTTCCCGGTCGCGGAACTTTCGTGCAGGAAAGCGACCCCGACAGTCCCGACTGGAGCGCCCAGGCGCTCGAGGATCTGCAGATCCACGATCCCGACGCGCGCTTCGAACTGCATGCGATCGAACGGCTGCCGCCATTCGCTGATCAACGCGTAGCCGCACTCCTCCAGGTACCGGCGGGCGAGGCCATCATGCGCCTGTCGTGGAGCCGCATAAGGCCGATCGGACCGATCGCCTTCTGCGTGGCACATCTTCCGCAGGCTCTGGCCGACCGCCTGCCATCGGATTTCGCCCAGCAGATCCATTCGGCGCGGGTCATCCCACTGATCGAGCAGTATGGAGGGGTGCAGGGCCTGCGCGTCCAGCAGGCGTCATCGGCTGTCGCGGCCGACGAGCAGGTTGCACGACGCCTCGGCGTCGAACCAGGCTCGCCGCTGCTCCTTCTTCAGCGCACCTACTACGATGGGCACGGTACGCCCTTCTACTATTCGGACCTCTACCTGCGGTCCGATCGCTTCGTTCACAAGATCGAACTCTTCCGCCACCGCCAGCAGGTCGAGCTGGCGCGTCCGATGCCGGGCGAGGGGGAAGCGGCAGCCATCAACAGTAGCGTGAGGTCCGAGAGATGAAGAAGCCTTTCCACCTGGCCTGGTTCCTGTCGCAGGGATACGGCCCCAAAGCCTGGCGCAGCGATTTTCCGGGCTGTGACGTGAGCCGCTGGATGATGCCCGACATCTTCGTCGACCTGGCGAAGGGCATGGAACGCGCCTGCTTCGACTACATGATCATCGAGGATTCCTCGAACGTGCCCTACACATACCAGGGCTCGCACAATGCCTATCTGCAGTACGCGGCGAGCGCGCCCAAGCTCGACCCGGCGGTGCTTGTGCCCTATCTGGCGCAGGCCACCAAGCATCTCGGCATCGTGCCGACGCTCTCCGTCTCGGAGTATCCTCCGTACCTGCTGGCACGGCTCGTCAACTCGCTCGACCACGTGACCGAAGGACGGGTCGGCTGGAACTGCGTGACCGGCAGCAACGATGGCGCCGCGCAGAACTATGGTCACGAAAGGCACCGGCCGCATGACGAGCGCTACGACGTGGCGGACGAATTTGCCGACGTCGTGACGCGCCTCTGGGAGGCCTGGGAGCCTGACGCCGTGGTTCTGGATCGCGAGAAGCCGATGTTCGCCGATGGCAGCAAGGTTCGCGCGATCAACCACGAAGGCAAGTACTTCAAGTGCCGCGGGCCGCTCAACGCGCCGCGGTCGCCGCAGGGACGGGTGCCGATCTGCCAGGCCGGCGGATCGCCGCGCGGCCAGCTATTCGCGTCGCGCTGGGCCGACACGATCATCACGGAAGGCGGTGGCAGCATCGAATCGATGAAGGCCTACCGCGACAAGGTGCGCCAGCAGGCTGCCGAGCTCGGCCGCAATCCCGATGACATCAAGGTCCTGTTCCTCGCCCATCCGATCGTCGACGTCACGATGGAGGCGGCGCGCGAGCGCGTGCGCATGGAGGCGTCTGAGGCCGAACAGCACCTCGACCTCCATCTCTCCGGCATGTCGCGCCTGACCGGCATCGACTTCTCCAAGTTCGACCTCGACGAGCCTCTGCCGATGGACCTCACGACCAACGGCCACCAGTCCTCGCTGGCCAAGTGGCTCGGCAAAACGCCCCGCTCGATCCTGCAGTCCTATGCACGCAAAGCCGGCATCGACTTTACCGGCACGCCCGACTACGTCGCCGGCATGATGCAGGAGGTCATGGAGGAGGTCGGCGGCGACGGCTTCCTCTTCTTCCATAGCTACTTCGATCGTCGCTATATCATCGAAGTATGCGACGGGCTGGTGCCCGCGCTGCAACGCCGCGGCCTCACACGCAAGGCCTATGTGCACAAGCACCTGAAGGACAATCTGCTGGAATTCTGAGCAGCATGCAGGGCGGCTGCCCCTGATCGGGACGGCTGCCGGGTGTCTGGAAGAACTCTCGCACTGAAAACAGTGAAACTGGTGCGAGCGTTGCCGAAAATTGTACGGCCCGGGCGGAATTTGCTTCTTGTAAGAATGCTGACGCACTCCTACCAATCAGGTGGGGGGTCGCGCGGGCTCGCCTGGCACGGTCGGGAAGCGAGAGAATCGGGGACAGTCCATAGCGGGCATCGCGCGGTCGCTTAGGCGGGCACACCCCCGTGTGCGACCGATGACCAATGACGAGGTGACGCTATGTTGAAGAGGATTCCGCTGCTCGCGATGACCGCGGCGGCACTGGCCGTCCTTTGGGGGCAGGCGGCCATTGCCCAGACGATCACCCTGCGCTTCGCGATGATCACGGCCGAGTCGTTCCCCTACATGGACGGCGCCCGCAAGTTCAAGGAACTGGTCGAGGCCCGTTCGAACGGGGCGATCAAGGTGTTGCTCTTCCCGGGCGGACAGCTCGGCAACGAGCGCGAGATCAACGAGGCGATCCTCGAAGGCTCCATCCAGATCGGCGTCGGTGCCGGTGCCATGGCCAACCTCGCGCCAATCTACAACATCGTCCAGGTACCGTTCCTGATCCAGGGGCAGGGCCACATGGCGGCGATTGCCGACGGGCCGATCGGCGAGAAGCTGGCCGACCGGATCCAGCAGCAGGCGGGCTTCAAGGTTCTTGCCTGGTTCAGCACCGGCGACAGCCCGATCGAGACGGTGAAGAAAGCCGTCAAGACCCCGGCCGATCTCGCAGGTGTTAAGATTCGTGTCATCGAGACCCCGGTCCTGGTCGACGCCATGCGCGCGATCGGCGCCAATCCCACGCCGATGCCCTATACCGAGGTCTATACCGGCCTGAAGCAGGGCGTTATCGAGGGCGCGCATCTGGACGTGCTGTCCGTCGACACGCTGAAGGTGGCCGAAGTCGCCAAGTTCATGACCGACTGGGAGCAGATCACCTTCGTGTCCGAGCCGCGACCGGTGATCATGAGTGCCAAGTACTTCGCCACTCTGTCGCCCGAGAACCAGAAGCTGATCCAGACTGCGATGAAGGAAGCGGCGGTATACGAACGCCAGGTCTTCAAGGACAAGATGACGTCGATCCGCAAGAAGCTGGTCGAGCAGGGCGTCACAATCACGCAGGTCGATGCTCCGGCCTTCGTCGAGAAGCTCAAGCCGGTGTGGGCCAAGTATGCTGCCCAACTCAAGGCGGAGGACCTGCTCGCCGAGATCGTGGCCCTCCGGAAGTAGGTTGGCGACATGAACCGGTCGGCCATGAAGGTGGCTCTGGACGTCCTGTTCGAGCGACTGGCTGTCTTCGTGGCCGCCGGGACACTATTCGCGGCATTGACAGTGATGGCGGCACAGGTGGTGTGCCGCTACTTCCTGGGTGACAGCCTGGTCTGGTCGGAAGAGGTGGCACGGTACGCGCTGGTCTGGAGTTCCATGATCGGCGCTGCCGTGGCCTACCGACAGGGCGGACACGTCGCGATCACCAACCTCGTGGAGCGGCTGCCGCCAATGTTGCGGACGATCGTTGCCCGGATCGTCCATCTTCTGATCCTCGCCTTCGGTTGTCTGGTGGCATGGACGGGCTGGGCGCTCGCGGCGCGCAACTTCGCTCGTCATCAACTCTCCGCCGCGCTGCAGATCGACATCGCCTGGGTCAATCTCGCCATACCAGCGGGAGGGCTGCTCATTGCAATCGCCGCCGTGGAAGCGATCATTACCGCCACCAAGCCGAGCGCCGGAGTTACAACGCTATGACAGGGCTTGTTGCCTGGTTCATCGGTCTGTTGGTCATCGGTGTCCCGATCGCCTTCGTGCTCGGCATTGCCACCTCGGTCTATCTGGTGACGAGCGGGGTCGCGCCGCTGTCCGCGGTACCGCAGCGCCTGTTCGCGGGACTCGACCAGTTTGTGCTGATGAGCATTCCGTTCTTCATCATGTCTGGCGCGCTGATGAACGAGGCTCAGCTCACCAGCCGGCTCGTGCAATTCGCCAACCACCTTGTCGGGCGCTGGAAGGGCGGCCTGGCTCAGGTGAACGTGCTCAGCAGCATGTTCTTCGGCGGTATTACCGGAGCGGCAACCGCCGATGTCGCAGCACTTGGTCCGATCCTCATTCCCGCGATGGAAAAACAGGGATACCGGCGCGACTTTGCGACCGCCGTGACCGTGGCCTCCTCGCTATGCGGGCCCCTGATTCCCCCCAGCATCCCGATGCTCGTCTACGGCATATCATCGGGCAGCTCCATCGGTGCCCTGTTTCTGGCCGGTGCGTCCCCGGGCGTCGCTGTAGGCGTCGCGTTGCTGGCGCTCAACCGCTATCTTCTGCGCAACATGACGCTCCAGACCGAGCCCGCCAGAACGTTGAACTGGATGGTGCGAGCGTCCGACTTTCTGGCCAGCTTCCGCATTGCTTTGCTCGCGTTGTTGATGCCGGTGATCATCGTGGGCGGGGTCATCGGAGGCATCGTTACGCCGACGGAATCGTCGGTCGTGGCCGTGGTCTACGCCATGGTGGTCGGAATGGCGATGCGGACGTTGAAGCTGCGTGCCATGTGGAAGCTGATCGCCGCAGCGGCAATAACTTCTGCGACCATCATGCTGATCGTCGCGGCGGCGAATCTGCTCGGATGGGTGCTGGCCTTCGAGCGCATCCCGCAAGCGGTGGCCGATGGCTTCCTCGCCGTAACGGACAATCGCTGGGTGTTCCTGACGCTGGTCATCGTGCTGTTGCTGATCGTGGGACTTTTCCTGGAAACGTCCGGAGCGATCATCATCCTGACGCCGGTTCTGCTGCCGGCGGCGCTGGCCTACGGCTTCGATCCAGTTCACTTCGGGGTCATCCTCGTCTTCGGACTGGTGATCGGCCTGCTGACACCACCTGTCGGACTGTGCCTGTTCATCGGCTGCAGCGTTGGCAACGTCACCATCGAGCAGCTGACCAAGGCTCTGCTGCCGTTCATCGGCGTGATCTTCCTGATCTATCTGGCTTTCGCCTTCGTGCCGGCGGCGTCGCTGTGGCTGCCGCAGCTGCTCATGTAGGCGACCCCATGATGGATGAAGCAGTTGACGAGACGATTTTTCAGTGTTCCACTGAAAACACTGAAAAATTGAACGACACTGCTCAACAGTCCGGAGATCAGGCAACGTGTACACGATAGCGGTCGATATCGGCGGGACCTTCACGGATGTCATCGCCATCGACAATCGCAATGGCCATACGGTCATGGGCAAGGCGCTCACGACCCCGGCGGACCTTCAGCAGGGCGTCATGGACGGCCTGACGAATGCGGCCGACAACATGTCGACCAGCGTGTCGGACTTGCTCGCCCGGACCGAGCGCATGGTCCACGCAACGACGCAGTCCAGCAATGCCGTCTTCGCCTTCACCGGTGCGCGCACGGCCGTGCTGACGACCCGTGGCTTCGGCGATACGCTGACGATCATGAGGGCGTCCGGCCGCGTCGCCGGCCTGAGCGTGTTCGAGCGCCATCACTACCGCGCCACGGCCAAGCCACGGCTGCTGGTCGACGAGCGCGACATCGTGGAGATCACGGAGCGGGTAGACGCCGATGGCGACGTGGTTACGCCCCTGGACGAGGAGCAGGTGGCGCGAACGGCGAGGGCGCTGGCCGAGAAAGGGTATGAGGCGGTCGCCGTCGCCTATCTCTTCTCGCATCAGAACCCGGCTCACGAAAGAAGGACCGCCGAGATTATCCGCCAGGAGGCGCCTCGGCTCTACGTCTCGGTGTCCGCCGACATCGCCCCTGTCATGGGAGAGTACGAGCGCAGTGCGACAGCGCTGTTCAATGCCTATGTCGGACCGGTGATCGACAGCTATCTGGCCCGGCTCGAGCGCACCTTGGCCGATGCGGGGCTGAAGCAGAAGCTGCTCATCGTGCAGGCCAATGGCGGACTAGCGACGGTGGCTCAGACGGTACCGATCTACACGATCGAATCCGGTCCGGCGGCCGGCGTCGTCGGTGCGGCCTACATGGCCGAACGGCTGGGGCATTCCAAGGTGATCGCCACCGATGTCGGGGGCACGACTTTCAAGGTCGCGGTGATCGAGGGCGGTGCCTGGAGCTACAACACCCAGACCGTTCTCAACCAGTATCAGCTCCGCCTGCCGATGATCGACGTCGCTTCGATCGGGGCAGGGGGCGGCTCGATCGCCTGGGTCGACGGCGGTCGGCTTCGCATCGGGCCGAAGAGCGCGTCGTCCTATCCCGGCCCGGCCTGCTACGGACTCGGCGGAACCGAGCCGACGGTGACCGACGCCGACGTCGCGCTGGGATACATCGATCCGGACAACTTTCTCGGCGGTCGCATGAAGCTTCATCGTGACCGCGCGCTGGAGGTGATCCGAGACAAGGTCGCCGTACCGCTCTTCGGGGGCGATGTGCTGTCTGCCGCTGCCGGTATCCGCCGGGTCGTCGACAGTCAGATGGCCGACCTGATCCGCAAGTGCACGCTCGAGCGCGGTCACGATCCTCGTGACTTCGTGATGATGGCCTATGGTGGAGCGGGACCGGTGCATGCAGCGTCGTACGGTGCCGAAGCGGGGGCGACGAAGGTCCTCGTTCCGTACTTCGCGACCGTGCATTCGGCGTATGGTGCAGCGCTGTCCGACATCCGGTTCAGCCTGCAGTTCTCGGAACCGATCGTGCTGCCGAACGACCCCGCACGTATCGAAGCCATCTTCGCGAACATGGAGAGCAAGGGGGCCGATGCCCTCGCTCGAGCCGATGTACCCGAAGGCAAGAGGCGCTACGACCGGTGGGTGGAGGCCCGCTATCGTCGCCAGGTCCACCAGCTTCGCATTCCGGCGCCGTCGTCGATCGACGAAGCCGCTGTCGGCAGCCTCGCAGCGGCCTTTGAGCATGAGTATGAGCGGCTGTTCGGGCCGGGTTCGGGGCTGACCGACGCCGGTGTCGAGCTGATCAACTACGGCGTCGATGCCGTGGGCATCGTCGACAAGGCGCCTTGGAAGGAGGAGGCGGGCGGCGGCGAGCCGGAGCCCACGTCGACACGAGACGTCTACTGTCCGCTACGGCGCGCGATGGTACCGACGCCGATCTACGACGGGCCTTCATTGCCCCCTGGCATGCATCTCGAAGGGCCGACAGTGATCGAGCATCCCGGAACGACGATCGTGGTGCTGAGCGGGCAGACGGCCAGCATCGACGCCTTCCGCCACACCCACATCAGCATCGCCAGCGACGTCAAGGGAGGCCGTGGTGGCCATCAGTAACGCGCGTATCGACCCCGTCACCTTCGAAGTCCTCAATCACCGGCTTCTCAGCATCACAGAGGAGATGGGCATTCAGTACATGCGGTGCTCGGGCTCCAACGTGCTGATCACGGGCAATGATGCGGCCACGGCGATCATGCAGCCGGACGGTGCGCTGGTCTCGGTCGGCCCCTACATCGTGACCCAGGGCAATGTCCTGCCGCTGATTGTGGACAGCACCAAACGGCTGAGCGGCGATGTCGACATGAACGACGGCGACGTCTTCATCTGCAATGATGCGTATGTCGGCGCGATCCACCACCCGGATTTTGCGACCGTGGAGACAACCTACTGGCAGGACGAGATGATCGACTGGATCGGCGCCTCGGGTCAGCAGATCGACACGGGCGGCATGGAGCCGGGCTGG
>QFCS01002378.1_pt1 | contig 45283 bp, 39 predicted proteins | sample 3576561 | NCBI WGS metagenome assembly QFCS01 | reverse complement strand
TGGCCGATGAGGGGTCGGTCGCCGTTGTTGGCGCGTACTACCTTTGTGGGTCGTTGAAGGGCCTGAGTTGGGCGTGCCGTCGTTGGGCTAGCTAGGCCCATAATTGGCTATGTTTTCAGAGAAAAAAGCATAACCCTGCCGTTTGGCAAAATTATGGTCTCCGAGACAACCCGTTTGGATGTTGTTGGATATTGAAATGGTGGAGACGAGGAGGATCGAACTCCCGACCTTCGCATTGCGAACGCGACGCTCTCCCAGCTGAGCTACGTCCCCAGTGCGGCGGATTATAGCCTCGTTTCTAGTGGGGCCGGAAGAGCTTTCCGAGGGTGTCCGGGAGGTTGGGGAGCACGCGGGCGGCGAGCCAGCCGAGCAGGACGCCGCCGGTGTTGGCCAGCGCGTCGAACACGTCGGGGTCGCGATCCGGGGTGAGGCCTTGCAGCAGTTCGATGGCGCCGCCGAACAGCACGACGGCCACGGCGAGCCGCCAGCGCCGGCGGACGACGATTTGCGCCCACCAGAACATCAGTACGGCGTAACCGGACAGGTGCACGATCTTGTCGGTGTGGCCGCTTTCGTTCACGACGGGCGGCGTCAGCGACAGCACCAGGGCGGCGGCGACGCCGAGCCAGCCGCACCCTTTCCAGAGTCGAGCGATCATGCGCGCCGCAGCGACCAGCGCAGCATGATGAGGCCGGCGACGATCATCGGCATGGAGAGCCATTGCCCCATGGAAAGCCCCAGTCCCAGCAGGCCGAGGAAGCTGTCGGGCTCGCGGGCGAATTCGGCGAGGAAGCGCAGGCTGCCGTAGCCGATCAGGAATACGCCGGAGACGGCGCCGACCGGACGCGGTTTACGCGAATAGAGCCACAGGATGGCGAACAGCAGCAGGCCTTCGCCGGCAAATTCGTAGAGCTGGGATGGGTGGCGCGGGATGCCGTCGCCTGCCTGCGGGAAGATCATGGCCCAGGGCAGGGTGGTGGCGCGTCCCCACAGTTCGCCGTTGATGAAGTTGCCGAGCCGGCCGGCGGCCAGGCCCAGCGGGACCAGCGGGGCGATGAAGTCGGTGACGGCGAGCCAGCGCAGCTTGTGGCGGCGCGAGAACAGCGCCATCGCGATGATGACGCCGAGGAAGCCGCCATGAAAGCTCATGCCGCCTTCCCATACCTTGAAGATGTCGAGCGGGTGGGCGAGGTATTCGGCCGGCTTGTAGAACAGCACGTAGCCGAGCCGGCCGCCGAGGATGACGCCGAGCACGCCGTAGAACAGCACGTCGTCGAGCATCTGCTGCGTCCATTTCGTCCACGGCCGGTGCGCGATGCACCAGCGCCCGAGCAGGATCACCTGGACGAAGGCGACGAGGTACATGAGGCCGTACCAGTGGATGGCGAGCGGCCCAAGCTGCAGGGCGACGGGGTCGAATTGGGGATGGACGAGCATGGGTCGGGGTCGGGATTCAGAAAGTGGGATTCGGGGAGGTCAAAGCGCGGGTAAAATGGCTGGCTGATTATAGATTGCCTGAGTGACCAACATGCCTGACTATCGTTCCTGGACAACCACCCGTGGCCGCAACATGGCGGGGGCGCGCGCACTGTGGCGCGCCACCGGCATGAAGGACGGCGACTTCAACAAGCCGATCATCGCGATCGCCAACTCGTTCACCCAGTTCGTGCCGGGCCACGTGCACCTGAAGGACATGGGCCAGCTGGTGGCGCGCGAGATCGAGGCGGCGGGCGGCGTGGCCAAGGAATTCAACACCATCGCGGTCGACGACGGCATCGCCATGGGCCACGGCGGCATGCTGTATTCGCTGCCAAGCCGCGACCTCATCGCTGACTCGGTCGAATACATGGTCAACGCCCACTGCGCCGACGCGCTGGTGTGCATCTCCAACTGCGACAAGATCACGCCCGGCATGCTGAACGCCGCGCTGCGCCTCAACATCCCGACGGTGTTCGTCTCCGGCGGACCGATGGAGGCGGGCAAGGTGGTGTGGGAATCCAAGACCATCAAGCTCGACCTGGTCGACGCCATGGTGTCGGCGGCCGACGCCAGCTTCAGCGACGAGAAGGTGAACCAGCTCGAACGCTCGGCCTGCCCGACCTGCGGTTCGTGCTCGGGCATGTTCACCGCCAACTCGATGAACTGCCTGACCGAGGCGCTGGGCTTGAGCCTGCCCGGCAACGGCTCGCTGCTGGCGACCCACGCCGACCGCAGGAATCTGTTCCTCGCCGCCGGCCGTCTAATCGTGAAGAACGCGCGGCGCTACTACGACGACGGCGACACCACCGTGCTGCCGCGCGCGATCGCCAGCTTCGACGCCTTCGAGAACGCCATCGCGCTGGATATCGCCATGGGCGGCTCGACCAACACCGTGCTGCACCTGCTGGCGGCCGCGCACGAGGCCGGCGTCGATTTCACGATGAAGGACATCGACCGCATGAGCCGCCGCGTGCCGCACCTGTCGAAGGTGGCGCCGTCGATCCAGACTTACCACATGGAAGACGTGCACCGCGCCGGCGGCGTGATGGCGATCCTTGGCGAACTCGAACGCGGCGGGCTGGTGCATCGCGAGGTGCCGACCGTGCTGATGAAATCGCTCGGCGAGCAGATCGATGTCTACGACATCCGCCGCACCAGCGACAAGGACGTCAAGGATTACTTCCGCGCCGCGCCTGGCGGCGTGCCGACGCAGACCGCGTTCTCGCAGGACCGGCGCTTCGCCAGGCTCGACGACGACCGCGTGAACGGCTGCATCCACGACCTCGAGCATGCCTACTCGAAGGACGGCGGGCTGGCCGTGCTGTACGGCAACCTCGCGCTGGACGGCTGCATCGTCAAGACCGCTGGCGTCGACGAGCACATCCTCAAATTCTCCGGCCCGGCACGTGTGTTCGAGTCGCAGGATGCCGCGGTCGATGCGATCCTGGGCGACCACATCAAGCCTGGCGACGTCGTCGTGATCCGCTATGAGGGCCCGCGCGGCGGTCCCGGCATGCAGGAAATGCTGTACCCGACCTCATACCTGAAATCCAAGGGCCTCGGCAAGGTCTGCGCGCTCATCACCGACGGCCGTTTCTCCGGCGGCACCTCGGGATTGAGCATCGGCCATGCCTCGCCGGAAGCGGCCGAGGGCGGCACCATCGGCCTGGTGGAAGAGGGCGACCGCATCGAAATCGACATTCCCCATCGCACGATCCAGGTCGCCGTGAGCGATGCCGAACTCGAACGCCGCCGCGCCGCGATGGACGCCAAGGGTGCGCAGGCCTGGAAGCCGGTCAATCGTGCGCGCGAGGTCTCGCCTGCGCTGCGCGCCTATGCGGCAATGGCGACCTCGGCCGCCTTCGGCGCGGTGCGCGACGTCAGCCTGGTCGAACACCCGACCGAGGCGCAGATGCATGCCGATCCGCTGGCGCGTTTCGCCATTCCCGGCCAGCTGAGCTTCCGCATCGGTGCCGGTGGTCTCACGTACGCCGACATCGACAACCACGGCGGCCGCGCGACGATCTGCCTGCAGGGTGCGCACGTGGTGAGCTACCGTCCCAAGTCGCAGCACGAGCCGGTGGTGTGGGTGTCCGACGCCGCCAGGTTCGCGTCGGGCAAATCCATCCGTGGCGGCGCGCCGGTGTGCTGGCCGTGGTTCGGCGCGCACGCCAGCGAGGCCTCGTTCCCCGCGCATGGCTTCGCGCGCACGGTTCCGTGGACCGTGACCGGCAGCCGCAAGCGCAACGACGCCAAGACCGAGATCACCCTGCAACTGGCGGACAACGAACAAACCCGCGCGCAATGGCCGCATGCCACGCGGCTGTCGCTGACGGTCATCGTCAGCGACAAGCTGGAGATGCATCTGGCCACCACCAATACGGGGACTGCGCCGATCCAGATCGGCGAAGCGCTGCACACCTACTTCCACATCAGCGATATCGGCGCGGTCAAGGTCGTCGGACTGGAAGGCGCGACCTATCACGACAAGGTCGGCAACTTTGCCACCCGGAAACAGGGCGGGGCCATTGGCTTCGACGGCGAAGTCGACCGGGTGTACGTCAACACGCCGGCTGATTGCGTGATCGTGGACGCGGGCCTCAATCGCCGCATCCGCGTGGCGAAGACCGGTTCGCAGTCGACCATCGTGTGGACGCCGTGGACCGAGAAAGCCGAGAAGATGGGCGACATGGGCCGCGGCAAGTCCGGTACCGGCTGGCGCGAAATGGTGTGCGTCGAATCGGCCAATGCGATGGACAACGTCGTCACCGTGGCGCCAGGCGAAACGCATACGATGTCCGTGACGTACAGCGTGGAAGCGATGTAATCAAAGGGAGAAAGCGGCATGCGCGTGATTCTGGTGGCCAATCCCAAGGGCGGCAGCGGCAAGACGACGCTGTCGACCAACCTCGCCGGCTATCTGGCGGCGCAGGGTCAACGCGTCGCCTTGCTCGATCTCGACCGGCAGAAGTCCGCCACCCAGTGGCTGGCGATGCGCGATGGAGCATTGCCGGAGATCGAATTGATGCGCGAAGGCCAGAAGGCGGACAGCGACTGGCTGGTGATCGATTCGCCCGCCGGGCTGCATGGGAAGAGCCTGGAACGCGCGCTGAAGCTGGCGCACAAGGTGGCGGTGCCGATCGCACCGTCGCTGTTCGACATTCGCGCCAGCCAGGATTTCCTCGCCGCGCTGCATGCCGAAAAGGCGGTACGCAAAGGGCATGCCTTCGTCGGCGTGGTGGGGATGCGTGTCGACCCGCGTACCCGTGCCGGCGTCACGCTGGAACAGTTCATGGCCCAGCAGGATCTGCCGGTGCTCGCGCATCTGCGCAACACCCAGCACTACGTCAACGCCGCGTTCGAGGGCAAGAGCCTGTTCGATCTGCCGCATCACATCGCCGAGCGCGATGTCGAACAGTGGCAGGATCTGATAGCCTGGCTGGACCGCTGATCGGCCCGGCCACCACGCGCGTCAGTGCGTGGTCGGCTTCATCAGATTGACCACCTGCGGCTTGACCACGCTCTTGGTCGACGAGCACGACCCGTCTTCGGATACGCCGAGCTGACGTTCGGCTTCGGTCAGCAGATTGATCACATCCACGTAGAACTTGTCGTTCGCCATCATGCGTGCGGTGCGGCCACCGTCATTGGCGGCGAGCACGTCGGCACCGGTGTTGATCAGCCATTCCACGACCGGGGCATCGCCGCCGCCCGCTGCCAGCATTAGCGGCGTGATGCCGAAGAAGATGCGTTCGTCGAGCGCGGCGCCCGCCTCGTGCAGCACTTCGATGACCTCGACGTAGCCGCGCTCGGTTTCGCCGTTGTAGGCGGCCTTGGCAAGCGCCGTCCAGCCTTGTGGCGACTTGGCGTTGACGTCGGCACCGGCGGCGATCAGCAGCTGCACCGCGGCGACATGGCCACCGTGTGCGGCGTGCATCAATGCGGTTTCGCCGGCCTCGTCGACCGCGGCAGGATCGGCGCCGGCCTCGAGCAGGGTTTTGATCTGCGTGGCATCGCCTGACTGGGCGGCTGCGAATAATTCCTGGGACATGGGGGCTCCTGCTTTTGTTCGGGATTGCAGCAAGCGTACAATTGTTGACTGATTTAATCAACTATTAGCCTGCGAGGCTTTGCCGCCATGCCCAACCGTCTTGCTACCGAACCCAGTCCCTACCTGCTGCAGCATGCCGACAACCCGGTCGACTGGTACCCGTGGGGCAAGGAAGCCCTGGAGAAATCGCGCCGCGAAGACAAGCCCATCCTGCTGTCGATCGGCTATTCGGCCTGTCACTGGTGCCATGTGATGGCGCACGACTGCTTCGAGGATGCCGAAGTGGCGGCGGTGATGAACCGCCTGTTCGTCAACATCAAGGTTGATCGCGAGGAGCGGCCCGACCTCGACCAGATCTACCAGACCGCGCATCAGCTCTTGACCCAGCGCGGCGGCGGCTGGCCGCTGACGGTGTTTCTGACGCCTGACCAGACGCCGTTTTTCGCCGGCACCTATTTCCCCAAGACGCCGCGCTATCAGTTGCCCGGCTTCATCGACCTGATGGAAAACGTCGCGCGCGCCTGGCACGAGCGGCGCGGCGAAGTGCTGGCGCAGAACGAAGCGGTACGCGCCGCGCTCGCGCAGCAACAGCCGGATGGGGGCAGGCATGAGGCGCTGACCGATGCGCCGCTCGGGCAAGCCGTGCGCGATCTTGCGCAGGCCTTCGATCCGGTGTGGGGCGGCTTTTCGCGCGCGCCCAAGTTTCCGCGCCCCGGCGAGCTGTTCTTCCTGCTGCGGGAGGCGCAAAGAAGCGGCAATGCGCAGGCGCGCGAGATGGCGCTGTTTTCACTGCGCAAGATGGCGTCGGGCGGCGTGGTCGATCAGCTCGGCGGCGGATTCTGTCGCTACTCCGTCGACGAGCAGTGGGTCATCCCGCACTTCGAAAAAATGCTCTACGACAACGGCCCGTTGCTGCACCTGTATGCCGACGCCTGGGCGCTGACCGGCGAGGCTTTGTTCAAGGACACCGCAGAGGGCATCGTCGGCTGGCTGCTGCGCGAAATGCGCGCGCCGCAGGGCGGCTTCTATTCGGCGCTGGATGCCGACAGCGAAGGCCACGAAGGCAGGTTCTACGTGTGGACGCCCGATGAGGTCCAGGCGCTGCTGCTCCCCGAAGAATACGCCGTGGCGGCGCCGGTATACGGTTTCGATGGACCGCCCAATTTCGAGAACGTGCATTGGAACCCCGTTCTGGCGCGCCCGTTGGGCGAGGTCGCGGCCGAACTGGGCTTGACCGGCGAAGCCGCCGCGGCACGGCTGGCGAATGCGCAGGCCAAGCTGTTTGCCGCACGCGAGACGCGCGTGCGTCCCGGACGCGACGACAAGCAGCTCACCAGCTGGAATGCACTGATGGTCGCCGGGCTGGCGCATGCCGGGCGGGTGATGGCGCGTCCCGACTGGATCGATGCGGCCCAGGACGCGATCGATTTCCTGCATCGGAATGTGTGGCGCGACGGGCGCCTGCTTGCCAGCACCAAGCACGGCGAGGCGCGGCTGAACGCCTATCTCGACGACTACGCGTTTCTGCTCGATGCGCTGCTGGAAAGCCTGCAGGCGGGCTATCGCGAAGCCGACATGATCTGGGCGCGCGAGCTTGCCGATGCGCTGCTGATGCATTTCGAGGATGCCGACGCGGGCGGCTTTTTCTTCACCAGTCATGACCACGAGGCGCTCATCACGCGTCCCAAGCCCGGCTACGACAACGCGACGCCTTCGGGCAACGGCGTGGCGGCCTTCGCCCTGCAGCGGCTGGGCCATCTGCTCGGCGAGGCGCGCTACCTCGATGCCAGCGCACGCTGCCTGAATGTGTTCCATGCGCATCTGCTCCAGCAGCCGATCGCGTATCCCACGCTGCTGGCCGTGCTCGCCGAATCCCTGGTGCCGCCGCGCGTGATCCTGCTGCGCGGCCCGGCATCCGCCTTGCAGGCGTGGACGCGCGCGCTGACGCCGCAACTCGGCGCACACGACCTGATGCTGGTCCTGCCCAACGGGCTGACCCTGCCCGATGCGCTGGCGAAGCCGGCGCCCGATCGTCCCACAGCCTGGATCTGCAGCGGCACTGCTTGCCAGCCGCCGGTGACCGACCTGGATGGCGTTCTGGAATAAGGGCTGTATCAGTATTTGCTATTAGGAACCCGCGCCGCCGCCTGCTATCAAACAAACAGTCTGTCTGTCATCAGGAGCAAGCATGAGCACACATACTGAACACCCGGTTTTCCATCCGCAGGCCGCGCGCATGGATCTGCCGGCAATCCGCAGCGTGACGTTCGAGCAGCCTTTCCACTGGTTGCGCGCGGGCGCGCAGGACATGGCCAAGGCGTGGCCGCTGAGCCTCTTTTATGGCGTGGTGTTTGCACTGCTGGGATACGGCCTGGTGCATGCGGCGGAAGACAAGCCGCACCTTGCGATGGCGCTGACCTCGGGTTTCCTCTTCATCGCGCCGGTGCTGGCCACGGTGTTTTATTGCGTCAGCCATCGCCTGGAGCACCACCACAAGCTGCCGAGCCTCTTCGTTCCCTTGCTGTCGTGGCGCGCCAATCCCGCTTCGCTGGGGTTGTTTGCGTTGACGCTGGTATTCGTGCTTTCCGTCTGGGAGCGCCTCTCGGCCATTCTGGTCGGATTGTTCCTGAACGGGTCGGGCATCGGCGGCCTGTCCGAGTTGCTGAGCCTGTCCGCGGTGCAGCAGCACACCGATTTCGTACTGGCCTACCTGGCGTTCGGCGGCATGCTGGCCTTGATGGTGTTCAGTTTCTCCGTGGTCTCGCTGCCCATGCTGCTGCACCGCAAGGTCGATTTCGCCACGGCACTGGTCACCAGTTTCATGGCGACCCGGCTGAACTTCCCAGTGATGCTGTTGTGGGGCGTGCTGATCGCGGGTCTGGTCGTGATCGGCATGGCAACCGACTTCATTGCGATGGCGGTGATATTCCCGTGGTTGGGGCATGCCAGCTGGCATGCTTACCGCGAACTGATTGAACGCGAATAACTCTACCCCCGGGGCTTGGTAGCAAATACCCAAGCCCCTGCCTTGCGTGGAAAGGTATTTCCCTTAATATTGCAGACGCGATGATGTCTCAAACGCGCCCAACCCGACTTCCACGGAGACTGTAATAATGATGAACAAGTTGATGATGACCGCAGCGTCTGCTGCGCTGCTGTTGATGTCCGGCGTAGCAGCCTCTGCGGATGACCCGGCCGCGGCCATGGCCCTGGCCCAGAAGAACGCCTGTTTGTCCTGCCATGGCGTGGACAAGAAGATCGTCGGCCCGGCCTACAAGGATGTCGCCAAGAAATATGCGGGCGACAAGGGTGCGAAAGCCCATCTGGTCGCCAAGGTGAAAGCCGGCGGCAAGGGCGTCTGGGGCCAGATTCCCATGCCGCCGAACCCGCAGGTCAGCAACGAAGACGCTGAGAAGATCGTTTCCTGGATCCTGACCCTGAAATAATTTTCGGCGAACGATCCCGATCGAAAGCAAAGGCCGGCGTTTACGCCGGCCTTTGCTTTCAAGGCAGCTGGAAAGCCGGTCGCCGCTGGCTTTGTGGTATAAATTCCACGTTTCAGTTTGATTGCGGGGAAGACCGAGATGACGGGTCAAAGGCTGGCTTGGGTGATGGCAGCGGCAGTGCTGGTCGCAGGATGTGGCGACAAGCCGCAGCAGAATGGCGATAGCCAGGTGGTGTTGATCGGCCAGGTTTCCCCTCTCACCGGCCCGCAGGCGCATCTGGGCAAGGACAACGAAAACGGCGCGCGCATGGCGCTGGACGAAATCAATGCCGCCGGGCTCACGCTGGGCGGCAAGAAGGTCGTGCTCGAAATGCGCAGCGAGGATGACGCAGCCGATCCCAAAACCGCCGCTACCGTGGCGCAGAAGCTGGTCGACGAAGGCGTGGTCGGCGTGATCGGCCACCTCAATTCGGGTGCCACGATCCCGGCTTCCAAGATTTATTTCGATAACGGCATTCCGCAGATTTCACCGTCGGCCACTGCCGTTGCCTACACGGCGTCCGGATTCAAGACGGCTTTCCGCGTGATGACCAACGATGCGCAGCAGGGAACCGTGCTGGGCGACTACGCGGTGACCAAACTGGGCGCGAAACGCATTGCCATCATCGACGACCGTACCGCCTACGGCCAGGGCCTGGCCGACGAAGTGGAGAAAGCGGCCAAGGCGGCGGGCGGCGACGTGGTGGCACGCGAATATACGTCCGACCGCTCGACCGACTTCATGGCGATCCTCACCTCCATCAAGGGCAAATCACCCGACCTGGTGTTCTTCGGCGGGATGGATCCGCAGGCCGCACCCATGATCAAGCAGATGAAACAGCTCGGCATGAAGGCGAAATTCCTCGGCGGCGATGGCGCGCAGACACCCAATTTCATCGACCTGGCTGGCGCCGCCGCCGAGGGCGCGATGGCGTCCAACCCCGGCCTGCCGCTCGACGCGATGCCAGGTGGCAGCGCGTTCAAGGCCAAGTTCGAAGCCCAATACGGCAAGATCCAGAACTATTCCCCCTATGCCTACGACGCCATGCATGTGCTGATCGCCGCAATGAAACGCGCCGACTCCAGCGACCCCGCCAAGTATCTGGCCGAACTGCCGAAGACCGATTATCAAGGGGTGACCGGCCACATTCGCTTCGATGCCAAGGGCGACCTCGCCGGCGGTGCGGTGACGCTATATCAGGTGAAGAATGGCAAGTGGCAAACGCTCGAAACCGTGCAAAGCGGCAAGTAAGCTGAACTGAACTCAACCGGGTCTCAGCAGGCGCATAGATGGACATCTTCCTGCAACAACTCATCAACGGCCTGGTGCTCGGCAGCGTCTACGCGCTGGTGGCGCTGGGCTATACCATGGTGTACGGCATACTCGAACTCATCAATTTCGCCCACGGCGAGATCACCATGATGGGAGCGATGGTGGCACTGTCCGTGATCGGCGCCCTGGCGCTGGCGGCCCCCGGGCTGCCGGGCGTGCTGGTGCTGGCGTCGGGCCTGGTGGTGGCGATTCCGGTGTGCGTGGCGCTGGGCCTCGTGATCGAGCGTGTCGCCTACCGGCCGCTGCGGCATGCGCCGCGCCTGGCCCCGCTTATCACGGCAATCGGCGTGTCGATCATCCTGCAGAATGTCGCCATGCTGATCTGGGGCAAGCAGTACATCCCCTTTCCCGCCATCCTGCCGCAGGGCCGCCACACGCTCTACGGCGCGTCGATCACCGACGTGCAGATCGCCATCCTGCTGTTGGCCACGGCCATCATGCTGCTGCTGATCCTGATGGTGCAGAAAACCCGGCTCGGCCGGGCCATGCGCGCCACCGCACAGTCGCGCCAGGTGGCGAGCCTGATGGGCGTGGACGTCAACCGGGTGATCGCCGCCACCTTCGCGATCGGCTCGGCACTGGCGGCGGTGGCCGGGGTCATGGTCAGCGCATATTACGGCCTGGCGCACTATTACATGGGCTTCCTGCTCGGCCTCAAGGCCTTCTCGGCGGCGGTGCTGGGCGGCATCGGCAACCTGGGCGGCGCGATGCTGGGCGGCCTGCTGCTGGGCCTGATCGAATCGTTCGGCGCGGGCTACATCGGCGATCTGACCGGTGGCTTCCTCGGCAGCAATTACCAGGACGTGTTCGCGTTCTTCGTGCTGATCGCCGTGCTGGTGTTCCGTCCCTCGGGCCTGTTGGGAGCGCGTGTTGTCGAGCGCGCTTAGTTTGAATAAAACACGGTCACGCTGGCTGACGTTCGGCTTGCTGGCGCTGGGGTTGGCGCTGCTGCCTTTCCTGGTCGACGCCGGCTTGGGGCGCTCGTGGGTGCGGCTGCTCGATCTTGCGCTGCTTTACGTGATGCTCGCGCTGGGCCTCAACATTGTCGTCGGCTACGCCGGGCTGCTCGATCTCGGCTACGTCGCGTTCTATGCCCTGGGGGCGTACGTCTACGCCTGGCTCTCCAGCCCGCATTTCGGCCTGCACCTGCCGTTCTGGGCGGTCCTGCCGCTGGGCGCCGCGCTGGCCGCGCTGTTCGGCGTCTTGCTGGGCGCGCCCACCCTGCGGCTGCGGGGCGATTACCTCGCCATCGTCACGCTCGGCTTCGGCGAGATCATCCGCATTTTCCTGAACAACCTGAATGCGCCGGTCAACATCACCAACGGTCCGCAAGGCATCAACCTGATCGATCCGGTACGCCTCGGCAGCTTCGACCTGAGCCAGTCGCATGCGCTCTTCGGCTATACCTTCACCGGCATCCATCTCACCTACTATCTGTTCCTGCTGTTCACGCTGATGGTGATCTTCATTTCGATGCGGCTGGAGGATTCGCGCATCGGTCGCGCCTGGGTCGCCATCCGCGAGGACGAGATCGCCGCCGCTGCGACCGGCATCAACACGCGCAACCTGAAGTTGCTGGCCTTTGCCATGGGCGCCACCTTCGGCGGCCTGGCGGGCGGATTGTTTGCCAGCTTCCAGGGCTTCATCAGCCCCGAGTCGTTCAACCTCATGGAGTCGATCATGATCCTGTGCATGATCGTGCTCGGCGGCATGGGACATATTCCCGGCGTGATCTTCGGCGCGGTGGTGCTGACGCTGCTGCCCGAGGCGCTGCGTTATACCGGTGACTGGCAACGCAACCTGTTCGGCCGGATCTATATCGACCCGGCGGATCTGCGCATGCTGCTGTTTGGCGTGGCGCTGGTTGCGGTCATGCTGTACCGTCCCGCCGGACTCCTGCCCTCGACGCGCCGCCGACGCGAATTCGCCGACGCGCAGGGATGAGTGCACCCAAGGCTGCTCCCTCCCCATCGGGCAAACCCGATGCAGGATCGACTCCGCTGTTGACGGTTTCCGGCGTAAACAAGGCATTTGGCGGCTTGCAGGCGCTCTCCGATATTTCGCTGCAGGTTCACACGGGCGAGATATTCGGCCTCATCGGCCCCAATGGCGCGGGCAAGACCACTTTGTTCAACGCGTTCACCGGGCTGTATTCGATCGACCGCGGCGAGATCCGCCTGAACGGCCAGCGGATCGAGGGCCGCAAGCCACACCAGGTGCTGTGCGCCGGGCTGGCCCGCACGTTCCAGAACATCCGCCTGTTCGCGGAAATGACCGCACTCGAGAACGTGCTGGTCGGCCGTCATGCGCGCACCAGCAGCGGCGTCGTCGGCGCGGTGCTGCGCCTGCCCGGCACGCGTCGCGAGGAAGCCGATTCGCGCGAACGTGCCCATGCCTTGCTCAAGCGCGTGGGGATTGCGCAACACGCCCATCGCCTGGCCAAAAATCTGCCCTACGGCGATCAGCGCCGGCTTGAGATTGCCCGCGCGCTGGCGACCGAACCGAGGCTGCTGGCGCTCGACGAGCCTGCCGCCGGGATGAATCCGGCCGAGCGTGCGGCCTTGCGCGAACTGTTGCTGCAGTTGCAGTCCGACGGATTGACGCTGTTGCTGATCGAGCACGACGTGAAGCTGGTGATGGGGCTGTGCACCCGGCTGGCGGTGCTCGACTACGGCGTGAAAATCGCCGAAGGCACGCCCGACGTGGTCAGCCGCGATCCCAAAGTCATCGCTGCCTACCTTGGGGACGAAACGCTATGAGCGCATTGCTGGCGATCAACCGCTTGTCGGTTGCCTACGGCGGCATCCACGCGGTGCGCGAACTCAGCCTGGAGGTGGCGCCGGGCGAAATGGTCTGCCTCATCGGTGCCAATGGCGCGGGCAAGACCACCACGCTCAAGGCCGTCAGCGGCCTTCTGGCACCGCACGGCGGCAGCGTGCATTTCGACGGCCAGTCGATCACCCGGCTGCCGGCGCACGAGGTGGCGCGGCGCGGTCTGACGCTGGTGCCCGAGGGACGCGGCGTGTTTCCGCGCATGTCGGTCGCCGAGAACCTGATGATGGGTGCCTACGCCCGGCGCGATCGCGCCGAGATTGTTCGCGATCTCGACCAGGTCTATGCCTTGCTTCCGCGCCTGACCGAACGCCGCGCACAGCTTGCCGGCTTGCTGTCCGGGGGCGAACAGCAGATGCTGGCGTTGGGGCGCGCGATGATGGCGCGTCCGCGCCTGCTGCTGCTGGACGAGCCGAGCATGGGACTGGCCCCCTTGATGGTGCAGGCGGTGTTCGACATCATCCGCCGGATTGCGGCCGACGGCGTGGCCGTGCTGCTGATCGAACAGAACGCGCATCTGGCGCTGAAGACCTGCGCGCGCGGCTATGTGCTGGAAAACGGCACCGTCACGCTGAGCGGCCCGGCTACCGAGCTGTCCGCCAATCCGGCAGTGCGCCAGGCCTATCTGGGCGACTAGGTCCCGCGTCAGGGAAGGTTTGAAATGAAGCGGTGCAGCTGGCGCTCGGTCAACACCGCGTCGAGCGGCATGTCCCACGGATCGTGCGGCAGCGTCTCCGCCTGCTGGCACTCGTAGGCAATCCCGATAAGCCGCGGTTTCCGCCACAGCCGCCGGTGACGCATGAACGCCAGCGTCGCATCGTAGTAGCCGCCGCCCATGCCCAGCCGGTAGCCCTGTTTGTCGAACCCCACCAGCGGCATCAGCAGCAGGTCGAGCTGACGCGCGCGCAGCGGCTTGGCATCCAGTGGCTCGGGGATGCCGTAGTGGTTTGGCTGCATGCGCGTGTTACGGCCCACCCGGCCGAAGCGCATCACCCGGCCGCGACGCGGCAGGATAGGCAGATAGCATTCGCGCTGCATGCAGAGGGCCTGGTTGAGCAGGAGGTGGGCGTCGAATTCGCCGCCTTGCGGCAGATAGAAGCCGATCCGTTGGGACCGCAGCAACAGCCCGTGGCGCAGCGCCAGGCGCAGGGAAGCGCGCGCGGCGTGCCGACGCTCAGCTGGTTTGAACGCGCTGCGGGCGGCTTTGAATTGGCGGCGGAGGGTGGTTTTGTCCATCGAGTGAAAGGGCTCCCCGCCTGTGCCGTGACTGGCTGCGGACTCTTGAACCTGGGTCCAAGACGGCCGCAATCAAAGGCGCTTTGGGCACATGAGACGTGTCACGCGCACACCTGCACCGGAATAGACCGCAGCCTTGCACGTATGCATTGGTTCAGAGAAATTGCAACCAGCCTCGAACACCGCAGGGAGCGTCCTTAGTGTATTCCATTTTGGGATCGAAAAGGGGGTGGCTGCCCCATTGCGCGGAGGGGCCGGGGCCGGGAATGGATCGGATCAGAAGAGTGTGTCCTGGTCTTCCAGCACGGAATCGAGCAGCGCGTTGCAGTGGGTCAGCCGGGTGCGGGCTTCCTCGACCAGACCGCCGCCGCCCTGGGTCAGCAGGTCGTGCGCCAGATTGAGGCCCGCCATGATGGCGATGCGCTCGGCGCCGATCACCTTGCTGCTCTCGCGGATCTCGCGCATTTTTTCGTCGAGATAATCGGCCGCCGCGATCAGGGCCGATTCCTCCTCGCGCGAACACGCCACCTTGTAAGCGCGGCCAAGGATATTGATTTCGATCGAACGGGGGCCGGCCATCACACGTCCTCCGGCAAAGTATCGAGCAGCGCATGCAGGCGTGTTCTGGCGGAATCCAGGCGGGTCGTCAGCTGCTTGCTGTCCTGCTGCGCAGCCAGCAGCTGCTGGCGTAGCGCGATGTTTTCCTGCCGCAGCGTGTGGCACAGCTCGGCCACCTGGCGGATCTTGGCTTCAAGGGTATCGAGTTCGGCGTGCATGGCGCGACTATAGGGGGCGGCGTGCGGCCGGTCAATCGGCCCCGCATCAGGTTCGCACAGCCGGGACCGGCATGACTTCCGCAACCGGCTCGGCCGATCCCAATCATCCGGGATCGGCCGACGGCACCGGGGATTACCGGAAGTCGTATCGCGCTGCGATGCCGAATGTCCTGCCGTCGGCGGGATAGTAGAACGTATCGTTTGCAAACGTCCCGGAATTGAAACCATAGCCTGCGTACGCGGCATATCGTCTGTCGGCCGCATTGAGAATCTTGGCGTCGATCTTCCAGTCGCGGATTCGCCAGCTCGCCATCAGATCGAGCGTCGTGTAGCTGGACAGATAGCCCGCCACGTTGCTGTAATCATCCCCGTAACGGCGTTTGCCCACATGATTCAGCCGTGCGGAGTAGACCGCATTCGAGCTCGCATCCCAGCTCAAGCCCGCGCTTGCCTGGACGCCGGGCACCAGCGGCATCTCGCGTCCCGCATAGGCGCCGGCCCGAATCTGGGCGTCTTCGAGCGTAACGCCGACGTTTCCATGCAGGGTGTCCGTGATGTTTAGCCTGGCGCTCAGTTCGCTTCCCAGGCGCCGCGTCTTGCCGACGTTCATGTTGCCGCCATTGGGGTCTGAGGTGATCTCGTCCTTCAGGTTCTGTTGGTAGACGCTGAGGGAGAGGCTGCCTCGTGTGATTTTTTTCGTTGCGCCGACCTCATACACGATTCCATGCTGCGGCTTCAGACCAATGGCGAAAACGGGGGCCCAGGTAAGCGGATCCAGCCCATACAGTTCGTCGGTATTGGGAAAGCGGAAGCTCGTTCCCAGCCGGCCATAGAGTTTCCAGTCGCCGGTCCGATACGTCATACCCGTTTCGTAAGCCTCCCGCGTGTCGACCGAGTGGCCGGACACCGCAGGTTGGGGAGTGTTAAAGCGATCCGTATACGCAGACTGCTCTGCAGACTGGCGCTGTCGTTGCATGCGCATGCCGAGCGTCCAGGCCAGGCGGTCGGTGAGTTCCATGATGTTCTGGGCGTAGAGCGCATGGCTCGTCTGCGAGGCGTTTTGCGTGTAGGGCTGGAATCCGGTCGGCGAGGTCCGGCTGTCCGTGGTTCCCCTGAAGTAATCGTAGCCCACCGTGGCATGGTTGCCGAATCCACCGAGACGATGTTTGATTTTGAGTTTGGGGCTGAACGAAATGAAATCGCGCGACAGATCGCGGGTCTGTTCCACCGGATTGGTTGCGTCGCTGAAGCCGCTGCGCTCGTCCCGCGACAGGACCAGGTCGGTGTCCAGTGTAACGTCCTCCGATAGATTGACTGTTACCCCTGGACGAATCCTGAAACCATTGCGATCAGACCGGTCTCCCGGATGGCGGGACTGGGTCGGGTCGGCGAGATATTCAGCCCGAAACAGGCCACCGGGAAAGCCCAATTTTTCGTCGAAGGCGGCAAGATCGACGAAGCCGTGCACATCATGTTCATTCAGGAAATTGATCCGGCCGCCCAATGCATAGCGCCGCTGGTCGCTGTTTATTCTCCAGCCATCGCTCGCGCCGTATTGGAAATACAGGCTGGAATCGATACGGTCCGTCGCCCCGCCTGCCTGAAGACTGAGCTCGCGCATGCCATGACTGCCCACGCCGACGCTGGCGTAGCGCGTATCGGCCGTTTTCTTGGTGATGATGTTGATGACACCGCCACTGGATCGGTCGCCGTATAGAACCGTCCCGCTTCCCGGCATGACCTCGATGCGCTCGATGCTCGTCAGGGGAATCAATGACCAGTCTATCGACCCCGAGTCGATGGGATTCAGGCGTTGTCCGTTGAGCAACACCAGGGTGTTGCTGGTGGCCGTACCGCCGCTTCCCGCGCCGCGCAGACTCACGGCGGAATCAATCCCGAGCGACCCGTAAATCGGGACGACCGTCGTGCCCACTATCCCTGCTAGGAGATCGGGGACGCTTGTTGCCGGTATCCGCTCGATATCCTGCCGCGTAATCACGATGAGATTGCCGGGCGTGGCGGGTGTGGGTTCTTCGAAGCGCGTCGGCGTGACGACGATCGTTTCACTGACGAATTCCGGCAGGGTTTCCGCGTAGGCGGGGATCACGAAGCCCGTGGCGAGAGCAAGGGCGAGAGAGGTTTGACGCATGATGGTTTCCGGTTGGGTGCCCGATTCCCCGCGGGCACATTGCACGATCCGCCGCGTGGCGTAGGCCAAGCGGGGTTCAGGCCGGTATCCGGGCTCGCGCCGTATGCATCGCCTTCCCGGACGAATCCAGTGGCGTGTGTGATGCACCGTTTAACGCTTACCGTTGCGGGGGCAGCCCAGGCATGGTGGCGTTACGCCACGCACCTGATTCCCGTTTATCCAGAGCGATAGAAGATCATTTCTGGCACCTGATTGGCGAATTCTTGTTTATTTAATCAATTCTGTCAAACCAACCCGCGAATAACAGAAAGCTATGAGCATCATAGTTTTTCGCTATTTGTGATATATCAAAAATTAAATTCATATAAATCAATATATTGGAATAGACATTTTGTTTATTTGAGCATTGATGAATTAATGATCATTTCTTCTAGAAAAAACATTTTTTATTGTTTAATATGGCTGTTCCGGCGGCGGGTACGGGCCGGTAAGTGCGTTTGAAGTGGCACTGCCTTGACACCCTCTTGGTTTCTGAGACCGAGGTTGGGGTGGGCGGTAAACCGGAAGGAGCAGGAATGGCAAAGCAGCGTGGGGGGCGCAAACCCATCATCGAACGGGATAGAGCGGGGAAGCCGCGCGTTCATCGCTGGCCGATGCCGACCGATCCGGACACGCTTCACGATTTTCTTGCGGATACGTTCCTGTGCTATTGGGACCAGCTGATTTTTGGCCCGTCTGTCAGTGGCGCGGCGTATGAGTGGACATGTCCTTGTGCGCCCGACTTGATTGAGCGGGACGGCGAATTCCTGACGATCGGGTTCAGCGGTCCTCACTTCCATCTGTGCATCGGATCGGACACCCCCGATGCGGATTCGGACCGCGAGGCGCGGATGCGTGGGTTGCGTCCGGCGAACGCCAGCATCTTTCGCACACTGGATGACCGGGGGGCGCCCAACAGTTGGGGATTCGAGATGCGCAACGCGGCGGGCGTGTCCATGCTGACCATCTATTTCGCCAATCCTTTTGTACTGCCAGGGGACCGGCTTGCCGAGCGGCCGGATTGGTCGCGGCTGTCGATGTGGCGGGATATCGCCTTTCGTTATCTCGGCCGGGAACCGGAGGCATTTGACCAGACCAGCAAAGGCTTCGGGCACTATGTGGCGGCATAGCGGCGAGATGATGCAAGCCCTTTCCCAGCCGGATTTGCCGGTACCGGTACTGCTCGATCGACTGTCGCATTTGACCGGCGCGCTCAGGGTCACGCTGGATCCGTCCGACCCGGACGGCTGGATCCATGCGGACGCATTGATGACGCCGGAGAACGGGGCGCTGGCCGATTTCATCGTCTGCCTGGCAGACGCCGGTTTCGGCGCAAACAGGCGGGCGGCCGCGGCTTCCCTGCTGTTGCGCCATGGCTGGGCGGCGGGCCCCATCATTGCGGCCTATCTGGCAGAGCGGCGGACGCTGCGCATCCATGATTTTGCGCTGCGCTTTTCCGCGTCCACCCTGGTCGAGGGCATCTGGGTCCGACGAGCCGATATCCTGGCTGGCCGCAATCCGGCCGAGGCCGGCCCCGACGTGCTCGCCAGTCTCCTGGCGTTCAGCGAACCGGTACTGGAAAGCCTGCGGCGCTGGTCCGGCTATTCCCGCCACGCCCTGTGGTCGATGCTGGCCTCGTCCTGGCTGGCCCAGTTTTCCACGATAGGCGAGTTGCTTGGCGACCGTGAACGTGCGGTCAGGGCAGCCCGCGCCCTGTTGGCGCGGCATCCGGAGTTGGCGCGTGCGCTGCCGGAAACGTATGTGATCGCAAGCGGTGATCGTTCGGAGGTATGCCAGATACTCAAGGCGTGCTGCCTCCAGCACAAGGGTTTCCGCCGCCGTTTCTGTCCGAGCTGCCCTGTCATCCAGGATCGGGAACGCTTTGTCAGGAATCGGGAGTGGGTATGCCGGGCGAAATGAGTATTGAGCATCGATACACCGGCAGCTATGCGACATTGGTCGGCAGGCTGCTGAACGATACGCGGCATGGCTGGAGCATCGGTACGTTTGGCGCGGTTGGCGAATTTGTCCGGGATGACGACGAACCCGCCACGCGGACGATCACCTCAAGCGAGCAATGCCTGTATACGGCGCGTGCCGCCATCCGGATCAACCTGGATGTCGAGCCGCACATGCTGGCTTACGATACCCTGTCGGGCGACGGGGAAAGCTGGGGGCATTCGCTGGCCTTTTGCCTGCCGATTCCCGACGGTGCGCGGCGGGGCGTCATCCAGCCACTGGGACACGATTCCGACGCAGTGCGCGAGGAGGACCGGGATGCCGCGATCTTCGACCTGGGGGCCGGGATCGGTCACGTGCGGTTCTGCCTGCGGACCCGCGACACGCGCCTGATCGACACGTTGCTCGCGTTGCAGAACCAGGACGTATTCGGCCCCCATGGCGGCACATTGATGGCCGACGTCATGCGTGCCCAGCCCCATCGTGTGCTGATCTCGCCTGCCGGCAGGATCGAGGTCTTTGCCGCCATTCCGCCGCCCGACGGCGAGAGCCCGGAAGGTCCGCACACGCACCTTCTGCCTCAGCTCATCCAGTCGGGACGGACCCACGATGCGAACGCGCCCATCCCGCGCGGATTTCAGCCGGTCTTGATGTTCAACCCGCGGTCGCCCTGGCGCGACGCACTCGGGCGGCGCGTGCCGTTCGAGGCTGAACTGGACGCCGATTTCCGGAAATTGCTGGATCGCCATGGCTTGCCGGACGAGACGTGCATCCGCGCCGGTGTCGAAGCGGCCGTCGCGTCGGGGATCCGGCCTGATGCGTTCGCCTGGCCGACTACCCGACGCGGCCGCGCGGTCGCCCGCCTGACCCTGCGACGGATCGCACAACGCAGTCCGGGCGACCTGGTCGCCGCGTGGCGCGCGCATCATGACCACGCCGAGGAAGAATGAGCTGTCGTTGAAAGCGGCAAGCGGGTGTCGGCGGCTGGCGTGCCTGCCGCTGGCATGTCTGCTCCTTCCGGCTTGTGGGCCTGCCGTGGGGACGGAAGGCCTGCCGTCGGACAGCGCGTCATCCGGCGCATTGCCCGCATCGGTCGCGACCCGGAAGCCGGCCCGGATCATGTCGATGATGCTGTGCAACGATGTGCTGCTCCTGATGATGGTGCCCAAGGATCGGATCGCGTCGATCACCTACCTGGCCCACGATGCGGTCGAGGCCCTGTTGCCGGGGGCCGATACGGGCGTCGCCGTCAACCACGGAACCGCCGAGGAGATCCTGTTGCAAAAACCGGATCTGATTCTTGCCGGCACCGATTCCGCGCCGATGGCCCGCAAGCTGGCGAAGGCGGTCGGCGCACGCGTGGTCGAAGTCGAAGCGGCCCACAGCTTTGCAGATATCCGCCGGATCGTCCGTCAGGTTGGCGAGGCTGTGGGCGAACCCGGCCGGGCGCATGTCTTGTTGGCGGAGATGGACGGGAAACTGGCGTGGCTCGCCTCCCATCAACCCGCCCGGCCTCTGCGGGTCGTCGCCTGGAGCGGCAGCCAGGCCGTGCCAGGCAGGGGCACGCTGACAAACGAGATCATCGCGGCTTCCGGCGCCGACAATATCGCCGCCCGCCTTCCCGACAACCGCTATGGCAGTTTCGGACTGGAAGCGCTGCTGGCAGCGTGGCCCGACGCCATCCTGCAAGGCGAAACCCGATGGTCGGGTCCCTCCTTGCAGGATGCGCAATCCATGCATCCGTTGATCGAACGATACTGGCATGGGCGCAGGATCGCCTATCCGGATGCCGCCTATGCGTGCGGCCTGCCGCAATCGGCCGATGCGGCGATCGCGCTGCGTAACCTGTACCGCGAACTTCCAGCCGGAAGGCCGCGATGGTAAGGCCGCCTCAGGCCCCCCTGCCGCTGATGCTGGCCCTGCTGCTGGCGGCGGCAGGCGCATCTCTGGTGATCGGGAAGGTCTGGCTGCCGCCCGTCGTGTTGTTTGACGGACTGGCTGCGCCCAAACCCAATCTCGCCTGGCTGATCGTGACCGAACTGCGCATACCCCGTACCGTGCTGGCGCTCATGGTTGGCGCGACGCTGGGCCTCGGGGGCGCGGTGCTGCAAGGCTTGTTGCGCAATCCGCTGGCGGAGCCGGGGCTGCTCGGCGTATCGGGGGGCGCGGCATTGGGTGCGGTCATCGCGATCTATTTCGGTCTGGCCGCCCGGTTTGCCCTGGCCACGCCCCTGCTGGGCATAGCGGGGGCGCTGGCTGCTGGCGCGCTGACGTTTCTGTTCGGACGTAGCGGGACGCTGACGTTGATTCTGGCCGGGTCGGCGGTGTCGGGCCTGGCGGCTGCCGGACTGGCCCTGGCCCTGAATTTCGCGCCCAGCCCCTATGCAGCGTATGAAATCACCACCTGGCTGCTGGGATCGGTCGCCGAAAGGGAGTGGAGCCAGATCGTATTGTGTACGCCCTTCATCCTGGCGGGCTGGTTATGCCTGGCGGCCACGCCGCGCGGGCTTGATGCACTCACGCTGGGCGAGGCGCAGGCCGAGAGCCTGGGCGTCAATCTGAACATGCTGCGGGCGCTCGCGCTGGCCGGGGTGGCGCTTTCGGTCGGCGCGGCCACGGCGATGGCGGGCGCCATCGGCTTTGTGGGGCTTGTCGCGCCCCATCTCGTCCGCCCATTCGTCGGGTATCGACCCAGCCGGATTCTTTTGCCCTCGGCAGTGTTCGGCGCCTTCCTGCTGCTAGTGACCGACATTGCCATTCGCGTGATTCCCACGAGCTCGGAGCTCAAGCTTGGCGTGCTCACGAGCCTGATCGGCACCCCTTTCTTCTTCTGGCTGGTCCTGCGCTTGCGGAGCTTGTCGCCGTGACCGTCCTGCACGCCGAGAACGTGAGCTACGACATCGCCGGGCGCAGCCTCGTCAGCAATATCGACCTTGCGTGCGAGAACGGACAGTTCGTCGCCTTGCTGGGGGCCAACGGCGCCGGCAAATCCACGCTCATTCGCATGCTGGGCGGCCTGGAACGGCCGTCTCGCGGCGAGGTGCGGCTCGACGTCCGGCCCATCCACGCCATCGGCCGGCGCGAGCTTGCACGCCGCCGCGCCTATATTCCCCAAAATGCCCGGGTGGAGTGGCCCGTGGCGGTCGAGCGGCTGGTGGCCCTGGGACTCATGCCGCAGATTCCTGTTTTCGGCGACCTGGACAAGGCGGCATGGCGCAAGGTCGAGGCGGCGCTCGCCCTATGCGACCTGAGCCATAAAACCGGCCAGCCCGCCACCACCTTGTCCGGTGGCGAATTGGCCCGGGCCATGCTGGCGCGGGCGCTGGTTGGCGAGCCAGAGATCGTCATCGCCGACGAGCCGCTTTCCGGTCTCGATCCGAAACACGCCATGGACGGGGTTGCGCGGCTGGCCGCACTGGCGCGCGCTGGTCGACTGATCATCGCGTCGATCCACGACCTGACCCTGGCGGCGCGCTATGCCACCCATGTCGCCATCATGCGTGGTGGCAGGCTGCTTGCCTATGGTCCGACAGCGTCGACCTTGACGTCCTCGTGTATCCGCGCGGCCTTTGATGTGGATGCCTGCATCCAGGGCTCGGGCGCCCAGGCGATTGTCGATTTCATCGCGCGACCGGATACGCCCGCGCTACATCCATTCCCCGGCCTGGCGCCGGCCTGAAACCGCGGATAGGGTACATTGCCCCTGGACGTTTGCTCTATGCTGTCCTCTGTACCCGCTTCCCCGTCTCGCCATGAATACTGAATCCGCAGACCGCAATGCCCGCCATGCCGCGCGCATGGCACGTAAAAAAGCCCTGATCGACGCCGCCATCGGCGCCGCCACCGACGAACGCGGCCTGCTCCTCGTCATCACCGGCAACGGCAAGGGGAAGAGCACCTCGGCCTTCGGCACGATGGCGCGCGCGCTCGGCCACGGCATGAGGGTCGGCGTGGTGCAGTTCATCAAGAGCCGTACCGACACCGGCGAAGAGGCCTTTCTCGGCAGTCAGCCCGGGGTCGAGTGGCACGTCACCGGCGACGGCTTCACCTGGGATACGCAGAACCGCGAGCAAGACATCGCCACGGCCGAACGCGGCTGGGCGATCGCCGCCCGCATGCTGGCCGACCCGGCGTATCAGCTGGTGGTGCTCGACGAACTGACGTACCTCCTGAGCTACGGCTACCTCGACAGCGACGTCGTGCTCGACGCCTTGACCAACCGGCCGCCGATGCAGCACGTGATCGTCACCGGGCGCGCCGCGTCCGACGCGCTGATCGAGCTGGCCGACACGGTATCTGTCATCGCCGACGAGAAACATGCGTTCCGTGCCGGCGTGAAAGCGCAGCCCGGCATCGATCTCTAGGCGCCGCGTCATCAGCCTGTAACCGTCCTGCCATACAACGGAGGTTTTCCGGCAAGGAGAACCTGCCGTGCGTATCCTGATGGTGTCCGACGTGTACTTCCCGCGCGTCAACGGCGTATCCACGTCGATTCAAACCTTGCGCCAGGTGCTGGCCGAAGCGGGCCACGGGAGCGTGCTGGTGACGCCGGACTACCCGGCTGCGGCCGCCGAGGCGGGCATCGTGCGGGTGCCGGGCTGGCCCATCCCGCGCGACCCGGAAGACCGGCTGATGCATCCGCGCGCACTCGCCGCCGCGCTGGAGGCGCTCGATCCCGCCGACTTCGACCTCGTTCACATCCACACGCCTTTCCTGGCACACCGCGCCGGCGTGCGCTGGGCGCGCCGGCATGGTCTGCCGTGCGTCGAGACCTACCACACGCTGTTCGAGGAATACTTCCACCACTACCTGCCCTTCCTGCCCAAGGCCTGGCTGGCCGCCGCCGCGCGGATGATCTCGCGCAAGGAATGCGACGGCGTCACCGCGGTGATCGCGCCGTCGTCGGCGATGAAGAACGCGCTGCTGGCGTATGGCGTCAGCAGCCCCGTCCACATCATTCCCACCGGGCTGCGGGGGGCCGATTTTTCCAACTGCGACGGCCACGCGTTCCGCGCCCGCCATGCCATTTCGGCCGAGCGTCCGGTGATGGCCTACGTGGGGCGGGTGGCCTTCGAGAAGAACCTCGATTTCCTGCTGCAGGTGACCGATCAAGTACGCCGCAGCGTGTCCGACGTGCTGCTGGTCATCGCAGGAGAAGGCCCCGCGCGGGCCTCGCTCGAACGCGCGGTGGCGAAGCGCGGGCTCACCGACAACGTGCGCTTCGTCGGCTACCTCGAACGCAGGACCGAGCTGCCGGCCTGCTACTGCGCGGCGGATGTCTTTGTGTTTGCGTCGAAAACCGAAACCCAGGGGCTGGTGCTGCTGGAGGCGATGGCGCTCGGCGTGCCGGTGGTCGGCCTGGCCGAAATGGGCACGAAGGACGTGCTGCAGGAGGGGCAGGGCTGCCGCATCGCGCCCGACGATGTCGCCGGCTTCGCCCTGACGCTGGTGCCGCTGCTGGCCGACCGCTCGGCGGCGCAGGCGCTCGGCGCGGTCGGCAAGGCCTACGCCGCGAACTGGAGCGAGGGGCGCATGGGCGAAGCCGTCCTCGCGCTCTACCAGAGCCTGCGCCCGGAAGCGGCATCCCGGCCGAGGCTGCGCGCGGCATAATCGCGGGGTGAATCCCGCACCCTACGTCGGGCGCTTTGCGCCGTCTCCCACCGGTCCCCTGCACTTCGGCTCGCTGGTCGCCGCGGTGGCGAGTTTTCTCGACGCCCGCGCGGCGGGCGGGCGCTGGCTTTTACGCATGGAAGACCTCGACCGGCCGCGCTGCGAGCCTGGCGCGGCCGACACCATCCTGCGCCAGCTGGAGGCCTACGGCCTGCACTGGGATGGCGCGGTGATCCAGCAGTCGCAACGCGACGACGCCTACGCCGCGGCGCTCGATGCGCTGAAGGCGCGCGGCGCGGTCTACCCGTGTGCCTGCACGCGCAGCCAGCTCGCGCAGGCGCCGCGCAACCGCGAGGGCGAGATCCTCTATCCCGGCACCTGCCGCAATGGCCTGCCGCCCGGCACGATCGCACGCGCCTGGCGGGTGCGCGTGCCGGATGTGAGTGCCCGCTTCCACGACCGTATCCAGGGCGACCTGGAGCAGAACCTGGCGCGCGACGTCGGCGACTTCATCGTCAAGCGCGCCGACGGCTTGTTCGCCTATCAGCTGGCGGTGGTGGTCGACGATGCCTTCCAGGGCATCACCCACGTCGTGCGCGGCGCCGACCTGCTGTGGAACACCCCGCGACAGATTTATCTGCAAGGCCTGCTTGGCCTGCCGACGCCGGTTTACGCCCACGTGCCGCTCATCACCAACGCCGCCGGACAGAAGTTGTCCAAGCAGACCCTCGCCCCCGCCCTGCCCGAGGCGGGGCGGGGCGCCGTGCTGGCGCTGGCGCTCGCCGTGCTCGGCCATCCGCCGCCGCCGGAGCTGAACGATGCCGGTCCGGCCGAACTTCTGGCGTGGGCAGGCGCGCACTGGCGCATCGGGAATGTGCCGCTGCGCCCCGTCATTGCCAACACCGCGCCCTGACCGGACAATCCCCTCACCGCTTACTGCTCCCCGCTCACCAACAATGGCCCAACTCCCGCCCGCCGTCGAACAGGTCTTGCGCGTCCACGCGTCCTTCATCCACACCGTGGTCAACGCGCTGCGCGACCGCAGCCAGCTGCCCGACCTGATGAGACAGCTCGACGCCGCCGAACAGGCCGGATGGGCGCGACTGGTCGGCGCGCTGCGCCACGTGATCGACGGCCGCCGCGATCCCTCGATCAAGCTGGGACTGGACGAGGAGGACAGCATCCTGCTCGACGCCATCCTTCGCGGCCTCGACAACCCGGCCACGTTGCCGCCGCTGGATGCCCAGCCGGATGGCAGCAGCGCCGCCCCTGGGCTGGCCGCGCTCATCGACGCCTCGGCGCGCGGCGATGCGCAGGCGATGTCCGTACTCGCCAACATGGCCGAACAGATGATGAAGGCGGGCGGCGACATGGCGCTCTTGGGCGGCCGCATGCGCCGCCTCGTCAACGGCGAGCGCGACACCGACCAGCTCGTCGCCGGCATGGGGCCGCTGGGGCGCGAACTGCTGATCAGCCTGCTCGACGAACTGGCCAAACTGCGCCCGCAGTAGATTTCCTGGCCGGATGTCCCGTTTCATCACGCTGCTGCGGGTTTGCGTTAACTTTGACAGCCCCTGTCCGCGTCAGCTAAAATGCGCGCCTTTTCTCGGCGGTCCTCAGCCGGAAAAGCAGTCTCAGGGTGATGTAGCTCAGTCGGTTAGAGCGACGGATTCATAATCCGTAGGTCGGTGGTTCAAGTCCACTCATCACCACCAAGCTTCCTTTTCGTTGCCGCGCGATCCCTGACCGCAGCGAAATCCCAGCCCCCAGTCTATTCACTGTCCCGGCGCCCCCATGAAAAAGATCTACATCAAAACCTTCGGCTGTCAGATGAACGAGTACGACTCGGACAAGATGGCCGATGTGCTCAACGCCGCCGAAGGCCTGGTCCCGACCGACACGCCGGACGATGCCGACGTCATCCTGTTCAATACCTGCTCGGTACGCGAGAAGGCGCAGGAAAAGGTGTTCCACGACCTCGGCCGGGTGCGCCACCTGAAGCAGGCCAACCCCAATCTCATCATCGGCGTCGGCGGTTGCGTCGCGAGCCAGGAAGGGGCGGCGATCGTGTCGCGCGCGCCCTTCGTCGACATCGTGTTCGGCCCCCAGACCCTGCACCGGCTGCCCGAGCTGATCGCGCAACGCCGCGAGAGCGGACGCGCGCAGGTCGACATCAGCTTTCCCGAAATCGAGAAGTTCGACCACCTGCCGCCGGCGCGCATCGAAGGCGCGTCGGCCTTCGTCTCGATCATGGAAGGCTGCTCCAAGTACTGCACCTTCTGCGTCGTGCCCTATACGCGCGGCGAGGAAGTCTCGCGCCCGTTCGACGACGTCATTGCCGAAGTCGCCGACCTCGCGGCCCGCGGCGTGAAGGAAGTCACCCTGCTGGGGCAGAACGTCAACGCCTACCAGGGCACGCTGCATGAGGGCGGCACCGCCGACTTCGCCTTCCTGCTGGAGATGGTGCACGAGATTCCCGGCATCGAGCGCATCCGCTACACCACCAGCCACCCGCGCGAAATGACCGCGCGCCTGATCGAATGCTACGGCCGGCTGCCCAAGCTGGTATCGCATCTGCATCTGCCGGTGCAGTCGGGTTCCGACCGCATCCTGGCGGCGATGAAGCGCGGCTATACCGTGCTCGAATTCAAGTCGATCGTGCGCAGGCTGCGCGAACAGCGGCCCGACCTGTGCCTGTCGTCGGATTTCATCGTTGGCTTCCCCGGCGAGACCGAGGCTGATTTCGAGGCGACGATGAAGCTGATCGAGGACCTCGACTTCGACGCCAGCTTCTCCTTCATCTACAGCAAGCGCCCCGGCACGCCGGCGTCGGACTATCCCGACGACGTCGCCGCCGAACTGAAGACGCAGCGGCTGATGCGGCTGCAGGCGCAGATCGAGGCGCAGGCGCAGAAGGTGAACCAGGCCATGGTCGGCACCGTGCAGCGCGTGCTGGTCGAAGGCCATGCGCGCAAGAACGCCGAAGAGCTCGCCGGCCGCACCGACAACAACCGCATCGTCAACTTCGCCGGCCAGCCGCGCCTGATCGGCCGCTTCGTCGACGTCACCATCACCCAGGCCCTGCCGCACAGTCTGCGCGGCGAAGTCGCCATCACCGAAAGCGAAAGCGCTTGAAAACCGACATCGTTGAACTGCGGCTGGCCCCGGAAGACAACCGGCGGCTCGCCAACCTGTGCGGGCCGATGGACGAGAATCTGCGCCAGATCGAGGCGGCGTTCGACGTCACCATCGGCCGCCGCGGCTCAAGTTTTAGATTCACTGGCGACGCCGCGCAGGCCGAAAAGGGCGCGCAGGCGATCGAGCATTTCTACAATCGGGCGCACGATGAGTTGAGCCTCGATGACATCCAGCTCGGCCTGGTCGAGCTCACGCGCGGCCGTGCCGACGACGAAGGCCCGGCGCTGCGCACCCGCCGCGCCGACTTGCGCGCGCGCACCCCGCGCCAGGGCGAATACATCGAGCAGATCCGCAGCCACGACATCACCTTCGGCATCGGCCCGGCCGGCACCGGCAAGACCTATCTGGCCGTCGCCTGCGCAGTCGACGCGCTGGAGCGCGAGCAGGTCAAGCGACTGGTGCTGACGCGGCCGGCGGTGGAAGCCGGCGAACGCCTGGGCTTTCTGCCGGGCGACCTGACGCAGAAGGTCGATCCCTACCTGCGTCCGCTGTACGACGCGCTCTATGACCTGATGGGCTTCGACAAGGTGGCGCGGCTGATCGAGCGCCACGCCATCGAGGTGGCGCCGCTCGCCTTCATGCGCGGCCGCACGCTCAACCATGCCTTCATCATTCTCGACGAGGCGCAGAACACCACGCCCGAGCAGATGCAGATGTTCCTGACGCGAATCGGTTTTGGCGCGCGCGCCGTGGTGACCGGCGACCCGACGCAGATCGACCTGCCCAAGCACGTGAAATCCGGCCTGATGGATGCCAACGACGTGCTGGAAGGCGTGCGCGGCATCGCCTTCACCCATTTCCAGTCGGAAGACGTGGTGCGCCACCCGCTGGTCGGCCGCATCGTCGACGCCTACGCTGCGCACCGTGCGGAGACGGACAAGCATTGAGTCCTGAATTCAGCCTGTCGGTGCAATTCGCCAGCGAGGCGAGTGAGCTTCCCACTCGTGCGCAGATCCGCCGCTGGGTCGCCGCCGCGCTGGAACATGCCGCCGAGATCACAGTGCGCATCGTCGACGCCGGGGAGGCGCAGACACTCAACCAGGACTACCGCGACAAGGACTACGTGCCCAACGTACTGACCTTCGAATACGGCGAGATTGCGCCCGGCATATTGGGCGGCGACGTGGTGATCTGCGCACCGGTGGTCGAGCGCGAGGCGCGCGAGCAGGGCAAGCCGCTGCAGCATCATTACGCCCACATGACCGTCCACGGCGTGCTGCACCTGCAGGGCTACGACCACATCGACCCGGCGGACGCGGACATCATGGAATCGCGCGAAGCCGTTATACTGAGGCGATTCCGCATTCCTAATCCTTATCTTTCATTTCCTGACGAAAATGGAGTCCGACAGTAGTCCCCCCAAACCGAGCCTGCTCGAGCGCATTTCCCACTGGCTGATGCGCGAACCCGAAGACCGTGAACAGCTGATCGAATTGCTGCACGGCGCCTACGAAAACAGTTTGATGGATGCCGATGCCCTGGCGATGATTGAGGGCGTGCTGCAGGTATCCGAGATGCGCGTCGGCGAGATCATGATCCCGCGCGCGCAGATGGACGTCATCGACATCAACGATGCGCCCGAAGTCTTCATTCCCTATGTCATCGAAACCGCGCACTCGCGCTTCCCGGTCATCGACAAGGATCGCGACGATGTCATCGGAATTTTGTTGGCGAAGGATCTGCTGCGGCACTACGCCGAATCCGACAGCGACATCCGCGGCATGCTGCGTCCCGCCGTGTTCATTCCCGAATCGAAGCGATTGAACGTGCTGTTGAAGGAATTCCGCTCCAACCGCAACCACATCGCCATCGTCGTCGACGAATACGGTGGCGTGGCCGGACTGGTGACGATCGAGGACGTGCTCGAGCAGATCGTCGGCGACATCGAGGACGAATACGACTTCGACGAGACCGAGGACAACATCATCCGCGAGAAGGAAGACGTGTTCCGCGTGAAGGCGGGCACCGAAATCGACGATTTCAACCAGATCCTGGGTGCGCATTTCTCCGACGAGGAATTCGACACCGTCGGCGGCCTCGTCGTCTCACGCTTCGGCCATCTGCCCAAGCGCGGCGAGTCGGTCAAGTTCGACGGCTTCCAGTTCAGCATTCTGCGTGCCGACAGCCGCCGGTTGCACGCGGTGCGGGTGACGCGCCTTCCACCGGAAGAGGACGCGCAGCTGCCGCTGGTCTGATCTACAAAGCGTGTCGGCGGTCGCCGCGCGCAAAACCGGCAAGCGGGGCGAGATCGCCCTTGGCAAAACCGATCACCTTGAACAGCTCGCCCATCTCGGCGGGCGACACCAGGCGTTGCACGGCGTTGGCCTGCGGCAGATAAGCCGTTGCATCGGCAGGTGACGTCTGCATCAGCAATTCGGTCAACCCGCTCCCGAGCAGGAAATGCGCCTGGCTCGCGTAGCCCGCGAGTTCCAGCCCAGCGTCCTGTCCCGCACGTGCCACCGCGCTGAAATCGACGTGTGCGGTAAGGTCGCACAGGCCCGGCAGATAAAACGGATCGTCGAGCGCATGGTGACGGACATGCACACGTAGCGTGCCCATGTGGCGCTGCGGATGGTAGTACTCAGCGGCGACAAAGCCATAGTCGATCATCAGGATCAAGCCGTGGTCGAGCATGTGGGCGAGCGAGGCAATCAGGGCGTCGGCGGCAAGATTGATCTCGGTCAGATAGCCAGGTGCCTGATTGATCGTCCCGGCGCGGGCGCGCAGCATGGGGTCGGCGATGGGCCGGTCCTGCCATGCGAAGGACTTTCCTTCCCGCACCACGCCGCGCGTCTGCGCGCCGTCTTCCGTCCAATGCACCAGTTCCACCGGCAGCGCATCGAGCACCTCGTTGCCGAGGATCACGCCCCGGAAGTGATCGGGCAGCGCATCCAGCCATTGCACCCGCTCGTGCAGATGCGGCCGTTCGCGTGCAAGTGTTTCCTGTTGGCGCTGGCGCAGGTCGGCGCTCACTTCCAGGATGCTATACCGCACCGGTAAGGTGCCCAGCCGTTCCAGTTCGCCCAGCACGTCCGCTGCCAGCCGGCCGCTGCCCGCGCCCAGTTCCAGCATCTCGCCGCCGGTCTCGGCCAGCACGGGTGCAATCGCCCGTGCCAGCGTGCGGCCGAACAGCGGCGTCAGTTCCGGCGCGGTGACGAAGTCGCCTGCCGTGCCGAATTTCGTCGTGCCGGCGGCGTAGTAGCCCAGCCCCGGCGCGTAGAGTGCGGCTTCCATATAGCGCGAGAACGGAATCCAGCCGCCCGCGTCGTCGATCAGTGCTTGCAGATGCGCGGTCACGCGCTGGCTGTGCGCAAAGGCGTCGGGAGTCGGGGCGGGCAGCATCGAGTTCATGGATAATGCGCAATCCAGGGACTATAAGGGTGAATCCCGATGCATGGCAAAGTCGTATTGATTACCGGCGGGGCCAGGCGTGTGGGCGCGGCCTCGGCGCGCCTGTTGCACGCGGCCGGCGCCAACCTGATGATCCACTATCGCAGTTCGGCCGCCGAGGCGCGTGCGCTGCAGAACGAACTCAATGCCCTCCGCCCCGATTCGGTGGCGCTGATCCAGGCCGACCTGAACGACACCGGCGGCCTGCCGGGCCTGGTCCACCAGACGGTCTCTTCTTTCGGCGGGCTGGACGTGCTGCTCAACAACGCATCGAGCTTCTATCCCACGCCGGTCGGCTCCATCGGCGAAAAGGACTGGATCGACCTCATGGGCAGCAACCTCAAGGCGCCCATGTTCCTGTCGCAAGCTGCCGCGCCCGAACTGAAGAAACGCCATGGCTGCATCATCAACATCACCGACATCCACGCCGAACGGCCGATGAAAAACTACGTCGTCTATTCGGTCGCCAAGGCAGGCCTGGTCGGGCTCACCAAGTCGCTGGCGCGCGAACTTGCGCCGGAAGTGCGCGTCAACGGCATCGCGCCCGGACCGATCATGTGGCCCGAGGACGATTCGAACTTCGACGAGGTCTCGCGCCAGCGCATCGTCTCGCACACCATGCTGAAACGCGCCGGCGATCCCCACGATATCGCGCTGGCGGTGCGTTTCTTCGCGATGGATACGCAGTACGTGACCGGACAGATCCTGGCAGTGGACGGCGGACGCAGCGCAAAGCTGTGACGAAACCTCAGCCTGACGCACCTCCTGCCGTGCTGAACTGGACCGAGGCCGGCGAGAGCCGGACCGCCCGCTGGCGCTCGGAAAGCGGATCGCCGCCACCCAGGCGCGTGATGCTTGCGGACGACCGCCTCGCGGCGGATGCGGCGTATCGCCTGGCCAGCGAGGGCACTGCGCTGCTGTGGCGCGGCGACTTCCAGAACGCGCGCCAGTTGCTGCAGGCCATGGCGCGCCGCATCGACCGCAAGCCACGCAAGCCCGCCGCGTCGCCGATCGAAGCCTTCAATTTTTATCGCCAGGCCCAGTCCCAGCGTGCCCGCACCCTCGGCATGCTGTTGCTGCCCCTGGAGGCGGACTACAGCATTCCCCTGCGGCGCGCGCCGAATGTGAAGGAAGCTTGCGCCGAAGCCTATGGTGCGGGCGACGTGCCGTCGGTGGTCTCGCTGCGCGAGCTGCTCGGCGTGATCGGTGCCCACGAGTGGCGCAAGAAAGGCGTCGACGTTCCGGCGCTCGGCGAACGCATCCATCCGCACTACGGCGTGTTTTCGCCGGTGCGCGGCGAATACCTGAAGCTGGTGGCCGAAGCGCCGCTGCCTTCGTCGGCGCTCGCCTTCGACATCGGCACGGGGACGGGCGTGCTGGCGGCGCTGCTGGCACGCCGCGGGGTCAAGCACGTCGTCGCCACCGACCAGGACCCGCGTGCCCTGGCGTGCGCGCGCCAGAACATCGCCCGGCTTGGGCTGAAGGGACGGGTGGATGTCGTCGAGGCCGATCTGTTCCCGCCGGGGCGTGCGCCCCTCATCGTCTGCAACCCGCCCTGGCTGCCCGCGCGCGCCAACTCGCCGCTCGAACACGCGATCTACGATCCGGACAGCCGCATGCTGCTGGGCTTTTTAAACGGGCTGGCGGCGCATCTGGAGCCGGGCGGCGAAGGCTGGCTGATCCTGTCGGATCTGGCCGAGCACTTGGGCCTGCGCTCGCGCGAGTCGCTGCTCACCGCAATCGACGCGGCCGGACTGAATGTAGTGGGGCGGCTGGACACCAAGCCCACGCATCCCCGCGCCGCCGACGCCACCGATCCGCTGCACGCCGCGCGCGCGGCCGAGGTCACCTCGCTCTGGCGCCTCGCGGCACGCAACCCTTAAACCTCAACGCATCCCAGGAAACGCACCATGAATACGCGCCGTCATCTGTTTACCTCCGAGTCCGTGTCCGAAGGACACCCGGACAAGATCGCCGACCAGATTTCCGATGCCATCCTCGATGCCTTTCTGGCTGAAGAGCCCGAGGCCAAGGTCGCCTGCGAAACCCTCGTGGCCGACAACTTGGTGGTGATTACCGGCGAGTTCAAAACCGTCCGCAAGGAACTCTTCGACGAGGTGCGCGACCGCGCCGAGGCGATTGCCCGCCAGGTGCTGCGCGACATCGGCTATCGCGATGCCGAAACCGGCATCGACCCCGACACCTGCGAAGTGCAGGTGCGCTTCAACCACCAGTCGATCCAGATTCACAAAGGCATCACCCTCGCGGGCGGAGACATCGGCGCCGGCGACCAGGGCCTGATGTTCGGCTACGCATGCGACGAAACCCCCGACCTGATGCCCTATCCCCTCTGGCTGGCGCACCGCCTGATGCAACGGCAGGCCGAGCTGCGCAAGTCCGGCGCCTTGCCCTGGCTGCGCCCCGATGCCAAAAGCCAGGTCACCGTCGCCTACGAAGGCCATAAAATGGTCGGCGTCGAAACCGTGATCATTTCCACCCAGATCGCCCGCGGCCTCGACCCCGCCTGGGTCGCCCAGGAAGTCGCGCGCGAAATCGTCGACCCACTGGTGCCGCGGGCGCTGCGCACCCCGACCTTCAGACTATGGGTCAACCCCGCCGGCCCGTTCGAAATCGGCGGCCCCAACGGCGACACTGGCCTTACTGGCCGCAAGATCATTGTCGACACGTACGGCGGCTCCTGCCCGCACGGCGGCGGCGCGTTTTCAGGCAAGGACCCGACCAAGGTCGACCGCTCGGCCGCCTACATGGCGCGCTACATCGCCAAGAATCTGGTCGCGGCGGGCTACGCCAAGCGCTGTCTGGTGCAGCTGGCCTATGCCATCGGCGTCGCCGAGCCGGTCTCGCTGCTGGTCGAAACCTACGGCACCGGCACCGTGGCGGACGACACCCTCGAAGTCATGGTGCGCCGCACCTTCAGACTCACCCCGCGCGGCATCATCGAGAGTCTCGACCTGCGTCGCCCGATCTATCGGAAGACCGCAGCCTACGGCCACTTCGGGCGGGCCGAGCCGGATTTCAGCTGGGAGCGTGTGGATCAGGCGGACGCACTGGCGGCATCGAACAGCTGACACGGAGGGCAATGGTGAGGCTGGCCCGCGTTTCTTGCCGGCGCAGACGCGTCGTCAGCCAAGGCCGGCCTCGTGCGCACTTACTGGTGGCGCCGTGCCGCGTCCAGGTTCCAGAAACGCTCCATGGCAATGTAGGTGTACGACGCCGACCAGCCGATCAGGAGCAGGCCGTTCAGCGCTTCCACCCCGGCAATCATCCGGATCTGACCGACGGGCGTGAGATCGCCAAAGCCGAGCGAGGTATAGGTTTCCGCAGAGAAATAAAGACAGCTTGCCAGTGAATGGCCAGACGGCCCGCTGAGGGCGCCTACTCCAAAATATTTCGTCAGGAAATAGAGGGTCAGACCGTAGAGCGTCATTTCCAGCGCATGGGCCATGAAGGCCGTCGAGATGACGACCAGCAGCTTGCTGCGGTTGGGAATGGCGAGCGACACCAGCCGCGTGTTGAGGCTGCTGAGCGCCTCGTAGTGGGTGACGGTGGTCGAAGCAAGAAGCAGGATGCAAGCGAGAGCAACGATGAACATACGGAACCCGATGACGGCAGACAAAGCGGCAAAAACGCGGCCGGGAGGCCGCGCCGATTTCTTGACAAGCCAGCCCGCAGGAACGTTCGCATGGATGGGCGCCCGGGGAAAATGAAGTTTTCGTGAAGCCCTGTTTACATGGGGCTGCCCCAGCGCATCGAACCTGCATGACGTGAGCAGGCTGCCGGGTGTTGGAGCAATCCGACCGGTCCGAGTTCAGTCCGGCCGTTCGTTTTCCGCACCGGTTGAGCAGGCCTGATAGCCGATGTGGGGCAAGGATGGGGCGGGGCGTCGAGCGTCCCTGAAGATGCAGGCAGGGCTGTCGCAGATCGCAGACAGCCCTGCCTCAAGGCCGTCAGCTGCGTCGCTGGTTGCGGCTGAACGTGGATGCGGAACGGATCTCTTCGAGTTCTGCCGCCTTCTCCTGAACCGCTTCGGACACCGGGGTCGGCGCCGCGTCCGGCAGCTTGGCCAGACTGGGGCCGGACGCGTGCATTGCCATGTTGCCGGTGATGACGCCGCCTTCTTCGACCATCAAGGCGCCGTAGCGGATCGTGCCGTTGACCCGGCCGGTAGCATAGACCACCAGCCGTTTGCGGGCTGTCAACTCGCCCTCGAAGGTGCCATACACTTCCGCCACGTCGATCTCGGCCTTGCCGGAAAACACGCCGCCTTCGGCGATGCGGATATCGCGGCTGTTCATCGAGGCTTCCACGCGGCCTTCCACCACCAGGATTTCGCAATCGGTGATCTCGGCGCCCTTCAGCTTGATGTTCGGCCCGACGATGAGTTTGCTGCCCTCTTCGTTACGCGTGGACGGGATGACTTCCGGGGCCGCTTCCACTTTGGCGGGCTCGGCAGGCTTGGCGGCTTCGGCCGGTTTGCTCGGATATCCCGAATGGCCCGTCCGGGTTGAATCAGTTCGTGAATTGCTGGCAGTGCCGGGTTGCATAAAGGATTTGAGCATGGGTAGGGTCTCTCTCTGTATCTGGGTGAAACGCTCTGGTGTGGTTGCGGCCGGAACTGGACGCACGGGTGGAAAAGCAACAAATGGGCCAGCATAGAAAACCCGTTGATAAACAGTCGTGTAAGCGATTTAAGAGACTCGGCCAAGGGGAAAAACAGGCCAAAACGTCGCCTGACGGCGACATCGAAACAGGGCTATTATTGGAATATTCCTACAAAACAAAAGGATAGAACGGATTGAGCCTGTCGTCATATGACGACAGGCTGGCATGCCGCATGTGAACGATACACGATGAGTATGGTTTACTTGGAAGGCCGGCGCGGCAAAGGGAGAGGAATCGCCGATGGCCGGCATCGTTATGATGACCAGGAGGCATCACGGCGAAACGTCGAATTGCACCTGCCCGGGATCCGATGCGGGCATTGCCTGGCCGCGCGACGGGCTCTGGCAAATTTGACGCGCCATCATGCCGTATCGAGAAAATTTTCACGTGGACGCGCCATGTCAGAACAGCACAAACCAACCGCCCCAGACAAGCGGGCATCCGGCGACCCCGAGGATCCCTCCGCCAAAGCCGGCAAAGGTGAGCCGGCCCCGGCCCAGCGCGAATCCGGGGTGCTGTCGCTGGACCAGATCAAGCTGGGCATCGGCGATACGATACAGCTGCAATTCCAGTCCGATGTCGAACCGTCCCGCTGCTTCGTCACCCTGATCGGCTACCTGGAAGGCCAGAGCGTCATCGTGACCACGCCCATCATCAATGGCAGCCTGATGCTGGTGCGTGAAGGACAGGATTTCGTCGTGCGTCTGTTCAGCGGGAAAACGGCCTACGCCTTTACCTCGATGGCCAAGCGTGTCACCAATACGCCCTACCCGCACATCCATCTCGCCTATCCCAAGGAAGTGCGCGGACTGGTCGTGCGCGGCAGTTCGCGCGGGCGGATCAATATCATCTGTCACGCCACCGCCGAAGGGGGACGGGGCCATGCCTGTGTTGCGCGCGACATCAGCCTCGGCGGCGCATTGATTGCCGCCAGCGAAAAGATGGGCGACGTGGGCAGCCCGCTCACACTCAAATTCCGCGTCAAGATCGGCGATGCCGAGCATGTGCTCGTATTGGACTGCACGATTCGTTCGGTGAATGCGTCGCGGCCCACGGTGGATGAAAAACCCACCCTCCTGCACGGGCTGTCGTTCGAGAATGTGGACAGCCAGGACACGCTGGTCATCTCGGCGCTGCTCTACCAGAACATGATCAGCGCGCAGGAAGTGGAGCGATAGACGGGCGGCGGATCGCGCAGGCGCCCCGTTCGTTAACGGCGCTCATTCCACCACGCGCACCGATCCCCGGCTGACGCTTTCGCCATCCCCGGGGCGGAGCGACCAGAACGACAGCGACGAGAGGATCGTCAGGCCGGCCAGCGTCAAAAAGGCATGGTGCAGCGCGGTCGTCACCGCCATGCGATCGGTCTGCGGCAGGTCGCCCAGATACCAGCCGGCGATCAGCGAACCCCACGCCAGCCCGAAGCTCATCGACATCTGCTGCAGCGAACTCGCGATCGTGCTGGCCATGCTCGAATCAGGTGGATCGATATCGGCGTAGGCCATCGAATTCATGCTGGTGAATTGCAGCGAATTGAAGAAGCCCATGGACAGGCCCAGCAGCACGATCAACGCGATCGGCGTGGTCGGGTTCACCAGCGAGAACAGGCTGATGACGACTCCGATCATCACCGTATTCACCGTCAGCACGCGCTGATAGCCGAAGCGCGCCAGCACTCGCGGGGCAATGATTTTCATGCCCATGGCCGCCGCCGCGGCCGGCATCATCAGCAGGCCCGACTGCCACGCCGGCAGGCCCAGGCCGAGCTGGTAGAGCAGCGGCAGCAGAAACGGCATCCCGCCTACCCCCAGACGCGTGACGAAACCGCCGACCACCGAGATGCGAAACGTGCGCACCCGGAACAGTGTCATGCGCAACAGCGGGTAAGGCGTCTCGCGGGCATGCCAGAAATACGCGGCCAGCAGGCTCATGCAGAGCAGCAGCAACACGGCCGCCGAGGTGGCGTCGATCCGGTGCTCGCCGAAGATTTCCAGCAGCCAGGACAAGAGCGCCGTTGCGCTGCCGAACAGGACCAGCCCGACGACATCCAGCGGGCGCGCCGCGTCGCCGCGATAATCCGGCATGTGGCGATGCGCCAGCCACAGCGCCAGCAAACCCATCGGCACGTTGACGAAGAAGATGTAGCGCCAGGAGACCCAGTGCACGATCAGGCCGCCGACCGTGGGTCCGAGCAGCGGGCCGATCAGCGCCGGGATGATGACGAAATTCATCGCCCTCAGCAGTTCCGATTTGGGGAACGTATGGATGATCGTCAGCCGGCCCACCGGCATCATCATCGCCGCGCCCACGCCTTGCAGAATGCGCGCCGCGACCAGCATCGGTGCGTTCAGCGCCAGGCCGCACAGGATCGAGGAGAAGGTAAAGAGGCTGATCGCAATGCTGAACACGCGTCGCGTGCCGTAGCGGTCCGCCATCCAGCCGCTTACCGGGATGCACACCGCCAGACTCAGGATGTAGCTCGCCACCACCGCCTTCAGGCTCAGCGGCGTCACCTGCAGACTCAGCGCCATCGCCGGCACCGCCGTGTTGACGATGGTGGTGTCCAGCTGCTCCATGAACAGCGCCACGGCCACGACCCAGGGCAGGTAGGTTTTGACCGTGGAAGGGTTCATTTATGTGGATGGGGAATGAGCGGCAATGGGCTACTCAGTTTACGTGTAGAAAACCGTGGTCTGTCCCCAATTATTAATAGGAGGCACAAGGCAAGACCTGAAGAACCCGTGTTTGTGTTGTTTGGCGATGGCACGCACTGCCGTACCCGCCGCGACGTTGGCTAAGAATGCCGACACCGCGGCCGCTTACGCTGTCGCCATTATTCCTCATGTAATATGTTTCACTCGAAACGCGCAGGCCTGATGATGGCTTGTTTTACCCGGTTGGGGAGCGCTCACATAGACCTTACTAGATTCGCACCGCTAGCCGTCGTGCTGGGCGCCGTGGCGGTGGCAACCAATCCGGTCTTCGTTCGGCTGAGCGAGCTGACTTCGGTCGCATCGGCAGCCCACCGGATGATCTGGGCGCTGCCGATATTCGCGTTCTGGTTCTGGTTGTCGAGGCCTAAGACCGCGGTACATCCGCCGTCCGCGAAACACGTTCCGCTGCTGTTGCTCTGCGGCTTGCTGTTCGCCATTGATCTAGTGTCGTTGCACGCCTCTATCGAGCGTACGGCGGCGGCCAACTCGATGCTGTTTGTCAACGCACAACCCATTTATGTCGTCGTCGGCAGCTGGCTGCTATTCGGCACCCGTGTCACCCGACATTTCGGGTTTGGCGTGACGATTGCCCTTGTCGGCGGGGTGCTGGTGGCCTGGCAAAGCCTCGATATCGGTACCGAGCACCTGATTGGCGATGGCCTGGGTGTGTTCGCGGGTATTCTCTACGCCGGTTATATTCTCGGTGCGAGCCGGTTGCGGGGACGGCTCTCGAGTGCCGAAATCAACCTGTGGACCTGCCTGATTGCAGCGCCGATACTGGTGCTGGTCACACTGGCCAGCGGCAACTCATTGATCCCCGAGACGCCGCGTGGCTGGGGGCTGATGATCGCGCTCGGCGTCATCTCTCAGGGTCTTGGCCAGGGCTTGATCGTATGGGGGCTGGCCCACCTGCCCACAAGTTTTTCTTCGGTCGCGCTACTCACCGCGCCGGTCGCCGCCGCGGTGTTCGCGTGGCTGTTCCTCGACGAATCGCTGACTCCTATCCAGATCGTCGGCATGAGCGCGGTCCTCGTCGGTATCTATGTCGCCTGGCGTGCGGCGCCCATCGCGAGCAAAAAGAAATCCCTGTAGACCATCGGCCTCGGCCCCCGGAATCGACTGTGCCGCGCTCGCCCGTCGCGGTATCGACCGGCGAAGCGGCAGTATCTGGTGGCTTCGTGACAAGGCCCTCATGAACCTGCCCGCGGAGGTGTGACATCCGGCACGCGCAATCCGTTGATCTCCACATGGGTAGGCCAGCCTCGTGCGGACTTCGGACCATGCGCGGAGAGCGGGGCCGGAAAGAAGCTTGGCCAGGAACATTAATCGGCCCTAGCCCCTTTAGTGATGTTCATCAGATGAAGGCAGGCAAGGCCAGCCAGAAACCCTGGTCCGCCCTGTCGCCCATCGCCGAGGCACGCAGGCGGAGTGGCGGTTTTGAATGGCCGATCGGCATCGGGCAAGGGTGAGCCGGTCAGTATGGGCGGATTTATCGAGCGATAACGATTCCCCGAACGGCTGGCTTGGCCTCAATATATCGATTAATGCGATAGTAAACGCCAATAAATATCGTTTGATAAATACTTCTTCGCTTCATATCCTGTGGCCGCACTCATCCGGCATGTTTTTCAATCATCACAGGAGCAGAAAATGAATGGCTTGATCGCGAACTTCCCCCCCGACGGCATTGTGACCGTGAACCGCGTCGTGCTCAAACCCGAATACAGCGTCGAGGACCTGCAGGAGCGCGTGGCCTTCCTCTGCGAAAACGTCAAGACCTATCATTCCGACACGGGCTTCGTCGGCGGCTTCGTTGCGCTGAATTCCGGGCAGGTGTCGAATGAAGGCTCGACCATCGGACAGGCGGTCGAAAGCCCCATGAAAGGCCGCGAAGCGCTGATCGTGACGTTCTGGACGACCTTCGAACTCCACGAGCGCTCGCACAAGTCGGAGACCTTCCAGCCCCTGTTCCGGCGAGCGCTCGAACTATGCGAAAACGGCAACGAAGAAATCGCCTACGAGATGCTGTGGTCCGGCAAGGCCTACGATCCAGTGGAACTCGCAGCGGCGCGGCACGCCAAGGAAGCCTATCCCGCCAAGGCTTAGGGCCAGCACGCGACAATTCTTCACATCAATGGAAATTCAGGGGCCCGGCTCGGTGGATAGGGTCGACCCCTTTAGTGCCTTTACCTAAATGTTATGACAGCAACCAACGAGCCAACACCGAAGAACAGTAGGCTTAGAAAGGTGAAAATAATGGAGCCAGCTAATCGCCAGTCTCCTCGCGTTTCGTTGCCGTCTGCCAAGGAATTCAATCGCTTCAATTGGGTTAAATACGCAAACAGCATCGCGCATCCGCAGCAAAACAACCCAAACAAGAAAGACCCCATTGCGCAACGCATATCAGGAACAGGGGCACCTTTTCCCGCGATATTTCCTAAGTAGGCAAGGATTGCGACAGCAACTCCTCCGTTCGCCAAAGCACAAAACTTGAAACCCTCAGTAGCCAGGGTAACGAGTGACCGAAGGTTTCCTGCCAATCAACTTCCTTCATTGCATTTCCCGTGTTTGGCGCTGACAAAATGTCCGAGATACCCGGGTCAATTCATATGCCATTTACGTAATCGGTTTTAAACTTTGTATCCCCGATACCACTCCACCCATTTCTCGATCCCATACTCCAGCGTCGTCGCCGGTCTGAAACCCGTGTCGCGGATGAGGTCGTCAACGTCCGCGTAGGTCGCCTGCACGTCGCCGTCCTGCATCGGCAGGAAGTTCTTCTTCGCCTCCTGGCCCAGCGCCTTCTCGATCGTGCCGATGAAGTCCATCAGCTGCACCGGGGTATGGTTGCCGATGTTGTAGATGCGGTAGGGGGCGTGGCTGGTGGCCGGGTCCGGATTCTTGTGGTCGAAGTCGGGGTTGCCCTGCGGGATGCGGTCGAGCACTTTCACGGTGCCGTCGGCGATGTCGTCGATGTAGGTGAAGTCGCGCATCATGTCGCCGTGGTTGAAGACGTCGATGGTGCGGCCTTCGAGGATGGCGGAGGTGAAGAGCCACGGCGACATGTCGGGCCGGCCCCAGGGGCCGTAGACGGTGAAGTAGCGCAGGCCGGTGGTGGGCAGGCCGTAGAGGTGCGAATAGGTGTGGGCCATCAGCTCGTTGGCCTTCTTGCTGGCGGCGTACAGGCTCACCGGGTGGTTGACCGGGTCGTGCACCGAGAACGGGATCTTGGTGTTGGCGCCGTACACGGAGGACGAGCTGGCGTAGACGAAGTGCTTGATGCCGTGATGGCGGCAGCCTTCGAGCAGGTTGGCGAAGCCGACCAGGTTGGACTGCACGTAGGCGTGCGGATTCTTCAGCGAGTAGCGCACGCCGGCCTGCGCGGCGAGGTTGATGACGGCGTCGAAGTGGCCCTTCTCGAACAGGTCCTCCATCACCATGCGGTCGGAGATGTCGTCCTTGACGAAGCGGAAGTTGGGGTAGGGCTTCAGCTGTTCGAGACGGGCGAGCTTGAGCGCCGGATCGTAGTAGTCGTTGAGGCTGTCGATGCCGACGACCTCGTCGCCGCGCTTGAGCAGGATTTGCGCGACGTGCATGCCGATAAAACCGGCGGAACCTGTAACAAGAACTTTCATTGAATGTCTCCGCCGGTTTCAGAGAAGGCTCACTTGCGCAACGCGCAAGTTAAGTGAGCAGCGCGAACGGCCGGAACTAAAACCGGCCGCGCCGGTGAGCAGGATTTTCATTGTTTGGCCTCCAGAGTGGCGTCGATTCTAGCACCCGACAGCCTTGCGGCTTGGGCACAGGCATCCGCCCATTTACAATCCGGTGATGCCCACCCTGCGCCTGTTATTCGACTGGAGCCTGTATAGGCTGGCCCTGCTGCTGGCGGCGCCGCTGATTCCGCTGCGCCTGTTGTGGCGCGGACGCCGCGAGCGCGGTTATTTGAAGCACTGGGGCGAACGCCTGGCGCTTGGCCCGGTACCGGCTACGGGCGCGCTGTGGATCCATGCGGTGTCGGTCGGCGAGATGCGCGCGGCGCAACCGCTCATCCAGGCGCTGCGCGACGCACACCCGGACGCGCCGCTGCTGCTCACCTGCATGACGCCGACCGGGCGCGCCACTGCCGAGTCGCTGTACGGCAGGTTCGCGCGCATCGTCTACCTGCCCTACGACTATGCCGGGTCGATGCGCCGCTTCATGCGCCGCGTGCGGCCGCGCGTGGGCATCCTGATGGAAACCGAGTTGTGGCCCAACCTCGTCCATGCCGCCGCGCGCGGGCAGGTGCCGATCGTGCTGGCGAACGCGCGGCTGTCCGAGCGCTCGGCGCGCGGCTACGCGCGGCTGCCGGCGCTGACGCGGGCGTGCCTGCAGCGGATCGCGGTCGTCGCCGCGCAGTCCGACGCCGACGCCGAACGCCTGCGGACACTCGGCGCGCAGACCGTGCACGTCACCGGTAATCTCAAGTTCGACATCGCGCCGCCGGACACGTTGCTGGCACGTGGGGCGGCGTGGAAAGCGCAATGGGGATCGCGCCCGGTGCTGCTCGCGGCGAGCACGCGCGGGGGCGAGGAAGCGCTGCTGCTGCGTGCGTTTGCCGAGGCTGCGCCGGACGACGTGCTGCTGGTGCTGGTGCCGCGCCATCCGCACCGCTTCGACGAGGTGGCGGCGCTGATCGAGGCGGCCGGCCTGGCGTACCGGCGGCGCAGCGCGCTGGGCGAGACGCCGCTGGATACGCGGACGCGCGTGCTGCTGGGCGACAGCCTGGGCGAGCTGTTTGCGTATTACGCGGCCTGCGACGTGGCCTTCGTCGGCGGCAGTCTGATGCCGCTGGGCGGACAGAACCTGATCGAGGCGGCGAGCGTGGGACGGCCGGTGCTGGTGGGGCCGCACACCTTCAACTTCGAGGAGGCGACGCGTCTCGCGATCGAGACCGGCGCGGTACGGCGGGTCGACGATGCGGCGGCCCTGATGCGCGAAGCGCTGGCGCTGTTGGGCGATGCCCCGGCACGCGCCCGAATGGGCGAGGCGGGACAGACTTTTGCCGCCTGCCATCGCGGTGCGGCGGCCCGGGTGGCCAGGCTCGTTCCTTTTTAGGCGGCGTGCCGCCTCGTGACGGGCTTGAATGCCCCGCCCGCAGGCTGTCGGCGGTTTATTGAACCGCGGGTTTCAGATGCTGGTCGATCTCGGTGAGGTCGGCCGGATTGAGGCTGCCCACGGCGGCCTTGAGCGATAGCCCGGCCAGCAGGTAGGCGTAGCGCGCGCCGGCCAGGTCGCGGCGGGCGGACAGCACTTGCTGTTCGGCGTTCAGCACGTCGAGGCTGGTGCGCACGCCGACCTGCAGGCCGAGCTTGGTGGAATCGAGCTGGGCCTGGGTGGAGGTGAGCGCCTGTTCCAGCGCTTTCACGCGGGCCGCCCCGCTGCTGACGTTGAGCCAGGCCTGGCGGGCCTGCAGGCTGGCGTCGCGGGCCGCGGCCGCGAGATCCTGACGCGCCTTTTCCTGGTTGGCGACGGCTTCGCGCACGCGCGAGCTGACGAGGCCGCCCTGGTAGATCGGCAGGTTGAGCTGCACGCCGATGCTGGCGGCGCGGGTATCCACCTGCATCGTGCCGAAATTCTGGTTGTTGTTGATGGTGTAGCCAGCGACGGCGTCGAGCGTGGGGTAATGGCCGGCGCGGTTGCGTTCGACTTCCTGGTCGGCGATGGTCTTGGCGATGCGCTGGATCTCGGCCTGCAGGTTGCCTTCGGTGGCGCGCGCGGCCCAGGTGTCGATGGGTTCCGCTTCGACCTTGAGCTCGCCCGGTTCCACGAAGATGTCGAGTGCGCCGGGCGGTTTGCCGATGAGTTTTTCCAGCGTGCGCAGACGAATGGCGAGACTGTTCTGCTCGGCGATTTCCTGCGCCACGGCGAGGTCGTAGCGCGCCTGCGCTTCATGGGTGTCGGTGATGGTGGCGGTGCCGACCTCGAAGTTGCGCTTGGCGGATGCCAGCTGTTCGGAGATGGCCGACTTTTGCGCATTGATGAAGGCGATATTGTCCTGCGACTGCAGTACGTCGAAGTACGCCTGTGCGACGCGCAGGATCAGGTCCTGTTCGGCCACCTTCAACTGCATCTCGGCGATCTTGACCTGCTGCTTGGACTGCTCGTACTGCACCAGGTTCTGTTTACGGAACAGCGGCTGCGTGGCGTTCAGCGACAGGCCATTGGACGCGTAATCGGCGTCGCCGCCGGGCAGGCTGGAGTCGATCTTGTTGTACTGGGCGTTGCCGCCCAGGTTGACGTTGGGCAGCAGTCCCGCACGGCCCTGGACCGCCTTCTCCTGGCCGGCCTGGTAGGCGGCACGGGCGGCG